>NPID01000793.1_pt1 | contig 107455 bp, 112 predicted proteins | sample 8637491 | NCBI WGS metagenome assembly NPID01 (sample SAMN07420843, study PRJNA396082) | bioreactor metagenome | isolation source: sample BA6 brine-fed electro-methanogenic bioreactor BA | place: Japan: Kochi | collected 2016-06-14
CGCTATACCAACGAGTCCCAACGAGTCCCAATGGTCACAAGCACTCTCAGGATTCGACTTCCCTTGTGGGCACCACATTTTCGCAGGTCAGAGGCCTGATAGTCCCTGAATCGTGCTCGAAATCGGGCACCAAGATCGCGTCTCTATGAGGCCGGGTAGAAGACGAAGCCCCAGCTCAGAGTGGGTGTTTGTGCCGTTCAAGCGCCCCTCGCGAATCCCTCTTGGTCGTGAACGCCGTTGGTGCCCGATTTGGTGCCCAAATCGCGGCGAACTTACCCGAAGCTGTGACACAGCTGTTCCGGAATGTGCAGGAAGCCCTGTTTACCTAGAGTGTTGCCAAGGAGTATGCTGTTTCTGCATTGGGAAACGCATACATCGGAGGAAACATTGGCAGTCAGCCCAAGCGCCAAGTACCGCGACCTGGAAAGGGCGCTTCGAGAGGTCTTTCCCGGTGCGGCCGTCGAGGTCGGTCCGAGTCAGTCGCGCGCGGGTGCGTCAGAGGCCGTGGCTGACGTGCGCCTTGCGAGCGGGCACGTGCGTCTTTCGGTGCAACTGCTCCGCGACCCCACCCGGGCGCAGCTGATCGACGCCGTCGAGCTGGCGCGCCTTGTTGCGTCAGATGGCGACCCCTCGATCCCCGTCATCGCTTCGGCATACCTCAGCCCGGCCAACCAGCAGTTGCTGCGGGATGCGAACGCAGCGTTCATCGACTACGCGGGCAACGCGTGGCTCGCGGTGCCGGGGATCCACATCGATCGCCGCGGCTTCGCCAACCCTGGCAAGGAAGAGCGCGGGCAACGCGACATCTTCTCGGATAAGGCGTCGCTCGTACTTCGCACGCTCCTGGTTGCCGACTCGCCGATGGGAGTGCGTGAGATCGCGAGCGCCGTGAGCTCGAACGATGAGCGGATCACACTCACCCCGGGTTACGTCTCAAAGGTGGTCGGGGAGCTTGACCGTCGCGGCTACGCGGCCAGGCGCGGCGACAAGGTCGTGCTTCGACATACGAGGGAGCTCTTGAGCGACTGGACCGCGTCGTATCGCGGACGCCGGCGCCCGGTGCCGGCAAGCTACTTCATTCTCGCGCCGAGCACCGAGGAACTCCCGCCCCGCGTAGGAGATGCCTTGAGCGCCGGGGGCGTCGACTACGCCTTCACGGGTCATGCGGGTGCAAGTCTGGTGGACCGCTACTCTGTCTTCGACGTCGCCGACGTCTACGTCAGGGATCTCGAGGACGTGACGCCCGCACTCGCGACCCTCGGTGCTCGGCGCGTCGAGCGCGGTGGCAACGTCAACATCTCGGTGCCGCATTATCGGGAGTCGGCGTTCTATGACCAACAGCTGTCAAGAGGCGGGATCAAGGTGGTCTCGAACCTCCAGCTCTATCTAGACCTCTACGACTACCCCGTCCGAGGCCGGGAGCAAGCCGAGCATCTCTATGAGCGGCGCTTGCGCTCGCTCGTCGAGCGGGAGGATCGCCCGTGAGCCGGCTCGACCCGGTCCTTGCGCGCGGCCTTGCCGCCATCGAGCCCTACCTCGACGTCGTCGTCGTCGCCGGGGGATGGGTGCCGCACGTCTACGAACTTCTCTACGATGCCACCGCAGCCGGTCGATCACCTCGAACACGCGACATCGATCTCGCCGTGCCCCGTTCGGTGCCGGTCAGGAGCCAGAGCATCGATGAACTGCTCAAAGGAGCCGACTTCCGCTGCGAATTCCATTCGTTGGACTCGCCGCCAGTCACGAAGTACGTCGCGACCCAGGGCGATGACGACGTAGAGATCGAGTTCATCACCGATGCGCCGGGCGCTTCCGAAGCCGCAGTCATGGTGCAGCCGGATCTCACGGCTCAGGAGCTGCACTATGTTGGGCTCCTGCTCGACAGTCCGTGGCCGGTCGATCTCGGCGAGCTGACCGACGGAGATGTCGATCTGATGATCCTCGTTCCGAGGCCAGGCGTCTTCGTCTTCCACAAGTCCCTCATGTTCAAGGACCGCCGAGATCGGCTCAAGGCCGAGAAGGACCTCTACTACATCTTCTTCGTGCTCGATACCTTCCCGGGGTGGCGAGACGCGATCGCTGACGAACTCGGGCGCCTCGCCCGGCGGAAGCCGGCATGGTTTAGGAAGAGCCTCAAGAACCTGAAAGCGATCTTCAGCGATCCGGAGTCTGCCGGTGTCGAGGCGCTCCTCAACCAGAGGCCGCCCACGGCTTTCCCCGGCCTGAGTGACGAACAGTTCAGGCAGTACGCCTTCTCGGTGGTCTCCGGGCTGATCGAGACGATGGAGTCGGCGGTTGACAGCTAACAGGACGGATTGGCGCTGCTCGAGACGGGCGCGCTGCACCTCCGCGGCGCGCCCGTCTCTCAGCCATCGCGGACTCTACGCGGCTCCCGCAAGTGGATCACGCTCGGGCTTCATGATGTCGTTAACGACTCATGAGGCCTTTCGCATCGCGCCTTGAGATTTGGTGCCCAAATACCTGGTGACTGTTGGTACTCGTTGACACCTACTGGGGCTCGCGGCCGACTGTCGGCATCTGGTCCAATGGGCCCGATCTGCATGGACTGGAGGTGCCGTCCTTGTGCGCGTCGAGCCGATGTGAGTAAGCTGGTGCATGGTCGGTTCCTCCGTCTGTCGGCACCCCAGGGGGTCCGTTCCTCGGGGACGAACCACGTATACACCGGATCGGATCGGCCATCTCGCAGTGACTAGCGCAGTCAGGGCCCGCCAACGAGCCGAGTACCGGTCAGCCGATGTCCAGAACGGCCGTATGCCAGCCCCGATGTGGGCATCCCGCGGCCACCGAAGTGAGGTGGCTTGCGTGTTGCCCGTCGACGGCCCGATTGTGGCCTCGCCAGGAGTCCGCCCGGAGGCTTGGGTCAGCGCGCTGTCGCCGGAGTCGGCCCCCTTTGCACTTGCACCCGCCTCAGGCCGGGGGTGGTTCGGCGGCCTCGAGATCGTAGCGTGGGCGCCCAGCTCGATGGCAAGCGGGTTCGCGCTATCAAAGGTGACCGACGGGCTCCTCGAATGCCTCTCCGCTCCTGGTCCCTGCCTCGGCGTGGCCCTTCTCCCGTATAGCGGCCGTGGGCTGTGGGCGTGCTACACGGGCGGGATCGTGCGCACAGCCGAGGGGTGGCGCATCTGGGGCACCCTTGAGGCGTCAGACGTGCGTGTGCTGGAAGCGGAGTCCGCGGCGACGCCTCCTCCCGCCGCGTCACTCGTCGAATGCGCGCGCACTGACATGTCGAACCGCGAGTTCCGCGCCGGGGTTCGATCGGTCATAGAGGCAATCCTCGCGGGCGACGTGTACGTCCTCAATCTGACGCGTCGCATCGTCGGGCGGCCCTCCGTATCGCCGCCTTTCGCGTTCGCGTCGCTGCTGTCCCGATGCGGCGCTGACATGGGCGCATTCTGGGCGACGCCTGACGTGACGATCGCCTCGGCTTCGCCGGAGCGGTTCGTGCGCATCTCGGGCGATTCGGTGGAGGTGTGTCCGATCAAAGGGACGCGACCGCGCGCGCGAGGCGCCGCTGATCGTGCCATGATCGGCGACCTGCGCACATCAGAAAAGGAGCGCGCCGAGCATGTGATGATCGTCGACTTGGTCCGCAACGACCTGGGCCGGGTATGCCGCCCGGGATCAGTGACCGTGAATCCACTGTTCGAGGTGGTGACCACGCCCTACTGCCACCAGATGGTGTCCTCGGTGACCGGCTGCCTGCAACAGTCAGCTTCTCTGTCTGACGTCTTCGAGTCCGCCTTCCCATGCGGATCCGTCACGGGTGCTCCGAAGATCGCAGCCATGAAGGCGATCAGCGCTCTGGAGGAGTCCCCTCGCGCCGCGTATACGGGAGCCCTGGTCGTCGCGATTCCGGGGGAGGTGGACTCCTCGATACTCATCCGGACCGCCGAGTACTCGGAGGGGCTGGTGCGATGGGGGACGGGCGGCGGCATCACTGCGGATTCGGACGCGGCAGAGGAGTGGCTCGAAACGGAACTGAAGGCCTCGCCGCTTCTGGGCGACGGTCTACCCGATGTCGCGCTACAGGAGACATGTCGTGTCGTCGACGGCCACGTGCCGCTTCTGCCGCGGCACTTGGCGCGGCTCGCAGCGGGCGGTTGCGGGCCGTCGCTGCTCGCACGCGTCCGTGAGTGCATGGCGGATGCAATCGAATCCCAGGCCACGCCGCTGGAGCGACTGTCCGTGACCGTCGATTCTGCCGGTGACGTGCGGGCGGAGCCGTCCAGCACCCCATCTTCTCTTGACGTGCCTGACGGGGTGATCATCGCCCCGGTCGCTTCTGAGACCCCCTCCCTGCCACGCGGCGCGGCGAAGCCCATGCGGCGGGTCCTGTGGGACCGCGCGCAGCGGGAAGCTGTCCGGCTGGGCGCCGACCAGGCGCTGCTCATCGACACGGACGGGCGAGTGATCGACGGCGCGACAGCCAGCGTCTGGATTCGCGTTGGCACCAGGTTGCTCACTCCGCCCGCGCCGCCAGCTGTGGACGGCATCGCGCGGGGCGTTGTCTTCGACCACGCGACTCAGTGCGGCTACGAGGCCATTGAGTGCACTCTGACTCTCGAGGATCTGAGTACGGCCGACGAGGTCTTCTTGAGCAACGCCCTGGCGGGGGTCGTACCCGTCCGAGGTCGATCAGGACGAGCGGTCAGCGTGCTTGGCGACGTGTTCCAAGCGTTGTTTGCTGCGCGTGAGGTAGAGCCGACTGCGTGAATCCGCGTGCTGGCCAACCGGATGAAGAAGGTTGGGAGGCGCCGGTCGAAGCGCCGGGCGGACTCGATGGCCCGTGTCGTCGCCGCTGCCCCCTAATCTACTCGCCCCACCCCGGCACGGGTCACCCGTGCCGGCATCGTCTCGCACGCGGGAGGACGCCGATTCACCAGGACGTTGCATGAGATCGCGGGGGCGGGGCATACGGGCTGAGGTCTGTGAATGGGTGACGCTGCCCCCAAATTCCTACGCGCTCCGAGGCAACGGGCGCGTTGCGCACGTGTCAGCGCGGGTGCTACAGTACGTTCCCGTTGCTCGCGGCGTTGACAGGCGGATAGTCCGGGGTGGAGCAGTCTGGTCGACCGTCGGGTCCATGACCGGAAGGGCGCAGGTTCGAGTCCCGCCCCGCGACCACACGTTCGTGAGACCGGACGCTGCGCCTGGTCTTCTCTTCTTGGTACGCCGCCGGGCGAGTGGTGCGGATCGCTCGCCCGGGAATGCCGGATCTCGGAGGAATCCCGATGGAGATCAAGCGGTGGCTGGTCGGGTCGCGCCCGCGCTACCTCGCAGTCGCGGCGGTCATGGTGCTGCACGGATCGGCGCTGGCCTACTGGCGGGGGTCGTTCCACTGGCTGCGGTTCGTCCTCGCTCTTGTCGGGCTCGTGCTGCTCCACGGAAGCGCCAACATCCTCAACGACTGGCACGACTACACCAGGACCGGCATCGACAGGGTGATCCGCCGAACCCCGTTCTCCGGCGGCAGCGGGCAGCTTCCGGCCGGCAACCTATCGGCCAGGGAGGCCCTGGCGGCCGGACTCGTGTGGCTGGCACTCGGCTCCGCGGTGGGGGTCTGGTTGGCGGTCGACCTCTTCCGCCAGGCGCCCGGAGGCGGCTGGCCGCTGCTGGTGATGGGTCTCGTCGGCGTGGTTATCATCGCAACGTATACGCCGATCGCCGTGAGGATAGGACTGGGCGAGCTGCTCGCCGGGATCGGTCTGGGGCTGCTCCCTGTCCTCGGCGTCTACTACATCCACACCCTGCAGCTCGACGCCGCGGGGTGGTGGTCCGGCGCTGCGGCGCTCCTCCTGACGTACAACCTGCTCTACCTCAACGAGTTCCCCGACTGGGTGGCCGACAAGGCCGGCCATCGCAGGCACCTCGTCGTCCTTCTCGGTCCGTCCAGGGCGATCAGGTGGTACGTGGTGGTCGAGGGGGCCGCTTTCGCGGCGATCACCCTCGGGGTTTCGATGGGCGCTCTCACGCCGTGGGCGCTGCTCGGGCTTGTCGGGCTGGTGCCGGCGGTCCGGGCGGTGCGCGGGGCCCTCGCCAACTACGACAAGTTCGAGGAGTTCTTCCCGGCCTTGGGCGCTAACGTCACGACGGTGCTCGTCACCAACGCGGCACTGAGCGTCGGCTATCTGGTGGCCGGGCTCCTCGCGTCGCGCTGATGCCCGCGACGGTTCGCGTCGAAATCGGCGGTACCGCGCGGAGGGACAATTACACCGCCTGCAGCGGTCTGCGATAATCCTCCCGGGGAGCTGCGAGGCCCCGGTCCATCGGTCGCGCACGAGACGGAGGGAGACACATCCGACGCATGGCGACGATCTTCAGCAAGTCCGAGTTCGTGGACCGGCCGGCTCTCGAGCTGTACCGCGGGCTCGAAATGCGGCACTCGGAGAAGCTCCTCTATCTGGAGAAGGATGATCGAGTCAAGGTCATCGGCCTCGGCCGCGTGCGTCTCGAGGGGCCTTGGGATGCGTTGTCACCCGTGTTCGAGGGCAGGGTTCGAAGAAGCCCCGTCCTGTTCTCCGCCGGGGTGTTCGATCCTGACGACACCAGACTGGCGAATCCACTCTTCCGGGCGCTGGAAGGCGCCGAGTACCTGCTTCCTGAGGTCGTGCTGATCGAGGAGGCTGGCAGGACACTCGTCCAGATGAACGGCAGCGAGTCGGTCACCGCCGATGTCCGGGAGATCATCCGAGAGGTCTCCGGCGTCCGCGCCCTCCCCGGTCGGGACATCCGTCACACGGTCGTGCCGGACAGACGGGAGGCGTGGTACGGCATCGTGGAGGAGGCCCTGCGCCGAATCCGCAAGCACGACCTGGACAAGGTCGTGCTTGCGCGGGAGCTGCGGGTCGAGACCGATGATGAGTTCTCGTCGCGCGACATGGTCGCGAACCTGATGGCGGGCGGCGTGCACGGCACGCTGATCTTGCACGAGATGGACGGTGTCTTCTTCATCGGCGCCACCCCCGAGCTGCTGATCCGCAAGCAGGGCACTCAGATCACGACCATGTCGTTGGCAGGGACGACCGCGATAGGACAGTCCGAGGAGGAGCGTGTGAGAGGTGCGCTCTTCCTGTTGGGCGACCAGAAGAACCTGCGCGAGCACGCCTACGTGGCCCGCCACCTGCGCGGGTGCCTTGACACGGTCTGCTCCAAGGTGCGCATGCCCGACGGGCCGAGCGTCCTGACGCTCAAGCATCTCCAGCATCTCTGCACGCCCGTGACGGCGAAAGTGTCGAAGGGAGTCTCTCTCGTGGAGCTGCGGGACAGGCTGCATCCGACCCCGGCGCTCGCGGGAAGCCCGGTGGGCGAGGCGAAGGATGCGATCCGGCAGCTCGAGGGGTTCAACCGCGGGCTGTACGGCGGGACGTTCGGCTACATGGACCTCGAGGGCAACGGGGAGTTCTCCGTCGCGATCCGCTCCGGGGTGTTCACCCGCGACCATGGCTACGTCTACGCCGGGTGCGGCATCGTCGAGGGCAGCGATTCCCAGGCGGAGTACGACGAGATCGCGGTCAAGCTCAAGACGATCCTGTCGGCGTTCGGTTCATCACGGGATGAAGGGCGGACGAATGGCTAGCGCGCCGTGGAGCGTGTTTCTCGGTGCCTTCGTCGACGAGCTGTCGCGCGTGGGCATCGAGGATGTCGTGGTGTCGCCCGGTTCACGCTCCACGCCGCTGGCCATGGTGTTCGACCGGAGCAACTTCCGCCTGCGCGTCGACATCGACGAACGGGGGGCGGCGTTCTTCGCGCTGGGCATGGCCAAGGCGGCCCGCCGCCCGGTCTGCCTCGTGTGCACCTCCGGCACGGCGGCGGCCAACTATTACCCGGCCGTGTGCGAGGCGGCCGTGTCGCGTGTGCCGCTGATAGTGCTCACGGCCGATCGTCCACACGAGCTGCGCGGTCTGGGCGCCGCACAGACGACCGACCAGATCAAGATGTACGGCGACATGACGGTCTTCTTCCGCGAGATGCCGTTGCCCGAGGGGTCTGTGGGCAAGGTCGCCTTCGCACGGCAGATCGCTCGCGAGAGTGTCATCCGCGCAACAGGCGCGCCGATGGGCGTGGTGCACCTGAACTTCCCCTTCGCGGAGCCGCTGGTTCCCGATCTTAGCGTGCCGGAGCTGTTCTCTGCCGGCAGACGGCCCGAACCCCCGGTGCTTCTCCGGCCCCGCCGGTGGGCGGACGCGTCCGACATCGAGCGCCTGAACGAGATGGTGACGGGCAGGCGCGGGGTGATCCTGTGCGGCGAGGGTGAGTATCCCCGCGAGATCCTCGACCTGTCTCGGCGCCTCAGCTTCCCGATCCTGGCCGACCCGCTGTCGAATCTGCGCCGGTACACCGACCCGGCGGTGATCGACAACTACGACAACATACTGCGCCGCGACGACGCGCCGCCCGTCGAGGTGGTCGTCCGATTCGGGCAGTACCCGGTCTCGAAGGCGTGCTTCACCAAGGTGGGCGCACTCGGCCCGGTGATGATAGTCGTCGACGAGGTCGAGTCCCGTGACTTCAACTACCTCACCGACGTTTTCGTGAGATCCGAGCCGGGTGACTTCGTGCTGGCCTCTGGTGGCCTGCGCAACGACATCGGTTCGGAGTACCTAGCGAGATGGGCGGACCTCAACGAGCAGGAGCGAGCCAGGATCGAGGGGGCCGCTCATGGCGCGGACTCCGAAGGCCGCTACATGCTCAGTCTGATTGACTGCATCCGCGAGGGCTCGCTGCTGTTCGCGGCCAACAGCATGGCGATCCGGTATCTGGACACCTTCTATCTGAAGCGTGACAAGGACATCTGGGTTCTGTGCAACAGGGGCATTAACGGCATCGACGGCACGCTGTCGTCGGCGCTCGGCGCCGCGCAGTCGTTCGAGACGTCCACCCTGCTCACCGGGGATCTGGCGTTCCTGCACGACATCAACGCGCTGCACCTTGCCCGCGGACTCGACACCAACCTCACCGTCGTGCTCATCAACAACAACGGTGGAGGGATATTCGAGATGCTCCCGCAGCGATCGGACGAGCCGTACTTCGAGCGGCTCTTCCTCACTCCGCACGACGCCGACTTCGGCCACATCGCGGCGGGCTTCGGAATCCCGTACGTGCGCATCGAGGACGCGAGCGCGTTCGCTGAGGCATACCGTGAGGCGCAGTCGCGTCCGGGTCTCGAGATCGTCGAGGTCAGCACGCTGACATGCGGCGCGAAGGAGCGCTATGCGCGATACCTGTGAGCGGCCGTCCGGGATGATACTGGACCTGCTAGGACACAGCTACCACTGCGAGTGTCACGGCGATCCGGGTGGGGAAGCCGTGCTGTTCTTGCACGGCTTCTCGCAGAGCTTGCGGACCTGGGACCCGGTCCTCGAGGAGCTGCTCGGACTGCCCGGCGGCGCAGGGCTTCACCTCGTCCTCCTCGACCTCATCGGGCACGGCGCCAGCGACAGGCCATCCGACGCCCGGTCGTACACCCTCGCACACATGGTGGAGGTGCTCGAGACCCTACGCCTCCACCTGGGCTTGGATCGCATGCATCTGGTCGGCTACTCGATGGGCGGTCGGATCGGGCTCTCGTACGCCGCTCGTCATCCGGGCTCGCTCGTCTCGCTGGTACTCGAGAGTGCGTCGTTCGGTCCGAGGACGCCGGCGGAGCGCGAAGCGATGCTCGAGCGTGACCACGCTCTGGTGGATCGGCTCCGCCGTTCGACGCCGGAGCAGTTCGCGGAGTGGTGGGCGGAGACGCCGGCGCTGGCGTCGCAGTCCGACCTGCCCGAGGAGCTGCGGGAGGCGGAGGCCGCCAGGCGCCGGGCAAACGACACGCGGGCGCTCGCGCTGGTCACGCTCGGTGCCGGGCAGGGCGCGATGGAGGGCCTGCGAAACGCCGCCGCTCGGCTGCCGGTTCCACTCACGTACCTCGTGGGTGGGAGGGACGAGCGGTATTCGACTCTCGCATCCGAGGCCCATGCGGAGTGGGGCTTGGATGTCAGGTGGTTCTCCGCGGGCCATAATGTCCATCTGGAGGAGCCTGAGGAGTATGCTCGGGTCCTTCTCGGGCTTCTGGCGAAGGGACGGGAACGACGATGACCGCGGTCCGGTGGGTGCAAGGCAGGCAGTACGAGGAGATCCTCTATCACACCTGCGGCGGTGTCGCGAGGATCACGATCAACCGGCCCGAGCGCAGGAACGCGTTCACGCCGCTGACCGTGATGGAGATGTACGACGCCTTCACCGCTGCGCGCGAGGACGACAGCGTGGGCGTGATCATCCTGACGGGAGCGAACCACGGACAGGGTCCCGAGAAGGAGGCGTTCTGCTCGGGCGGCGACCAGAAGGTCCGGGGCTCCGGCGGCTACGTCGGCGCTGACCGCATCCCGAGGCTCAACGTGCTCGATCTCCAGCGGCTCATCCGGGTGGTGCCGAAGCCGGTCGTGGCCATGGTGAACGGCTACGCCATCGGCGGCGGCCACGTGCTGCACGTGCTGTGCGACCTGTCGATCGCCGCGGAGACGGCCAGATTCGGCCAGACCGGTCCTCGCGTCGGCAGCTTCGACGCAGGGTACGGAGCGGGCTATCTCGCGCGCATCGTTGGCCACAAGAGGGCCAAGGAGATATGGTTCCTGTGCCGGCAGTACACGGCTGCCGAGGCGCTGCAGATGGGCCTCGTCAACACGGTTGTGCCGTTCGAGGAGCTGGAGGCGGAGACGATGCGATGGTGCGAGGAGATGCTCGCAATGTCGCCCACTGCGCTGCGCTTCATCAAGGCGGCGTTCAACGCCGACACGGACGGGCTGGCCGGCATCCAGCAGCTCGCGGGCGACGCGACTCTCCTGTACTACACGACGGACGAGGCAAAGGAAGGCCGCGACGCCTTCGAGGAGAAGCGCGAGCCGGACTTCGCGAAGTTCCCGAAGTACCCGTAGCGCCGATGCTAGGCGACCTGCTCGCGGCCTACGCCGATCGGAGTGTTGACCGCACATTCTTCCGCCACGGTGACCTGCGCGTCACCGTTCGTGACGCGCAGGATCTCAGCACGGACCTGGCCGAACGGCTGCACGCGCGCGGGATCGGAGCGGGAGATCGGTTGGCGCTCGACCTGCCCAACGGTCCCGACTTCGTGTTCGCGCTGCTCGCCGGCTCGATGCTCGCGGTCTCGTTCTTCGTGCTGAATCACCGGCTCACACCAGCGAAGAAGGCCGAGCTGCTTGAGGGATTCAACGTCAAGGAGACCGTCGACGAGCGCCTCCTCGAGAGCCTTCGTGATGTTCTTCCGGTCGGCTTCGAGCCCCCCTCGGTCACCGAGGACGACGTGTTCGTGCGGATGTTCACATCCGGGACCACGGGGACACCGAAGGCCGCGCGCCTGACCTATGGCGCCCTCGTCTCAGCCGCGCGGGTGTCCGCTGGCGCGTTCATGCGGCCGGGGACTGGATGCTGGCAGCTCGCACTGCCGATGTTCCACGTCGGCGGGCTGCAGGTGCTGATGCGGTCACTGGTCAACCGCTCGCCATTCATCCTGTACGGCCACTTCGATGCGGCCGCGATGCTCGCTGACGTCGGCGGCGGGGAGGCGACGCACGTCTCGGTGGTCGACAAGATGCTGCGTGACCTGCTGAGCCACGACAGGGAGCTGGTCGGCCGCTACGAGGCGGTGCTGCTTGGAGGGGGCCCCGCCGGCGAGCGCACGCTCCGTGAGGCGACGGCAGCCAACGTCTTCGCAAGCTACGGGATGACCGAGACGTGCGGGGTCGTGGCCGCGTCGGCCCCCGGCGAGCACTCGGCCGGGATGCTCCCGCTGCCGGGCTGTGATCTGCGCATCCTGACGCCGGACGACGCGGGTGACGGGGAGATCGCGGTCTCGAGTCCCTCGCTGTTCTCTGGATATGAGCGACGCGCCGGCGAGCCGGTCTTGCCCGGTCCGTTCGCCGACGGGTACTTCCGCACCGGTGACATGGGGCGGATCGCGGACGGGCGCCTCGTCGTCCGGGAGCGGACGGCCGACCTGTTCGTCTCCGGGGGGGAGAACATATACCCGCGCGAGATCGAGCGAGAGATCCTTTCGGTCCGCGGCGTCGAGGACGCGGCGGTGATCGGCACCAAGGACCCCGAGTGGGGGAGGCGGCCTGTGGCATTCGCGACCGGTGATGCGGCGGACCGCGAGGACATCGTCGCGCGACTTCGCGAGCGGCTGTCGGGCTTCCAGAGGCCGGACGCGGTGTTCCTGATGCGCGAGCTGCCGAAGGGCGGCCTGGGCAAGACAGACAACGCGGCGCTGGCGGCGCTCTACGAGCAGCGCGTGGAGGTGGAGCTGGTGAGACTCCACCGGATTTCGCAGCGTCTCAGGACGCCGTTTCGCACCAGCCAGGGCGAGATGACCGAGCGTGAGTCGGTGATCGTAGAGGTGGTGGATCGCGAGGGCCGGGCGGGCTACGGAGAGGGAGTGGCCTTCTCGACACCGTGGTACAGTGCGGAGACGGTCGAGACAATCATGCGGGCGCTCGTCACGGAGCTCGTACCGATCGTGCTGAGTTCGACGTACCTGCATCCTGCCGAGGTGTTTCCGTCCCTCGCTGCGCTCCCGGGCGATCTCATGGCGAAGGGCGCGCTGGAGCCCGCCTGCTGGGACCTATACGGGCGGGTCACGGGCAGGACGATGCGGGCCCTGCTCGCCGAATGGGTGGGAGTCAGCGCAAGCGACGCCGCCCCCGCTGGTGTGTCGCTGGGCGTGATGTCCATCGCGCGGACTCTGGAGGAGGTCGGACGCTTCGCGGCGAAGGGATACCGCCGCGTGAAGCTCAAGATTGAACCCGGGGATGATGTCGAGCGCGTACGTGCGGTCCGCGACGCGTTTCCGGATCTCATGCTGATGGTGGACGCGAACAGGGGCTATGCGGCCGGTGACCTCGACGTCTTCCACCGGCTCGACGAGCTTGACCTCGTGTGCGTGGAAGAGCCCATCCACCACTCGGGCCTCGCGGAGCTGAGCCGCTTCCAGGATCTGATACGGACCCCGATCTGTGTCGACGAATCACTTGAGGGCGAAGCGGGCCTCGACGAGGTGCTCGCCTCATCCAACCTCCGAATCGTCAACCTGAAGATCGGCAAGTCCGGCGGCGTGCTTCCGGCCCTGCTCGCCTACAAGCGATGCATCGAAGCGGGTGTCACTTTGTGGCTCGGCGGCATGTACGAGACCGGGGTTTCCAAGTACCTGCATGCCCAGTTCGAGACGCTGCCCGGATTCGAGATCCCGGGAGATATCTCCGAATCGGACCGGTACTTCGAGCGCGACGTGGTCGTCCCTCCCGTGCGAGTACGCGAGGGTGACATAGTGTTACCGAACGCACCCGGGCTCGGTCTTGAGTTGGACTCGGACCGCGTGAGCGAGCTGCTGGTCGAGAGAGTCGAGATGAGGCGCTATGGACGCTGAAGGAACACTCATGGAGTCACTGGGCATCGAGGTCGTGAGCGTGTCAAAGGACAGGGTCGTCGCGACGATGCCAGTCGACGGCAGGACGATGCAGCCGTTCGGCTACCTCCATGGCGGCGCGACCGCCGCGCTCCTGGAGACGGTCGCTAGTCTGGGCTCGATCGAGAACGTCGACCTGAGCGCCGACGCGGTGTTCGGCGTCGAACTGTGCATACGTCACGCGAGGAGCGTGCGCGAGGGATCGGTCACCGGCACCGCGACTCCACGGAAGCTCGAGCCACGCGAGCACGTGTGGGAGGTCGAATGCCACGACGCGGAGGGCGAGGTGCTCTCGGCCGGCACTTGTGTCGTGAAGGTCGTGACCAGGGGGCGCTAATCCACTCTGGCGCGCGCCACGCAGAAAGCTCGCCGCGGCGGCCGGCGTCGCGCTATCCGGCGACCAGAACGCCCGCTGCGGTGCCTGCCGCCAGTAGGATGCTGAAGGCGAGAGTGAGCCGTCCGGTGTCGGCGAGCGCGTGATTGAGCGGTCTGCCGGCCTCGCCGAAGACGCGGCGCCCTACGAGCCATGCGAGCGGGAGAGAGAGCCACACCGCCAGGCACCGGGAATCCACAAGGCCCGAGGCCACACCCGCGGTGATCGCGACGTACGCACCCCCCAGGCAGGCGGCGTACTCCCATCGCGTTGCGGCGACGCCGATGCGCACGGTCAGCGTGCGCTTGCCCGCCGCCCGGTCCTGCTCGATGTCCCTGAGGTTGTTGACCACGAGAATCGCCGTGATGAGCAGTCCGATGGCCACGGAGACGAGCCAGGCCGCGGCCGAGGCGCTCCCGGTCTGGACCCAGTACGTGCCTACGACCGACACGGGTCCGAAGAAGGTGAACACGAAGATCTCACCCAGGCCATGGTAGCCGAGCGGGAAGGGTCCGCCGGTGTAGGCGACGGCCGAGACGATCGCCGCGAGTCCGATGACGAGCACGAGCCATCCCCTCACCCACGTCAGGTACAGGCCCAGCAGGAAGGCCGCTCCCAGCACGACGACCATGCCCGTCTTGACCTGCCGGCGTGTGAGCAGGCCGGACTGCGTAACGCGGGTCGGACCGAGGCGTTGGTCGGTGTCGGCGCCTCGCTCGTCGTCGTACACGTCGTTCGCGAGGTTGCTGCCGATCTGCAGGAGGAACGCGATGGCGAGAGCGGCCAGAGCCGGTCCGAGGGCGAAGCCACCGTCGCGCCAGGCCAGAGCCGTGGCCGCGACTACTCCGGAGGCGGCTGCGGGCAGCGTCTTCGGCCGGGCGGCCAGCCACCAGACGCCCAGGCCTTGCGGCCGGGCTCCGGGACCGGTGGCCATCGTGTTCGGAGTCACGTCGATGTCATCCTCCAGAATACCGGGTCACTTCATCCAGAAAGGATACCAATGACCGGACGAGGCGTGGCTTCTCGCCCTGGACTCCCACTCGGCCGGTGTCGCGCCCACGTCGAGGACCTCGGTCACGACTTCTGCCCAGGACGGTTGCCAGCTGCGGGACCTGGCCGGGATTCCAACCCCAAGCACATTCCTTCTGTGGCAAGACACGCTCGTGACACAGGGCGTCCAGTGTAGCGAAACGCCCCGGGTTTGACCGAGGCACTCAAGCCGCGGTCGCGCCCCGGACTTGGTGCCCGATTTGGTGCCCAAATACCTGGTGAATCGCCCCGGGTTCAGTGGAGACTCGATTCCTTGGCTCCCACAGTATCGTTGGCGGCCTGCTCAAGCCAGTAGAGACCCTCGAACTCAGCCGGCGGGATGTCGCCGAGGGGCTCCAGCAGCCGACGGTTGTTGAACCAGTCGACCCACTCCAGCGTGGCGTACTCGACGTCATCGATGCTTCTCCAGGGTCCTTGCCTGCGGATCACCTCGGTCTTGTAGAGGCCGTTGATCGTCTCGGCCATCGCGTTGTCGTAGCTGTCCCCCTTGCTGCCGACCGAGGCCACCGCTCCGGCCTCGGCGAGCCGCTCCGTGTAGCGGATCGAGAGGTACTGCACGCCGCGGTCCGAGTGGTGGATCACGCCGTCGGCGTCCCCGCCGCGTGCCCACACCGCCATCTCGAGCGCATCGAGAGCCAGGTCGCTGCGAAGCGAACTCGACACCCTCCAACCCACGATCATCCGGGAGTACACGTCGATGACGAACGCGACATAGACGAAGCCCCTCCAGGTCGCCACATACGTGATGTCGGCGACCCACAGCTGGTTCGGGCGGCCCGCGACGAACTTGCGCTCCACGAGGTCGGCGGGTCTGTCGGCACGTTCGTCTGAAGTCGTCGTGACCTTGTACGCGCCACGACGCACGCCGGAAAGCCCCAGCTCACGCATCAATCGCGCGACCGTGCACCGGGCCACAGGGATGCTCTCCCTGTTCATCTGTTTCCATACCTTCCGGGCTCCGTAGACCCCGAAGTTGTCGGCGTGCACGCGGGCAACGTCGGGCTTCAAGGCCTCGTCACGAACCGCTCTGGCCGACCGAGGGCGTGTCTTGGCGGCGTAGTAGGTTGATGGGGCGATCGGCAGGACCTCGCAGATCGGCTCGACCCCGAAGCGCTCGCGGTTCGCGTCGATGTAGTCGACTACTTCCTCTGTCGGCGGTCGAGCTCCGCCCCGAAGAAAGCCGCAGCGCTCTTGAGGATCTCGTTGGCGCGACGCAGTTCGCGGTTCTCGCGCTCGAGCTCCTTCATATGGGCCCGCTCGTCCGTCGTCAGGCCGGGTCTCAGGCCCTCGTCGGTCTCCGCTCGGCGCACCCACAGCCGCAGCGTCTCGGGACTCATCCCGAACTTGTCCGCGATCGAGCGGATCGCGGCGTACTGCGAGTCGTACTCGGGTCCGTGCTCGAAGACCATCCGTACCGCACGTTCACGTACTTCGACTGGGTAACGCGTTCGTTTGTCCATGACCCCATCCTCTCAAACGATGGAGTCTCCGGGAAACCCGGCGCGATTCATCGACTGAGTTGTTGCCCGATTTGTTGCCCAAACGCGCCGCGAATTTCGGGTGCGGCCCAATTGGTCCGCGTCGACGGTCTGTGGGACAAAATCTGCAACACTTGGTTCCAAGTGCTGTACTATATGTCCCATGAGAGAGCCAAGTGACAACGCGCTTGCTGTAGCCGAGGCCATCTTCGCCGCGCATGAAGGAGTCATGCGCACGGGTGAAGCGCTCGAGGCCGGCATACATCGGCGAACCCTGTACTGGATGAGGGATCACGGGAAGGTTGAGACCCTGAGCAGGGGAGTGTTCATTCTCGCCTCGGCGCCGCTTCCTGAGAGTCCGGATGTCGCTGCGGTCATGCGCCGCATCCCCAAAGCGGTTCTGTGCCTCGTGAGCGCTCTGGAGTATCACGGCATCGGCACGCAGATACCGAATGCCGTGCAGATCGCACTGCCACGCAACGTGACGCCTCCCAAGTTCAGCTACCCGCGGGTGCAGGTGTTCAGCATGAGCGACGCGGCGTTTCGGGCCGGCGTGGAGGAGCACTCGATGGCGGGGGCGCAGTTTCGCGTGTATGGGGTCGCCAAGACCGTGGCCGACTGCTTCAAGTATCGCAACAGGATCGGCTTCGACATCGCAATGGAGGCACTTCAGGAAGTCGTGAGGAGCCGGGCCGCCTCACCTGCAGAGATCATGGAGTTTGCCCGTATCGACAAGGTCGAGTCCGTCATCTCTCCCTACATGGCGGCACTCCTGTGACCACCGAGAACCCGACGAATCTCCCCGCATCGGTCCGTGCCCGCCTGAGGAACAAGGCCGACGAGATCGGTCTCGACTTCAACCAGGTGCTCCAGTACTACGCGATGGAGCGCTTCCTGTATCGCCTCTCCAAGACCAAGTGGGCGGATTGCTTGATCGTCAAGGGCGCGGCGATGCTTCGCGTCTGGGACGGGGCAGTGGCGCGGCCGACCAGAGACATCGACTTTCTCGGGCGCATCGAGAACTCGCCCGATGCTGTTGCTGCGATGGTGCGGGAGTGCCTCGTGGTCGAGTCAGCCGACGGTGTCGAGTTCTCGCCTGATGTGGCGGTCGAACCCATCACCATCGAGGAGCGGTATCCAGGAGTGCGTGCGCTCGTCGAAACCAGATTGGCGGGCGCGCGGATGCGTCTCCAACTCGACATCGGCGTCGCGGACATCGCCGTGCCCGAGCCCGGATGGGTGGACTACCCGACGCTGCTGGACATGGACGCGCCACACATTCTTGCGTACCAGCCCGCGACTGCGATAGCCGAGAAGTTCGAGACCATGGTCAGCAAAGGGCTGCTGAACAGCCGACTGAAGGACTACTACGACATCTTGATGCTCTCGCGCACCGTCGCCTTCGCCGGCGGCGACCTGACAGAAAGCATCGCCGCGACCTTCGAGCGGCGCGGTACCGATGTGCCATCTTCTCGGCCGGCCGTGCTTTCTGGCGACTATACGAAGCGTCCGGAGAGGATGACGCAGTGGTCGGCTTTCGTGACGCGACTCGGAGTGTCGGGAATCGAAGCGCCAGATAGTCTCGTCGACGTCGTCGACGACATCAGCGTCTTCATCATGCCGCCTGCCATTGCGGCGTCAGCCGGACAGCCGTTCAGTCTGAACTGGGTGCCGGGCAAAGGCTGGTCATGACGGTCGTCGTGGACGGCAGGCATGCCGGGCTCTGACGATGGCCAGCGCGCCCCCGGGTTTGTCGCCCGATTTGGTGCCCAAATACTTGGTGACTGTTGGTACTCGTTGGTACCTATTGGGACTCGCCGCAGCTCCGCTGTACCAACGAGTCCCAAGTAGTCCCAATAGTCACAAGCACTTTCAGGATTCGAATTCCCTTGGGGGCACCAGAGATACACGGGTCCGTCGCTCACGCGGCGGGCCCGTTGCGCGCAGGCGGCTGAGTGCCGGCTCCCGCCATCGGGGTATGATTCCAGCATGTCCGCCGAGAAGCACACACCTCCCGATCGCGCGATGGAGCGCACCGTGCGCCCCGAGGCTCCGGGCATGACCGAGCCGCTCTCGCCCACGGCTCCGCCCGAGTCGCGGCGCGGCTGCGCGTCGTTCGTCCTCGGCGGCATCCTCGTGCTGATCGGCGTTCCCATGCTCGTCTGCCCCGGCCCCGGCATCGCGACGATCCTCGCGGGTCTCGGCCTCATGGGCTTCGGCACGGCGCGCCGCGTGGCCGAGAAGGACACCGATGCGCATCCGTAAGAGCATCTTCATCGACCGTCCGCCGGCCGATGTCTTCTCATTCGTGGCTGACCCGTCCAACGACATCCGCTGGCGCACGTACCTGCTCGCGTCGAGCGCGCTGGGCGGCCTGCCGCTTCAGGTGGGGTCGCGCGTGCGGCAGTCGTACTCATACGAGGGGCGCGCCGCATCGATCGAGCTCGAAGTCACCGCGCTCGAGACTGACGAGCGGATCGACTTTCGCACGAGCGGCCAGTACCGCGGCAGCGCGAGCTACACGTTCCGGCCCGAGGACGACGGCACGCGGTTCGGTTTCGCCATCTCGGCCAACGTCACCGGCGCCGCGGCGCTAATGTCGGGCTACATCGAGAAGACGGCCGGCAGCTACCTCGAGGGCGATCTCAAGCGCCTCAAGCACGCCCTCGAGAGCGGGGAGGCATAGCGCGCCGAGACAGGCGCGCGGCCCCGTCTGCGCTGGTGCGCATCTGCAGACTCGATACCACAAGAAGATGCGCTCGGCTGCGGAGTCGTATACTGACGGCGGCGGATATGTTGTCTGCCGAAGAGGGGTTAGCTCGACCAGGGGGAAGTCATGCTTCACCGGGCCCAGATCTTCGCTCACGACAATCGACCGCGCTGGGCGCTATCAGCCTCACGCCAACTATCAGACGAAGCCGACACCCTCCTGCGAACGACACTTGCCGGGCGCGACATGCTCGCAGCGGCTGACGACGACCCAACTCTCTACGACGGTGACCTGCTCGAGGCTATGCGCTTGGCGGACGAGCGTACGGAGAGCTTGATCACTCAGGCAGTGGTGAACGGTGCTGCCGCGATCGAGGGGGCCTTTCATGGACTGGCAGTGGCGGCACTTGGGACGCAGTACGCGGACGTGCTGAATCGTGTCAGCGGCATGCCTTGGAGGTGGCGTCTACTTGTGCGGATGGTTTGGTCTGTTGACCTCAAGCTGGACGACGAGCCACTTCGCTCAGTAGGGCAGCTGTTTACCTCGCGCAATTGGCTGATGCACCCCACTGTGGTGGATCTCCATGAGGAGATGGGGGACCCAGACTACATCGACGACCACGGTGCGGGTCACCATACACTTGAGCAGTGGGAAGCTTGTCTCGGCAAGGTCGAGAACCGCTGGGCATCCGCACGGCAGGCCGCCCTATCGATTGAGTCGACGTTTGCTGGATTGGCGGACTGTATCGACGCTCTCGACTCCAGCGCAGGCATCGGGTTCGAGCTGCTTGGTCGAGGGAATCCACCTGATTCGGCGAGCTAACAAGCGCATCCAGCGGACGGCGCAAGTCGTAGACTACGAAGTGAGGCGCACGGCCGCCGCTGATGCGCTCATACGTTAGACCGACCACCGGGTGAGCCCGTCAGAGCCACCAGCTAGAGTGAGGCGTGGGCGTAGTGAGGGGGACACGTTGGGGGGAAGTCGCGCAGTACGCGATCCGTGGGACGTAACCGAACGACCGCATACAAAGGCGAAGCTGAGGCTGCTGTCCGACTACTTCTGCAGGTGGCTCGTCATCTGGAACGGGCCCCGGCAGCGTCAATGGGCCACCAGGGACTGGTATGTCATCGACATGTTCGCTGGCCAAGGTCGGTACACGGACGCGGACGGCACCGTAGATGGATCACCTCTCGTGTATCTCGAGCAACTGGCTGCGATGAGCGACAAACTTCGAGCAAACGATGTCCACGTCCACATACTTCTGATGGAGAAGAGTCGCAAGAACTTCAAGGCGCTCCAGGCGAACATCCAGGACTTCCTGGACAACCACCCCACAATCGGTGACGTGGCATCAGTGACTGTCCGCAGGGACGACTGCAACAGCGAAACCGCTTGGGCGGAGGTGGCTAGTCTGCCGGTCGGCACCAATACCCCGGTATTCCTGCTAGTAGATCCGTATGGGTTCGCAATCAGACGGGAGACGCTAGATCGCCTCGTTGCGCTCCCGGGACGAAAGGACCTGCTCTTCAACTACATGGTGTCCGGCGTCAAGCGGGCGCAGGGCATTGCCGCGAAACCCAGGGAGGCGCTCTCGCGCCGTGAAGAAGCCACGCTGGCCACCTACTCCGACTTCCTCGGGCAGGATGTTGTCTTAGGTGAAGACGCTGACAGCCCGCAGGAGTATGCGGAGGCCGCCTTCGTGTCTAAGGGCTACTACGTGGTCGCGTACGACATGGATTACCCTGATCGTGCTGGAACCCTCTACTACCTACTCTTCGTGACCAAGAACAAGGAAATCGCTGAAATGGCACGCGGGATGTTCGGGGAGTCCAAGAAGCAGGGCTTCGATGGTCAGCTGTGCCTCTGGAGTCCGGAACAGCTCAAAGCCCAGATCAGCTGGTTTCTCCCGGAGGATCCCGTATGAACCGCAAGTCCCTACTGTACGAGAGTAAGGTCGAGTACGGCGGGTGGACTATCAACCATGCCCAGGGATGCTCACACGGTTGTCGCTACCCGTGTTACGCGATGATGCTGGCAAGACGCACGGGCCGCGCCAAGTCCTATGAGGACTGGTGCACTCCCAGACTTGTGGACAACGCACTCGCACTTCTGGACGCTGAGATTCCGAGACTCCGCAGCAGAGTGGAGTCTGTCCACCTGTCGTTCACGACCGATCCCTTCATGTACGACGCTAACGCTCATGCTCCGTTCGGCCCGATGGTCGAACTGACGACGGCCATGATCAGGCGCCTGAATGATGAAGGCATCCGCGTGACTACGCTCACCAAGGGCGTCTATCCCGATGACTTCATAGAACAGGTGAGCTCGCTTCATGATCAGAATCAGTACGGCATCTCTGCCGTGTCGCTTTCGGAGGACTTTCGCGAGAGATGGGAGCCTGGAGCAGCGCCAATTGCCTCGCGAATCGAGTCCGCGGAGAAGCTCGCTGGTATAGGCGCGGCGACGTGGGTCAGCATCGAACCCTATCCAGCGCCCAACGTTGATCCTTCATCGAGGGACATCCGCCCGCTACTGGATTCACTCGAGTTTGTTCAGAAGGCCGTCTTCGGCAGGTGGAACTACAGCAGCCTCATTTCGTCATTCCCTGACGTACACCAGCACTACGAGCGGGCCGCTGTTGCGATCGCAGCTTGGTCCAAGGAACGCGGCAAGGTCCTCCACATCAAGAAGGGGACCCCACTGGGTGACGTGTACGTTGCAGACGTTCTTCGAGTGGATGATCCCGCCATGGCAGCATGCGCCGCAGGCGGACTATTGGTGGAGGCCTGAGTTCAAGTTTGAATCGCAACACACCGCCCGTCTGAGGGCCTTCCTACGATCGTGCATAGCACTCCTCCGGGGTCTTGTAGCCACGCCTTTTGCGCGGTCGTGAGGGGACGCCGTCCAACGCGACCCGCCCTCGGCACCGCTCGAGTGCCCGATCGGCGCCTCTACGCATCCGCTGAGAACAGCAACCTGTTGTCCTCGGCGAACTGTCGGAAGCTGATCGGCCTGCGTCCGAGCAGCTCGTGCAGGTCCGTCGTCACGGTCGCCGCCATCCGCATCTTGGCGACCATGTAGATCGCGCGCATCACGGACACGAACTCGGCCGGGTAGCCTCGCGTGCGCATGTGCTCGGCGAACGCGCGTCCGGACGGGCGCGTGTAGGTGATGGGCCGGCCGACCACGTCGCTCAAGATGGCAGCGCATTCGTCGTAGTCGAGGGCTTCTTCGCCGGTGAGCGAATATGACTGGCCTTCATGCCCAGGTTCGGTGAGCACCCTGGCCGCAGCCGCCGCGATGTCTCGCACGTCGATGAAGCTGGTGCGCCCCGAACCTGCGGGGACGATGATCTCGTCACGCTCGCGGATGTCGGCCATGTGCGTCGTGCACAGGTTCTGCATGAAGAAGCTGGGCCTGAGCATCGTCCAGGCCAGGCCGCTCTTCTTGAGCTCCCTCTCGATCGAATGGTGGGGCACGACAGGGTTCTTCTCGGCACCGAGCAAAGACAGGAACACCACCTGGGCCACGCCCGCTTCCCTCATCGCGGCCAGGAAGGGAAGGAATGCCTTCGCGTCGCTCATGTGCGGCGGGCGCATCAGGAACACCCGGTCCACGTGCCTGAGCGCCTGCGGGAACGTCGAAGCGTCGCAGAAGTCGAACGCGACACGCTCGCAGCCCGTCGGGATCCGCTCCGACTCGCGGTCGTCGGTCATCGTCGCGCGGACCGTGACACCCGCTTCCAGCAGCGCTTTCACGACCTCGCTGCCGACGTTCCCGGCTGCTCCCGTGACCAGTGCCGTTCCGCTCATGAGTGCGGTCCCTTCAGCGCGGTCGGATCTCGCTCGACAAGGGCGGCCAGGGCGTGGAACAGCGAGACGACGTCCGCATCCTCCATCCCGCTGAGCACGCGAGCCTGAGCGCGCTCCGAGGCCGCACGGATGCGAGGGAGCATGTCGCGGGCCTGCCCCGTCAGCGCCAGTGACTGGGAACGGCGGTCGGCGGGGTTGTCCTGCGCCGCGATCCAGCCATCTCGCGATAGTCGGGCGAGAAGGCCGCTCATCGTCGCCCGGTCGATGCCAAGCGCCGCAGACAGCTGTGTCGGGGTCGACGGCTCGCACGCGGACAGCGCCAGGAGCGAGGAGGCCTGCCGCGGCGTCAGGCCGACTTCCCGGAGCTGCATGGCGAACTCATGGTCGAGCATCCGCGTCGCTCGATGGAGGAGGTAGCCGAGTTGGTCCACATCGGTCTCCTAACTGGTTCGTATACGTAGTAGGTGCTTTGTATACGAACTGTCTCGCCGCGTCAAGCACGCGGAGCAGACGCCGGACCGCCGGCGGGTACATCCTCACGAAAGGGAGTCTGAACGGAGGGCCACGGTGCCGGAGAAGTCGGTCGCGGAGAAGATTGACGAGTTCTTCGCCGGACATGAGTCGTCGCGGCCGCTGTTCGAGGCGCTCCGCCTGGTCGTCGGCTCGCTCGGCGACGTCGACCTTCGTGTCACCAAGAGCCAGATAGCCTTCGCGCACAAGCGCGCGTTCGCGTGGGCGTGGGTGCCGGCCCGCTATCTCGGCAGCGGGCATGCGCCGCTGGTACTGTCGGTCGCGCTGCCGCATCCTGACCCTTCGCCACGCTGGAAGCAGGTCGTCGAGCCGTCACCCGGCCACTTCATGCATCACCTCGAGCTGCGCTCGGAGTCAGACATCGACGACGAGGTGCGCGCGTGGTTGCAGCAGGCGCGAGCGGTTGCCGAGAACGGCGCGGCGTGACCCTGCACCAACCAAGAGGAGGCCGTATGCATGCCATGAGCCCGGAACGACCACGCTTCGAGATCCGTCAGATCGGGACCATCGAGCGCACCGAGGGCGGCGCGCGGCTGCACGTGTTCGAGGAGTACCGCGCCTGCCTGGACCAGCTCGGTACCTTCAGCCACGCCGAGGTGCTGTGGTGGTTCAGTCAGTGCGACGAGGAGGAGCTTCGGAGCATCACCAGGGTGGATCCGCCCTTCGAGTCGCCGACGCTCGGCGTGTTCGCCACGCACACGCCCACGCGCCCGAACCCTGTCGCGCTGAGCACGATCGTGATCCGCAGCGTCGACGAGGACGCCGGCATCGTCGAGATCGGTGCGGTCGACGCCGTCGACGGCAGTCCTCTGATCGATATCAAGCCGTACATGCCGCACTACAGTCGCGTCCGCGAGCCCGTCGTTCCGGCGTGGGCGTCCCAGTGGCCCGAGTGGATGCCCGAGGACGGCGTCGAGCTGGATGAGCCTCCCGAGTAGACAAGGAGGGGAGGGTTTGGCCGAAGCGGGCTGGAGCATGCGGTGGCAGTGGGGTGTGTACGCTGCGCTCGTGGCCGCAGCGGTCGTCTTGGCGGCGATCCCTGCAGTCAAGCCGTACTTCGCGTGGTTCTTCGGGCCGCTCAACCCAGCGGTCGTGGCTCTCACCGCGGGCGCGGTCGGTGGCGTCTCCCTCTTCATCCTCAGACGTTCGTACGGTTTCGAGATCCTCAAGCAGGGATCCACGGCGCGCGGAGTAGCCGTTGGCCTCGGCTTCGCGACTGTTCTGGGCATCGCGATCGTCATAGCCGATGTCGTATTCCGATACCCGCATGACATCAACGCTCCCATGCCGCAGGCGCTGGCATTCTACCCGAGCATCGGTCTGGTGGCAGAGATCCTCTTCCACATCCTGCCACTCACGATCGTGCTGACCCTCCTCCTTCCGTTGCGTGATCGGCTCGGCGTTGACCAGACGGTCATCATCGCGATCGCGCTGGGCGCGGTCGCGGAGCCCACCTTCCAGGTGGTGTTCGGCGATGGGACGCCCGCAGTGTCGGTGTACACGTGGGTGCACGTCTTCGCGATAGCGCTCCTCCAACTGCATGTCTTCAGGCGCTTCGACTTCGTGTCGATGCTCTCACTCCGGCTTGTCTACTACGTGTACTGGCACCTGATCTGGGGCGCCATTCGGCTGAGAGTGCTGTTCTAGAGCGCGTGACGCCAGCGCTGGGCGATGCGTTGCCCCCTTTTCACCCCGGTAATATTGACAGCAGAGTTTCACCCGGGTCATACTCATCGACATCCTACCGAGATGCCGAGGAGCACACATGACCGAACGAGCCTTGACCCTGTTTGCCGACACGCAGGCGGTTGCGGCCGGTGACCGCGAGACGATAGCCGCTACGATAGCCGAGCTTCGCGCGAGCGACGATCGGCGCACCCTGCTCGTGTTCGACGACATCACCGGCGAGCAGGTCGACGTCGACCCGCGCGATACATCGGCTGCCGACGCGCCGGCCACGGAAGATGCCCCCCAACGCAAGGGTCCGGGGAGGCCGCGGCTCGGGGTCGTCTCGCGCGAGGTCACGCTGCTGCCCCGGCACTGGGAGTGGCTGAGCGCGCAGCCGTCGGGGGCCTCGGCCACGCTTCGCCGGCTCGTCGACCAGGCGCGCCGCCAGAACGAGCGCGGGGACCGCGTCAGGCGCTCGCGGGAGGCCACGTTCCGCTTCATGACCGCGATGGCGGGCAATGAGGTCGGCTTCGAGGAGGCGTGCCGCTCGTTGTTCGCGGGTGACGAGGCGGGCTTCACATCCCATCTGGCGGCGTGGCCCGAGGACGTCGCTCGCTTCTCGGTCAGGCTCGCCGCCGACGCGTTCGTGGCCGAGAATGCGGACTAACCGCCTCCGCGAAGGGGTCGTCAATGCATGAGCGCGCAGCCGAAGACCTGCGGGAAGCGCGACGTCCGATAGCCTCGCTCCTGAGCAAGTCAGAGAAGGCCCAGCGCAACCTGCAGCCGGGCACCTGGCAGCATACGATGCTGCAGGACAACATCGAGGCGCTGCGGATCGTGTCCGCGCTGATGGACGGCGAGCCGCTGCCAGGCGATACCGGCGCGGATGCGCTCCAGCGAGCGCTCGACGCGCTGTCTTCGATGATCGTCAGGACCGAGACGGCCCTGGCGAAGTTCGCGCCGGGAACCTCCCAGCACTCGTTGCAGCGCAACCGCCTGGCGGCGTTGCGCGTGGCCGAGGCGCTCGTGCGAGCAGAGATCGACCGCGCCTGAGGCGTCCGTCCGCCCTCAGCAGCGCACCGCGCGGCGCTTGAAGCCGAGGCGGCCCTTCTCGGCGGCCTTGCGGATCTGCCCGGCGGCGCTGGCGAGGGGCTTCTCGGCACCGTCTGCCGCCACCGTCACCACGCCGATCGCGTCGGCCGTGGCCAGCGCCTCCTCATGGAGCGGCGCATACGACGCGCCCACCGCGACGATGAAGGCGTTCATGGCGCGCTTCACCCGTGGCGCGGCGTCGTGGATGGTCGTGCGGGCGAGGTCCAACAACGCCCGGATCGACGCCGTGTCGAAGTAGTCGTCCGGTCGCCAGCCGAGAAGCCACTCGTAGCACGCCCAGCCTGCCGACGCGCGGCTCTCGTCGCTGCTGCGGATCCAGCGGTCGGCCACCGTCCGCGCGAGGTCGGACTCGGCGAGCGTCACCGCGACGACGAAGTCGGACAGCATCGAGGAGTACGCGCTCTCGATCCAGCGGTCGAAGTCCTTCTCGGTCATCACGCTGACGTCCGCGATCATGCCGGCGAAGTACATCGCGTCGTAGTTGCCGGTCGCCCACAGCGCGTCGGCGAGCGCCTGATCGACGCCGATCTGCTTCTTGAGCGGCTTCATCGCGCCTGTGGGCACGCCGAAGAGCGGCTCTCTCACTCCCCGGGACAGGTAGCTCTTCTTGGTGCGCTCAGTGGCGAGCGCCTCGAGCTCGCGCATGACCGAGTCTACATCCGGGGACATCTCCACCTCGTTTCGTGCTGTCCGCGACGGTCATCGCAGCGCGCGCTACGACGGCAGCAGGTCCTTCATCTGCTTGTAGATGAGCGCTGCAGCGCGCTTGGGTGACAGTCGCGAGAAGCGGTCCATGAACGTCGCGTCCGACCCGATGCGCACGCGGTAGGCGTTCTGCTCCATGCCGTCGATGATCATCTGCGCCGCCACAGCGGGCTCGGTGGTCTTGTAGTTGGATGACGCCGCCTGCTTCTCGGCCTCGGCCTGCGTGACGACACCCGAGTTCACCGAGATGTTCGTCTTGATGGCGCCGGGGAACACGACGGTCACGCCCACGTTCGTGGCTGCGAGCTCGGAGTGGAGCGCCTCGGTCAGCAGCTTCACGCCGGCTTTGGAGACGCCGTAGATCGTCTGCCCCGGCACCGGCAGGAAGCCACCCATGCTCGAGACGTTCACGATGTGCGCTTCCGGCCGATCGAGCAGGTGCGGCAGGAACGTCTTGGTGGTGTGGATGGTGCCCCAGAGGTTCACGTCGATGACGCGCTCGATGGCCGAGTAGTCGAGGTCGTTGAAGAGCACGAACGGCTGGATGATGCCGGCCACGTTCATGAGGCCGTCGATCTGGCCGTGGCGGTCGGTGATGGCCGAGGGCAGCGCCTCGACGGCCGCCCGGTCGGTGATGTTCACCACGTGCGTCGACAGCCGCTCGGCGTTGGCGCCGGCGAGCCGTGCGGTCTCGGCCAGGCCCTCGTCGCTGATGTCGAGCGCCGCGACGCGTGCTCCCTTGGAGAGCAGCTGCAGGACGGCTTCTCGGCCGATCCCGTTGCCGCCGCCGGTGACCGCGATGGTCTTCCCCTGTGCGCGCATGCGTGCCCCTTTCCCCGCGATTCGCTGCCGGGGTGCCGGCCCCGGGTGGTTGTCGGACATGGTATACGATTCCACTGGACCGCAACAGGAACCGCACGAGGAGAGAAGGCGATGTCCGCACGCCGGGGAGGCATGACCGACCGCGCCGCGACCACGCTCCGCGCGCACGGGCGCTCGGCCGGCGGCGCGATGATCGCGCTGCTGGCGGCGACTGCGCTGTTCGCCCTGACCGCCTGCGGCGACGGCGACGCACCGCGCTGGCGCTCCCGCGATGTCTTCACCGCGCACCTCGACACGATGGTGCCGCAGCTCATGGATCGCTATGCCGTCCCGGGTGCGAGCATCGCGATCGTCGAAGAGGGCGAGGTCGTGTGGACCGCCGCGTACGGCCTGGCCGACGTCGAGGATGCGCGGCCGATGACGGTCGATTCAGTCTGCCGCGCGCAGTCCATCTCCAAGTCGCTCACGGCGTGGGGCGTGGTGCGCCTGGCCGAGGCGGGCCTCGTCGATCTTGACCGTCCGGTGCAGGACTATCTCGGCGGCTTCACGCTTCCCGACACGCCGTATGCCGAGGATGACGTGACCGTGCGCGGGCTGCTCAGCCAGACCGCGGGCATGCCGCTCGGCGACGTGCTCGCGCAGTACGAGCCCGGTGCCGAGATGCCCACGCTGCGCGAGGACCTCGCTGCGCAGGCGCGCCTGTTCCGCGAGCCCGGTGTCGGCTTCTTCTACTCGAACCCCGGATTCGACCTGCTCGAGATCGTGATCGAGGAGGCCTCCGGCCGGCCGTACGCCGAGTACATGCGGGCCGATGTGCTCGAACCGCTCGGCATGCACGACTCCACGTTCGAGTGGGACGAACGCCTGCGTCCCGACTTCCCGACCGGCTACGACCTGCGCGGCGAGCCGGTGCCGCCCTACGTCTACCCGGCCAAGGCCTCCGGTGGGTTGCTGGCGCCTGTCGAGGACCTCGCGCGCTTCGCGGCCGCCGAGATGACCGGCGAGCACGCCGCCGAGCAGGACGTGCTGAGTCCCGCGAGCATCAGCGCGATGCATGCCGCCGAGACCGACGTCACCGGCATCTTCGGCGCCGTCTCCGATAGCTATGGCCTCGGCCACTTCATCGAGCGCCTCCCCGACGGTCGGACCTCGGTCTGGCACGGCGGGCAGGGCAACGGCTGGATGACCCACTTCCAGGCGGTGCCATCCTCCGGCGACGGCATCGTCATCCTTACCAACAGCCAGCGCAGCTGGCCGATGATGGGTCGCATCCTCGGCGACTGGGCGACCTACGCCGGGCTCGGGTCCGTGAAGTTCACGCGGATCGTCTGGGCCGAGAACGTCCTCTGGGCGATCGCCGGCCTCATCGCGCTCGCATCGATCGCGCAGCTCGGGCGGCTGGCGCGCGACCTGCGCCGCGGTCGGCGGCGGGTGGCGCCCTTCTCGGCGACGGCAGGCGGCACGCGCGCGCTGCTCTTCGCGCTCGGCGCGGTCATCCTCGGAGCGCTCGCGTGGAGCGCCGCTCAGCCATACCTGCTGCTGTCCTCGGTGCTGCCGTTCGTGGCAGACTGGGCGACCGCGGCGGCCGGGCTCGGCGCGGTAACACTGATCGCCTCCGCGCTCATCGCGCCGACGGACGGGACCACGACCGTGGACGACGGCTAGGGGAGACCGCGGATGCAGACTGCGTACGCCGTGCTGATCATCGCCTACACGCTCATCGACCGGGCCGCCTTCGCCGTCTCGGGCGCGCCCACCACGCGCGCCCGGCGCGAGTGGACGTTCTGGGCCGTCTGGGTGCCCTACATCGCGTGCTTCGCGGGGCCGATCGTGGAGCTGGCCCTCGGGACAGCCGAGCCGGGCACGCCGGGGATGATCGCGGGCGCCGTCCTCGTCGCCGCGGCCGCCGGACTCAGGTGGGTCGGCGTCACCACCCTCGGCCGGTCGTTCTCGGCATCCGTGGAGACGCACGAGGAGCACCAACTCGTCGATACCGGGATCTTCTCGGTCATCAGGCACCCGCTCTACCTCGGGCTGGCGCTCCTTTATGTGGGCCTCCCGCTCTTCGCCGGTGCACGGTGGACGTGGATCGCGGTGGCGCTTGGCATGGCGGGGCTGGTGGCGCGCACCCTGGCCGAGGAGCGGTGGCTCGCCGAGCAGCTGCCCGGGTATAGCGAGTACATGCGCAGGACGAAGCGCCTCATGCCCGGGGTATGGTGAGGAGGAGCGATGGCCGTCGATCCGATCGACGAGTACATCAGCGGGTATCCCCTGCAGACGCAGGCGGTGCTCAGACGGCTGCGGGCGATCATCCGTGAGGAAGCGCCCGAGGCTGCCGAGACGATCAGCTACCGGCTGCCGACGTTCGATCTCAACGGCAAGCACCTCGTGCACTTCGGCGGGTTCACCGAGCACGTGGGGCTCTACCCGACGCCGAGCGGAACCGATGCCTTCTCGGCGGAGATCGCACGCTACAAGCACGGGAAGGGCTCGGTGCAGTTCCCGCTCGACGAACCGCTGCCGGAAGACCTCATTCGGCGTATCGTACGATTCAGGGTAGGAGAGGTCACCGGGGGGTAGCGCGTGCAAGGAGGTCATGTGGGTTCTGGTCGCGGCTATCGCAGCGAGCCGTTCGGCGGTGATCGATGGATGGTCGCCGCAGCATCCTCGGTGAATCGCGAGAAGAACACGATCCACCTCACGACCGAGGCGGACATCACCGAGCCGCGGAGGATGATCGCCGCACACCGCGCGCGCACCGGCGAGCGACTCTCCCTGACAGGCTACGTCGTGGCCTGCCTGGCGCAGACGTTCGAGGAGTTCCCCCGCTTCAACTCGTACCGCGTGCGGGGCCGGCTCATCGTCTTCGACGAGCTCGTGGTGAGCGTGCTGTTCGAGCGCGAGGTCGACGGCGCCAGCGTCCCGGAGCCCGTGCCCGTGCGCGACGCCTGCCGCAAGACCTACCGGCAGGTCAACGACGAGATCCGGGCCGCCCAGGCGAGCGAGGGCGGATCACCCCGTTCGGCGAGCGGCATGGGGTGGATCCGGTTCGTCCCCGCGCCCCTGCTGCGCACGTTCATCCGGCTCGCCGCCCGCAGCATCCGTATGCAGCAGCGTTACGGCGTGGTGGGCGTGACCGCGGTGGGCATGTTCGGCGCGGGTCCGCTGTGGCTCATCCCGCTCACCAACGCCACCGTGACCGTGGCGGTCGGCTCGATCGCCACGCGCGTCGCGATCGTGGACGGGGTGGCCGAGAACCGCGAGCAGCTCTGCCTCACGCTCTCGTTCGATCACGACATCATCGACGGCGCGCCTGCCGCGCGGTTCACCAGCCGTTTCGTCGAGCATCTTGCGAGCGGCGAGCACGTGCGCGCGGCCGCGGTCGAAGGGGGATAAGAGTGACGTAGGTCGGCCGTCTGGGGGTCAGACGTGGCGGACGTTCAAGATTCGGCACGGCGGCTGAGGTCGCGTGCAGGCACGCCGTACATCGCGGTGCTGCTCGTCGTGGGGTTCGTGTTCGCGGCGTTCGCTCTCGGCGCCGGCCACGCGCGCACGATGTCCGAGGACGAGTCGCGCGCACGGGTGACCCGCCAGGTCGCGCCGTACGCCAGCGCGCTGTCCTCGGCGGTCAACACGCGCTTCGCGCTCATCTCGGGGCTGCACGAGTACGTGCGCGTCAACCTCCCGGAAGGACCCTCGGCCGAGGAGTTCGACACGTTCGCCTCGGGACTCGGCGCGGGCGCGGCGGGCATCCGCGCCATCCAGGTGGCGCCCGACGGCGTCGTCCGGTACGTCTACCCGCCCGAGGGGAACGTGGCTCCCGGCAACGACCTCCTGAACGACCCGCGCCCCGAGGTCAGGGCTGACGCTCAGCGGACGCTCGAGAGCGACGGCATCGTGCTGAGCGGTCCCTACGAGCTTCGGCAGGGTGGCCTCGGCATCGTCGGTCGTCAAGCTGTGCGCACCCAGGATGGAGCGTTCTGGGGCTTCGTCATCATGGTGCTCGACGTCCCGCCCATCCTCGATGAGGCGGGACTCGCGGATGGCGACGTTTCGCTGCGGTTCGCGCTCCGGGACGACGACGGCCGGGTGTTCTTCGGCGATGAGGGCGTCTTCGATGCGGCGCCGGTGAGCTACCCTATCGCGTTGCCGGACGGCGAGTGGGTGCTTGCCGCGGTTCCCGCAGCCGGATGGGAGGCGTCGGACGACGCCGTCCTTCCGTGGATCTGGGCCTCGGGCACGGCGCTCGCCCTGGCGCTGGGAGCCTCGGTCTTCCTGGCGATCAGCTACCAGCAACGACTGGAGCGGCAGGTCTTCGATCAGACCGGCGAGCTCCGGGCGCAGCGCGACCTGTTCGAGCGCGTGGCCGAGTCGAGCCCGGTGGGCATCACCACGCTCGACCTCGACGGCGCGATCACGTATGCGAACGCTGCTGCCGAGAGGATCCTCGGCCTGCGCCGCGATCAGATCAGCGAGCGTACGTACGACGACCCCGCGTGGCGGATCATCGCCACCGACGGTGGTCCGTTCCCGTCCGAGCACCTCCCGTTCGCGCGCGTCCGTGCGACCAGGGAGGCCGTCTTCGATGTCCGCCACGGCATCGAGTGGCCCGACGGGCAGGTGAAGATGCTGTCGGTGAACGCCGTCCCGGTGCGTGACGCCGGAGGCGCCATGAGCGGCGTCGTGGCCTCCATCGAGGACATCACTGAGCGGATCACCGCGGAGGAGTCGCTGCGAGCGAGCGAGCGTCGCTTGAGGGCCACGATGGACACGATGCTCGAGGGCTGCCAGATCATCGACTTCGACTGGCGCTACGTCTACATCAACCCCGCGGCCGAAGCGCAGAACAGGTGCCCTGCGGAGGAGCTTCTCGGCAGGAGGTACGCCGAGGCGTGGCCCGGCATCGAGGAGACGTCAGTGTACGAGCACATCCGCGCGGCGCTCGAAGACCGCGTGCCGTCCAGCCTGCAGAACGAGTTCAGATTCCCCGATGGCGCCGTGGGGTGGTTCGAGCTGGAGATCCGCCCGATCCCCGAGGGCGTGTTCATCCTCTCGGTGGACATCAGCAAGCGCCGAAGGGCCGAGGCTGAGGTGCAGCACTACCAGGAGCGCCTCGAGCAGCTCGTCGAGGAGCGGACCGCGCAGCTGGCCGAGGCGAACGCCGAGCTGCGCCAGGCGACCATGGCGAAGAGCGACTTCCTGACGAGCATGAGCCACGAGCTCCGCACGCCGCTCAACTCCATCATCGGCTTCTCCGAGCTGCTGGCGAGCGGGCTCGTGGGCCCGCTCTCCGAGGAGCAGGAGAAGCAGATCAAGATGATCCTCAGCTCCGGCAAGCACCTGCTCGCGCTCATCAACGACGTGCTCGACCTCTCCAAGGTGGAGGCGGGTGCGGCTGTCGTCCATGCCGAGGAGTTCGACGCGCGCGCCATCGTCCTGGAGGTGGCCGAGTCGCTCCGCCCGCTGGCGGAGGAGAAGGGCCTGGAGCTCGGGGTGGAGGTGCCCGACTCGGCATGCGCCATGACGTCGGATCCGGGGAAGCTTCGGCAGATACTGTTGAACCTCGGCGGGAACGCGGTCAAGTTCACCGAGGAGGGACACGTCGACGTGCGCCTCCACTACGACGGCGCGGTGGCCGTCTTCGAGGTCGCGGACACCGGCATCGGCATACCGCACGGAGAGCTCACCCGCGTGTTCGAGGTCTTCGCGCAGATCGAACGCCCCGGCGAGGTCAAGCCGGCCGGGACCGGGCTGGGGCTGGCACTGTCCCGGCAGTACGCGGAGCTGCTCGGTGGGCGCATCGTCGTGCAGAGCGAAGAGGGCAAGGGCTCGACCTTCACGGTGCTCGTGCCATGCGAGGCGAGCGCCGTCACACGTCGGGCCGAAATCCAATAGCGCGACGGGAGCGTTGTGTACCAGAACGACTGGATCCTGCGACAGATCGAGATGCTCGGTGCGGCATTCGCGCGCATCGTGAAGGCCCTGCGCGAGGGCAGGACCGAGGAGGCGCTCGACCTCACCGACGAAGCGATGGCCGAGACGCTCGGCATCGATCCCGCGCTGGCCGAGACGCTCGACGCGCCCTCGCTCACCATGCTCGTCACTATGGGACCGGACGGCGCCCGGCGCGCGTTCCTCGCCGGCGAGCTGCTCACGGCCCGGACGCTGGCGCTGACGGCAGCGGGTCGTCGCGAGGACGCCGCCCGTGAAGGCGAACGTGCGCGAGCGTTGCTGCTGGCGGCCAGGCCCGACGCCGAAGAGGGTACGTCAGAGCGGATCGGGGAGCTTCTCGGCTGGTTGGACGAATCCTGACGAGCACGATGGCGCGTAACCTGCTATACTGCCCGCAGGCGAGCCAGAGGGGCTCGTAGGATTGCGACGTGACACACCGCATTCTGGCGGTCGGTCACGTCGTTTTGTTGTGCCCCACGTTGGGGCGGAAGGTAGGTTTGGAATGGCTGAAGGTAAAGTCAAGTGGTTCAACCCTGACAAGGGCTACGGCTTCATCGAGCGCGAGGGTGGCGACGACCTGTTCGTCCACTTCTCCGAGATCCAGGGCGAGGGCTTCAAGACCCTCGACGAGGGTCAGGCCGTGTCTTTCACGGAGTCCACTGGCCAGAACGGCAAGCAGCAGGCCACGCAGGTGCGCCCGCTGTAAGCCGCGCCATAGCGCAAACGGACCGGCCGGTCCCCTCGGGGGCCGGCCGGTCTCGCTTTGTGGCCGAGCAGGCGTGTCGTGACCGTGCTCTGCCGCCTACTGCGCGACGTACGCGCCGTCCACTGGCAACGCAGCGCCGGTGATGAACGACGCCTCATCAGAACAGAGGTATACGACCGCATCGGCTATCTCGGAAGGCTTGCCAAGGCGACCGATCGGCTCCAACGCCTGCAGGCCCTTCAGCGCCTCGGGATCCTCGTTCGTCAAGCGATCGACCATCGGCGTGTGGATGACGCCCGGGCAGACCGCGTTGCACCGGATGTTCTGCGTGGCGTAATCGAGCGCGATCGACTTCGTGAGTCCCACGACGCCGTGCTTGGATGCTGTGTAGGCCGGGAGCGCCGGGAACGCGACCAGGCCGGCGATGGATGCCGTGTTGACGATGGCGCCTCCGCCTACCTTCAGCATCTCCGGGATCTCATACTTCGCGCACCACCAGATGCCTTTGAGATTGATGCCGAGCGTACGGTCCCAATTCTCCTCGGTGCACTCCACGATCGGCGCCGGCGTGCCCTCGATGCCGGCGTTGTTGTGCGCGCAGTCCAGACGTCCGTAGGCCTCGATGGTTCGCGTGACGAGCCTCTTGACGTCGTCTTCCTTCGACACGTCGCACTCGACGAAGATAGCGTCGCCGCCGCCGTCCCTGATCATGGCGACGGTCTCTTCGCCGCCCTCGACCATCACGTCCGCGACGACCACCTTGGCCCCTGCTCGAGCGAAGGCGAGGGCGCTCTCCCGACCGATGCCGGAAGCAGCCCCGGTCACGAGCGCCACCTTTCCAGTGAGGTCTGCCATGCCGTTCCCACCTCCACGCGCCCTCCATCGTATGTCCGAGCGTCGCGGGCGCTTGACGACGCTCCATGTTGTGATTCTGTCCCGCCCACGGTGGAGAGGAACGCTTCGGGCGCAAGTGATTCGAAGTACTTGCACCGGGGCAGGTCAGCGGCTCGCCGACCTGCGCACGTTCGCCGCGCCCTGCTAGAATGGCAGTCGCGCGCGAACGCCGAACGGGCGATTAACTCAGCGGGAGAGTGCCTCCCTTACAAGGAGGAAGTCACAGGTTCAAATCCTGTATCGCCCACCAGCAGCATCACGAAGGCCCCGGCAGCCGGCATACGGCTTCCGGGGCCTCGTCACGCCGTCACGCCTGTCTCGGCTGAATGCGGCGCTCATGGCCATCGAGTGATGGTTCTTTGTCAGGAAGCGCGTCGTCCCTCGTTCGCCCGAGGGGATAGCCCCCACCCGCAGATGGTGTTACGGTCAGGATGGCGCGGCAAGCCGTTCGGCCTGGTGAGGGGAGCCACCATGAGCCAGCAACAGTGCCCGGCGTGCGGTTCGTACGTGCAGCCCGGCTCGCAGTTCTGCACCAACTGCGGAGCCGCGATGCAGGCGGGGACGGGAGCGCCACCACCGCCACCCCCACCCCCACCCCCACCCACCGGGCAGGTCCCGGCTCCGGGCTACTACCAGCCGCCCTACCCGCCTGCCGGGTACCAGCAGCAGCCGCCCTACCCGCCTGCCGGGTACCAGCAGCCGATGCCGCCGCAGGAGCCTCCGCGCAAGCGCAAGACGCTCCTCATCATCGTCCTCGTGGCGCTGGCGCTGCTGCTCTGCTGCGGCGCCGTGGTCGCGGGCGTGCTGATCTTCGGGGACGGCGACGGGGGCGGTTCGGCCGACGCGTACCCCGCGTGGGAGCTCTCGGCCAACCAGCGGCGCGTCGTGGCGGAGTTCGGCTACCCGCAGACCTTCAACGTCTACTACGGCACCGACCCGGTTGCCGACACGCCTGCCGAGAACGGCGAGTTGCCCATGCACCGGTTCGAGGTGTGGGACTACTACTCCCTCGGCTCGCGCTTCATGTTCAAGGACGGAGCTGCGGTCGGTACCGCCGATGCACCAGCGGTGCCCACGGGGACCGAGTTCCCCATGCTCAAGCCCGAGGAGTTCTCGCTCGGCATGTCGCTCCAGGACACGGCTGACGCGATCGGCGCGCTCCCCACCGCGGGGGCTGACATCGCGCCGGAGATCATCGAGGGCCTCGAGGTCTACATCTTCGAGGGGCAGGTGACGGCGAGCTTCGACCAGGGCCGGCTCGTCGGCGTCGAGACGGTACCGGTCGCACCTGAAGGGAGCGTGCAGTGATGAGGCGGACGCGCACCTTCTTCGGCTGGTTCTGCCGAGACGACAGCGGCGCCGTGTTCACCCTCGGCGTTCTCACATGGATCGCGATCACGAGCCTGAGCGCGACGGTGATCGTCGGAGGCAGCCAGGTGGCGGCGGACGTCGCCAACAAGCAGGACACGGATGCGGCGGCGGCCAATCTCCGCGGCGGCGCCGAGGCGATCCGCGAGAAGATGTCGGGTCGCGACGACGAGTACGCCCAGCAGATGCTGGAGAACGCGAACAAGATGGAGCAGGTCGCGGGCAAGATGGAGAGCGACGCCAACTGGGCGATCGCCAAGAGCGGCGGGAGCGTCGCAGTCGACCTCGCGCTTGCGCCCGTTCAGATGGACAAGCTCTCCAAGCTCGGCAAGGCCGGCAAGTTCCTCTGGGACTTCAAGGGCGGGGTGGAGCTCGGCCAGTCGGGCATGAGCGCGGTGCAGGACGTGCCGCCCGAGATCGGGCAGCTCCAGCAGGACCTGGCGGCGATCCAGTTCAACAAGAAGAAGCCTCCGAGTGACCCGACGGCGCCCGAGCTGCCGACGATCCCCGACTACGAGCTGCCCGATCCCACGGAGGGCTACATACTCGGCGTCAAAGTGAAGTCAGCGACGCAGCAGCTGCAGGGCACGCTCCCTGACCGGGAGGACGACCTCTACGAGCAGCTGGCGATGGACCTCGTCAAGGACATGGAGACCGACGAGCTCATCGGCTTGACGGAGGCGTCGTCGATCACCGGCGAGATCGAGTGGGGCGACGCGCCGTTCGCTGACGCGCTTGCCGCCGAGGTATCCCTGCTCGACCCCGGCAACGCTCCCACGGTGGAGATGGGGGGCGTGCAGCTGACCGATGCCGACCGCGCGGCGCTCGAGTCCGGAGAGAAGACGCAGGTGATAGGCCAGTACTACGGCACAGCGGGAATGGAGCCGGTCGTCGTCACGCGAGACGACGCGGGCGGGCTCACCACCGAGTTCACGCTGCTTGAGGGCCAGCCGGCGGTGTCCACGAGCCCCGACTACAAGCCGGATTACGAGGAGATGCCGGACTGGTGGGATGGCACCGTCGACTCCTGCCCGTACGTATACGCCTGGGACGGTCGGTCATTCGTCGCGGTCAACGACATCATCTCGGTCAGCCGGGACCCCGTGCGCGAGTACGACGACTTCATGCTCTTCCGCTCGCTCGCACAGCCTGACGGCACGCTCGAGGTGCGGGTGGCCGAGGTACGGACCGAGGAGTCGTTCCTCGACCGCATCGTGATGAAGGGCGTCGTCCCCGATGACGGATTCGGGGCGGTGGTGACTCCGTCGGGCGACGTGCTGTCGGTGCGCGACCCCGTCGGACCCGATCGCGCCAGAGCCGCGGCGCCCTCCGCGCTGGCCGCCGTGGACGGGACGGGCGTCAAGCTCTACTCGGGTTCGCGGTTCGAGGCGTCATGGAGCGTCGGCGATGCCGGCGACGCGGTCATGCTGCTGGCGATGGACGGCTTCGAGGACCTCGGCGACATGGGCCTGCCGCTCTTCCAGCGGCCGGCGGTCACGGTGGAGGCGTACGTTGAGGGCGCCTGGCGACCGGCGGGCACCATATTCCCGCGTGAGCAGCTCGATGAGATGGCGCTCGATGTGAGCCGCTTCATCGACGAGGGCACGGTGCGGCTGCGCTTCTCGGCCACCTCGTGCCATGTCGAGAAGTTCCAGTTCGTGGACGCCGTGCGGCTCTCTACGGCACCGACCGACCGCGTCACGGTTCGCGCGCTCGACCCGATCGGCATCACGCTGGATGGAAGGGACGTCTCGGCAGAGCTCGCGTCGACAGACGGTCTGCGTGTGCATACCGTTCCCGGCGACGTCATCCGATTCCGGTATGCTGGCGTGAGCACGACGCTCTTCGTCGCGGAATCGAGGGGGTGGTACCGCGACCTCGAGTGACGCTCACTGACGGCAACTGAGAGGATGCGCGTGCTGGCGGTCGCCTTTGGCGTGCTGTTCTTCATGGCGGTCTCGCTCGTGACGGGCCTGCTCTTCGATCGCATCGGCTGGGGCTACCTGCTCTCGAGCGATGTGGCCGAGGTAGCCGAGGCGCGCGCTGCCGAGCCGATCCTCGGCATGCCCTGGGCGTACTACGTCGCCGTGCTCGGGCCGGGCATCGGGGTCATCGCGATGATGGACTGGGCGCTCCTCGCGTGGCGCTTCGCGCTCGGCTTCGGCACGTCGCTGTTCCTCCTCGTGACGATGTGGGACATGCGCCGCCGGCGCGGGACGCTCGCGATCTACATCGGCATGCGTCGCCGCGAGATCGGGTTCGAGCCCCGCGGGGACGTCATCGAGGTGCCCAAGCTCATGTTCGTGACCATGAACGAGCCCGGTCCCGCGGTCTGGCTCATCCTGGCCGTCCTCACGACGCTGCTCGCCGTGGCGCTCTATCCGCGGACCCACCTGCTCGCGGTGCTGCCGCTCGGGCTGCTCGCGATCGTCGCTGTCTGGGTCTTCATGCGGCAGCGCCAGAGCCCCTGGGAGCCGCTCGCGCGACGGCTGCGGCGCGCCTCGTTCAAGGATGGGGAGCGCCTGCGGGAGTACCTCGAGGGCTCGCTGGACGTCGACCCCGAGGTGCAGCTGCTGCGCCACGCCGCGGATACCATGGTCGCGCGCGTGCTCGGCGGCCTGGGCGAGCGCGACTAGCTTCGGCGGTCCTGCGGTATACTCCTGGTACCGAGTACCCGCCGCGAAGGCACCCGCGCGTCCACACCGCGCCGGGACCGGTCGCATCGTCGCCGAGCGCAAGGAGCCCATGGGGACCTACCGCGATGATCTGACGCCTGTGTCGCGCTACCAGAACCTGGGTGCGCGTTCGGTTCGATACATCCGCTCGCTGGACGCGGTGCCCGAACTGACGCCGGAAGAGCGCGAGGCGTTGCACGGTGTCGCGGAGCGCTTCGCGTTCAGGACGAACGACTACTATCTCGGCCTCATCGACTGGGACGACCCCGACGACCCGATCCGCCGCCTCGTGATACCGCATCCCGACGAGCTGCGCGACTGGGGGGCGCTCGACGCCTCCAACGAGGCATCCAACACCCGCCTGCCGGGTCTGCAGCACAAGTACGCAGACACCGCGCTTCTGCTCGCCATCGACGCATGCGGCGGCTACTGCCGGTACTGTTTCCGCAAGCGGCTCTTCATGCACGAGAACGCCGAGGTCTCAAGGGACATCGAGCCGGGTCTGGAGTACATCCGTTCGCATCCGGAGATCAGCAACGTCCTGGTCACGGGTGGCGATCCGCTGCTGCTGTCGACCGCACGTCTCGAGCGTCTGCTCGGCGAGCTCGCCGATATCCCTCACGTTCGGATGATCCGCTTCGGCACCAAGATGCTCGCGTTCAACCCGTACCGGGTCCTCGGCGACGAGCGCCTGCAGCAGGCCATCGAGCGGTTCTCGGGTCCGGGGCAGCGCATCTACTTCATGCTCCACTTCGACCACCCGCGCGAGATCACGCACCCCGCTCGCGAGGCGGTCCGTCTCCTGCGCAGCCTCGGGGCGGTGTGTGTGAACCAGTGCCCCATCGTCGCCGGCGTCAACGACGACCCCGCCGTGCTCGCCGAGCTCTTCCAGCTCTGCACGAACGTCGGTTGTCCGCAGTACTACGTGTTCCAGGGCCGGCCGACGGCAGGCAACGAGCCGTACGAAGTGCCGATCGTCCGGGGCTGGACCGTCTTCTCGCAGGCGCGCCGCGGCCTGTCAGGGCTCTCGCGCCGCGCCCGCTTCGTGATGTCGCATGCGACGGGCAAGATCGAGATCGTCGGAGTCGATGAGGAACGCATCTATCTCCGTTATCACCGTGCGAAGGACCCGGCGGACGAGGACCGCGTCATCGTCTGCCGTCGTGATGACGATGCGTACTGGCTTGACCAGCTCGAGCCGGTCGAACTCGGCTGACGCAGCCGGACCTCTGCACCGCTGACCAGGGCACTCTTCACAGTCCGTGAATCAATAACGGATTTCTTAACGTTTGCAGGAGTGCGCCCTGCCGCACCGAAATGCCTAGTCACGCACTAGCATGCGAGTCGAAGGGTGACGCATGGACCACAAACGGCCGCAGACCACCGAGGAGAACCTCGGTGTGCGGGTCTACGAGGTGACGAAGCAGCGCGCCGTCGAACGCGCGATCGAACGGCTGCGCGCCGGCCTCAAGGCCGACTGGTTCTACCTCACGCAGGACGATATCGCCAATCTGCGCTGGCTGTTCGGCGAGATCTGGGCGACGCGCGATCGCGCGGACTGGGACGCGCTGCACTTCAGCAAGCTCGACATCCGCGACGCGCGGATCCTCGCCGGTCACGCGGACCGGCTGCATCGCCATGGCACGCTGCGTCTCCCGACCATCGACCTGGCTGTCGCGATGTTGCGAGACGCCGCGGACCGCGCGCGGCGCACCGAGTTCCTGCTCTACACGGAGCAGGAGGGCGCCAACATCTAGATATCTCGTAATGGAGCGGGCGTCGGCCGTCGGGGGGCGGTCGCCGTCCGCTTCTTCACGTGCGCGCGTGGAACGCCTGGTGGGGAGGGGTGTTGTGACGCGCCTCATACAGCGATTCCCACCTTCTGCCGAATGAGCCCGACAGACCTCGGGACAGGGGCGCGGAGTGTCCGCACCGGGGACCGTCAGGCGAGCGGAACGGGAGGAGATGCCGATGTCTGTCATGAGGTTGCGCGCCCGACCGCTGGGAGCGGTCTGCGCGCTCGCGCTGTTCTTCGCTTCTATCGTCATCATGCCGGCGGCCCACGGATGCACGCCGCCGGACGAGCCTTTCAACATCGAGTTGCTCGGAGGCTCGGCGGCCGTGACCAACGGGGTCGATCTCGACGTGGAGGGTGCGTACCTCTACATGGCGACACCCGACGGGCTCACGGTCTTCGACGTGACCGATCCCGCCGCTCCAACGGCGGTCGGCTCCGGGTACGCCACGTCCTCCCCTGCGGTACGGCTCCTCGTGTCCGGCTCTCGCGCGTACGTGGCCACCGATGCTGGGCGTGTCGTCATCCTGGATGTCACCGACCCGCTGGCGCCGGCGCTTCTCGGCCAGTACGACTCCGGGAAGTACCCGCACGCGCTGGCCGCCTCGGCGAACCGGCTCTACGTCGGAGCCTCGGACGGCCTCCATGTGGTCGATGTCAGCGATCCAACGGCACCGGTGCGCGTGGGGTACTTCGCCACACCGCAGCCGGTCACTGACGTGGTGCTCGACGGGTCGGTCGCATATGCGGCGTACTCCTACTACACCGTCGCCGTCGCGACCGGTGTGTACGAGACGTATCCGACGACCGTGATCGCGCTGAACGTGGCAAGTGATCGACCGACGCTGCTCGCCAGTCATCAGATCCCGGCCGGTCGCGTGCGTCTGGCGTTGGGCGGCGGCTACCTGTACGTAGCGGTCGCCGGCTCGGGCGGCTACCTGAAGGTCTTCGACGTGGTCCCGTCGGGGTCGCTCGACTACCGCGTCTACATCGGCGTCGGCAGCTATGGAGCGCTTGACGTCGCCGCCGACGGTACCGATGTGTACCTTGCCGGCAAGGACGACACGCGCGCGTATGACCTGGCGTACACCGACGCGCCGTATCTCTCGGCGCTGCACCCCGACGGCGCCAAGGCCATCGACGCTGCGGACGACGTGGTATTCACCCTCGACACGATGGGCACGGTACGCGTCTACCAGTACCTGCCGACCTCGGAGCGCTCGCTCGGAGCGGACCGCTACAAGACGGCGGTCGACCTCAGCAAGCAGTTCGCGGCGGCGGAGTACGTCGTGCTGGCCACCGGCGCCAACTACCCGGACGCCCTGGCAGGTGCGCCGCTCGCGTACCTCCTGGACTGCCCGATCCTGCTCGTCGATCGCGACGCGATCCCGTCTTCGGTGAAGGCGGAGATCAAGCGGCTCGGCGCTACCAAGGCGTACATCCTCGGCGGTACGGGAGTCGTCTCGGACCGCGTCGTCGCGGAGCTCAGGGGACTCGGCATGGCCGCAGGCAATATCAAGCGGCTTGCCGGAACCAACCGTTACGACACCTCGGCCAAGGTCGCCCTGGAGATGAAGGCGCGGAGGGGCTCCATCGCCAACGCGTTCATCGCCACCGGGGAGAACTTCCCGGATGCGCTCGCGGGTTCGGGCGCGGCGGCCAAGATGGGCGCGCCGATCCTTCTGGTGGAGCGCACCAGCGTCCCGGGGGCCACACGCCAGGCGCTGTCCGCCCTGGGCGTGAAGGACACCTACGTGCTCGGCGGGACCGCGGTCGTCTCGGACGCCGTGATGCGCAGCCTGCCCTCGCCGCTCCGGCTGGCGGGCAGCGACCGGTTCGGTACCGCGAGAGCGGTGGCCGATTGGGCCATCGACCGCTCCGGCGCGGGCTTCGCGGAGACCACGGTGTTCGTGGTGACGGGGCGCAACTTCCCCGACGCCATGCCGTGCGGCGTCCGCGCCGCCATCGACAACGCCGCGACCGTGCTCGTCAACGAGGACGTCCCGGGCTCCACGCGTTCGTTCCTGATGACACGGGCGGCGGGCATCGATAACGTGCGTGTCGTGGGCGGCACGTCGGCGGTGTCGAGCGAGGTCGAGCGCGTCGTCGTGAGTCTCGTCAAGTAGGCCGAGCGCACGCCGTGCGTTTCGTCGCGAGGCGGCCGCCACCTGCGGTCGCCTCGCCTGCGTCTGCGGGCGTAGCCGCGGTGCGACCGATGCGAGGCCGCCAGCCCGGGCGTGGAGCTCGGCCATCGCGCTCGAGTGTCGTACCATGTCGGTGACGTCACGGTTAGTCTTCGGAAGGCCACGCGTCCGAGATGCACGCGATACCCGCACACGCGAGCGTACCCGACCGGCTGGTCCGACCGGCGCGCATCGCCTGCGCTCTCGTCATCGCCGCGATGTGCGCGCTCGGCTCGGGTTGCTCGGATGAGCCCCCCGAGCTCGATCAGACGCGGATCGCAGTCGGGGGCGTCCCGGTCACGGTCAGCGTCGCCGACACCGAGGAAGCGCGCTCGTGGGGATTGCAGGGTCTCGACGGGTTGGCCGAGGGGACCGGCATGCTGTTCGTCTACGATGACGCCGCGGACCGGACGTTCGCGATGAAAGACGTCAGCTTCCCGATCGACGTGCTGTTCATCGGCGAGGACGGATGCGTCAGCGGCATCGTCCCGCTCGACCCGGGGAGCGAGACGCTTGCGTTCAGCCCGGGGCCGTCACGCTACGTCGTAGAGCTGCCGCGCGGCTGGGCCGAGGCGCGGGGCATCCGGCAAGGCAGCCGGTTCGAGCTCGCGCCGTAGCGCTACCGCGTCTTCCGGAGCCACACGAGGGTCAGCGCGTCGCTCGCCCGCTGCCGCCGGACCTCCGTGTAGCCGAGGGAGCGGTAGAGCGCGAGCGAGCGTTCGCTCAGGTGGCCGGTGAAGAGCTCGAAGCACCGCGCTTTCGGGAACGACGACTCGATCGCGACCGCGAGCGCACGGCCGATCCCCTCGTTCTGGCGTGTGGGATCCACGACCAGGCGAGCGACCTCGCACGTGTCTCCCGCGCGCATCACGCCCTGGACGCTGCCGATGATGCGGCCATCGCTGGTCGCTTTGAGCACCACGTGGTCCCGGTAGCGTGAGCGATGCTCGTCGAGCGTCTCGGTAAGCGGAGGGAGCTCCGGATCGCCGTACTGCTCGCCGACCGGGCCGAATGCCCGCTTGATGAGCGCGAGGATCTCCTCGGCATCATCGAGGGTGGCGCGTTCGATGCGCATCGTCGCTCCGTCCACGAAGGTTGAAGAAGCCTGAGTCCCGCACGCTGTGCGTGGCCGCTCCGGGCGGGTATGTGAGACACGGTACCGCAGACGGGGAGAGGGGGACAGGATGCGGGCATCTCGCGAGGGGGTCGTTCGACGCTTCGTGCTCGGCCTGGTGCTTGCGCTGGCGATCACGGCGCTCACCGGGTGCAGGGAGGATGGCGTCTGGTACGACCCGGACAACCCTGAGGCCGTCGTGCATGGCGAGGCCGAGGAGGAGCACGGGGGAGCCGAGGAGGAGGCCGAGGGGGAGCACGGGGGAGCCGAGGCCGAGGCCGAGGAAGCGACCCCGGGCGATCACTAGCGATCCTGCGGGGCATCCGGCGACGCGGCCGGATGCGCGGTCGTGCTGTGCGTGCCTACCGGGGCAGGAACTCGAGGCGGCCAGCCGGACGCCAATGACGCTCGGCGTCCCGGAGCCGCACCTCCCGGGAGCAGGCGACGTGACGCTCGAGCGCCACGGCGAACGAGTAGTGCGGTGCGCGCTTGCGTGGCCTTCGCGACCTGGCTCTGCGCATACGCTCTCCGACCTCCGTTCCGACGGCAGCAGGACGAGCAGCGTGCAGGCGCACGCGGGCACGGGCGCGCGCCGAGAGCGTCAGGGGTGAGAAGTGGGACCGAGCCGGCGTCGCATCGCGTCCCGCCGGCTTGAGCGGAACCGGGCATGTCGGGTGAGCATGACCCATCGGCCTCAGTGTAGCAGCCGAACGGGCGTTCGTCACTCCTCGGCGGTGGGCGGAGCGGTATCGATCGGCAGACCGGCGGTCTCGTAGACCGCTCGCTCCGCCTCCTCGAACGCCGGGAGGTCGAGGTCGACGCCGAGGTCCGCGGCGCGGTCGAGCGTCGCGACCGCGATCGTCATGGCGTTGACGAGCGTGATGGCGACCTGCTCGCCGCTCGGCCGGTAGCGTGCCTCCAGGGTGCCGTCGGGATGCGCGCGCGCGTAGCTGCTGGACGCGGACGTGTTGCCGTGCGCCCGGTCCGAGAGGATCGGATAGACGTAGCCGAGATACTCCAGAATGCCCGGCATGACGCGATCGGCGCGCTTGGCCATCTGGTTGAGCGAGAGGCGCGTCCACCGCTCGTAGCGGGGCTTGTCACGCTGCGCGTCGGCCGTGTCGGGGACGGGCGCGTCCGGCTCCGTTCCCTGTCGCAGCGCCGCCGCGATCTCCGCGCCGGTGGCAAGGCGGCGGTTCTCGAACGAGAGCCAGCGCTGGGCGAGCTTCTCGGCATCGGTCGAGATGTAGCCGAGCGTGACGGCGTCCTCGACCATGCCGCGCAGCAGCGTCTGCGCCTCGACCGCGTAACCGGCCTCGCAGAGCAGTCGGACGGCGTTCAGGTTGCGCAGGCAGCGGATCACGAACAGCGACCCCACGAACGCGGGGACGCCGTGCTCGAACTCGAGGCCGGCGTCGAGCCAGCCGAACCCGACATCGAGCGCCCGGCGAACGGCGGCGAACAGCGCCTCGTGCTGCTCGCCGGGCCTCCACGTCAGGTACGTGGGCATCGTCAGCTACTCGCTCACGAGGACGGGCGCCTCGGGGTCGAGCGGGTTGGTGCGCACCGCGAGCGAGAACAGGTACGGGTAGCTCGCCTTCAGGTGTTCGAGATGGCCGACCCACTGGCCCGCGAGCGCCGTGTAAGCGCGCTTGATGTCGCCGCCAAGGTGCGCCAGGTCGGTAGCGGGCAGGTCGGTGACGCCGGGACGCGCCTCGAGCTCCTCGGCCAGATGGAAGACGGCCCACAGCGTATCGGTGAACGACTCGTGCTCGAGCAGGTTCGGGTTCTCCAGCAAGCGGAGCAGGAAATCGCGCTTGGTGGTCAGGAAGTCGCGCACAGCCTCGAGGTCGCCCGCCGACGCGTCGATGGGATGCTGGGCTGCGGCGAACACGGCGCGCGCCTCGGCGAACTGCTTCGGCGTCCAGTCGGGTCGAACGAGCAGCTTCTGGCGAGCATCGACAGCCGAGGCGTCGAACGTGGCGAGCATCCCGAGGAGCTGGTTGCCGACCTCCGAGAAGAACGCGCCGATGACCATGTTCAGCTTGTGCAGCATCTCGCGCTTGGCTCGGCGCTCGAGCAACTCATGGAGGACCATCGTCACGAGGAGCACCTCAAGCGGAAGGAACGCGATGTCGTGCACCGTGTAGATGGCGATGTGATGGAAGTCGTGGAAGATAAGGTAGTGGACCACGTACAGCACGAGTGACACGGCGACCAGCCCGATGCCGAGGCGGACGCGCCAGCTCTTCAGATTCACTGCGAGCCCCTTTCTGCAGGCGCCGGTGGATTGCTCCATAGTAGCGGGGGCGGATGGAAGGCGCACGTGCCGTATGCTCGCACGGAGGGTATAGAGGCGTCAGGTCGCCGAGATACGAGCGGAGGTTGGCTGATGAACCGACGGGTACGGTTGGTAGCGATACTGCTCGCCCTGCTGATGCTCGGCATGGCACTGGGCGTGGCCGGCTGCGGCAGCGACGCCGAGGAGCCGATCGACGAGGAGACGACGGTAGACACGGGCGAAGGCGGTATCGGAGAGACGATGCTCACGGGTGAGGAACTCGTGCAGGAGAAGTGCTCGACCTGCCACGATCTCGAGCGGGTGCTGGAGGCCGACTACGACGACGTAGGCTGGATGGCCGTCATCGACCGGATGATCGCGAACGGCCTGGAGATCACAGACGAAGAGGCCGCTGCGGTGGCGCAGTACCTCGCCAACCGCTGACGGATCCCGTTGTCAGCCGACGTGCCGGGCGCACCCGCGCCCGGCACGTTTGCGCCCGCGCGCGGGTGGGAGCACAATACGAACGCCCGCCACAGAGAGGTCCTGCACGTGTCCAACGAGTCCGCACACCGCGTCGCGCCCGCGACGATCGAGATCCGCGAGATCGAGCTCCCGCTCGCGACGCTTCGCGTCGGCACGGCCGGCGACGGACCTCCGGTCATCATGGTCCCGGCGACCATCTCCCTGATCGAGGACTGGGAGCCGATGATCCGCTTCGTGGCCGAGCGCTACTCGGCGTACTTCTTCGAGCTTCCGGGTTACGGCGGAAGCACGCCGTTCGGACAGCCCTTCAGCAGCAGGCTCGTCGCGCAGGCCGTCGGTCAGCTCGCCGACGCGATCGGCGCCGGGCGCTTCGGCGTCCTGGGCTTCTCGTTCGGCGGCCTGCTCGCCCTGCGGACGCTCCAGGCGATGCCCGATCGCGTGGACCGGCTCGGCCTCCTGTCGCCGTACGTGGGTAAGGAGGCGTTGCTGCACTCGGACGCTAAGATCGGCGCGCTGCGCACGATGCTCGGCGCGCTGCGGACCGAGGTCGCGCGTCGCGGGATGGTCGCGGCGCTCCACACGCCTGTCGGGCGCTCGTTCGTCTCCTGGTTCATGCAGTCGGCGGGCAAGTTCGAGACGCCCACCGACATCCGGGGACGCCTCGCGGCGTTCAGCGTGCACTCGCTCGAGGTGCTGATCGCCCAGACGACCGAGGTGCTCACGACGAGCACAGCCGAACTCGCCGGTCCGTACGACGTGCCGTGTCTGTTCGGTATGTCCGAGTTCGACACCATGCTCGACTTCGGTACCACGCAGCGCTTCATCCACGGCAGCTTCGCGGATGTGGCCGAAGATGTATGGGACTTCCCGTACCATGCGCCCCCGGAGCCGTTCACCCTGGAGGACTACGAGCGCGACTACCATGCGCTGCTGGCTTGGGAGCCCGCGACGCGAGCGGGGTAGGTACCAGAGGTAACCGAGCCGAGGAGGGGACCGATGACTGACGAGAAGCCGCTGGAGACGCTGCCGGAGACCATCGTGGAGGGCGAGGCGTACGCGCGGCTCGAGGCCCACGATGTGCGGATGCGGTCGAGCGCGATCGGTTCGGCGGCCGTGAACGACCTCGAGACCGACATGAGCGCGGTCGGTGGCGTGAGCGCGGACGGTTCGGCGAGCATCGATATGTCCGCGGTCGGCGGCATCGCCGCCAAGGGCGACGTGACCGTGGAGCGCGGGCTGATCGGCGGCGTGGCGGCGGGCGGGAACGTCTCGCTCGGGACCGGACTTGCCGATGCCGTGCTCGCTGCCGGCGACGTGCACGCGGAGACGCTCGGCGCGGGGGCTGTTGCGGCGCGCTCGGTGACCATCGGCACGGGATGGGTCGGCGTCGTGGCCTCGCCGAAGGCGAACATCGCCGAGGACGTGAAGATCGTGCTCGACCCCAAGGGGGCGGCATGGCTGGGCATCGCGTTCGGCGTTGCGTTCGGGCTGGTCTACGCCGTGACGCGCGCCTTCACCGGCGGCTGCTGCGAAGAGTAGGTGCCGCACGTGGGCGCGGTGCGGATCGGCACGTGCTCGTGGAGCGACAAGACGATGATCGAGGCGTACTACCCGGCCGAGGTCAAGACGGCCGAGCAGCGGCTGCGCTACTATGCCGCGCGCTTCGACACCGTCGAGGCCGACTCGCCGTTCTACGCGATACCGGACGTGCGCGTGGCCGAGAATTGGGTCGCGCGCACGCCTGACGACTTCGTCTTCCACGTGAAGGCGTTCGGGCTCATGACGCAGCACTCGGTGGACGAGCGGCGCCTCCATCCGGTACTGCGTGGACTGCCGCACGAGGTCAACGAGCGGGGGCGCGTGACGAGGCCCTCCGCCGAGATGGTCGACACGGCGTTCGAGCTGTTCGGGGAGTTCATCGCCCCGCTCCGCCACGCCGGCAAGCTCGGCGGCGTGCTGATGCAGTTCCCACCGTACTTCACGGCGCTCGACGACGAGCATCGGCGTGAGAACCTGGCGTACCTTGAGCGAGCGCAGGCGTTTCTCGGCGACGCGCCGATGCTCGTGGAGTTCCGGCATCCGTCCTGGGTCGCCGAGGATCGCGTGGCCGAGACCCTCGGCTTCCTGGCCGACCGGCACATGGCCTACGTGAGCGTCGATGCTCCCCAGTTCACGGACAAGCCGGCGATGCCGCCCATCACCGCCGCGACGACGCCCTGGGCGTACGTCCGGCTGCACGGCAGGAACCGGGAGATGTGGTTCGCGCGTACGAGCACGGCCGCCGACCGCTTCGACTACCTCTACACCGCCGAGGAGCTCGGCGAGATCGCGCCGCGGGTGCGGAAGCTTGCCGATGAGACCGAGGTCACCTGGGTGATGTTCAACAACTGCAAGTACGACTACGCGCCGCGCAACGCGCGCGAGCTCGCCGGGATCCTGGGTGCGGGCGTCCCGATGCCCGGCCCGCCCGATGCCGGGCAGCTCGATCTGGGGCTATGACCGAAAGACGGCCGAGTCGCGTGCCAGCGAGGAGCGGTAATCGTTCGGCACGTCTTGCACGAGCTCCCCGTCGAGCACCTCGAGGATGCGGTCGGTCTGCTGGGCGATCCTGCGGTCGTGGGTGACGACGAGAAACGTCGTGCCGCGTTCGGCGTTGATCCGGCGGAACAGCTCGTAGACCGCTTCGGAGTTCGAGGAGTCGAGGTTGCCGGTGGGTTCATCGGCCAGGATCAGCTCGGGCTCGTTCATGAGCGCCCGTCCGATCGCCACGCGCTGCTTCTGCCCGCCGGAGAGCTGGTTGGCGTTCTTGTCGGCCAGTCCGGCCAGGCCGAGGAGGTCGAGCAGCTCTTCGCCGCGCCCGCGCTCGGCGTCGCCCACCGGCGTGCCCGCGATCAGCCGCGGCATGACCATGTTCTCCCACACGGTGAACTCAGGCAGCAGGTAGTGGAACTGGAAGACGAAGCCGATGAGCCCGTTGCGCAGCCCGGCGCGGCCCGAGGGCTTGAGCGCGCCGGTGTCCACGCCGTTGTAGCGCACGACGCCGGATGTCGGCGTGTCGAGCAGGCCGAGAAGGTTCAGCAGCGTCGACTTCCCCGACCCTGACTGCCCCACGATGCTCGCGAACTCGCCCGCCTCGAGCGTGAACGACACGCCCTTGAGCGCACGCGTGGCGATCTCGCCGCTCCCATAGACCTTCTCGAGCGTGTCGGCGACGAGCAAGGGTGCGCGCTCAGCCACTCTGGATCACCTCGATCGGGTCGAGGCGCGATGTCTTGCGCGCGGGGATGATGCTCGAGGCAAGCGCCACCGAGACGCCCACCACCGCCGAGATGGCGATGAACTGCGGCTCGGGACGGATCGAGAAGGGTACGGGGGCGAACGAGAAGCCCCAGATGAGCGCGTAGCCGAGCACGATGCCGGCGGTCGTGCCGCCCGCTCCGAGGAGCGCGGCCTGCCACAGGAAGATGCGGCCCGCCGGTCCGTCGCCCATGCCCATCGCCTTCAAGATGCCGATCTGCCGCGTCTTCTGCACGGCGCTGATGGCGAGCGTGCTGGCGATGCCGAGCGCCACCGCGACGAGCACGAAGACCTGGATCATGGCCGAGGAGCCCGACTGCGCCTGCAGGCCGCTCAGCAGCTCCTGGTTGGTCTCCTGCCAGTCGACGGCCTCAGCATCGAGCTCCGACGCCAGCCGCTCGGCTACCTCGGTGGAGGCGAACACGTCGGAGAGCTGCAACTCGATGGCGCTGTACTCATCGGCCGCCTGGCCGAGGGCATCCGCGGCGGCCTGCGCACCCGTGAACGCGAGCCGCTCGTTGGCTGCGGCAGCGCCCAGGTCGAAGACGCCTGACACCGTGTACGCGTCTGTCCGGCCATCCGGGAGTAGCAGGGAGATCTCGTCTCCCGCGCCGACGCCGGCGCTGTCCGCGAACCCCAGGCCTACGAGGATCTCGTCGTCGGCAAGCGAGTACGCCCCCTCGACCAGACGTCCGGACAGGCCGTAGATGCCGTCGATGCCCGCCGCGTCGCCGCCCTTCACGCTGAGCGGCAGGCTCTCGTCTCCGTCGGCGTAGATGGCCGAGAAGTCGCGGACGGCGACCGCCTCGGTCGTGAGCGGCTCGGCGTCGAGCACGCGTCCGGCATACGCTCCGGGGAGCGTGGCTTCTCCGTCCGGAGGCAGCAGCGTGACGTGCGGGCTCGAGCCGACGGTGGTGTCGATGAGGTCCGCCTGCAGGCTCGTGATGAGCGAGCCCACGAACACCTGCGTCGCGATGCCGACCGCGATGCCGGCGATGATGAGCGCGGATTGGCCCGGGGAGGTCTTGAGGAAGCGCGCGGCGATCTTGAGCGACAGCATCCTACGCGTCCGTTTCGCCAAGGTCGCCGAGAAGCGCATCGGCGTCGAGGAGCTCGTCGGACTCCCAGCCCTCATGCCCGTGCGCGAACGCCGCGCCGCCGACCAGGACACGCGCCTGCGGCACGAGCGAGCGGAGCGTGTCGACGTGCTCCCTCAGACGGAGCCGGTGGTAGTGCGTGGCCGCCGATAGCACGACGAGGTCGGCGTTGGTCTCCCGCGCGGCGGCGGCGGTCTGCGCCACGGGGACGTCCGCGCCCAGGAAGACCACGTCCCAGCCGGCGAGCGCGAAGCGATCGGCCAACATGCGGAGCCCGAGGTCGTGGTACTCCTCGGGTGGACAGGCGAGGAGCGCGACGCCGGCGCGCCCGGTCGTCTCGGCCAGCCCGGCGACGATGGGCGCAAGCGCCTCGACGATGGTGCGCACCGTGGCCGAAGCGTAGTGCTCCTCCCAGACTTCCTCGGCGCCCTGCTGCCAGAGGGAACCGACGCGGATGAGCAGCGGGGCGAGCACGCGCGAGTGCAGGACGGGGATGGAGATCTCGCCGGAGCCGACGGCGTCCAGGACGCGGCGGAGCGCGCCTGCACGATCGCGGTCAGCTATGAGCGCTTCAAGCTCGGAACGCAGTCTGTCGATGGTGTCCCCCTTCATGCTTACCAGTCTAGCAGTCGGCGTTGGCCCTGGAGCGACCGCACGTGCGTCGCGTCCTGCGAAACCTCGAGGCAGCCGACGTACTCGCCGCGCTCGTCATGGAGGGCGATATAGCGGATCACCACGAACTTCTCGCCGAGCTGGATCCAGAACTCGGCGGTGTCCTTCTCACCCGCCTTGAACGCCGAGAGGATCTGCTCGACCTTCTCGACGCTCGCCGGCGGGTGGCAGTTGCGCACCTCGCGCCCGATGACCGCGGGCGAGCGGGGGAAGACGCGCATGCCTTCCGAGTAGTAGCGGACGCGATCGTCGGGGCCGACGAACGTGATGTCGACCGGGAGGTTTCGCAGGATGAGATCGAGCTCGGCCGGGGTGAGCCTGCCGGTGGTGAGCGGAAGCTCGCCCCCGGCCCGCGCGCGCTCCTCTGCCGCGTGGATGTCGGCCGGTGTGACGTCGTGCGCGGTGGCCGACGCGCCGAGTCCGAATCCGCTGGCCGGACCGTCCACCCACGCGAAGCCGATCTCTGCCTCGCCGGCGGCCATCGACTCCCACTCGGCCTCGGTCAGCGTCTCGAGCGCCACGGGGAAGAGGATGCGCTCCTCCTTGTAGACCATGTCCTCGATCATGCCGAGCGCGTCGGGCAGCGATGCGCGCAACAGGTCGGCGTCGCCGTCCGTCGCGGCGGCCCGGACGGTCTTCAGCCGGTCGCGGATGTCGTCGTGGATGGCCCACATGACCTGCGTGGGCCCCGTGACGCCGTGCCGCTCCAGCAGAGGGAAGAGCTGGTTCTCCTTGCGCGTGTAGTGCGTGTCGAGCGCCGAGAGCGACCTCAGGGTATCGCGCAGCTCCTCGAGCGAATCGGGCAGCGCGTCGAGCTGGCAGCGTACGGTGTTGACGATCTCGGCCAGCGCCTCGTTCTCACGCCGGTATGTGTCTACGGGATGGCCCGGCGGCACGGCCCCCTCCTCCTGGGCCTCGAGCGCGTCCTTGAAGACGCTCACATGGACGTCGCACAGCCGCTGTACGTCGCCCACGGGCACTCCCTCCCGGATGAGCGCCTGCTCCATCTCGGCGATCTCGGTGGAGTCCACCTCCTGGACGAGCGCGTCGAACCGCTCCTTGACGTCCGCCACGGCGGCGCCGTCGTGCAGCTCCTTGATGATCTCTTTGAGGAGCGCCTGCCTGCCGCCGCGTTCAGCGTCGCCCGCCGAGAAGGTCGCGATCTGGGCCGAGATGTCTTCGGTGAAGCGCTCGGCCGGAACGCCGGCCATCTGGGCCGCATCGCCGACGGTCGCGACGCGAAGCACCGTCTTGCGCAGGACGGGATTGCGCAGCTTGGTGAAGGCGGGGTCGTAGCTCACGAGGAAGTCGATGAGCTCCGGGTACTGGCGAAGCAGGTCGTAGATCTTCGTGTCGGGCGTGACACGCATAAGTCCTCCCCGATGACGGCGACGGGTAACATCCCGTTTGTACCCCGCGAGCCGTGCCGTCCGGCACATTATTGTGGACACGGAAGCTGGCCGCTGGTAAGATTCCGCGTGCTGTCCGCATAGCGGACACCCCGCGCGGGGGTGTAGCTCAGCCGGTTAGAGCGCTGGCCTGTCAAGCCAGAGGTCGCGGGTTCGAGCCCCGTCACTCCCGCCACACGGAATCTCAGAAGACCGGAGCCTTCGGGCCCGGTCTTCTTGCATTCCGGACACGGTCGGTGGGCTCATGTCGTCACGATTGTCACAAGGCCAGGTGCGCAGTGGGTATGTTCTCGGCGACAGGCCTCGGTCCGAACGACGCGAGGGCGGCACGGAGAAAGGGGTCCCCATGCGACTCGAAGGCAAGGTTGCGGTCATCACCGGTGCCGGCTCAGGCATGGGCCGCGCGATGGCGAATCTCTTCTCGGCCGAAGGGGCGAAGATCGTCGCGGCAGAGTGGAACGCGGCGACGCTTGCCGAGGTGGTCGAGGAGGTGAAGGCCGCCGGCGGCGAGATCGTGGGCGTCGAGGGCAACGTCGCGCTCGTCGAGGACTGCGAGCGCATCATCGACACGGCGGTCGAGGCCTTCGGCACGGTTGACGTGCTGTGCAACAACGCCGGTGTGATGGACGGGTTCGCGGGCGCGGCCAACGCGACCGATGAGATGTACGAACGCGTATTCGGCGTGAACGTGAGCGGGCCGTTCTACCTGACGCGCAAGGCGCTTGCCGTCATGCTGAAGAAGGGGAGCGGCTCCATCATCAACACCGCGTCGGTCGCGGGAGTGGGCGGCGGCGCCGCGGGCGTCATCTATACGATGTCCAAGCACGCGGTCATCGGTCTGACCAAGAACACCGCCTGGCAGTACGCGCTCAAGGGCGTGCGCTGCAACGCGATCGTTGCGGGTGGCGTGGAGACGAACATCATGTCGAGCGTGGACCAGTCCAAGATGGATCCGGAGGGCGCCGAGCGCGCTCAGAAGTACGCGTCCATCATCCCGGGCATGCTGAAGGCGACCGACATCGCCGACCTCGCGCTGTTCCTGGCGTCCGATGAATCGAAGATGATCAACGGCGCCGCGATCCCGGCCGACGCCGGGTGGCTGGCGGCAGGCTAGCCGCCCGGCGCGATAGCCGACGCCACCGGCATCGCCCGAAGCAGATGCAGAGCAGAAGGCCGACCCGCCCCGGGTCGGCCTTCGTGGTGGTCGTGTCGCTGCACGGCCGTTGCGCAACGAACGTACATTCAACATGGCGTCTACACGCCGTGCGGGACGTGGCCGTGCATCACGGGAGTGCCAGTCTCGCCCCGCGCCTTGACGCGGTCTCGCCACTGGAAGAAGTACGTGGTGGCGAGTGGTCCGACATACTGGACGAAGAGCCATCCGAGGACCAACAGGATCAGCGTCGTCGCATCCACTGTGGTCACCTCCCCTCGCGCAGGGGTCCCCTGCCGGTAGGGACGGCGAAACGTGCATCAAGTCGCCACTTTTTTGTATACCCCCATACAGTATTCTCAAGCTTCAATCATGAGCTCCGTTCACAATACGGACATGAACGTGTTCTGCTGGTGAATATGTAACGAGAGTTACGAACTAGCTGCCCGCTGCACCCACCCAGCCGCATGTGCGATAAGGTTGCCGGCTCATGTTCTTGGTAGCCTCAAAGCCGCTTCAGCGCGTTTCCGCTATCATGCTCGTACCGCGCGCTCCGTGCGGTGGGACCCGGGGGAAGGATGAGCGCCATGGCCGAGAAGAACAGGATCGCCGAGAAGATCATCGCCGTGCGTGGATCGCTCGGCCTGTCCGCCGAGGAGCTCGCCGAGCGCGCCGGCTGCGACCTCGCGCTTATCGAGCAGCTTGAGGCGGGCGAGCTCGCTCCTTCGCTCGCGCCACTCATCAAGATCACCCGCGCCCTCGGCATGCGTCTCGGCACGCTGCTTGACGACGACACCGCGGTCGGGCCGGTCGTGACGCGCCGTGACGAGGCCGAGCGCGTCTCGCGGGTGAAGTCGCTCGAGACCTCGAGCGACGCCGGCGTGCTGGACTTCTTCTCGCTCGCCGCCGGCAAGACGGCGCGGCATATGGAGCCGTTCGTGATCGACGTCCAGCCGAGCACCGCCGAGAAGCACACGCTCTCCTCGCACGAGGGCGAGGAGTTCATCTACGTGCTGGACGGCGCCATCGAAGTGGAGTACGGCACGGCGACGCACACCGTCGAAACGGGCGACAGCATCTATTACGACTCGATCGTGCCGCATGAGGTGCGAGCGGCCGGCGGCGTGCCGGCGCGCATCCTCGCCGTCGTGTACGCGCCGTTCTAGGGGGCGGCGATGGCGCTGCACACCGACCTCACCATCGGCCAGTACTTCGAGGCGAAGGCGGCCGAGCACTCCGAGCGCGACTTCGTCGTCTATCCCGACCGCGATCTGCGCTGGACGTACGGGCAGTTCGACGAGCGCGTGGACCAGCTCGCCAAGGGGCTCCTGGCCATCGGGATCGAACGCGGCGATCACGTCGGCATCTGGGCACGCAACGTCCCCGACTGGCTGACGTTCATGTTCGCCACGGCGAAGATCGGCGCCGTCCTCGTGACGGTCAACCCGGTCTACAAGGCCCACGAGCTCGCGTACGTCATCAAGCAGTCCGACATGAAGGCGCTCGCCATCATCGATGCGTTCCGTGATGTGGACTACGTCAAGATCCTGCGTGAGCTCGTGCCCGAGGCGTCCACGCAGGAGCGCGGGCACCTCGAAAGCGTCGAGTTCCCGCGGCTGAAGTCGCTCATCTACATGGGACCCGAGAAGCACCGCGGCTTCTACAACGTCCCGGAGCTCCTGCTGCTCGGCGACAACATGCCGAACGAGCCGCTGCGCGCGCTCACCGCCTCGCTCCAGGCCGACGACGTCGTGAACATGCAGTACACGTCGGGCACGACCGGCTTCCCGAAGGGTGTCATGCTCACGAGCCGGAACATCCTGAACAACGGGTTCTTCGTCGGCGAACGGCAGCGTCTCGGCCCGGACGATCGTATCTGCCTGCCGGTGCCGCTCTTCCACTGCTTCGGCTGCGTTCTTGGCGTCCTCGCGGCGCTCACGCACGGCAGCACGCTTGTGATGGTGGAGAGCTTCGATCCCGTGATCGTGCTCGCCGCCGTCGAGAAGGAGCGCGCCACCGCGCTCTACGGCGTCCCGACGATGTTCATCGCCGAGCTGGCGCACCCCATGTTCGACCTGTTCGATCTGACGTCGCTCAGGACCGGCATCATGGCCGGCTCGCCCTGCCCCATCGAGACGATGCGCCAGGTGATCGACAAGATGCACGCGAGCGAGCTCACCATCTGCTACGGGCTCACCGAGGCGTCGCCGGTGTTCACGCAGACGACCGTCGACGACGACCTCATGCACAAGTGCGAGACCGTCGGGACGAAGCATCCGGAGGTCGAGGTCCGCGTGGTCGATCCAGAGACCGGCGAGGACTGCCCTCCCGACGTGCCCGGCGAACTGTGCTGTCGCGGCTACAACATCATGAAGGGCTACTACAACATGCCGGAGGCGACCGCTGCGGCGATCGATGCCGACGGCTGGCTCCACTCGGGCGACCTCGGCACGGTGGATGCGGACGGCTACTACCGCATCACCGGGCGCATCAAGGACATGATCATCCGGGGCGGAGAGAACATCTACCCGCGCGAGATCGAGGAGTTCCTCTACACGATGCCCGGTGTCGAGGACGCGCAGGTCGTCGGCGTCCCGGACGCGAAGTACGGAGAGGTCGTCGGCGCGTTCATCCGTCGTTCGGCGGGAAGCGATATCACCGAGGGTGACGTCCAGGAGTTCGCACGGTCGCGAATGGCGCGCTACAAGTGCCCCAAGCACATCTGGTTCGTCGACACCTTCCCCATGACGGCATCCGGCAAGATCCAGAAGTACAAGCTGCGCGAGATGGCCAAGGAGAGCCTCGGCATCCATCTCGGCGTCTTCTCCGGCGAGCAGGACGACGCGTAGATGACGGGCGCTGCGCTGCGCGTGCGCGAGCACGGCACATCCGGATGGCCGCGCGTCATCGTGCTGCACGGCGGCCCCGGCGGAGCGGGCGAGGCCACGCCGCTGGCCGAGGGGCTCGGCCGCTGGTTCTCAGTGCTCGAGCCGTGGCAGCGCGGGAGCGGGGGCGAGCGGCTCACCGTCGCGCGACACGTCGCCGACCTGCACGAGGTCGTGCTCGGGTGCGGCCAGGCCCGTCCGGCGCTCGTCGGGCACTCATGGGGCGCGATGCTCGCGTTGTCGTACGCCGCCCTTCACCCGGGAGCCGCGGGCCCGCTCGTGCTCGTGGGCTGCGGGACCTACGACGAGGCGTCGCGCGCGCAGATCGGAAGCACGCTCGGCGATCGCGTGGACGTGGACGTCGAGGCGGCGTTCGACGATCTTGTCTCGATCGCCGATCCCGTCCGCCGGGCGTTGCGACGCCACGAACTCATCGAGCGCCTGTACGCCTACGAGCCGGATGACACCCTCCCACGGCCCGAGATCGAGCTCGACGAGCGGGCACAGGACGAGACCTGGTCTGACGTGGTGCGCCTGCAGGCCGAGCGCATCGAGCCGCAGCGCTTCTCGGCCATCACCGGCCCGGTGCTCATGGTGCACGGCGTGCATGATCCGCACCCGGGCGCGATGATCCGGGACACGCTGCGCGCTGTCATGCCGCAGCTCGAGTATCGCGAGCTCGCGCGCTGCGGCCATACGCCGTGGATCGAGCGGCACGCGCGAGACGAGTTCTTCGCCGTCGTGCGAGAATGGCTGGTACGGCACGAGACGACAGGGGTGAGACGCGCGGATGGCGATGCGTGACGGCACGATGCACGAGATCCGGTGGCACGGCCGCGGCGGCCAGGGGGCGGTGACTGCCGCCAAGATACTCGCGGACGCCGCGTTCGGCAGCGGGTGGCGCGGCGTGACGAGCGCGCCGTCGTTCGGTGCCGAACGCCGGGGCGCGCCGGTGACCGCTTCGACGCGGCTGGCCGCCGAGGAGATCCGCGTGCTGTCACAGGTGACCGAGCCCGATGTGGTGGTCGTGCTCGACGAGTCCCTGCTGGATGTGGGCAAGGCGACAGCGGGCATCAAGCCGGGCGGCGTCATCATCGTCAACACCACCCGCCCCGCGGCGGAGCTTGGCCTTGCGGGCGACTTCCGCGTGGTGGCCGCCGATGTGACTGGCGCGGCGCTTGAGGCGGGCGTCGTCGTCGCGGGCACGCCGCTCGTCAACACGGCGATCCTCGGAAGCGTGGCCGCCGCGACGGGCCTGGTCACCATCGAGAGCGTGGCCGCCGCCATCGAGCATGTCTTCTCGGCGAAGCTGGCCGAGAAGAACGTCGCGGCCGCCCGGCTCGCCTTCGAGTGCACGAGCAGGTAAGGAGCGAGAAGCATGCGCGACCGCAGCCACGATATCTCGATGTCGCGACCGGCAGCCGGCGAGGCGGGCAGGACCGGCGACTGGCGCAACGCGCGGCCCGTGATGGTGGCCGAGCGCTGTCTCGCCGTCCGCCAGGGAACCGTCACGTGCCAGATCTGCTGGGTGTACTGCCCCGACGCGTGCATCGCGCAGGGCGTGGGCCCCGTCATCGACCTCGAGCACTGCAAGGGGTGCGGCATCTGTGCCGAGATGTGCCCGGCCTCGGCGATCCAGATGCGTCCGGAGAGCGTGCATGGCGTGTGCGCCGTTGAGGAGGGCGAGCGATGAGCCACGCGAAGACCCGCGTGATGACCGGGAACGAGGCCGCGGCGCACGCCGCTCGCCTCGCGCGCGTACAGGTCGTCGCCGCGTACCCCATCACGCCGCAGTCGCCGGTGGTGGAGACGCTGTCGGAGTGGGTGGAGTCGGGCGAGCTCCCCGCCGAGTTCGTGACCGTCGAGTCCGAGCACTCGGCGCTCACGGTGTGCATCACCGCGTCGACCGTCGGGGCGCGCACGTTCACCGCGACGAGCGCGAACGGTCTTGCCTACATGACCGAGCAGGTGTGGTGGGCGGCGGGCGCGCGCCTGCCCATCGTCATGGGTATCGCCAACCGCGCCATGGCGGCCCCGTGGAGCGTGCTCAACGACCAGCAGGACTCGATGTCGGTGCGTGACGCCGGCTGGGTGCAGCTCTACTGCCGCAACAACCAGGAGATCCTCGACACGCTCGTGCAGGCGTACCGCATCGCCGAGTCGCTCTACGTCCCGGTGATGGTCTGCTACGACGGCTTCCTGCTGTCACACACCATGATGCCGGTCGAGCTCCCCGATCCGGACACCGTCGACGCGTTCCTCCCTCCCTACCATCCGCTCACGGTCGTCGACCCCGACGATCCGCGCAACATCGGGCCCGTGACGCTGGCCGATCCGCGTCCAGACGCCGAGGGCGTCGCGCGCAACGGCTACATGGAGTTCCGCGCGCTGCACCATCGCGCACTGCTCGGCGCTCTCGAGACGATAGAGCGCGTCGATGCCGAGTACGGCGCGGCCACCGGCCGCACGTGGGGCGGGCTGCTCTGGGAGCACCGGTTGGACGATGCCGACGTGGTGCTCATCGCGGCGGGCTCGCTCGGCACGCAGCTCACCGTGGCGGCTGACGAGCTGCGGGACGAGGGCATGAACGTCGGGGTGCTCGGCATCCGTTCGTATCGGCCGTTCCCCGCAGTCGCGGCGCGCGACGCGCTCGACGGGCGCTCGCTCGCGCTCGTCTTCGACAAGGCCCTCTCGTACGGTCACGAGGGCCCGATCTGCTCGGACATCCGCTCGGCGCTTCAGTCGCGGACCGGGGCGCCTGTCGTGTACGGCGCCATATGCGGGCTCGGCGGACGCGACGTCTCGCCCGCCGACCTGGCGGATGCCACCAGGCGTGCGGTCGCGGACCGGGCGGCGGGCATCGTCGACCGCGAGCCTGACTGGATCAACCTCCACCTTGAGGAGGACGCCCGATGACACGCATCACCGAGCTTCCCACCGACGAGGTCGTCCTGCCGGGCAACCGCGCGTGCGCGGGCTGCGGTATCGGCATCGGTCTCCGCGCGGTCACCAAGGCCCTCGAGGGCCGGCTCGTCCTGGTCAATCCCGCAAGCTGCCTCACCGTCCTCGGCGGCATGTTCCCGACGAGCTCGGTCGCCGTCCCGTGGGTCAACGTCGCGTTCCCCAGCACCGCCGCCGCCGCCGCCGGGTTGGCCGCCGGGCTGCGCGCGACCGGCAGGGCCGATGAGATGACCGTGCTCGCTATGGCGGGAGACGGCGGCACGTCCGACATCGGCATCCAGGCGCTCTCCGGCGCGGCCGAGCGCAACGACGACTTCATCTACGTCTGCTACGACAACGAGGCGTACATGAACACCGGCACGCAGCGCTCAGGCCTCACTCCCCGCGGCGCCCGCACAACGACGACATGGACCGGCAAGCGAGAGAACCCGAAAGACGTGCCCCGCATCATGGAGGCGCACGGCATCCCGTACCTCGCCTCGACCTCCGCGGTGTTCCCTACCGACGTCTACGACAAGGTCGTGAAGGCGCGTTCGATCGAGGGGCTTCGCTACATCCACATGAGCACGCCGTGTCCGAGCGGCTGGCAGTTCGATCCCAAGGACACCGTCACGATCGGACAGCTCGCGGTCGAGACCGGGCTGGTCGCGCTCTACGAGGTCGAAGACGGCGCGTTCCGTCTCACCGGGCGCAGCGCCTCGCTCGCGCGCAGCGGAAAGCGTAAGCCGGTCGCCGACTACATCCGCATGCAGGGCCGATTCAAGGGCATGGCCGAGGAAGACATCGCCGCCGTCCAGGCGTGGGTCGACCAGCGATGGGCGGGTTACATCGCGCGGCACGAAGCGAGCGCGGGCGAGTCTACCGGCGCCTGAGCTGATCCATGAAACGTCGGTCCTCCTCACCGATGTGCTTCGTGAGCCGCTGTGCCACGAGTCCGGCAGGCTCCCGCGCCGCGGTGCACGACGGCAAGCCCAGATGGTTATGCATTGCGCGTGCGGGACAGATACCCCTTACGCGACCGGCAAAGCCGTCGGAGTCGGTCGTCGATGCGTGCGGTCCGTCGGCGAGGGGCTGTTCACATGATCGGTCGAGACGCCGTGCCCCGGCGCGTTGCGCTCATCGAGGCCGGCACCCCGGGTTTGCACGTCTACTCGCATGTCGCGATGGGTCGGGGCACGCCGCTGCTTGCCACGGTCGTACGTGACGCCGGTTTCGAGGTGCGGGCGTTCGTGGAGGACGTGAGCGGACAAGGCTCGGTCGATTGGGGATTCGTCGCCTCGGCCGGCATCGTCGGCTTCTCGGCCATAACCTGCACGATGCCGCGAACGACGGACCTCATCGAGCGAACGCGGGCTGTCAATCCCGGCGCAGTCATCGTGCTCGGCGGACCCCACCCCACGTGTGAGCCGCTCGGCAGCCTCGACGCAGGCGCGGATGTGGTGCTGCGCGGAGAAGGCGAGGACACGTTCCCCCGCCTCTGCGCCGCGCTCACCGGATCTGGCACGGAACTCGAGACCATCGAGGGCCTCGTCTGGCGTGAGGCCGGCGCGGTTCGTGAGACAGGTCCTCCGCGACAGCTCACGAGCGCTGAGCTCGACAGTCTTCCGCGAGTCGACCGATCGCTCGTCCATCGCGCTGATGCCGCCTCGGTGGCGTGGGCATGGCGGGCTCGTGGATGTCCCAAACGATGCGACTTCTGCGAGGTGTGCGAGATCTGGCCACGATACTCGGCGCGCAGCGTCGAGACGACCGTGGCCGAGTTGCTCGCCGCACAGGACGAGGGGTATCCGACGGCGTTTCTGATCGACGACAACGCGGCTGCCGACAAGCGCTCGTTCAAGCGCATGCTCGCGCTGATGGCCGAGGGTGGGTTTGCCCGGACGCTCGTCACACAGATCCGCGCCGACGCGGCGTTCAGGTCTGACGGATCGCTCGATCGCGAGTTCCTCACGCTGCTTCGGCGCGCGGCCACGGTCACTGTCGTCTGCATCGGCGTGGAGTCGGCCTCCGACCCGAACCTCGCGAAGCTCGGCAAAGAGATCGACAGCTCGACGATGGCGCGCGCGCTGAGAGCGATGCGTCGCTACGGGCTCGTCGTCCACGGCATGTTCATCGCCCTTGCCGAGGACACCGCCGAGGTGATCAGCCGCAACGGCGCATACGCGCGCCGGCATGTGCACTCGCTGCAGTATCTGTTCGAGGTGCCGCTGCCGGGCACGCGCAGAACACGTGAGCACCGGGCCGCCGGTCGCCTGCTGTTCGACGCGAGATCGGACCTCGCGTACTACGATGGCATGCATGTAGTGCTGCGACCTCTTGCGGTCCATGCTGCGGAGATGCAGAAGCTCGTGGTCGAGCAGTATCGACGCTTCTACTCCGGTCGGCGGATCGTGACTGCGGCGGTCTGTTCGGCGTTCACCCGCATCCGTGCCCTGGGTGCTGCGCAGCGCGCATACCTGCGGCGCGTCTCGGCCCGAAGACGCATCTACTGGTGGGGGCGACTGCACCTCGAGCAGATGCTCGCTCCGGTGGCTGTGCTCATCACGGGACACCGGCGAGTCAAAGCGTTCATGACCGATCCCGGCTACAGGGAGTACGCGCGCAGACTGGATACACTCTAGTCGGCGTCCTGCACCGGATACGGCAGCACGAACAGGTCGTCTCTTATCGGCACGCCGACTTCGACGTTCGAGAACATCCTGCGCGTCACCTGGAGCGTCCCGATACTGCCGTCGTCCTCGGGCACCGCGCCGCGCACGATCACACCGATGACGACGTCATCTTTGACGAGATAGGTGATGTCCTCGCGGTACCACGCGTTGCTCGCGCCGGCCATCTCGGACATCTCTTTGACCGCGTAGGTGACGCGGGTGGCGCCGGTCTCCTCGTCGATGCCGTCCTCGACGCCGGGGACGTCAGGTCGCGTGAGCTCGGTGAGGTAGTGGTCGACCGGTGCGACGCTTGGCTGGCAGATCTCATCCGGATGCTGGGCGAAGTACGCTGTCTCGCCGTCCGGGGTGAGGATGGAGCGGATGAACTCGCCGTCCTGGTACAGGTCGTAACGGAAGAGGCGGCCGTCCATCCAGAACTCGCCTGACTGCTCGAGCTCGGTCCCGTTGGCGAACGTCGTATGCAGCGTGTACTCGCCCGTCTTGGTGTCGGCCTCGAGGTACTCGTCGAGGCTCGGATCGACGATGGCGCCCGTCTCCGCAGGGGGCGCATCGGTGGTCGTCTCGGCGCTCTGGTCGGTCTCGGCCAGCAACGGACAGCAGCCTGCGGTCGTGAGCAGCACACCGACCGCGACGATGACGAGGGCTGCGAGCAGTCGACCCTTCATGGACGTCCCCCTTCGCCTCTTCGGCGACGCGTCTTCCCGCGCCACCCTCGGTCACATCATAGCCCAGGGGGCCCTCACATCGGGACGAGCGTGTTGGCGAACACGAGCCAGGCGAGGAGGGACTTGGCGGTGAGGCTCAAGAGTATGTACACGGCCTCGCCGAACAGGTAGTCGCGCCACTTGCCGATGCGCCGGTATTGCAGCCACTGGTTGAGTGCGAAGCTGTTGAAGAACACGAACATCGACACGAAGATCCAGTACACGAACGCGGGCGGCTCGGCAGCTGTGGTCGGGCTCCAGATGTAGTACGCGATGGCGAGCCAGGGCACGATCCCCGCGATGCAGCCGAAGACGAAGGGGAGCCAGCCGCGCTCGCCGGGCTCCTCGTAGTGCTCCTGCAGCAGGCCGAACAGGATCATCGAAGCGTTCGCGCCGATGAGGCCGAGAAGCGCCGCGATGTCGCTGATGCCCGGAAGCATCGCGATGAGCACGACCATCAGCGATGAGCTGAACGCGTACTCGATCCACCGCGCGTAGTTGCGGTGCCGCTCGAGGTTTCGGACGTACCACGGGAAGACCGGAGGTGATGCGATGATGAAGTGCGCGAGTGCCGACATGAACACGAAGGCGGCCACCGCAGCGCCGAGGGGCAGTGCGAAAAGCTCCGTCGGCGTCGTCGGTGTGCCTGGAGGGCCCTCCAGGAACGACGCAGTGACCGGCAGACCGAAATCGTTGCTCAGCGCGACGATCGCGACGCCCTGACCCGCGTGGAACGATCCCATGACCACGTTGTAGATGCGGAGCCGCTTGAACCGCCGATCGTGCTCTGCCATGATGCCCCCTCGTTTCGCTCGCGTCTGAACGGTCTGGTGAGTTATTACCCTGCGTCAGCGCGCCTTGACCGGGCGACGGCTCGTCGGTACGATTGTTCGGCCCCCATACGGCCAGGTAGCTCAGTTGGTAGAGCATCGCACTGAAAATGCGGGTGTCGGCGGTTCAAGTCCGTCCCTGGCCACCAGTCACTATCACGACCCCGCCGTTGCGGGGTCGTTCTCGTTACCGTGCGCCGGTCGGCTGTGTACACTGGTGCAGGAGGCGGGAGATGAGGAGTGGCGCCATGCCCAAGGCGCTCGTCGTCGATGACGAAGCGAACATCCGCGAGCTCGTGAGGGTCTACCTCGACGCGGCGGACTTCAGCGTCGACGAGGCGGCTGACGGCATCACCGCGCTGCGGCTTCTCGGCGAGCGCGCCTACGATGTCGTCGTCCTCGACATCATGCTGCCCGAGGTGGACGGCGTCGAGATCTGCCGGCGCATCCGACGGACGTCGGACGTGCCCGTGCTCATGCTGACCGCGCGCCGCGAGGACACCCAGAAGGTTGCGGCCCTCGAGCTCGGTGCCGACGACTACATCACCAAGCCGTTCAGCCCGCCGGAGCTGGTGGCGCGCGTGCGTGCGGTCCTGCGGCGCGCCACCGCGCCGTCAATCACCGAGGCACCGCTCGCCGTCGGCGAGCTCACGCTCGATCCGGCGTCGCGTGAGGTGCGCGTGGGCGATCGCGTCGTCATGCTGACCGCCAAGGAGTTCGACCTGCTCGAAGCGATGATGCGCGAGCCGGGCGTGGTCTTCAGCCGGGAGCGGCTGTTGGAGGCCGCCTGGGGCTTCTCGGACTACCTGGACGCGCGGGGCGTGGACGTCCACATCAGGCACATCCGGGACAAGCTCGGCGACGACGCCATCGAGCCGCGCTTCGTGGAGACCGTGCGCGGGGTGGGCTACCGCATTCGCAAGGAACGTGACTGACATGGCTCACCCACGCGGCGTGTCGTTCACGCGACAGACGCGAGCCTCGATGATGATGGTGACGATCATCGCGGTGCTGGTGTTGTTCGGTGCGTTCTCCATCGTCTGGCTCCAGTACACGGTGGACGCGCGGGAGCGCGAGCTCAGCCGCCAGGTGACCGCGCTCGCGCTCGGCCCCGAGGCTGTGCCGCTTCCGGGCGCGCAGCTCGACAGCGAGTTGAGGATGCGGCTCTTCCGCGTGCAGGCCGGCATCATCGGCGCGCGACTCCTCGTCACGGATGGCGAGGGCGGGGTGCTCTTCGCCTCCTCGCCCGAAGGCGGGCTGGCGCCCTTCGACATCGAAGCGCTCGGCGGACCCGACGCCCGCGGCGCGCGGTCCTCGGTGACCGTGTCGGCGGGAGGAGACCGGACGCTTGTCGTGGCGGCTCCCATCGAGGGCGTGGACGGCTACATCGTCGCCGTACAGCCGTTGTCCGAGGTGAGCGGCGCCGGCGTCAACGCCGCGCTGCTGCTCGGTGCGGCGGCGCTCGTCGCCGTGCTCGTCGGCTGGCTGGCTGGCGGCATCTTCGCCCGACGGGTATCCGGCCGGATCGTGCGGCTCGGCGATGCGGCCGAAGCGATCGCGGGAGGCGAGTGGGGTCGCCAGGTGGAGGAAGAGGGCGACGATGAGATCGCCACGCTCGCCCGGTCGTTCAACCGCATGTCATCGAGTGTGGCCCGGGCGTACCGCAGCCAGAAAGAGTTCGTCGGCGATGTCTCGCATGAGCTGCGTACGCCGATCACGGCGATCCAGGGCTTCGCTACCGCGCTGGTTGATGGCACCGCGTCCTCGCCGGAGGCGCGCCAGCGGGCGCTGACGGTGCTCAAGCGGGAGGCGGACCGCCTCGGGGAGCTCACTGAGGCGCTGCTCGCACTGGCCGATCTTGATGCGGGGCAGCTCGCGCTCGACCGCTTGCCGGTCGACCCTGCCGCGCTCGCTGCGGCGCTGGTCGAGCGCCACGCGGATGCTGCCGGGGCGGCGGGCGTCTCCCTTGAGATCGCCGATCTCGCCTCGGCCGGACGTCCCCTCGGAGACGAGGCGCGCGTGCTGCAGGTGGCGAGCCAGCTCGTCGCCAATGCGCTCGCCTACACGCCTCGCGGCGGGACCGTGCGGGTGAGCGCCGGGGAGTCGGATGGTTGGTGGAGGCTTGCGGTCGACGATTCGGGTCCCGGCATCCCCATCGAAGACCGTGAGCGCATCTTCGAGCGCTTCGTGCGTCTCGATCCCTCGCGCGCAGGCGGCACGGGCGGGACCGGGTTGGGGCTTGCCATCGCGAGACAGCTCCTCCGCCTCATGGACGGGCGTATCCGCGTGACCGACTCGGAGTTGGGTGGTTCGCGCTTCGAGATGGAGCTGCCGCTCGCGGCGCATGGCGCCCGCTAGACGCGCATCGGGGCCGCTCCTCTCCGGAACGACCCCGATCCGTGCCTGTTCCGCGCCGCTGCGCGGCTCCGCTGCCTAGAGGTACTGCCAGACGTCCTCGATACCGGCCTCCACGGAGGGAACGCACTCGATGATCGAGTGCTGGAACGTGCCCGTCGTGCTGTCGATGAGGCGGAGGTCGACCACAGGCGGCTCGGCGATATGCCGGCCTTCCGCGTCGACGACGACCTTGACTCGCGGCCGCAGGAGGTCGTCCCGGTTCACCCGGAAGACCACGGCCGTGCTCTTGTCGTCGAGCGTGACGACCGCGCCCATGGGATAGATGCCGAGCATCGCCACGAGCGCCTTGGTCAGGCTCGGGTCGTACGCCTTGTTCCGACCCTGCATAAGGACGGCGAGCGCCTTGTCGGGCCGGATCTCGCGACGGAACGGCCGGCGCGTGGTCATCGCGTCGTAGGCGTCGCACAGCGCGACGACCTTGCTGAAGAGGTGCTGCTCGTGCGGCTCGCCCATCTCCGGGTAGCCCTGCAGGTCGTGGCGCTGGTGGTGCTCGTACGCCACGATCATCGGCATCTGGTCGACGAGCTGGATGCGCTTGAGCAGATCCGCCCCCTCGGCGGCATGGCTCTTCACGATCTGCCACTCGTCTGCGGTGAGTGGGCCCTCCTTGTTGAGGATGTCCTCGGGTATGCGCACCTTCCCGAGGTCGTAGAGGAGTGCTGACAGGCCGAGCGACTTGAGCGACTCCTTATCCAGGCCGAGCGAGCTGCCGAGCGAGAGCGCGAGGATGCACACGTTGATGGAGTGGTTGAGCGTGTAGCTGTCGTGGCTCTTGATCGCGGTCAGGCCGAGGACAGCCGCCGGGTCCTTGAACAGGGTGTCCAGCAGGCGGCTCACCATCGACTGGAGCGGCTCGACCTCGAAGACCTTGCCGAGCTTCGCCTTGGTCTCCACGTCGCGCATGAGCTCGACGCCCTGGTCGTACGCCTCGCGACCCTGCGCCTTGTTCTCGGCGTTCTCCTCATCTCTGAGCGCCTCGTCGAGCTCGGTCGTCTCAGCGACGGACACGGCTCGCGCTCCCTGCGCTTCGAGGAACGCGCGCGCGGCATCGATGTCGCGCACGTCGTTGGAGTTCAGCAGCGCAGCCAGGCCGACGGCGTCAGGCTGTGCGAACGTCTCGTCAAGCGTGAGCGCCGAGATGCCCCGGGCGAGCAGCTCCTCGATGAGCTTGCGATAGGTGACGCTCTCCTCCGGAAGCACGTGGTTCTCGATGAACAGCGTGCCCTTGTAGATGTTGACGGTCACCTCGGTGAAGCCGAGGGCCATGATGTCGCTGACCGCCGAGACGAGCTCGTCGCTGGAGGCCACCACGAGCGGGTGCGTGGGCGGGTAGAGCGAGGCGTTGGTCTGCGCGACCGCGAGCGCCCTGGCGAACTCGCGCGCGCGCTCGAGCCGCTTCGCCGTGGCGAACGGGTCGCGGGTGGCCGGCTGGGCCATCGCGGCGATCTCCTCGGCGGATTCGAGTCTCTCCTCGTTGGTGTCTGTCACGGCGCATCCCCTTCCGAGCTACCGTGTGCGGTCCCCTCGAGGGTGGCGAGCACCCTCTCAGCACGATACCGTATCTCGCGGTTCCGGCGGCCGAAGACGAACCGGCGGCCCGCGATCTTCCTGAGCGTCGGGACCGCCTCCGCGGCCCGCAACGTTTCCAGGCTTCTTAAGACTTCTTTCTTGAGGTCATGGTTCCTGTCGCGGACTCCCGCATCTTCCAGGACACGCAGCAGCCCGGGCACGGCCTGCCGGATCCCGTGGCGACCGACCGCAGCCGCGGCTGCACGTCGCGTCTCGGGATCCCAGTGCCCCAGCGCGCGCTGCAGCGACGGGGCGCTCTCGGGTACGTCCATCGCCGCGATCGCGTCGACCGCCACCGAGCGCACCTGGCTGTCGAGATGCTCCAGGGCTTGCTCGAGCGAGGGCATCACACGTTTGTCGCCGAGCGAGCCGAGGAGACGCACCATCGCCGCTGCGGCGTTCGCGTCCCCGTGGCGCACGACCCGGCTTGCGACCGGTGCGACCGAGTCCATGAGCTGCGCCACGACGGGCTGGAGCGCGACGCGTCCGGCCTCGTCTGCGTCGATGTAGGTCCGGACGATCGCCTCGGCGCCGGCGGGTCCGGCGGCCGCCAGGACGCGCGCGGCTCCGGGGGTGTCGGGCGCGGTCGCCAGGGCGGCGCATGCTGACGACAGGACGTCGGGGATGCCGAGGGCGGTGAGGGCGTGCGCCGCGTCGGCCTGCAGCGCAGCGTCCTCGCCGAGACTCGCCAGCACGTCCACAGCCTCGGCAGCCTCGGTGAAGGCGCCAGCGCGGAGCGCCGCCGGGAGCGCCTCGCCGAGCGCCCGGACGGACTCGGCGCTGGGCCGGAGGCGCGCGACGTCGAGCGTCGTGCGCAGCGCGCGCCCCGCGGGGGACACCGTCTGCGCTCCCCGCACGAGCTGGGCGATGCGGTCCGTGTCCTCCTCGGCATCCTCGGCGACCTCTTCGGCGATCCCGGTCACGTCCACTTCCGGAGGCACGCCGCGGTCCTCGGCGCTCTGCGCTCCCGGCGACAGGTACGCGAGCAGTTCGCGCATCGCCTCGGGTGGGAGCTCGATGAGTCCCGCAAGCTCTCCCGGCTCCTTGCCGGCCATGTCGCCGACCAGTCGGAGCAGGCGGGCGAGCGCGGCGGGGGACATCTTCGAGATGACGTCGAGCATGCCGTCCATCCGGCGCCCCGACGCATCTGCCTTGAGCGCCGCTGCCATGATGTGCGCCCGCGTCCGCTCGTCGAGCTGGAGGAGCGCCTGGGCGACGCGCTGGCCGGCGAGGTCGCGCGCGGCGGTCTCGAGGCGCTGTAGAGCGGCGGTCATCTCGTCGGAGCCGTCGCCGCTCGTGGCGCTCTCGTACCAGCGGCGGGCGATGGCGGGCAGCTCCCTGCCGATCTCGTCGAGCGGCGCGGCGGTGAGATCGACGCCGGCGATGCCCTCCTCGGTGGAGGCGCGCAATGACACCTCGACGACGGCGATGTTGCTCACGCCCGCGCCGGTGAGCCGCTCGCGGGCGCCTCCGGAAGCGCGGACCTGCTTGGCGTCGTCCACGAGCACGTCGAGGAAGGCCGAGGCTTCCTCGGCGGATACGCCCGGTGCCACGATGAGCTGGCCGACCTGCAGCGCGTGCAGCGTCTCGGCCAGTGCGGCGACGCCCGGGTGATGCTCCCCGATGGCGGTCTCGGCTACGACGAACCGCTTGCGATCCACGACGTAGCGCACCGGGGAACCGCCGGTCGCAGCGTCGCACGCGTCGACGAACCGCGTGATGGCCTGCGTGCGCAGGGGGCTCGAGTCGGGGTAGAGGCGCACGGCGTTCGCGGCAGCGGCAAGCAGGCGGAGGACCTCCTCCGCCCGTGCGGGGGCGCCCGGCGCGGCCTGCCGATCCACAGGCCCTCCTTCCGCGTCATGCCGAAAAGCCGCTACTCACTGAGGGTATCGGCACGTGGAGACGGTCGCTCTGCGAGCCCCGTCACTCAGTCACTGGGTTGTTCGCGCCGATACCTACATGGTACTCCTGTCGAGTGGCGGGAGCGACGAGGAGGTGTCGTGGCGCTTCGGACCGACGCATACTATCGCTCGCTTGCGGAAGAGACCGTCCGCGGCGCGGGCATCGAGGAGCCTCCGGTCCCGCTCGAGACGATCGCTGAGTCGCTCGGCGTGCCGATCGTCCGCCATGCGCTTCCGTTGTGGTTCTCGGCGGCCCTCGTCTACGAGGACGGCATGCCCGCCATCCTGCTCAATACCGAGAAGGAACCACAGACCCAGCGCGACGCCACAGGCCACGTCCTCGGCCACCTCATCGTGCTCATGCATGACCAGAACGCCAGTTATCCGCGGGACACCGGGCTGGACCACCACGACGCCGACGTGGTGGGGGCGGACCTGGAGATCCCCGAGTTCCTCGTGCGCGAGCAGGCGCAGAAGTGGTTCAACGACTACCGCTACCTGGCGCGGTTGTTCGGCGTCAGCGAGAAGCGCATGCTGGACAAGATGCAGGGTATGGGGCTCATCAAGAGTCGCGGCATCATCTGGGACTACTGACGCCGTCGCCGGCGTCCGCCGCTGTCGCCGCTGACTGGTATCATCGTATGCAGCCGTTGCGCGCGCCGATGCAGGCGCGCTTTTGACGCCCCGGGGAGGAAGCATGCGCGCGAGCTATGCCATCGGGATCGACGTGGGCGGCACCCGCATCGCCGCCGGACTCGTCGAGCGCAAGGGCCGACTGCTCAAGGAGGCCAAGGCGCTCACTCCCAAGACAGGACCGTTCGGGATCATCGACGCCATCATCGACCTCGTCAACGAGGTGATGGAGGGCACGCATGCCGCGGAGGTCGCGGGTATCGGCATCGGCCTGCCCGCGCAGATCGACTTCCTGAAGCAGACGGTCGAGTTCTGCACCAACCTGCCGCTTGCCGGCGTCGATGTCCGCTCCCTGGTGATGTCGCGGGTCAAGCACGTCGTGACCCTTGATAACGACGGCAACTGCGCCGGCATCGGCGAGAGCCGCTTCGGCGCTGCCAAAGGTGTGCGCGATTTCGTGATGATCACGCTCGGCACGGGCGTCGGTGGCCTGCTCTTCCTCGACGGCGAGCCCTACCGCGGTTCTCGCGGGCTTGGCGGCGAGATCGGGCACATGGTGATCCGCCTCGACGGCCCGCCGTGTCCGTGCGGCGGCAAGGGCCATATCGAGTCGTATCTCGGCAGGCCGGCGCTGGCCGAGGCCGGTCGCACGGCGGCCGAGGCGTACACCGGGACCGCGATCAGGGACGAGGCCGGCGGGGATGTCTCGGCCATAACCGCTGAGGACGTCGTCAAGGCTGCGCTCAAGGGCGACGAGGTCGCCCGGGGTATCCTCCTGGAAGCGGGCGCGGTCCTCGGCGAGGCGCTCGTGGGCGTCGTGAACCTGCTCAACCCGAGGCTGGTCGTGATCGGCGGCGGCATCGGCGAGTCCTGCGGCTTCATGGTCGAGCGCGCGGCGAGCGTGATCGAGGACGAGGCGCTCGCCGGTCGCAAGGACGTCTCGGTCGTGCAGGCCGAGCTCGGAAACGACGCGGGCATGCTCGGCGCCGCCGCGATGGCGTTCGACGAATACGACTCCCGGGAGGGACTGCACCGATGACCAACTCGACACCGGCCACCGTCTACTTCGCACCGGTCCGCTCGGCCAAGAAGCAGAGCATGGTGGGCCGCGCCGGACGACTGCTCGAGCGTGCGGGTCTCTCGGAGGCGGTGTTCGACCAGGACCTCGTCGCGGTCAAGCTGCACTTCGGCGAGCAGGGCAACACCGGGTTCGTCCAGCCGATCTACCTCCGCGAGATCGTCCGCCGCGTGAAGGAGGCAGGGGGCAAGCCCTTCCTGACCGATGCCAACACGCTCTACCGCGGCGAGCGCGCCAACGCCGTCGACCACCTCGCGTGCGCGATCCACAACGGATTCGGGCTCGCGACCGTCGACGCGCCGCTCATCATCGCCGACGGCCTCGACGGTCGCGACGCGGTCGACGTCCCGGTGCGGGGCAGGCATTTCGAGAGCGTCCGCATCGGCGCGGCGGCGGTGCATGCCGACGCGATGGTCGTGGTGACGCACGTGAAAGGCCACGAGGCGACCGGCTTCGGCGGCGCGATCAAGAACGTCGGGATGGGGCTCGGCTGCCGTTCGGCGAAGCAGCGCATGCACGCCGACTTCTCGCCCGAGGTGTCCGCCGAGAAGTGCACCGCCTGCAAGCGGTGCGTGCAGTGGTGCCCCGTGAACGCCATCGTCATCGGACCGGACCGCGTGGCGGCGGTCGACTACGAGGTGTGCTACGGCTGCGGCGAATGCGTCGCCGCCTGTCCGTACGGGGCGATCGCCACGCAGTGGAAGACCGACGCGACCATGCTGCAGGAGAAGATGGTGGAGCACGCGGCGGGTGCGCTGGCGGGCAAGGACGGCAAGGTCGTGTACCTCTCGTTCCTCACCGCGATCTCGCCCGACTGCGACTGCTGGAGCTTCTCGGACGCGCCTATCGTGCCGGACATCGGCGTGCTCGCCTCCAATGACATCGTCGCGATCGAGCAGGCCTCCTACGACCTGGTGACGGCCGCGATGGGCCTCGACGGGTCCCGGGGAGAGGGCCTCGCCGCGGGTGAGGACAAGTTCGTCGCGATCACGGGCGTCGACGGCACGCGTGCGATCGCGTATGCCGAGGAGATGGGTCTCGGCACCCGCGCATACGAGCTCGTGACGGTCGACTGAGCGACACGACGACAGGAGGTCGTCATGGACTACTTCGGCATTCTCAAGCGCGCGTGGAACGTCGCGTGGCGCAACAAGGCGCTCTGGGTCCTCGGGCTGTTCGCCGTCGGCGCATCGAGCGGCGGCAGCGGGGGAGGCGGCGGTTCCGGATGGCGGACATCCGACCCCGGCGAGTTCGAAGCGGCCGCCCGCTGGGTCGAGGCCAACGCCGGCCTGTTGATCGTGCTCGCCGCGATCGTCGGCGTGATCGGCTTCGCCTTCTTCATCCTGTCGGTCGCCGCCCGCGGTGGCCTCGTGGCCGAGGTCGACCGCCTCGAGCGCGGTGACAAGGTCTCGCTCGGCAGAGGCTGGCGCACCGGCTTTCGCTACTGGTTCCGGATCTTCGGCATCAACATCCTCCTGGCGATCCCGATCCTGCTGCTCGTCGGCGCGTTCGTCGCGCTCGTCGCGGCCGGTGGCCTCGGTCTCGGCCTGAGCGGCGGCAGCGACCTGGCCGCCGGTGGCCTTGTCGGCATCATCTGCCTCGGCATCCCGGTGTTCGTGCTGCTGGTCATCCCGCTTGCGATCATCATCGGCATCCTCGGCGAGCTTGCGCTGCGCCATGCGGTCATCGAGGATGCGGGCGCCATCGACGCCATCAAGCTGGGGTGGGACGACCTGTGGGGCAAGCGCGGCGCGGTCATGATGTGGCTCGTGATGCTCCTGCCGGGGCTGGCGTTCGGCGTCGTGATGTTCCTGCTGTCGTTGCCGTTCATCATCGCGGGCATCTTCGCAGCGGTGGCCGAGAGCTTCGTGCTCGCAGGCGTCCTGTTCACGCTTATGGTCCTCGTGATGCTCGTACCGAGCGCGCTCTACGGCGCGTTCTACTCGGCGGCCTGGACGATCTTCTTCCGGCAGATGACCGGGCTCGAGAAGGTAGCCGAGAAGGTCGAGCCTGCGATGACCGGCGAAGGGCACCTGCCGCCACCCCCGCCCGGCTCTGACGCGTAAGGAGCGATCGTGTTCGCGCTGCTCGGACGGGCCCTCACCTTCGCGGCGAAGGCGCCCCGCCTGTGGGTGCTCGGCGTCGTGATGATGCTCTCCTCGGTCGGCATCGTCGTCCCGGTGGTCGGGACGGACGAGCCGCCGCTGTTCGAGACGGCCGCGGCGCTCATGTCGGCGACCGGCGTCGCGCCGGGTGTGGCCGTCGCCGCGGTGGCGGCCATCTGCGTGCTCGTCGCGGTCGCGTTCCTCGCCGGCGAGTGGGCGACCGCGGTGGTCGTGGCGGCGTCCGACGCGGCGTCCCGTGACGGCGCTCCCGCGCCGACAGCGAGCATCGCCGCGGTCCGGCGTGTGTGGCGTCGGGTGGTCGCGGTGGACGCGCTGCTCATCCTGCCCGTGCTCGGCCCGGTCGCCGCGCTGTTCGCGGTCCCGGCGGTCGCGGCTGACAGCCGGATCGCGGACGTGGCGTTGCCCGCGCTGCGCTTCGCCACGAGCGGGCTGTATGCGGGATTGGCGGTCGTGCTGGCGCTGTTCGTCTGGGCGTGGCGGGACATGGCCGTCCGCCACGCCGTGCTGGGAGGCGAGGGGCCGCTCGAGGCTGTGCGCTCGGCGGCGGCGGACCTCACTGCGCATCCGGTGCGCATCGCGCTCATGGCGCTCGTCATGTGGCTGCTGTCGAGCCTGGCGAGCATCGTCGTGGTGCCGGTCCTTGCGGCGATCGACGCGTTGGGCGGGACCGGCAGCCTGGTCGTGACTCCCGAGCTGGCGTGGCGCTATGCCGTGCCGCTCGCAGCCGTGCCGCTCGCGCCGTACGCGCTGTTCGATGCGGCCGTCTGGACGTACGTCTATCGCGCTCTGCGCCTGCGCGAGCAGGCCGCGTGGGAGGAGCACCGCCGTGGCTGAGCAGGGAGCGCTGCACGTGTGCGCCACGCCCATCGGCAACCTCGGTGATGTCACGCTACGCGTGCTCGATGCCCTGCGGGACGCCGATGTCATCGCCGCCGAGGACACGCGCGTGACGCGCAAGCTGCTGTCGCGCTACGACATCCATACGCCGCTCGTCGCGTACCACGAGCACAACAGCGCTGAGCAGACGCCGCGCCTGCTGCAACGACTGGCCGCCGGCGAGCGCATCGCCCTGGTCTCCGACGCGGGAACGCCGGGGATCTCGGATCCGGGCGCGCGTCTGGTCGACGCGTGCCTCGCCGCCGGCCTTCACGTGGACGTGCTGCCGGGTCCCTCGGCCATCATCACGGCCCTCGTCGCCTCCGGCCTTCCCACCGACGCGTTCTACTTCGGCGGCTTCCTCCCGCGCAAGGCGGGCGAGCGCTCGCGCGCGTTGCAGGCGCTCGCGTCGCTGGACGCGACGCTCGTGTTCTACGAGTCGCCGAGAAGGACGGCACAGACGCTGGACGCCCTCGCCGCCGCGTTCCCGGGCAGGGACGGCGCGATGGCGCGCGAGCTGACGAAGGTGCATCAGGAGGTCGTGCGGGGGACGATCGACGAGGTCGCGCGCGACGTGCGCGACCGCGAGCTCAAAGGGGAGGTCGTCGTGCTGGTGGGACCGCCTCTGGCGGAGGCCGCGCCGGTGGATGAGCGCGCGATCCGCGAGGCGGTCGATCGGCGGGTGGGCGGAGGGGCGAGTCGCAAGGATGCCATCAGGGAGACGGCCGCGGAGCTGGGCGTCGCGCGCAACACCGTCTACCGCATCGCGACCGAACGCCCTGACGTCCCGACGTCCGGCACGCGGTAGCGGGGGCTTCTCGGCTCAGCGAAGCGACTTGATCTCCTTGATGCAACCCTCGCAGAGCGGGCGGTCCTTGAACTCGCGGATGTCGTCCTGGCTCCCGCAGATCGCGCATGCCTCGTGGAACTTCTCGAGGATGATGCGCTCGCCCTCGACCGTGATGGACATCGGGTCCTTCACGTTGATGCCGAGCGTCCGGCGGAGCTCCATGGGAATGACGATGCGGCCGAGATCGTCGACGCGCCGTACGATGCCCGTGTCGGCCATGGCTTCCTGCCCTTCTCCGGAGCTGGATGGTACAACTGCGTTATGATGTGATACCCCGGTGAACTGTCGCGAGACACTTCCATAATTGCCCACGTTCGGGTGGTTTCAACCCGAGACTGGAGCCCGAGAAACGATGAGCGGCAACCCATTCTACGTCACGACGCCCATCTACTACGTGAACGCCGAACCGCATCTCGGGACGGCGTACACGACGATCGCCGCTGACGCGCTCGCGCGGTACCGGCGCATGACCGGCCACGACGTCATCTTCCTCACGGGGCTCGACGAGCATGGCCAGAAGGTGGCGCAGGCGGCCGAGGAGCATGGCACGAGCCCACAGGAGTGGGTCGACGCCATCGCGCCCAAGTTCATCGACGCGTGGGAGATGCTCGACATCTCCAACGACGACTTCATCAGGACCACAGAGGAACGGCACAAGCGCGGCGTCCAGGCGTTCTGGACGAAGCTGCACGATGACGGCTGGCTCTACAAGGGGTCGTACGAGGGCTGGTACTGCGTGCCGGACGAGACGTACTGGGCCGAGGACCAGCTCCTTGAGGGCAAGTGCCCGCAGTGCGGCCGCGACGTCGAGTTCCTGCGCGAGGAGAACTGGTTCTTCAAGCTCTCCGAGTTCGCCGGTCGCCTTCTCGCGTTCTACGAGGAGCACACCGGTTTCGTGCAGCCCGAGACGCGCCGCAACGAGGTCGTGAGCTTCGTGCAGGGCGGGCTCAAGGACCTCTCGATCTCCCGCACGAACTTCACGTGGGGCGTGCCGCTGCCCTTCGACGAGGGCCACGTCACCTACGTCTGGATCGACGCGCTGCTGAACTACATCACGGCGCTCGGCTACGGCGGGGATGACGCGTCCCGCTTCGAGCGTTTCTGGCCCGCCGACTACCACTTCGTCGGCAAGGACATCATCCGCTTCCACTGCGTGATCTGGCCCGCCATGCTCATGGCGGCCGGCATCGAGCCGCCCACGAGCGTCTTCGCCCATGGGTTCCTGCTCACCAAGGGCGAGAAGATGAGCAAGTCCAAGGGCAACGTCATCACGCCGGCCTCGCTCGTCGAACGCTTCGGCGTGGACGCCTACCGTTACTACTTCCTGCGCGACGTGGCGTTCGGCCAGGACGGCTCCATCTCGATGGAGGCGATGGTGCAGCGCTACAACGGCGACCTCGCCAACGACTGGGGCAATCTGTGCTCGCGGCTGTTCAACATGACCGAGAAGTACCTCGGCGGCGTCACGCCGTCCGCCCCTGCACAGGACGCGGACGCGGACGAGACGCTGCAGGCGCTCGCCGGCTTCCTGCCCGAGAAGTACGAGGCCGCGATGGCGCGCCTGGACTACGCGGGGGCGCTCGAAACCGTCTGGGACCTCATCAAGGGCGCGAACCGCTACATCGAGGAGCAGGCGCCGTGGAACCTCGCGAAAGGGGGCGACGACGCTCGTCTCGCGGCCGTGCTGTACACGGCGCTCGAGGCGGTGCGCATCGCCGCGCTCTTCACCGCTCCGGTCATGCCTGCCACGTCGGCCGAGGTGTGGCGCCGGATCGGCCTCGGCGACATCGCCGCGGTGACCGACATCGCCGCCGAGGCGGCGTGGGGCGGCCTCCCCGCGGGGAGCGCCGTGACCAAGGGCGATCCGCTCTACCCGCGCATCTACGAGGACGAGTAGCGCGAGGCCGCCATGGCCGAGACCCCCTTCGAACACGCAGCCCTCGGCGCTCCGAGCGTCGACGCCCACGCGCACCTCGACATGCTCGACGACCCCGTGCGCGCGCTCGCCGAGGCCGCCGAGGCGGACATCGCGCTCGTGGCGACCGTCGCGGATGTGACCGAGGACGCACCGCGGACGTTCGACTCCTACAAGCTGTGGCGCGAGCAGGCCGCCGAGCTCCTCGAGACCCGCGGTTCGGACCGGGCGGTGCCGGAGGTGCGCATCGTCGTCGGCGCGCATCCCCACAACGCCAAGGATTTCGACTGGGCCGCCATGGCGCGCCTGCGCGCGCTGTCCAACTGCTCGGCCGTCGGCGCCATCGGCGAGATGGGGCTGGACTTCCACTACGACCACTCGCCGCGCGAGGAGCAACGTCGGGCGTTCGCCGAGGCGCTCGCCTTCGCCATCGAAGAGGACCTCGCCGCCGTCGTCCATCTCCGGGAAGCGCACGACGAGGGCCTCGCGATGCTCCGTGATGTCGGCCTGCCGCGAGCGGGCTGCATCATCCACTGCTTCACGGAGGGCCCGGCGCTGGCCGAGAAGTTCCTCGAGCTCGGGTGCCACATCTCCTTCTCGGGCCTGGTGACGTTCAAGCGCAGCGACGAGATACGCGCCGCCGCGCGCATCGTGCCGCTGGACCGGCTGCTCGTGGAGACCGACAGCCCGTTCCTCGCCCCGGAGCCGTACCGCGGGCGCTCCAACGAGCCCGCGCTCGCCACGTACGTCGCGGCGAAGGTGGCCGAGGTCAAGGGCGTCCACTCCGCTGAGGTCGCCTCCGCGGCGCTCGCCAACGCGCGGCGTCTGTTCAAGGTAGGCTGATGCGCATGAGCGGCCCGTTGATACTGGGGATCGCAGGCTCGCCCCGCCGGCACGGGAACAGCGAGCAGCTGCTCGACGCTGCGCTTGCGGGCGCCGGGCAGGCCGGCGCCCGCGTCAGCAAGCTCGTGGCTGCGACGCACGACATCCGGCCGTGCCAGGGATGCAACGCCTGTTCGCTCACGGGCGAATGCGTGCTGCGCGACGAGATGCATGCGCTGTACTCGGCCATAGACGAGGCGGACGGGATCATCGTCGGGAGCCCGGTGTTCTTCGCGACCGTCCCCGCCGTGCTCAAGATCGTCTACGACCGGATGCAGCCGTACTGGGCGCGGACGCACGTCCTCAAGGAGCCTCCACCCCGGCGGCGTCCCGGAGGGTACGTCGTGGTTCGCAGCGGGGGAGACCCGTACGGGTTCGTGGCCGCGCAGTACACGACCAAGAGCGTCTTCGCGGTCCTCGGCCTGGACTACATCGGCGAGGTCAAGGTGGCCGGGGTCGACTCTCCGAGCGACATCGGCAGGCTGCACCCGGAGGGTTTCGACCTGGCGGCTGAGCTCGGCAGGAACGTGGCGTTTCAGGCCGCCGAACGGACCGCTGATGGCCGCTCGTCAGATGAGGGAGCCTGAGCGGTCGCTCACGTTGTTGCCCGCAGGGGGCTCCGGTATAATCGGCGGGTGCCTCTCGAACGTGACCGTGAACCGACCCAATGAAGGGGCTTTATGAGGAAGCCGGTCATGCCGGCCCGACTCCTGAAGACCCACTACATCGTCGCAGTCCTCATCGTAGCCATCGTCGTCGCACTCGTCGTCTCTGGATTCGCCTGGGCCAAGAAGGGTGTCACCGTCGTCGAAGACGGGGTGACCGCCTACCACAGCACTGACGCCGCCACCGTCGGCGAGTTCCTCACCCGTGCGGGCGTGGAGCTCGGTGAGGGCGACGTCGTGAGCCCCGCGCTGGCCGAGGAGATCACCGACGGCACGACGATCGTCGTGCGCCACGCCGTCCCGGTCGACCTCGACTGCAACGGCGACATCCTCGAGCTCCGCGTGATCGGCACCACCGTCGCAGACGCTCTGGTCGCGGCGGGTGTCGATCCATCGCTCGGCGTGCACGTCAGCCCTCCTGTCGACACGGCGCTCGTTCCCGGCATGACCATCACCGCGACCGATATCTTCCTGCGCATCGTCCAGGAGGAGGTCGAGGTCCCGTTCGAGATCGTCGAGAAGCAGGACGACTCCATCCTGGCGGGGCAGCGGAAGGTCGCCAATGAGGGCATGGCGGGTCGCAGCATCCGCGTCTACGAGGTGCTCGTGACCGGCGGCGTCGAGGGCGCTCGCACGCTGATCGCCGAGGAGGTCGTCGCCGAGCCGGTGGCCGAGGTCGTGCTTGTGGGCACCAAGGCGCCACCGGAACCCAAGCCGCTCGCGCGCGGCGCCATCGCGTCGAACCCGGCGCCGACCAACGGGGATCGCGTCACGGTGACCGCGACGGCATACACGCCGTGGGATCCCGGATGCGGCGGCATCAGCGTCATCAACCGGAGGCTCTCGGCCTACCGCGTGCCCGAAGGCTGGGGCATCGTGGCTGTGGACCCGAGCGTGATCCCTCTCGGCACCAAGCTCTACGTCCCCGGCTACGGCTACGCGGTCGCGGCCGATACCGGTGGTGCCATCAAGGGCAAGATCATCGACGTCTGCTACTGGGCCGGCGGATCGTCGGTCGCCCGCTCGGCCGCGCTGCGCTGGGGCCGCCGCACCGTGACGGTGACGATCGTCCCCTAGGAGACCGCGTGGCCACATCGCCCCTCGCGAACCCGACGGCGACCATCGCCGTCCTTCGCTCCCATGGCCTCTACACGCGCAAGGCGCTTGGCCAGCACTTCCTCGTCGATGACAACGTCGTGCGGCGCATCCTCGAGCTGGCCGACGTGGATACGACGATGCACATCTGCGAGGTCGGGCCCGGCATCGGCACGCTCACCGTCGCGCTGTGCCAGGCGGCGGGCAGCGTGGTGGCGGTCGAGCACGACACCCGGCTGGTCCCTGTTCTCGCCGACACGTTGAGCGGGTGCGACACGGTGAAGGTCGTCGAGGCGGACGCGGTGCGCGTGGACCCCGCGTCGCTCGTGGTGAACGGCCGCTCGCCTGACGCCCTGGTCTCGAACCTGCCGTACGGCGTCGCCGCGACCGTCGTGCTCCGCTACTTCCACGAGCTGACGGCCCTGCGCTCGGCGACCGTGATGGTACAGGCCGAGGTGGCCGATCGCATGGCCGCGCAGCCCGGGAGCAAGGCGTACGGCGCGTACACGGTGAAGCTCCGCCTCCTCGCCCGACCGGCCGGACGGTTCGCTGTGGGTCGGGGCTGCTTCCTGCCGCCACCACGGGTGGACTCCGCCGTGCTGCGCCTCGAGCGTCATGAGCTCGGCGACGAGCCCACGCGAGCGGTCGCCGCCAGGATCGCCGACGCGGCCTTCGCGCAACGCCGCAAGACGCTACGGAACTCGCTGCTCTCAACGCTCGATGTCGGTCGGGACGCGCTCGACGCTCTGCTGGAGTCGGCGCGCATCGACGGTTCGCGCCGGGCTGAGACGCTCTCCCCCGAGGAGTTCATGGCGCTTGGCAGCGCGTTTGCGGGTGTCGGCTCCTGACACACGCCGCCGCGATGAACGCGTCGCGGCGGGTCGCATATTCCGGGCCTCTGACCTTGAGGTTTCCCGGTTCTTCCTGTATACTTCCGTAGTTCGAGGAGGATTCGAATGGATGCTATGAAGCAGGTCGAGGTCGTAGGCCGCATCCGCAGCGACCTTGAAGCCCTCATGGGCAGCAGGATGCGACTCAAGGCGAACATGGGCCGGTCGAAGATTCTGGAGCGCGAAGGCGTGCTGGAGCAGACCCACCCGAGTCTGTTCGTCCTGAAGGTCGACGAGAAGCGTGGTCGGACCGCGCGCGTCTCCTACAGCTACGTGGACATCCTGACCGGGACCGTCGAGTTGACGCACCCCGAGACGGGTGAAGGTCTCTTCCCCTGGCTGAACTGAGTCGCCCGATCCACGAACGTCACGACACACGCGGGGCCCGTGCCCCGCGTGTCGCGTATCGAGGGGTAGTCGATGGCAGCGTCGCCGATCAGCGTCAGCGCGCCGGCCAAGGTGAACCTGTACCTGGCCGTGGGGGCTCGTCGTCCTGACGGCTATCACGACGTCACCACAGTGCTCCAGGCGCTCGAGCTTGCCGATGAGGTCACGCTCGAACCGGACGCACCACTCTCGGTGGTGTGCGAGCCGCCCCTCGGCATCCCCGCCGAGGAGAATATCGTCGCCCGGGCGGCACGGGAACTGGCGGCCCGGACGGGCAGAGAGCCCGCGGGCCGCTTCGTCGTCGTCAAGCGCCTCCCGGCGGGCGGCGGCCTGGGCGGCGGCAGCGCGGACGCTGCGGCGGCTCTGAGGGCGCTGTGCGCGGCGTGGGACGTCGAGCCCACCGATGCCTCTGTCACCGAGGCGGCGCGCGCGGTCGGCGCGGACGTCCCGTTCTTCCTGGTCGGAGGGGCCGCACTGTTCGTCGGCCGGGGTGACGTCCTGGCCCGGCAGCTTCCCTCGCTGCACGCGGATGTCGTGCTGGTGAATCCCGGCCCGCCCGTTCCCACGCCCGCCGCGTACGCGGCGTTCGACCGGCTCCTCGCGCCCGCACCGCCCGCTGTCGATACGTTGCTCCGCACGCTTGAGGACGGGCGCGTCCCGGAGGCGCTCTACAACGGCCTCGCGGAGGCGGCGGTGAGCGTGGTGCCGGAGATCTCGGACGTCCTCGGATACCTGCGGGCCACGCCCGGCGTGGTGGCGGCGCAGGTGGCCGGAAGCGGCTCGACGGTGTTCGGGCTCTGCGAGGACGCTGCCACGGCGGCCGCAGCGGCTGACGGCGCCCAGAAGCGCGGATGGTGGGCCTCGGCCACGCGCACGAGCGATGCGGGCGCCGCGCTTCTCGGCAGCTGAACGCAGCGTCCCGACCGGCGTGCACCCCGCCGAGCAGGGAATCTCCCCGGCTCGTCGAACACTACGCAGTGAGGCGTCCGGGGAGGAACCCATGAACATCACGAAGGTCACGCTGCGCCCCGTGTCGATGAACAAGGTGTGCGCCATCGCGAGCATCGTCATAGATGATGTATTCGTCGTGCACGATCTGCGGGTCGTCAACGGCGACAAGGGACTGTTCGTCGCGATGCCCTCGCGCAAGCTCCCGAACGGCGAGTTCCGCGACATCTGCCACCCCATCAACACCGACGCCCGCACGCAGATCCAGCACGCCGTCCTCGCGCAGTTCGAGGCCGAGGGCGGCCTCGAGGCGTTCAAGAGCGCAGCCGCCGCGCAACAGGCGGACTGACCGGGCCGAACAGCACCCTCACGTGCAGCGGCAGAGCCCCCCTGTCTGTGGTACACTGTCGCCCGCCCCGGAGCGGGCGTTTCGGCGTGCCTCGCGCACGGATGATGGGGCGTAGCCAAGTGGCAAGGCAGGGGACTTTGGATCCTCTATTCGTAGGTTCGAATCCTACCGCCCCAGCCATGACTTGAACGGGACGCAGCCGTCCCGCAGCGAACGGAGAGGGACCGATGGGCGCCGCCGCACTCATTCTCGCCGCAGGCGAAGGTACCCGGATGAAGTCCACCCTTCCCAAGGTCGCGCACACCATCCTCGGCGTGCCGCTCGTGCGCTACGCGCTTCGGGCAGCGCACGACGCCGGTTGCGAGCGTGTCGTCATCATCACCGGTCACGAGGCCGAGACGGTCGAGTCGCTGCTCCCTGACGAGACGTGCGTCCGGCAGGAGGAGCAGCTCGGCACCGGCCACGCCGTCCTGTGCGCGGCAGACGCGTTAGCGGACTGGTCCGGCTCGCTCGTCGTGCTCTCAGGTGACACGCCGCTCCTGCGTGCCGAGACCGTCCGGCAGCTGATCGACGAGCGGGAGCGCACCGGCGCCGCCGCGGTCGTGCTGACCGCGGTCATGGACGAGCCCGCCGGCTACGGCCGCATCGTCCGCGACCCGGATGGCGAGCTCTCGGCCATCGTCGAGCACAAGGACCTCGCGCCCGGTCAGCACGACATCTCCGAAGTGAACACCGGCACGTACTGCTTCGACGCAGCCGTGCTCTTCGAGCACCTGCACCGCCTCGGCAACGAGAACGCGCAGGGCGAGTACTACCTGACCGACATCGTGGCCGTGCTCCGGGCGGAGTCGCTCAGGGTGGCGACCGTCACGACCGACGATGCCGCCGAGACGCTCGGCGTGAACAGTCGCGTACAGCTTGCCGAGGCGAGCAAGGTCCTTCAGCGCCGGATCAACCGCGCGCACATGCTCGCCGGCGTGACGATGACCGACCCGGACCTCGTGTGGGTCGGGCCCGATGTCACCTTCGGCCGGGACGTGGTGGTCGAGCCGATGACGTTCGTCATGGGGGAGTGCGACATCCGTGATGGCGCGATCCTCGGCCCGGACACACGCGTGACCGATTCGATGGTGGCCGAGAACGCGGTCGTGGACTCCTCGATCGTCGTGAACGCGTGCGTGGGCCCTGGAGCGACCGTCGGGCCGCGCGCCTACCTGCGTCCCGGGACCGTGCTCAAGCGTGGCTCCAAGGCGGGCACGAGCGTGGAGATCAAGAATGCCACCATCGGCGAGGGGTCCAAGGTTCCGCACCTCTCGTACATCGGCGATGCGGACGTGGGTGAAGGCGTGAACATCGGCGCCGGTACGATAACCTGTAACTACGACGGGGTACGCAAGCACAAGACGGTGATCGGCGACCGTGCCTTCATCGGCTCGGACACGATGCTTGTGGCTCCGGTGCGCATCGGGCAGGGCGCTACGACCGGTGCGGGGAGCGCCATCGCTCGCGACGTGCCCGACGGCGCACTCGCCGTCGAACGGTGCGAGCAGCGTACGATCGAGGGATGGACGGCGCGCAAGCGTGCCGAGGAAGACCCGGACGGCGAATAAGGAGCGACGCATGGTAGCGAGCGGCAAGCGCATGATGGTGTTCGCGGGGAGCCACAACCGCGAGCTCTCCGAAGGGATCGCCAGGCACCTGGGGATCGAGCTCGGGAACATCAAGATCTCGCGCTTCGCCAATGGCGAGATCTACGTCCGCTACCTCGAGAGCGTTCGGGGAGCCGATGTCTTCCTCGTCGCACCGATGTGCAATCCCGTCAACGCTTCGATCATGGAGACGCTCATCATGATCGATGCCGCCAAGCGCGCGAGCGCTCGCACGATCACGGCGGTGCTGCCGCACTACGCGTACGCCCGTCAGGACAAGAAGTCCGCCGCACGCGAGCCGATAACCGCCAAGCTCCTGGCGGACCTGCTCACGACGGCGGGCGTCGACCGCGTCATCGCGATGGACCTGCACCAGGGCCAGATCCAGGGCTTCTTCAACCAGCCCGTCAACCACCTCACGGCGCTGCCGATCCTCGCGGACTACTTCGAGGGACTGCAGTTGGAGGATTGCACGGTCGTCTCGCCGGATGTGGGCCGGGTCAAGGTCTGCAAGAAGCTCGCGGACATGCTCGGCGCATCGCTCGCGATCATGCACAAGGGTCGTCCCGAGCACAACGTGGCCGAGATCACCCATGTCATCGGTGACGTCGAAGGCCGCGTCTGCATCGTGGCCGACGACATGATAGACACGGCGGGCTCTGTGACCGAGGGTGCCAAGGCGCTGCTTCAGAAGGGCGCGAAAAAGGTCTACGTGGCGGCGACGCACGGGATCTTCTCGGGTCCGGCCTATGAGCGGATCGATGCCTCTCCGATCGACGAGGTGGTCGTGACGAACACGCTGCCCCTGCCCGAGGACCGTGCGCATGGCAAGATCCGCGTGCTCAGCGTGGCGCCGCTGTTCGCGCATGCGATCCAAAACGTCTACAATGACGAATCCGTCTCCGAGCTGTTCGATCCGGACTTCCAGCTCTAGGAGGCGTACGGCACGACAGGAGCGCCCGCGCGACGGTGGGCGAGCGATACAGGAAGGACGACGACATGAGCAGTGCTACGACCACAGAACTGAACGCGACCACCCGGGAGACCATCGGCAAGGCCGGGCACAAGCTGATCGCGCTCGACCAGATGGCCGGCGTGGTATACGGCGCAGGCGTCGAAGCGACGCCGGTCGCCGTCGATCGCCACGCCTTCGAGCGTCTGATGGCGCACGTGTCGGTGGGTTCGCTGCTCAAGCTCACGATCGACGGAGGCAAGCCGCTCAACGTGATCATCAAGGAGGTGCAGACCGACCCGGTCAAGGGCACCCCGCTGCACGTCGACTTCTGGGCCGTCAAGATGGACCAGGCCATCAGCACTGTCGTGCCGATCACGTTCGTCGGATCCTCGGTGGGCGAGCGCGAGGGCGGCGTCCTGCTCCACGAGCTCCGGGAGCTGCACATCGAGGCCCTGCCGGGCGACATCCCCGAGCACATCGAGGTCGACGTGAGCGACCTCGAGATCGGTACCTCATTCACCGTGGGCGACCTCACCCCGCCGAAGGGCGTCACGCTGCACGCCGATCCTGAGACGGTCATCGCGGCGGTCACCGCCCCGACCATCGAGGAAGAGGTCGAGGAGGAGGCGGAGCTCGAGGAGGGCGCCGAGGTGCCCGAGGTCGGCGAGGAAGAGGCCGAGGCAGAGGCCGAGGAGGAGTAGCGTCCAGCGATGGCGCGACTCGTTGTGGGGCTCGGCAATCCCGGCCCCGAATACGCCAACACGCGACACAACGCGGGGTTCATGGTCGTGGACCTGCTCGGCGAGAACCTGCGCGTGAACTACTGGAAAGACGAGGCCGGCGCACGCGTCGGCCTCGTGCGCTTCGGCGAGGACGACCTCGTGCTGGCCGAGCCCCAGACGTATGTGAACCTCTCGGGGCGGGCGGTCCGCAAGCTCATCGACGCGTACGACGTGGAGCCCGGGAGTCTCATCGTCGTGCACGATGATCTCGATCTGCCCGAGGAGACCATCCGGGTGAAGTGCGGCGGCGGACACGGGGGCCACAACGGCCTGCGCTCGCTCATCGAGGACGTGGGCGCCGACTTCATACGGGTCCGCGTGGGGATCGGTCGGCCGCCCGGCCGCCAAGACCCCGCGGACTACGTGCTGGAGCCGATGCGCGGCGCGGCAGCTGAGCGGCTCGAGGCGAGCATCCCGCATGCCGCCTCGGCGGTGCTGCACGTGCTGGAGCGCGGAGCGGACAGCGCGATGCGGGAGTTCAACGCGGACTGATCTTCTCGGCCGGGATGACGCTCAGCGCCTCGGCGGACGCTACCGCAGGTACGGCATCGGGTCGGTCGGCGTCCCGTTGATGCGCACCTCGAAGTGCAGGTGCGGTCCTGTGGAGTAGCCGGTCGACCCGACGGTCCCGATGCGCTGGCCCCGTGACACGCGCTGTCCCTTGCTCACGGTGATGCCGCCGCTCGGCTGGTGCGCGTACAGGGTCACGACGCCGTTGCCGTGGTCCACCATGACGGTGTTGCCGTAGCCTCCGCGCCATCCGGCGTATATGACGGTGCCGTCACCGGCCGAGACGATCGCCGCGCCGCCGATGGACTTCGGGGGATCGAGGTTCCGGCCGATGTCGATACCGGTATGCAGCTTCCTCGTGCCGAAGATGGGATGGATGCGGTAACCATAGGGCGATGAGACCCGGTAGAAGCCGGGGACCGGCCATGCCATCTCCCCGGCGAAATAGCCCGAACCGGAGCCGTACAGCTCGTCCGCGATCCGCTGCGACTCGGCTTCTTCTTCCTCGGCAAGCGCCCTGAGCTTCTTGGCGCTCTCCTTGTTGGCGACCATCAGCTCGGTCTTGCGGTCCTCGGCCTGCTGCTGCTCGTTCAGCTTGCTCGCGTGGCGCGCGCGCAGGTCGAGCAGCTTCTGCTCTTCGGCGGCCGCCTCGGCGCGCTTCGTGTTGACCGCCTCGAGCGTCCGGTCGAGCTCCGCCTTGGCCTTCTCGAGCTCGATCTGCGTCTCCTTGAGGTCCGAGGCGATCTGCTCGTTCTGACGGATGACTCGCTGGGCGAGGGTGGTGCGGGCGATGAGGTCCTCGATGCTGACCGCGTCGAAGAGCATCTCCAGGAAGAAGAAGTCGCCCTGCTTGTAGGTGCTCTGGACGCGCGAGGCGAGCAGTCCCTGCTGGCGATCGTGCTCGGCTTGCGTGGCATCGATCTGCGACTGTTTCTCGTTGACCTGCGAGCGCAGCTGGTCGACCTCGCTCTGGAGACGCTCGCGGCGTGCGGTGGCCTTAGCGATGTCGTCGGCGATGGCGGCGATGTCGGACTCGATGGCGTCGATCCGATCGGCGATGCCCTCGAGCTCGACAGCCAGCTTGGCGGCCGCCGCGTCGGCCGCGTCGGCGGCCTCGCGTGCCTCGCGCGCCGCCTCCTCGTGCTCGCGCAGCTCCGCTTCGGTAGCGGCGAACGCGAGGGGAGTCAGAAGCAGGGTAGCGGCGAGTACGGTCGATAGGAATGTGATGACAGCGCTTCTACGTCGCATGCTGTGTCTCCTCCGGGGCGAACCGGTATCCGCCGAAGGGCGCCAACTCCGTCAGTCTACCAGGGCGCTCGGGTATACTGCAATCAAACGCGTGGGGAACGAGGATCCCCGCGCAGACATGACGAGGGGATGATATGCATGACTGACGAGACTCCCAGCACTCCTCCCGCGCCGCAGACGCCTCCTCCTGCGCCTCAGGGGCAGCCGCCCGCGAGCGGTGGTGATACCGCCAAGCTTCTCGCCGTGTTCGGGTACCTCACGGGGATCGTGGCGCTGATCGCCATCCTGATCGAGCCCTACAAGGACGACACGTTCGTGCGTCACCACGCGATGCAGGCACTCGCGCTCGCTGTTGCCTGGATTCTCGACAGCGTCGTCTATGCGATCCCGGTGCTCGGCTGGATCGCCGGCCCGATCATCTCGATCGCGCTGCTCGTGCTCGCCATCATGGGCGCAGTGAAAGCGTGGCAGGGTGAGATGTGGGAGATGCCGGTCGTCTACGGCGTCGTCAAGCAGTACATCTAGGGCGTCGGCTCGGCTTCTTCATCGAGCACGATACCGGTCGTTTCGGGGGCGGGCACCACGTGTGCCCGCCCTTCGTCGTCCACGAGATAGATCCCGAGACCGTGCTTCTCGGCGTAGGCGATCGCCGCGTCGGGGCCCATCACGAACAGCGCGGTGGAGAGGATGTCCGCCTCCAGACCCGAGAGCGTAGAGCGCGGGCCGAAGACGGTGAGGCTGCGGAGCCCCCGTGCCGGTGAGCCCGTGGACGGGTCGAGGATGTGGTGGTAGCGCACGCCGCCAGACTCGAAGTACTGCTGGTAGTCGCCTGACGTCGAAACGCAGAGCGCGTCGGGGCCGGAGATCACGGCCACGATCGCCGCAGGGTCGCGGGGATCCTCGATGCCGACGCGCCACAGCTCGTCGTCCGGCTTCGAGCCGAGCGTGACGGTCGTGCTCCCCGCGCTCACCACGGCAGCCTGGGCGCCGGCCGTCGCCAGGGCGGCATACGCGCGGTCGAGCGCGAGCCCTTTTGCGGCGCCTCCGAGGTCGAGTCCGGGCGCGAGCGCGCCGCCGGCCGCCAGCCGGGGATCCGGATCTTTGACCCGCGCGAACACGCCCTGGCCATCGCCTTGCAGCGTGAAGCCGCGGGCTGCGGCGACGGCGAGCGCCAGGTCGCCGGGCGCCGGGACTGTGGGCGAACTCTCGAAGGAGTAGAGGCGCACCACGCCGAGCAGCGCCACCGAGAAGTACTCGCTGACACCGAGCCGCTCGACGGCCTCACGTATCTCGAGGACCTCCGGTGGGAGATAGGTGGCAGTGTAGGGATCGGAATTGAAAGCCGAGACCGCGCTGTTGGGGTCATATGCGTCGGTGGCCGCCTCCACCTCGGCGATCGCCAGGTACGCCGACTCGACGGCCGTCTCGGCATCCTCGCCGTACGCGGTGATCGCCACCGCTGTCCCGAGTGCCGGCCTGCTGCGCTCCACAGGCGCGACGCCGCAGCCGGCGACGCCTGCGGCCAGCGCGAGCGCGCACGCAACGGCGATGACGCGGACGGCTCTCTGCACGACGACCCCCTTCGTTGCCCGCCTCGGGCGCCTCATATAATGTGTCACGTACGCGCGGGCCCCACGCCGGGCGCGCGCGCGTGCTTCCCGCACGAGTGTAGCCTACGCCCGAGAGGCGCCGTATGTTCGACATCGTTCACAAGCGACAGTTGTCCGAGGCCGTCTTCGAGATGGGTGTGACCGCGCCCGCCGTAGCGCGAAAGGTCCGCGCGGGCCAGTTCCTCATGCTCCGCGTGGACGAGGCCGGCGAACGCATCCCGCTCACCTTCTCCGACTGGTCCGCCGAGGAAGGATGGGTCCGCTTCGTGTTCATGCGCGTCGGTAAGACGACGCACAAGCTCTCGCACCTCGAGGTTGGCGACGCGCTCGCCGACCTGGTGGGTCCGCTCGGCGTCCCCACTCACACCGAAGCGCTCGGACGTGTCGCAGTGGTCGGTGGCGGCGTGGGCGCGGCGGTCGCGTACCCCGTGGCGCGCGCCATGGCCGAGTCTGGCGCCGAGGTGACCGTCATCCTCGGTGCGCGCACGCAAGACCTCCTGGTGCTGGAAGACGAGTTCCGCGCGCTCGGGTTGCGCGAGCTCATCGTCACGACCGACGATGGCTCAGCGGGTCGCAAGGACCTCGTGACCGCGCCGCTCAAGGAGCTCTGCGACGCAGCGGCGATCGACCATGTCTTTGCCGTGGGTCCGGCCATCATGATGAAGTTCTGCGCCGAGACCACGCGGCCGTATTCGATACCGACGACCGTCAGCCTCAACCCGATCATGGTCGACGGGACGGGCATGTGCGGCGCGTGTCGCGTGAGCGTTGGCGGGGAGACGCGGTTCGGCTGCGTCGATGGCCCCGATTTCGATGGCCATGCGGTGGACTTCGAGGAGCTCATGAGCCGCCAGCGCATCTACGTCGATGACGAGCGCATCGCCGACGCCGAGTACTCGCGGGAGTGCTCATGCCACCCGTAGAGCGTCACAAACCGTCTCGTGCGCCGCGCACGCCGATGCCGGAGCGCGACGCTGCCGAGCGCGCGCGGGACTTCGATGAGGTGGCGCTCGGCTACGACGAGGAGCAGGCGCGTGCGGAGGCGGAGCGGTGCCTGCAGTGCAAGAATCCCACGTGCATCGCGGGCTGTCCGGTGAACATCGACATCAAGTCGTTCATCGGCCACATCATCGATGGCGAGTATGCCGACGGCGTTGCGGTCCTGAAGGAGCGCAACGCGCTGCCGGCGGTGTGTGGACGCGTCTGCCCCCAGGAAGAGCAGTGCGAGGCCGCATGCGTGCTGGCGCGCAAGGGAGAGCCGGTGGCCATCGGTCGCCTCGAGCGCTTCCTCGGCGACCACGACCTTGCCTGTGAGCTGGAGCAGCGGTGCCGCCCGTCGGTCGGATCGGACACGGGACGCTCGGTGGCCGTCGTCGGTTCCGGTCCCGCGGGCCTTGCGTGCGCCGGGGAGTTGCGTCGTCTGGGTCATGCGGTGACCGTCTATGAGAGCCTCCACGCCCTCGGCGGCGTGCTCACCTACGGCATCCCCGAGTTCCGCCTGCCCAAGGCGATCGTCCGCTCTGAGATCGAGATGCTGGCCGAGATGGGCGTGCGCTTCGAGACCGACGCCGTCATCGGCGCGACCTACACGGTCGACGAGCTGATGGAGGTCCTCGGCCACGATGCCGTCTTCGTCGCGAACGGCGCGGGGCTGCCGGTCTTCATGGGGATCCCCGGCGAGAACCTCAATGGGGTCTACTCGGCCAATGAGTTCCTCACGCGCGTGAACCTCATGCGCGCCTACGACTTCCCCGCGGTGGACACGCCTGTCTGGCGGGGCCGCAAGGTCGCCGTCGTGGGAGGCGGGAACGTCGCGATGGACTCGGCGCGCACCGCGCTGCGGCTCGGTGCGCAGGAGGTCTTCCTGGTCTACCGCCGGAGTGAGGACGAGATGCCGGCGCGCCGAGAGGAAGTGCACCACGCGCGCGATGAGGGCGTGCAGTTCAAGATGCTGTGCTCCCCGCAAGAGATCCTGGGGCGCGACGGGTGGGTCACGGGGCTGGTGGCCACCCGCATGGAGCTCGGGGAGCCTGACGCGAGCGGGCGCCGCTCGCCGGTGTGCGTGATTGGATCGGAGTTCACCATCGATTGCGACACGGTCATCATGGCGATCGGGACACGCGCGAACCCGCTGCTCTCGGCGTCCACGCCCGATCTCGAGCTGTCTCGTCACGGCTACATCGTGGCGGATGAGAACGGCACGACGAGCAAGGCGGGTGTGTTCGCCGGTGGCGACATCGTGACGGGCTCGGCCACGGTCATCCTGGCGATGGGCGCGGGCAAGAAGGCGGCTCGCGCGATAGACCGCTGGTTGGACGAGCGAGCTCGCTAGTCCTCCTTTTGTGACGTGCGGTATACTGGCGTCGGCCGTTGCCGATGGTCGGCAACATGGGGCGATGAATGGTCGTACAGGCTGCAACAGCACGTTAAGGAGGGATCATGGACGATCCCATCAACGTCCTCGTCGTCGACGACGACGTCTCCATCCAGGAGATGATCCGCATGGGCCTCGAGGCCGATGGCATGCGGGTCCTCGATGCGGGAGACGGCGCCGAAGCGCTCGAGGTGCTTGAGCGAGAGCCCGTGGACGTCGTGCTGCTTGACATCATGATGCCGCGGGTGGACGGCTGGATGGCGCTCATGGAGATCCGCAACAACCCGCTCACGGCTGACATCCCCGTTATCATGCTTACCGCCAAGACGCAGGACCTCGCCAAGATCCTCGCGTTCAAGCAGGGTGTGCAGCAGTATGTGACCAAGCCGTTCAACCTCATGGAACTCTCCGCGCGCGTGCGCAGCCTCGCCAGGAACCGCCCCCGGGCGGCCAACATCGGCGAGGGTGGCGAGTCGGAGTTCCGCAAGCTCGCTGTTCGCAAGGGCGGGCGCACCGTGCTGCTGAACATGGACGACATCGTGTTCATCTCGGCCAAGAACAAATCCACCTACGTGCACACCTACGAGAACCAGTATCTCGTGGACCTCACGCTCTCCGACCTGGAGGACAAGCTCTCCAAGGACACGTTCCAGCGCGTGCACCGGAGCTACATGATCAACCTCAACAAGGTCAAGGAGATCCTGCGTGTCGACGGAGCCTACGTGGTGGTCGTGATGGATCGGGACGAGACGCAGATCCCCGTGGCGCGCCGGCAGGTGAAGTCGTTCCGAGAGTCGGTCGGGATCTGATGCGGCTTCGGGGACCCCTCGGGGCTTTCGTCGTAGCGCTTGCCGGGGTCGTGGCGCTCTTAGCCGCGCCTGACGTCGCACACGCAGAGCGGACGCTCGGCCTCTCGACGGGCACGTTCGAGTTCAGCATGGCTGCCGGCCAGGAGGGTCAAGGCGACCTGCTCGTGCTCAATGACGGCGACGAGCCCCTTCGCGTGCTCGTCTACGCCGCGAACCAGATCGTGAGCGACGACGGCGAGGTCACCTACCAGATGCCGACGCGCGATGACCGCAACCCCATCGAGAATCCCGCCTCATGGCTGAACGTGCGCATCCCAAGCTCCACCGAGACGCTCGGCAACATCCCGGTCGTCGACCTCGCGCCGGGCGACCGGGTGCCGGTCGAGTTCTCGTTCACGGTGCCCGACGGCGTGCCGCCCGGTGATCACCAGATCCTGCTCTTCTTCGAGATGCTCGAGGAGGGCCAGTCGCTGGAAGGAAGCGGCGCTACCGTCGCGGGCCGTCTCGGCGCACGCATCCGTGTGCGGGTTCAAGGTGACCTGGTGGAGCGCATCGAGGTCCAGCCGTTCAGCGTCCGCGAGTTCGTCATCGGCGCCAAGATGCCCTACGTCTTCCTCGTGCGCAACGGCGGCAATATCGACAAGATCGTCAATGCACGGCTCACGCTGCTCGACGGAAGCGACGCCGAGGTCTGGGCCAGCCAGCCGGCCACTGATACCACCGTGTTCGCCGGTTCGAACCTTGAGCGTTCCGGCGTGGTCGACCTGCCGGTCTCTCTTGGGAAGTACACCGCGCGCCTGACGGTCGAATACCCGCGAGAGGGCAGCGACTCGGGAGTGCCGGAACAGATCGTCGAAGAACGGACCGTCTGGGTCGTGCCGCTGTGGCTCGCTATCGGTGTCGTCGTCCTCATCGGCGGCATCCTGCTCTACGGTTCCTGGCGGCAGGCGGTCCAGGCGGCGGAACGCAAGGCGCGCAAGGAGCGGATCGCGGCGCGTGCCGCGCGCAGACACGCGCCAGAGCACGAGGAGCTCGTCGGCATTCACCTCGAGGACGCGGGGCTGCTGCCCGACTCAGACGCCGAGAAGCCCGCCGAGTAGGGCTCGACGGGCTTCTGCTTCACCGCGCCGGACGGTGTGAGGAACCAGTCTCTCAGGGCTCTGAGATGACCACCCAGTAGGCGAGCGTGTCATCCGGCAGCTCGATGAGCGTGCCCTGCGTCTTCGCACCCCGTCGCGTCACCGCGCCCGTCGGCGTGTCGATCGTGAGCGTCCACGCCGTGTTCGCCTGCACGAGCAGGGCATCGTCGGTCGGCGTCACCTTCACGCGGGGGAGCACGGTAGCTCCGACGGTCACCGTGCCGCCGGCAGCCGCCGCGAGCGCGGGGACGGCGAGCGCGAGCACCAGCGCCATCGCGATGCTGATGACGGCTGCACGCTTCATCGTCCCACCTCCCGTCCGGCTGCCGTGCTATAACGTTTATCGGTAGCCGAACGGCAAAATAGAGTGACGGATGGGCGAAACAGGACTACGAAGGGACGAAAGGTAGGGTCAAAGCTCCAAGAAGCGACCGTCCGTCGGTGTTATGCGTGATGAAACGCACGAATGTGCCCTCGAACGGGAGGACTGCCGTACGCATCATGAGCGCCTCCCGGATGCTCATCGGCGCGTGTCAGCGATCGCCGGCAGCTGGACGTTGCCGCTGTGAGAAAAGACCCGCCCGGGCGCAAGGCCCGGGCGGGTCTCCGAGGTCCGGTGGGGCTTCGCCCACCCGCCGGCGCGGCGTTACTGGACCACGGTATACACGTAGTCGGCCGTGTAGCTGCCGGGATCGGTGGTCCACGGGACGTTGATCGAGTAGGTGTCCGTGTGGTTCTGGCCGGCGGCGGCCGGGGCCTTCGGCTGCGCGGTGCTCAACGGCACACCGCTGATGGTCAGACCGAGGGCTGCAGTGAGATCGTCCCCGGTCGCGCTGCGGGTGATCGTGTAGGCGACGTTGGAGCGGACGTTGAGCGTGGTGCTGAGGTTGGCGGTGTCCTCGGGAAGGACGGTACCGAAGTCAAGCGCAGTGTCGCTGAGCGAGAGCCGGATGCGCGGATTGACGGTCGCGCTCACGGTCACGGGGTTGCTGTCGACCGCATAGGCATAGGCCACGATCCCCAGCACCATCGACAGCACGACGGCTGCGATGATCATGGTCTTCTTCATGGTTCTTCCTCCTTGATGCTCGGAAAACTGTCACGGTCCGTTGGAACTGCGCGCGCCGGCTTGGTTCCTACATCCGGTATCGGGACGAACTGAGGTGAACTCCAGGGGGTATCGCCGTACGGCGGAATAGTGTGACGGACGGCACAGCTGAGTGGCTGAGCGGGACGAGCGGTCAGGTACGATGACTGCGCGAGAGCCGCCCCAGCTCCCTGTGGCGTCTCCACAGGGGCGCCTTCGCGGAGCGCGTTACGGGAGCACGGTGTAGACGATCGTGGCGGTCAACGTCGTCTCGGCAGGCGTGTACCAGGTGGGCGCCACCTGGACCGAGTCCGAGTAGGTGGCGGAGCCGGCCGGCTTTGCGCCGACGACGTCTCCCGTGATCGTCAGACCGAGGTCAGCGGCATCGCCGACGACCGTGCGGGTCACCTCGCAGGGCACGTTGGAGACCACCGTCACCTGGATCGGCACCGCGGGCGGGACCTCTCCGGGCAGGAGGGTCCCGAAGTCGATGTCGGTGGACGAGACGGTGATGCTGATGACTGGCGCGACGGTGATCGTGTAGTCACCGATCGGGAGCCTGACCCTGGGAGGCCCTCCTCCCGTGCGGTCGTAGATGAACGTCATGTGCTGGGAGGGGTTAGCGGGGTAGGTCCCGAGCGTCGTGGTGTTCGTGACGCCCCCGATCGTCACCGTGATGTCCGACCCGGGGCCGAGCTGCGGGGACACCGCGATGACGATCGACGTGCCCGAAACGGTCATCGTTCCCGCCGGCTGGACGAGCGCGGCCGAGGACAAGTCGGTGCCCGCAGGGAACGTGAGCTCGATCGTGTGGAGGGACTGGCCCGCCTCGACGCGGTAGGTGCCGAACGAGTACGTCACGCCCGTAGCGCCGGCGCTCGTCGTTGAGAGCGTGGTGGTCGGGCCGCTGCTCACGATCACCGCCGAGGCGATCGAGTCGAACGGCACGAGCAGTGCCAGCAGCAGCGTGCAGAGCACCGTGGCAAGCGCTCGGCTCGCCCCTCGCCGGTATGCGGGTCGTGCGAACACCACTGACGGCTCCCTGCGTCGACCGCTCGTCACGTTGTCGTGATGACGGGCACATTCTTCCTCATCATACATCGGCACGTGACGCCAGATGATTGACTCTGAACGACGAGCGGTCGTCTGTCTGCGATGAGGCCGAGGTGTGGCTGTCTGCCGCGACGCGCTCGCGGGCGCGATCTCGCGGACGTCCTCCGTGGAGCCAGGTCCCTAGTTGCGCAGGCTGCTGAGCGGTGCGGGGAAGCGTCCGCCGCGACGCGCGAGCACGGTCCCGGCATGCGGGTTCACCGAGAGGACCGGTGCGCCGCCGAGCAGCCCGCCGAAGTCGACGCGGTCGCCGGGCTTGAGCCCGGGCGCGGGTATCAGCCGGGCGGCGGTCGTCTTGTTGTTGATGACGCCGATGGCGCAGGCGTCCGAGATGATCGTCGCGATCGTCTCGGCGGGGGTGTCGCCCGGAATGGGGATCATGTCGAGGCCGACGGAACAGACGGCGGTCATGGCCTCGAGCTTCTCGAGCGTGAGCGCGCCCTCGGACACCGCGCGAACCATGCCGGCGTCCTCCGAGACCGGGATGAACGCCCCTGAGAGCCCACCTACCGAGCTCGTCCCCATGGCGCCGCCCTTCTTCACCGCATCGTTGAGCAGGGCGAGCGCGGTGGTCGTGCCCGGTCCGCCGCACTGCCCGACGCCGATGGCCTCGATGATGTCGGCGACGCTGTCGCCCTCGGCGGGCGTGGGCGCGAGCGAGAGGTCGACGATCCCCATCTCCACGCCGAGGCGGCGCGCCGTCTCGCGCGCGACGAGCTCGCCCGCTCGCGTGATCTTGAAGGCGGTCGCCTTGATGGCCTCAGCGACCTCGGTCAGCCCCGCCTCCGCCGGCAGCGACCGGACGACAGCGCGCACGACCCCCGGACCGGAGATGCCGACGTTGATGACGGCGTCCGCCTCGCCCGAGCCGTGCATCGCTCCGGCCATGAAGGGGTTGTCCTCGACCATGTTGCAGAAGACGACCAGCTTGGCGCAGCCGATGCCCTGGTCCTCGGCGGTCGCCTCGGCGGTCAGCTTGATGACCTCGGCCATGCGCATGATCGCGTCCATGTTCATGCCCGCGCGCGTGCTGGCCACGTTGACCGAGGAACAGACGCGCTCCGTCGCCGCGAGCGCGGAGGGCACGGAGTCCATGAGCTTGCGGTCACCCGCGCCGATGCCCTTGTGGACGAGCGCCGAGAAGCCCCCGATGAAGTCGACGCCAACGTCTGCGGCGGCGCGGTCCATCGCGACGGCCACCGGTGTGAGGTCGTGCTCTCGACAAGCGGCGATGTCCGCGATGGGCGTGACGGCGATGCGCTTGTTGATGATCGGGATGCCGTACTCCCGCTCGATGGATCCGGCGACCGGGACGAGGCGCTCGGCCGCGGCGACCACGCGCTCGTAGACCCGCGATGCCATCGTGTCGGCGTCATCGGCGACGCAGTCCGCAAGCGAGATGCCGAGGGTCACCGTGCGGATGTCGAGGTGCTGCTGGGTGATCATCGTCAGCGTCTCGGCGATCTCCTCCGGGCTGATGTGCAGCATGGCGACCTCCTACACCCGGTGCATGAATCGGAAGACGTCCTCGCGCTGGAGCGTGATCTGCATGCCGATCGCCTCGGCCACCTCGGCAAGGCGCGCCTGCACGTCCTCGAACGGCGTGCGGTCCTCGTCGACCGTCACGAGCATCGTCATCGAGAACACGCTCGAGATGATCGTCTGGCGGATGTCCTCGATGTTGGTGCCGGTCTCGGCCAGCGCCGTGGCGACCGCGGCGACGATCCCTACGCGGTCCTCGCCGAGGACCGACAGGATGGCCCGGGTCTTCATGGTGCGCCCCTCTCCTCGCCCGTCTTCAGGCTATACTCTACCCGCTGGCGGCGGGCGAGGGCGAGGAAGCGTGGCAGTACCGATCACACCTATCAGCATTGGCGACGTGGTGCGGCTCAAGAAGGCGCACCCCTGCGGCGCCAACGCGTGGGAGGTCACCAAGCTCGGCATGGACATCGGTCTTGCGTGCCACGGGTGCGGACGCAAGGTCCGGCTCGAGCGCTACGAGTTCGACCGGCGCTTCCGCGGCTGGATCGTGCGCGTCAGCGAAGCCGGAGCGCCTGAGCAGATGGCCGAGAAACCCGACGGGGAACCGGCCGCTGAAGGGGAGGAAGGCCGCTAGGAGCCGTCCGGCGAGGGCAGCACGCCCGGCGTCTCGAGCGAGTTCAGCTGGAAGTGCACGTGGTCACCGCCGTCGGGCACGTAGCCGCCAAGCTGCAGGTCGATCTTGTCCGACATCTTGCGCACGACCGCAACGGGCGTGGCTCCCGCGTTGACGCGATCGCCTTCGGCCACCGTCACCTCGTCGATGTGGATGATCACGAGGTCGAGCTCCTCATGACCGTCGGGCTGGATGTGAATCTCGAAATCGTCGTGCTGGCCGTAGAGCTGGTAGGGCCGCACGAGGACGACGGTCCCGCTAACCGGCGAGTAGACGATGGAACCCGGCGCCGCGCCGATGTCGGCCGCGGTATCCGGCATGCCCGTCCGGTTGCTGCGCCACAGGCGCAGCGCGCAACCCTGCAGCACGTCTGCGGCATCGAACCCGGCCGCCTGGGCGACGGCGCCGTCGGTCTCCTCGGCGGAGGGCACCGCCTTGAGCTCAGCGGCACGCGTCATGTCCGCGTCGGCGACGAACGACACCAGGTGGACCGCGCGGTCGCCCGACGCCTGGTGGAAGGCGATGGCGGTGAGGTCGGCGGGGTCGACCGGGAGCCGGAGCGCGATCTGGCCGTAGCAGCCGATGAGCGGCGTCGGCTCCCGCTCGGGCTCGGGGGCGGGGAGGCTCTCCGCCGCCGCGGCCGGCTCGGTGAGCGACACGCGCTCTCGGGGCGCCTCGGCGGCGCGCACGATCGCCACGAGCATCGCGACGACGATCACGATCGCGAGCAGGATGAGGGGCATCAGCGGGTTCGGCTGCTTGCGGCGCGGACGGGGACGCGAGCGGCCGACGGTGATCCCGGCGTCACGGACGGGCGCGAGCCGATCGTTGCGGGGTCGTGGCCGAGGCTGCGGCGACGTGCCGCCGCGACGAGGCGGCCGGGTCACGGCAGCACCTCGGCGGTGTCGCCGTCGATCGCGATCGTGGTGCCGCGCTTGGCGGATATGTCGCGCAGCCGCTCCAGGATGACCTCCGCATCACGTCCGGTGACGAACTCGGGCTTGCCGTTCGAGTCGAGGTAGACGGGCGTGACGCGTACGTCCGTGACACCCGCCGGTCCGAGCGCCGCGTCAAGTATGAACGCCTCGCCCGTCTTGCGCGAGTAGTGGTCGAAGACGAAGTCGCCGAGCGAGTATGCGATGAGCCTGCCCTTGTAGTACTCGACCGCCTGGATGACGTGTGGATGATGCGAGAGGACCATGTCGGCGCCGGCATCGATCGCCCTGTGCGCGTCAGCGACCTGGTCGCCGTTGCAGTCATCCGCGTACTCCACGCCCCAGTGGAAGGAGACGAGCACGTAGTCGTGCTCGGCCTTGGCAGCGCGGATCGCTTCCTCGACGGCGTCCATGTTCCCCCTGCCGCGGGCGAGGCCTGCCGAGGAGTCGGTGGCGATGAAGCCTGCGGGCAGGATGTGCGAGAACGAGAGGAACGCGACGCTCGCATTGCCGACGCGCTTGACGGCGGGAGTCCATGCGGCGACGCGGTCAAGTCCGGCGCCGGCGTGCATGATGTCTTTCGCGTCGAGAAGCGCGATGGTGTCGGCGAGCGCGTCGGAGCCGCAGTCGAGCACGTGATTGTTGGCGAGTGAAAGGAAGTCGAAGCCCGAGAGCGCAAGGCCGTCGACGCCGCGGGGGTCGCCGCGGAACGTCACATCCTTATCGGCGTCCTTGGTGCCTCGCTCGGAGAGCGGGCTCTCGAGATTGCCGACGGCGATGTCCGCGGCGGCGAGATGGGGGGCGACGTCGGCCAGGGGCGCTTCGCCTCCCTGCGCCCGCACGAGTTCCTTCACCTTGCGGTCGAAGATCATGTCGCCCACCGCCGCGACGCTGATGGTGGCGGGTGTGGACGCGCGCGCCGAGGCGAACGCCGCCAACGCGCGGGCCGCGTCGGCGGCGCCGGTCGTCTCGGTGGAGGCGGAGCGCACCGCAAGCGCGGGGTGAGCGGTCGCCACGGGCGCGTCCCCGCCGGTGAGAGCGCCGGCATTGACGAGCCAGAACGCAGCACCAGCGGCCGCCAGGAGCAGCGCCACCGCCGCGACGGCGGTACGCTGCAGACGCGCGCGACGACGGGCTATCGCGCGCGCTCTCGCGCGTTCGCTCCGGGTGGAGTCGGCCACCTCGATCGTGTCCCTTCAACCTTGCTCAGGAACCCTCGGCGGCTCCTCGTGCGTGCTATACTGTAGCAAGCAACTCCCGCGCCCACTGGGCGTGTGCCGGCGAGTTGCCGAGGGTGTGCAGCCCATTTCCCCCCGCATGTCGTTGTTCGTCGGCGTGCCGGTGATAGAATCGGGCGATACACTGGGGCCGGACGGCAGAGGTGGGGTATGGAGAAGCTCGAGCAGATCCTGCGGGCCGAGGAGAAGGCGCGCCAGATCGTCGCCACGGCGCGCGATGAGGCGCAGAGCACGCTCAAAGAGGCCCGCGGCGAAGCCGAGGCGCGCCTGGAGGACGCACGCGCCGCCGCAGCCGCGGAAGCGGCAGCCGAGCGCGACCGGCTCATCACTCACGCGGAAGACGAAGCGCGGCGGATCGAAGCGGACGCGAAGCGCGACCTCGAAGCGGTCCTGGCGTCAGCGCGCGAGCGCATGCACGACGCCGTCGCGGCGGTGCGTGCCGAGTTGGTGGAATGAGCTGTGGCCGTCGCCCGCATGCTGAAGGTCACGGCGTTCTGCCACACGTCGGTCGTCGACGACCTCGTGGAGCGGCTGCGTCGTGCGGGCGTGCTCGACATCGTCGAGGCCGGCTACGACCTCCCCGCGCCGCGCTCCGAGAGCCTCGAAGCGCGCCTGCGCACGCTTGATGAGCAGATCGCCAAGGCGGCGTTCGTCGCCGAGTTCCTCGGCAGGTACCACTCCAACGAGGCGCCGTTCGCGTCGTTCATCAGCGAGAAGATCCACCTGGGCGCCGAGGAGTTCTTCGCGCTCGCGCCGGGTGAGGACTTCGAGGACTTCTACCAGGAGTGCGTGACGCTCTCCGACCGGCTCGCGGGCATCGAGCGGCACCGGGAGCGGCTCGGCCGGTTGATCGACGAGCTCCGGCCGTGGGCCCCGCTGAGGACGCAGCTCGACCAGCTCCAGGAGACCGAGCACGTCGGGCTGTTCGCGGGCACCGTGCCCGCGTCGGAAGCCGATGCCATCCGGCAGCAGCTGCGCGAGGCCGTGACCGAGGTGACCGTGGAGCAGCTCGTGCCCGTGGCGAACCGCCAGGCGTGGGTCGTCATGTCGTACCGCGAGCACCTCGACGATGTCCGCGCGCTGCTGCACCTGACCAACTTCACCGAGGTCGCCTTCCCTGACCTGCACGACTACCCTGCCGAGGAGATCGGCATCGCCGAGGACGAGCTCGCCGCGCTGGCCGGGGAAGAGGCGCGCCTGCTTGAGCGTGCGCATAGCCTCTCGGATGAGCGCTATGCCGGCGCGGTGGCCCTCGCTGAGGCGCTCGTCTCGGCACGTGACTCCGTCGTCGTGCGGGAGCGGTTCGGCGCGACCGAGCGCACGGAGGTCGTCACGGGTTGGGTGGCCGAGAAGCGCCGGGCCGAGCTCGAGTCCGCGCTCGACCCGCTGCACGGCTCCGTCGACCTCACGCTCGAGCCGCCACAGGCCGGCGATCAGCCGCCCATCGAGCTGGAGAATCCTGCGTGGCTGCGGCCGTTCGAGGTGCTGACCGACCTGTACGGACGGCCCCGTTACGACGAGGTCGACCCCACGCCGCTCATGGCGCTCTTCTTCTGGGTCTTCTTCGGCATGGCGCTCGGTGATGTGGGCTACGGCCTCGTGCTGGCGGTGGTTGCGTGGCTGATCAAGACCCGGCTTGATGTCGCGCGCGGCGTGAAGAAGTTCATGGACCTGCTCATCTACGGCGGCGTCTCGTCGATGCTGATGGGCGTCCTCACCGGTTCCTGGTTCGCGATCCCCATCGAGGACCTGCCCGAGGCGCTCAGTTCGCTCGTGGTGCTCGACCCGATGCAGGACGTGCAGAGCGCGCTTCTCGTGAGCGTCGCGATCGGCGTCGTGCATGTCGTCTTCGGCATCGGCGTGGGCGCGTGGCAGCGGGCCAAGGAAGGTGACTGGGACGCGGCCGTGGCCGAGAACGTCTCGACGCTCTGGCTGCTCGCCGTCGCGGCGGCAGCGGTGCTGAGCGGCCACGTCATGCAGGTGCTCGTGCCCGGGCTCGTCGTGACGCTCGTCCTCAAAGGCCGTGCGTACTCCGCGCCGCTGCGAGCCGAGGGTGCGGCCGCCTGGGACCGGGCGCTCGGGTTCGGCTGGCTCGCGCTGCTGCTCGCGTGGGGGCTCAGCATCGGGCTTGGCGGGCCGACCGCGCCGATCGGCTGGGGGCTCCTCGGGTTGACCGTGACGGGCCTGGCCGCGCTGCGTGCGGTCCGCAAGACGGTGCTCGCGACGCTCCTCGGAGCGTACGAGACCTACAGCCTCACCGGGCTCATCTCGGACTTCCTGTCCTACACCCGCCTGGCCGCGCTCGGCCTGGCGAGCGTCTTGGTCGGGCAGGTCGTGAACCTGCTCGCCGGTATGGTGTGGGACATGAAGATCGCGGTCGTGCCCATCGGCGTCCTTCTCGGCGTGGTCATCCTCATCGTCATGCACGGCATCAACGTAGCCATCAACCTGCTCGGCGCGTTCGTCCACCCGACGCGCCTGCAGTTCGTGGAGTTCTTCAGCAAGTTCTATGAGGGGGGCGGTCGCACGTACGCGCCCTTCGGACCGAGGACGAAGACGTTGGTTCTGCACCCCGGGCAACGGGGGCAGGAAGGAGGCAAGGCATCGTGAATGAAGCGTTCTGGGGCCTGTCCGGTGTCTCGTGGGCGGTGATGGGCGCGGCGCTCGCCGCCATCGGAGGCGGCATCGGGTCCGCCATCGGCATCACCACCATCAGCAACACCGCCTCGGGCATCGTGACCGAGGACTCCGAGAAGTTCGGCCGCGTGCTGCCGCTCGCAGCCATGCCGGGCACGCAGGGCATCTACGGCCTTATCACGGCGATCCTGGTCATGGTGTTCTTCAACATCCTCGGCGCGAGCTCTGAGCCGGCGATCGCGGGCGAGACCGGCTTCAAGATCTTCCTGGCATGCCTGCCGGTCGCCGCGCTCTGCCTGGTGAGCGCCATCTACCAGGGCATGACCGCCGTGGGCGCCGCGGGCATGGTCGCGCGTCGCAGCGAGGACTCGGGCAAGGCGCTCATCTTCCCGGCGCTCGTGGAGACGTACGCGGTGTTCGCGCTCATCACGAGCATCCTCATGCTGTCGTCGCTGGCGTCCATCTATCCCGCGGGCTAGATCATGGCGCTGGCGGACATCATCGGCCGCATAGAGAGCGACGCCGGGCACGAGGCCCGCGCGCTGAGCGAGGCTGCCGCCGCGCGTGCGGCGGAGATCATGTCGGCAGCCGAGGACGAGGCGGAGCGCCTGCGGACCGACGCGCTCGCCCGCGCGGTGCGCGAGGCGGAGGCGGAGGCGGCGACGATCGCGGCCAACGCGCGCCTTGCCGCCCGCGATCGCGCGCTTGCGGCGAAGCGCGAGCTCGTCGAGGCGGTGCTCGCCACGGCTGCCGAGGAGCTCGAGGCGCTGCCTGCCGAGGAGTACGCGCGGCTCATCGCCGCAGGCGTCGTGGACGCCGCCCGCGGTGACGATGTCGTGCGCGTGGCCGACGAGGACCGCGAGCGGCTCGCGGGTCTCGCCGACGTCGTCGCGACGGTCACCGCGCAGCGGGGCCGGGCGCTCGGCCTGACGTACTCGGGCGATCCGGCGCCGCTCGCGCGCGGCGTCATGCTGGAGTCGCACCGCGTGAGCGCCGAGGTGTCGGTGCGGGCGATGGTCGAGGCGCGGCGTGCCGAGCTCATGGCGCTCGCGGCGTCGGCGCTGTTCCCGAAGGAGGGTTAGCTCGCGATGATCTGGCGGCAGGCGGTGAGAGAGCCCATACGATACGGCTTCGCCGTGGGTCGCGTGCGGGTGCTCGAGAGCCGCATGCTCTCCTCGGGCACGTACGAGCGGCTGCTGGATGCCGCCGACTTCACCGAGCAGAAGCGGGTCCTGTCCGATTCGGTCTACGGCCGCTTCCTTGAGGATGCCGAGACGACCGACGACGTCGAGCGCGCGTTGGACGCAGCGCTCGACGACCTCTACGCCTTCCTCGAGAGCGCCAACCTCCCCAAGCCGGTGCTGCGCTTCTTCCGGGTCCGCTACGACTACCCGAACCTCGCCGGCCGCCTGAAGGCGGAGCTGCTCGGTGTGCCCGCCGAGGAGTTGTACGTCGATCTCGGCTCGGTCCCCGTGGACGTCATCACGGGTCCCCCGGCCCAGCTGCCCCCGTTCCTGCGCGGCCTGTACCGCACGCTCTCGGCGGAGGGCGCCGGCGTGACCGAGGAGGAGATCACCGCCGCGACCGACCGGGCGCTGTACGCGGACCTCTCGGCCAGCGCGGAGGCGTCCAAGAGCCCGTTCCTCGCGGGGCTCGCCGCGCTCATGGCGGACCTCGCCAATGTAAAGGCGCTCCTGCGCGCGCGCATGAAGGGCCTGCGTCAGCCGGATGTGGCGCGGCTGCTCATCGAGGGCGGCTCCGTCCCGACCGACGACCTGCTCGCGCTCTACCCGCAGCCGTTCGACGGGGTGACCGAGGGCCTCGCGAGGCTGCCGCTGTTCGCCGGCGTGTCCGCCGAGCAGCTTGCCGACACTGCGGGCCTCGACGTGCTCGCCGACGACCTGGTGGTGCGCTACCTGCGTCGGGCGCGCCGTATCGCGACGGGCCCGGAGCCGGTCATCGGCTACGTCATGGCCCGGCAGGCCGAGGTCATCATGCTGCGGACGCTGCTCATCGGGCGCCTCTCGGGCGTTCCGTCAGACGTGCTGCGGCGACGCCTGCGGCAACGGTACGAGGAGTAGGGGGACGCGTGGCCAAGATCGCCGTCATCGGGGATTCGACGAGCGTCGCGGGCTTCCGGCCGCTCGGCTTCGCGACGTTCGCGGTCCGGCACCCGGATGACGCGCGTCGCCTGTGGGAGGACCTGTCGGGCGGCGAATACGGCGTCGTCTTCGTGACCGAGCCGGTCTACGAGGCGATCGCCGATCTGGCAGCCGAAGCGGCCGACCGGCCGACTCCGGCGGTGACCGTCATCCCGGGCGCGGGAAGCCCGGGCGGCGTTGGTGAAGCCAAGCTCAACCGCGCTATCGAGCGCGCGCTCGGCACGACGATGTTGATCCGAGAAGAGGAAGAGTAGATGGAGCAAGGCAGGATACTCAAGGTCGCCGGTCCCCTCGTAGTGGCGGAGGGTCTCGTGGATTCCAAGATGTTCGATCTCGTGCGGGTGGGCGAGGAAGGGCTCATGGGCGAGATCATCGAGATGCGGGGCGACCGGGCGTCGATCCAGGTGTACGAGGAGACCGAGGGGCTCGGCCCCGGGGACCCGGTCGAGGCCACGGGCGCACCGCTCTCGGTCGAGCTGGGACCGGGGATGCTCGAGGCCGTCTACGACGGCGTCCAGCGCCCGCTCGACAAGCTCGAGGAACAGGCGGGCGCGTTCCTCACGCGCGGCATCAGCGCGCCGGGGCTCGATCGTGACAGGCGATGGGCGTTCACGCCGGTGGTCGAGCCGGGCATGCGCGTGCAGGGTGGAGACATCCTCGGCACGGTGCAGGAGAACGAGGTCATCGAGCACCGCATCCTCGTCCCGCCGCACGTCGAAGGCACCATCGCCGATATCGCGGCGGGCTCGTACACGGTGACCGAGCCGGTGGGGCATCTCACCACCGACGCCGGGGAGCGGGTCGAGCTGATCATGATGCAGGTATGGCCGGTGCGTACTCCTCGGCCATACAAGAAGAAGATCTCGGTGGCCGAGCCGCTCACCACCGGCACGCGCGTCATCGATACCTTCTTCCCGCTCACGAAGGGCGGCGTCGCGTGCATCCCGGGGCCGTTCGGCGCGGGCAAGACCGTCACGCAGCACCAGATCGCCAAGTGGTCCAACGCCGAGGTCGTGATCTTCATCGGCTGCGGCGAGCGCGGCAACGAGATGACCGACGTGCTCATGGAGTTCCCGGAGCTCGAGGACCCGTACTCCGGCGAGCCGCTGCTCAAGCGGACGGTGCTCGTCGCGAACACGTCGAACATGCCGGTCGCGGCGCGTGAGGCGAGCGTCTACACGGGCATCACGATGGCCGAGTACTTCCGCGACATGGGTTACAACGTGGTCCTGCAGGCCGACTCGACGAGCCGCTGGGCCGAGGCGATGCGCGAGATCTCCGGGCGCCTCGAGGAGATGCCCGGCGACGAGGGCTTCCCGGCGTATCTCGGCACGAAGCTGGCGGCGTTCTACGAGCGGGCGGGCAAGGTGGAGTGCGCGTGCGGGGCTGACCGCACCGGCTCCGTATCGGTCGTCGGCTCCGTGTCGCCGCCGGGCGGCGATCTCTCCGAGCCGGTCGTGCAGAACACGCTGCGCGTCGTGAAGGTCTTCTGGGCGCTGCAGGACAAGCTCGCGTATGAGCGCCACTTCCCGGCGATCGACTGGCTCACGAGCTACTCGCTCTACCTCGACAAGGTGACGCCCTGGTGGAGCGAGCATGT
>NPID01000928.1_pt1 | contig 107309 bp, 98 predicted proteins | sample 8637491 | NCBI WGS metagenome assembly NPID01 (sample SAMN07420843, study PRJNA396082) | bioreactor metagenome | isolation source: sample BA6 brine-fed electro-methanogenic bioreactor BA | place: Japan: Kochi | collected 2016-06-14
TAGTATACGATGTTGAGCTGGATAACAGCAATACACAACTCAATGTATCAGCCTTCGAAGCAGGTGTTTACATGGTACGCATCAGCACCGAAAATGGTGTAGCTACTAAACGTCTGACTATCGTTAGGTAAGCTATCGATTCAGGGATTTTTTAGAATTTCAACTTAATTTCGAAAAGAGTCTGTCTGAAAAGACGGACTCTTTTTGCGTTGATGGTGTCCATTTTTTTTGTGATTTGTATGTAATGTGAAAATTTAACCGTTTTATATTGTTTTAAAGTTATTTTATAAATCACGTATAATCAATATTATAAACGTTGACAAACATTTACAAACGATTATATCCGTATGTACTCGGTAATTATACGACTCTGCACTTCAGGCCGATATAATTTTGCCTCATCGTTCTTTCACAACCCTGAAAGCTTTTTAATTAACTAAATACTTTACTATCATGACTACCTTACACAACAACGTGCAACTGATCGGCCGTGCAGGCATCGATCCTGAAATCAAGAACTTTGGCAATGACCGCAAGCTGGCGCGCTTTGCGATCGCAACAAACAGTTTTTATACCAATCAAAATGGTGAGCGCGTAAAAGATACGCAGTGGCATCAGGTGATTGCCTGGGGAAAAACAGCAGAAATAGTTGAAAAACTTGTTAAAAAAGGCAGGCAGCTGGCTGTTACTGCTTCGCTGAACAACCGCAGCTGGGACGACAAAGATGGCAACAAACGCTATGCTGTTGAGCTTGTTTTGAATCAAATCCAGCTTGTAGGCCAGGTGGCCCGCTAATAGGAACACATTCCCGTTATTGAATTATTAAACTATCCATTCATTAAACACTTGAAAATCATGACAACATTAAACGACAGCGTAAAATTGACCGGACGTGCCGGCAATAACCCAACGATTAAAAACCTGGAAAACTCACGAAAAATGGCACGCTTTGCCTTTGTATCCTATAGTGCCTCAACCAACGAGAAAGGTGAGCGTACTTCAAAAACGCAATGGCATCAGGTAGTAGCCTGGGGCAAGCTTGCAGACGTAGTTCAGATGCAGGTAAAAAAAGGAAAGAAAGTGGCTATTAGCGGAAAGCTGAGCAGTTGGAACTGGGAGGACCGCAGCGGTCAAAAACGCATAAAAGAGGAGATCGTACTAAACGAAATCCGCAGTGTGAGCTAAACACTTCATAAATTAAAAAAACCATTATTGAATTTAATACATAGTTATTCATTAAATACTTGAAAATCATGACAACATTAAGCAACAACGTACAATTAATTGGCCGTGCAGGGAAAGACCCCGAGATCAAGAAATTTGACAAAGACCGCAAAGTAGCGCGTTTCACAATGGCGACCAACAGTTATTATTACAACCAAAAAGGAGAGCGTGTGGAAGACACACAATGGCATCAACTGGTGGCCTGGGGCAAAACAGCAGAGGTTGTGGAAAAGATTGTAAAGAAAGGCAGTGAAATTGCTGTAAATGGTAAGCTTACCAATCGCAGCTACGAAGACAAAGAAGGCAACACCCGCTATTTTGTTGAGGTTGTTTTGAATCAGATTCATGCTTTTAGTAAAGCAGCCAGCTAAATGTATATTTTAACAAATTCACAGAGTAATAATTGACAAACACTTGAAAATCATGACAACATTAAATAACAACGTACAATTGATAGGCCGTGCAGGTATGGATCCGGAAATCAAATCTTTTGAAAAAGAACGTAAAATGGCTCGTTTCTCCATCGCTACCAACAGCTATTATTATGATCAAAAAGGTGAGCGCGTAGAAGAAACCCAATGGCATCAGTTGGTTGCCTGGGGCAAGACTGCAGAAGTGGTTGAAAAGCTTGTGCAAAAGGGGAAACAGCTGGCTGTTTCAGGAAAGCTTACCAATCGCAGCTGGGAAGATAAAGATGGTAACAAGCGCTTTCAGGTGGAAGTGCATGTAAATGAAATCATGGCATTCTGATTTTATCCGTATCAGTTCCAAAAAAAAGAGGCTTGCTCAAATCTGGCAAGCCTCTTTTTTTTAATTACAGTTATTTTAATCCAGCGGATTAGCTGTTACGCGTGTTTTAATTTCAATTTGGATAGTGAATTGTACATCATCTTCGCTAACCGTACCACTGATGGCGGTAGTAAAGGCGTTTTGAGTATTCAAAATGGCCTGTACATTGTCCCATTGTCCGTTGTTGTTATCTAAAGTGAGCTCTTTTCCAACAGTTAAAGTTTCATTACTAAAGCTCCAGTTGGCTGGTGTCATATCTCCTGAAGTAACAGAAAAATCTGCACTTTCGAGCACAACACTTTTGTTAATGGCCAGGATGGTCGCTTTCACTTCTCTGATTTCAATTTCTTTGATTTTGCTGCCATATTCAGCAAATTCAGTGTTTGATTGCGGATCAATTGTAGCCGATTCACTAAAGCTTGCACTTCTGGCGCCTGACGGAACATCTATATTGAGATCACTTTTGAAGTCAGCATCAAATTTAACATCAAGTAAATCTTTGGCTTTTTCGCAGCCAGGGCTGAGCAATATAACAGCAGCCAGTAAAACAAAAAGTTTGGTCATTGTTTTCATAACATTGAATTTTAGTGTGTTTGAAGATGCAAAAGTGCATATTTTTTTCTTAAACAAACGCAATTAGGAAAAGTTTAACAAGGCTTTTGTTTATCTTTTCCAAAATTGTGGGGAGAAAAGGATGAGTACTGTAAAGATCTCCAGACGTCCCATCAACATCAGAAAAGCAAGTAACCATTTAGCTGCCAGTGGCATAAAGGCGTAATTATCAACCGGACCAACATTGCCTATTCCAGGGCCAATATTTCCCAAACTGGCTATGGATGCACCAACTGCTGTTTGAAAGTCGAGCCCCATAGCCGAAAGGGCAATCATTCCCATTGAAAATATCAGGACGTACATCAGAAAAAATGCCATCACTTTGTAGATAGTATCCTGTGGTACAGATTTTTTATTGAAGCGTACCGGCAAAACAGCGTTAGGATGAATGGCTCTTTTAAGTTCCATCCAGGAGTTTTTTAACAGCAGCATTTGCCGGATGATTTTAATGCCACCTCCGGTTGATCCGGCTGATCCACCGATAAACATCAATACAAAAATCAGCATCCAGAGGATGGTAGGCCAAATCAGGTAGTTGGCGGTGGCAAAACCTGTTGTTGTGAGAATAGAAGTTACCGTAAACAAGGCATCCCTGAAAGCCTCTTCAGCCCCAGTATTCCCAATGATTAGCAATCCTGCAGCAATAATAAAGCTAATGATACCGATAATGGAAATATATCCTCTGAATTCTTCGTCTTTGAAAACACGCGACAATTTTCCATGTAAGGCGAAGTAGTGAAGGGTAAAATTTGTTCCTGCCAGTATCATAAAAACGATAATTACATATTGACTGTAAGCTGAAAATGCTGCAATACTTTCGTTTCGTGTTGAAAAACCACCAGTGGCCATCGTAGCATAAGCGTGATTGATAGCATCGAAGAAGTCCATTTCACCGGCCCACAACAAAAGTGTTTGCAGCAGTGTGAGCAGCACATAAATACCCCAAAGACGCTTGGCAGTAGCAGTGATTCGGGGGTGTAACTTATCATAGGTAACACCTGGCATTTCTGCCATAAAAAGCTGCATTCCGCCAATGCCCAGAACAGGCAGGATAGCTACAGTAAATACAATGATTCCCATACCACCCAGCCAGTGTGTAAGGCTGCGCCAATAAAGCAGGTCTTTTGGCATGGCTTCAATATCAGTAAGGATAGTTGCTCCGGTAGTTGTGAAACCCGATATGGTTTCAAAAAAGGCATCCGTGAAGCTGGGAATCGTTCCACTGATATAATATGGCAATGCGCCAAAAAGCGAGATCAGAATCCAGGTGAAGCTCACAATGATATAGCCTTCGCGTTTGCCTACATTGCGTGAAGATTTGCGGTTTAATAAATACATCAAACCACCCACTACAATCGTTATGACACCCGAAACCGGAATGGCAAAGCACTCCAAACCACAATACTGCCATGTAAAAGGCAGGGCAGTAAACATGAACAGCCCTTCAACAACAAGTAAAAAGCCGATAATTCGGGTAATCAGGCTAAAATTAATTTTACGCAGAAAGCTTTTCATAATAGGTGTTTAGTGAAAGAGCTTTTCAATTTTGTGAATGGCATGCGGCAAAGCAAAAACAACCACTTTATCATTTTCTTCAATTTGAAAATCGCCCATGGCAATAAAGCTTTCGTCGCCACGGACTATACCTCCTATGATTGCACCTTCAGGTATATTGAGTTTGCGAATAGGTTTGCGAGTAACCGCTGAGCCTGGTCGTGCAACAAGTTCCATGGCATCAGCATCGATACCGCTCAAACATTTTAGTGAGGTAACCTCTGCACCCATTGTATAGCGTACCATATAACTGGCAGCAATCAGTTTTTTATTGATAATAGTATCAATGCCAATATTTTGCGAAATATCGATATAGTCAATATTTTCTACCAGGGCAATGGTTTTCTTTACACCATAAGTACGTGCCTGCAAGCAGGTTAAGATATTGGTTTCAGTATTATCTGTTACCGCAATAAAAGCATCAATTGTCCTGACATCTTCATCCTCCAGCAGCTGCAGGTTTCTTGCGTCGCCATTGACTACAAGAGTATCCTCAAGATAGTCAGTTAAAAAGATACACCTTTCTTTATTTTTTTCGATCAGTTTGATATTCATTTCCTTTTCGAGCCTTTTGGCTGTGATACGTCCCACACGGCCGCCACCTACTATCATCACGTTGTGAATATCGTGCTGGACTTTTCCACCCAGATGCAGCAGATTATCAATAGCTTCGGGTTTTGTGATGACATACGAAAGGTCGTTTTCTTCGAACACATCGTCTCCGCGGGGTATAAATGTTTCACGATTACGATGCACAGCTATAGCCCTGAAGTCAAGGTGTTTGAATTCGCTGGCAATTTCATTCAGGCTTTTATGCAGCACTGGAGCACCTTTTTCCAGTTTGATCATAAAGAGCTGCAGCTTGCCATCAGAAAAATCAAAAACTTCTGTGGCAGCAGTTTGCTTGAGCAGTGTAATGATTTCCTGTGCAGCAATATCTTCGGGTGATACCAGTCCATCGATGCCAAGCTCCTGATATATTTTCCAGCTCTCGGCACTCAGGTTTTCCATTGTATTTACACGGGCAATCACTTTTTGTGCACCAAGTTTTTTGGCCAACATGGCCGTCATCAGGTTGATGTGCTCATCGTGAACAACGGAAATAACCAAATCGGCCTTGCGTACATTGGCCCTTTGCAGCACACTGATAGAAGTTGAATCGCCCGTAATGGTCATCAGGTCGGTATGCGATTCAATCATTTTAAGTAAATCTTCATGCGGGTCAACGATGGTGATGTTATGGTTACTGTTTACCAGCGCTTCGGCCAGATGTAAACCTACTTCACCGTCACCGGCAATTACAATATTCATTTTTAGCAGTTTTGGGCGGTAAAATTATCATTTTCCAGTTTGCAATGTCAAACATTGCTTATTATTAACGGCAGTATTTGGATTAACAAATGATTCAAGTATATAAACCAAAATGCTGCTATGTCTTTATTTCAAAGCTATCCCAGTCGAGGCCTACATTGAATTTTGCCCTGAATCGTTCCAGGTCTTCTTTTTTTAGGGTTGAAACGATTACCGATTCTTTTTCTGCAAACGCTTGCGAGATTATTTGTCCTTTGAAATCAATCAGGCGCGAATCGCCCTGATAGTTTATTCCATCGGGGTCGCTGCCAATTCGGTTTACACCCAGCACATAAGCCATATTTTCGATGGCTCTGGCAGTGAGCAATTGCTGCCAGGGCATTGCCCTTACAGCCGGCCAGTTGGCTACAAAAAGCATCAGGTCGTAAGCAAAAGCCCCTTGATCCAAAGTGTTTTTGCACCAAACAGGAAACCGTAGATCATAGCAAACCAATGGCTTGATTTTCCATCCGTTCAATTCCACAAAAAGCTGTTCATTGCCCGGAGTGATACGTTTATGTTCACCACCCAGCCGGAACACATGTCTTTTGGCGTAAGTGTCATAAACGCCATCGGGGCGCATCCAGATCAAAGTATTTTGAAATCCCTTTTTAGTTTCCAATAAAATACTCCCTGTGATTACTGCCTTTTTGCTTTTAGCCATCTGACCCATCCAAAGCATAGTGTCGCCCATTACAGGCTCAGCCCATTGATGCGGGTCTACCGGAAAACCTGTAGTAAAGGTTTCGGGCAGCACAATCAAATCGGTTGGCTGATCAATTTGGCTGATCAGCTTTTCAAAATGCGCTCGGTTAGCTGACGGGTTTTCCCAATGCAGGGCAGTTTGTATATAGGCCAGTTTCAGATCCTGCATAATATTTCAGTAGCTTTTTGAAGGGTTTCTTCTGATTTTGCAAAACAGAAACGAAGCAATTGCTGACTGGTATTCTGATGATAAAAAGGAGCCAGGGGAACAGCGGCAATGCCATGCTCCTTAATGAGTTGCGTGGCAAATTCCATTTCGGGCAGATCGCTTATGTTGCTATAGTCAAGCAATTGGAAATAGGTTCCTGATGAAGGCACTATTTTAAAACGTGAGCTGCGAAGATGATCAACAAAGTAATCTCGTTTTTGCTGGTAAAATGCTCCAAGATTCAGGTAATGTGCAGGATTTGTCAGATATTCAGCAATGGCATGTTGCATAGGTGTATTCACAGCAAAAACAACAAATTGATGCAATTTTCTGAAAGCTTCCATTAGGTTTTTTGGGGCTAGCACATAGCCCATTTTCCATCCGGTGGCATGAAAGGTTTTTCCAAAGGAGGCTACTACAAGGCTTCTGGTAGCCAGCTCGGGGTATTTGCAAACACTTTCATGTTTTTTATCATCAAACACGAGGTGTTCGTAAACTTCATCACTAAGCACCAGTATGTCTGAGTTTCGGGTGAGAGCTTCAAGGGCATTGAGGTCATTTTCTGAAAGCAGGCTGCCAGTGGGGTTGTGCGGACTGTTAATCATAATCATGCGGGTGCGGTTGCTCACCATGCGTTTCACCTCATCCCAATTGATACTGAAATCAGGCATTTTGAGTTGGGCATATTTTACCATGCCTCCGCACGCCTTGATGGCAGGTGCATAACTATCATAGGCCGGCTCGAACACAATCACTTCATCGCCTTCTCCAACAAAGGTAGCAATAGCAGTAAACAAAGCTTGTGTGGCACCTGCCGTTATTGTGATTTCTTCTTCAGGCGAATAGCTGAGTTGATATGTGCTGTAAATTTTTTCGGCAATGGCTTCACGCAATTTTGGCAAGCCAGGCATGGGTGCATATTGGTTATGTCCGTCGCGCATGGCTTTGTTTACGAGCTCAACAAGCTCAGGAGCAATAGGAAAATCAGGAAAGCCCTGCGAAAGGTTTACAGCACCATGCTCTTGTGCCATTTTCGACATCACGGCAAAAATGGAAGTACCAATTTGAGGCAGTTTTGAGGGAATATTCCCTTCGAAATGCAACATAAAAAATTCGTTTTGGTTGCTGGCAAAGTTAAGGGTTTTATTCACAAGGAAGAATGATGCAGCCTATTCCTGTTCAATCCAAAGCACCGAATTGTCTGTATCGTATTCGTTTTTCTCATAGAAGGGATTGTCGGGATCCAGGATCCATCGGCCATCAATCACAAATTTATAGGTATATCTGCCAGCTGGTAAATGAATAGGGAAAATCCAGCCATTTTTTTTGCGCTGCATGCGGTAGCCATCTTTGCGCCACCCGTTAAAACTGCCTGTAACCAACACTTCTGAAGCCTCTGTGTAGCCGTTCAGAGAAAAAACATGATTGGGCTCCACGGCAATCAATGAATTCAGGTAGGGAGGTTCGCCGGTAGTATAGGGATTGGCCGGATCGTGCAACCATTGCCCGTCGATAATATATTTGTACTCATAAAGGCCGGGTGCCATGGCATAGCTGGTTTGCCAGCCATTGTTGGTTTTTGAAAGCGCTATTTCATCCCGGTTCCAGTTGTTGAAACTTCCGCTCAAGACTACTTTTTCTGCATCTAGGTAACCAGGCAGGGAAAAATGTATCTCCTGACCTAAACTAAGCACCGAATTTGTGTTCCCTTTTCCATCGGGTCGTGTTGCGTCATTAGCGGGATCAAGTATCCAGTTATTGTCCACAATAAATTTATAGGTGTAAGTTCCTTCGCGCAAATAAAGTGGTAGCAGCCAGCTGTCCGAGTCCTGTTGCATTTTCAATTCGTTGGGGTTCCAGTTGTTAAAACTACCTGCCAGACTTACGTTATCTGCTTGCCTGAATCCTTCGAGCCGGAATTGATAATTATAGACAAAAACAACAGAATTTTTGGTGCCATGCTCGTTGTTTTCTTCCTGTTTGTTGGCAGGGTCGGTAGTCCAGCGACCGTCAATGATATATTTGTAGCTGTATTTGCCTGCTTTCAGTTTTAAACAGCTTATCCAGCCACTGTCAACGCGCTGCATGGCTGTTTGCATGGTGTTCCAGTTGTTGAAGGTGCCGGCAAGCATGATTTTATTCGCTGAATTGTGTCCTCTCAGGAAGAAACAGCATTCGTCTTCCATTTGCCCAAAGGCTGCTTCGTCCAACAAATTATTGATGCCATAAACGGCTTGTCTGTCGGATGGAATGAAGTTGTTGGGCTGCATGAATTCAGAAAGAATGAATTGTGACAAATCGGGTATTTCGCCAGAGCTTTCTGACAATGACTTTGAAAGCAGCACTTTTTCTTCAGAAAGCAGAATAGCCTGCCAGGGGGAGCTGTCGTTAATAAAGCGGAAATCTTTTTCGAATAAACGTTTTGCGAGCAAACTGTCAAGATCATATTGTATCGCAAATTCCTTTTGTTCGTTGCTTCCCAATCGCAAATCCACCATCAGCTCAAACCGTCCGTTGGCAATACGTGCTCCTTCAAAGAGCTGTTGCGCTTTCAGTTGAAAGCCAATAAAAACAGCAAGCAATATTATGGTATATTTTTTCATGGCTTTTCGTTTTTGAAAAAGTGAATACCCAGCTGTTTTTTTGTCAAATTAAAACTAAAAACACCTTTTTCAAAAAAGGCACAACCCAGCATGCCATCAACAGGCATGCCATAAGCCTCGCTCATGGCATTGAGGTTGGTAATCAGTGTTTGCATTCCCGGCAATGAGAAATCACCGATACTGAAGTCGTTCATCAATCCGTAGAAAACTTCGGCACTTTGCCGACCCGATCCTCTTAGTGTACTTCTGCGGAGTATGGTAATGGTGTTCATTATTTTGTCCGGAAGATAATAGTGCAACACATTGGCTTCGGCACCTGTATCCAGGCAAAATGTATAGCGCTTGTTGCTTATTTTTCCTTCAACAAAATACACATCATTATAGTTAAAAATGGGCAGTTCCAGGTCGGGAACAATTTGTTGGCCGGTATTTAAGCGATTGCCTCTTTTATCCAACCGATGCAGTTCGAGCAGGTTTTGCTGAAGGTTCAGCACAACTTCAAAATCCTGAAACATGCCCAGCCCGAAGAATCCCAACACTTTTACCTGCCGGGATGTTTCCAGGTGACCTAGATCGGTGAGGTCGGCCGAAATGTTTTCGTAATACACTTCATCAAAACGCATTTGCCCTATCTTTTTATGTTGCAGCTGTTCCAGTTTGCCGGTAACCCCACCTGCTACATAACCACTTTTTGGCTTTCCGTCTCTGAAATAAATACTGTTGAGTACCAAACCCGAAGCACCGGTATCCAGTATCAGACTTCCGGAAACACTATCGGCTATGGCATCCAATAAAATCAGCTTTCCTGCGCGCTTCAGGGGTATAACCAGTGATTCAAAATCACCAAGTACATCGTAGTTGTTGGTGTAAGATAGGGTAGGAAACATTAAGCGGTTGATCACCACGACAGGCTTATCAGCTTTGGGAAGCTCCAATGCTTGTATTTGAAAAAAGCTATTTGCCAGAATAAACAGCAAAATAAACCTTCGGAAGTCCATTTCAACTTTACTTTGATGCAAATGTATTGGTTTTGTTTAAATGATTGGAAATGGAGGAACCATAAAATATTAAGTGCTGCTTGCAGCGGAATAAGTATTTTTGGTTTTGAATTATCAACTTGTCAATGCTTTATATTATGAATAAACATAAGAATGCCCAGCCAAGCCTTTTGATTTTGGCAGCTGGTATGGGAAGCCGCTACGGGGGCCTTAAACAGGTAGACAAGTTGGGACCTTCAGGCGAAACTATAATTGACTACTCAGTATTTGATGCAATAAGAGCCGGGTTTGGTAAAATAGTTCTGGTAATCAGAAAAAGCATTGAACAAGACTTTTTGAGAGTTTATGATCAGGGGTTTTTAGCTAAGGTTCCCTATGAAATCGTATATCAGGAGCTTGATAATTTGCCAGCTGATTTTGTGCCCCAAAAGGACCGTACAAAGCCTTGGGGGACAGCACATGCTATTTGGGTGGCTAAAAGTGTACTGAATGAGCCATTTGTTGTCATCAATGCTGATGATTTTTATGGTTTTGAAGCGTATCAGGCTTTGGCAGATTTTCTGGCAAAACAGGCAAAGCAAAAGGATGACAAACCACAATATGCCATGTGCAGCTACCAATTGAAAAATACGCTTTCAGAACATGGCACTGTTTCGCGTGGGATTTGTCGGTTAGATGAAGAGGGTATGCTGACTGCTGTTGACGAACATCTCAAAATTGGCTACAATGAGGGTGGTAATATTTTGAGCGAAATCTCTGGTACTTATCTCAAGCTATCGCCTGATACCAAAGTGTCGATGAATATTTGGGCGTTCAACCCAACAATATTTCAGTTTATCGAAGATGAATTAGCCAGCTTTTTAACTCATAAAGCTGAAGATCAAAAAGCAGAGCTGTTCACACCATGGCTTGTTAACAAATTGATTCAGGATGGCAAAGCCAAAGTGAAAGTGCTTGATTCTTCAACACATTGGTTTGGAATTACTTATGCAGAAGATAAAAATGTAGTCAAACAAAAGCTACAGCAACTGGTTGATCAAAAACAATACCCTTCTCCGCTATGGCAGGATGAGGCAGGGACATGATAATGCTATTCTGATGAAATGACCAAGGTGTTAAATATGTTATTACTATTTATTCAAACTCATTCTAAATTTTTGACACCAGAACAGTTTTTTTAGAGTTTAAGTGCTATAAATCAGATTATTCTAAAAGGTCATACCAAGACAGGGTGGATTACTGTATGTTTAAATTATGTATTATTGCAAGTTAACTGAACCAAAACTTAATTTATGACTGCACAAATACTTTTTGCGCTGAGTTTGCTCCTTACGCTTGGTGTATTTGCCTTTACGATGCGCCGCATCTTTTTCAACTTCAGGTATACAAAAAAGAAAACCTTGTCAGATTTCCCTGCCCGTTTCAGGGAAACGTTTAAAGTGGCTATTGCTCAAGAGAAAATATTTCGCCACCCGGTGATGGGGCTTTTGCATGCCCTGGTTTTTTGGGGCTTTATGGTGATTTTGTTTGGAAGCATTGAGATGGTTGTCGATGGCTTGTTTGGAACAGTCAGAAGCTTTGCTGTACTTGGATGGTTTTATGATTTTTTGATGGCGACGGGTGATGTTTTTGCCGCAATTATTGCTGTTTCTATTCTGGTGTTCTTATTCAGAAGGCTTTTTTTGCATGTGAAGCGATTTTATGGTCCTGAAATGAAACCTATTTCCAAGGCTGACGCTAATCTGGCACTTTCATTTATCCTTTTGCTGATGCTGAGCCTGCTGGGGATGAATACCTTTTATTTGCTCGAAATGCATAATGCTGGTCAAAGTTTCGAAGGGGTGTATCCTGTAAGTCAAAGCCTGGCAGATCTTTTCGCTGGCATGTCGGATCAAAACATCATTTTCTGGCATCATTTCAATTGGTGGTTTCACATCTTGCTCATCTTTGTTTTTGCCAATGTTTTGCCCTACAGCAAGCACTTTCATGTGTTTATGTCAGTGCCAAATGTTTTTGTGAGTCGTATTGAACCACTTGGCAAAGTAGATAATATGGACAGCATTACCAAAGAGGTTAAGCTGATGCTCGATCCTTCTGCGCCAATGGATGCTGCTGATGAGGAAGCAATCGAGAAGTTCGGCGTGTCGGATGCCAACGATGTAAACTGGGTGAATTACATGAATGCCCTTAGCTGTACTGAATGTGGCCGTTGCACAGCGGTTTGTCCGGCCAATATCACTGGCAAATTGCTTTCTCCGCGTAAGATTATGATGGATGTGCGTGCCCGCATGAAGGAAAAGGGTGCTGGATTGATGAAAGAAGGTGCAGCTTTTGATGATGGTAAATCATTGATTGGCAACTATATTACTGAAGAAGAACTTTGGGCTTGCACGATGTGTAATGCCTGTGCACAGGAATGTCCGATCAATATCAACCAACCTTCGCTTATCCTGGATATGCGCCGCTATTTGGTGTTGGAGCAATCCAAAGCACCTTCGGGATTGAACACAGCTTTTACAAATATCGAAAACAATGGTGCCCCCTGGCAATATTCACCAGAAGACCGTATGAACTGGGCCGATGAACTTTTTATGAATAAACAAGCCTGAAAAACCACGAAAGTCTATGGAAATGACAAATACTGACAATAAAATACAAATCAATGTTCCGGTGATGGCTGATTTAGCAGCTGAAGGACGCAAACCTGAGTGGCTTTTCTGGGTAGGTTCGGCAGGTGCTTTCGATGATCGCTATAAAAAGGTAACCCGCGAATTTGTAAAACTGCTCACTTATTTGGGTACTGATTATGCTGTTTTAGGTATCGAAGAAACGGATAGCGGAGATATTGCCAGACGTGCAGGCAATGAAATGCTATTTCAGATGCAGGCGCTGCAGAATATTGAAATACTCAATGGCTATGAAGTGAAAAAGATCGTGACTTGTTGCCCACACGACTTTAACACCCTCAAAAACGAATATCCTGAGCTGGGCGGAAAATATGAGGTGTGGCATCATTCACAGTTTTTAGCCGAAAAGCTTAAAAACAGTGAGATAAAGGGTGTTTCCGATGCTTTTGCTTCAAAGAAAATTGTGTTTCACGACCCTTGCTACCTTGGTCGTGCAAATGGTGAGTATATAGCACCGCGCTCCGTTTTGGAGGCTATCCCATCTGTGAAAGTGGAGATGAAACGCAACAAAAGTTTTGGCTTGTGTTGCGGAGCTGGAGGCGGTCAGATGTTCAAGGAAGCTGAAAAAGGCAACAAAGAAGTGTTTATCGAACGCACCGAAGAAGCCATAGCTACCGGAGCTGATATCATTGCCACCGCTTGTCCGTTTTGTATGGTAATGATGACCGATGGCATCAAATACAAGAACCAGGAAGAACGGATGAAAAACTACGATATCGCCGAATTGCTGAGTTTGAGTTTAGGGCTTTAACAAAGTTTTGCTATTTAATAAAATGAATAGCGGAAGGCTCATTCAAACCTTAATCCTGCATTTTCCATTTGTTTTTTAAGGCTTTCGGCAGCTTTGCCAAGCGATTTGATGCCTTTGTCAAGTTTGCGGGATGCTTGCTGCAGTTGGGAGAGTATTTCAAGGCTTTTGCTAAGATGTCGGCCTGCATTCAGCAGCAATTGGTCGCTTCCTTGGGTATTTCGGGGGCCATTTTGTTGGCGCCAATTAACCCACTCATTGTAGGCATCAACCGCATTATTGTAGCTTGTAGTTGCCTGATTCAAAAGATTAACCTCTTGATTGTAGCGTGTGATCTCAAGGTTTTCAGAAAGAAATTCCAGTCGCGTATTCACAGCTTTGTGGGGGTAGTAGTACCGCAGAATACGATTATATTCGTCCAATAACTGAAAAGAAATTTCAAGAGCATTAAAAGCGGCAATAGAATCAAGGTAGGCAAAATGAGGTTTTTGTGCTGTGTTGATGGCCTGCTGTTGTGTGATAAACTCCTGGTGCGAAACAATTTGATGGCTAAACTGCCAGATAGGGTCATAGGGCATATGTGTAAGCCTCATTTGCTCTGGTTCAATCATAAAGAAAGCAGGGTCGAAGCGCTTTTCAAATTTTCTGCCAACCAATGAACCTGCTGCCCAGGTAGGATCAAACAGGCGCCACTCTCCACCAATACGGGCTGCCACCCAGGCGTGAGGTACGGGGCTGATATTTTGTCCTTGCCGGGTATATCCGCCAATGATGTAAGAAGGAATATTCAATATTTGCAATACGCTGTCCATAATGCCGGCATAGCCTTCGCAAACGCCTTTGCGCTGTGCAAAAGTATGGCTTGTGATTTCAGATTGACTTTCGATTCGTGATCGGCTGTTGTTGCGATAGGCTGCCATATCGTAAGTGATATGATTACCCAGCCACCAATAAAGGGCAGCCGCACCCTGTTTGTCGTCAGGATAGTGATTTTTAAGATAAGCTGCCAGATCATCAATTGTTCTAAACCTGGGTTTTTCTTTGTTGAATTGTGATTCAATCTTCTGCCAGTCAGGCGTGGAGGCCAAAGTAGCAAGTTGTATCATCACCAAAAAGAAAAAACTGATATACCGGATCATATGTACCAAACGAATATCAATTGGGCATATTTTGAACAATGAAAATTAAAGTTTTCAAACAAAAGATGATTAATACCTAACTAGTAACTCATGTTTATCTTGGTCAAAAAAAATCCTGACAAGAAAAACCTGCCAGGATTTGTATCAGATTTAAAATACTGTTATTCAACCATCACAGCTTCTTCAACTGCTGTTTCGGCTTTTTCTGTTTTCAAAACCGGGCGATCCTTTACAATTACCATCTCGTCAATCAGGTTTTGGGCACCGGCAAATTTGTCGATAATGAGTAAAACGTAACGAATGTCCACATTAATTGTGCGTTGTAGCTCAGGTTCAAAAGCAATATCACCACTCATCGCTTCCCAGTTGCCGTCAAAAGCAAGTCCAATCAATCGGCCTTTAGCATCAATCACGGGGCTTCCGGAATTTCCGCCTGTGATGTCGTGCGTAGTTAGCATGTTTACAGTCATGCTGCCGTCTTTGTTGGCGTAAGGGCCATAGTCTTCGGTTTCGATGATTTCTTTTAAACGATCTGGCACAACAAATTCCCAGGTAGTTGGGTCTTCTTTTTCCAGAATTCCTTTTGTTGTAGTGATGTAGTCATAATGAACGGCATCGGCCGGATAGTAATCCTCTACTGTTCCGTAAGTTAAGCGAAGGCTGAAGTTAGCATTGGGATAAAACTTTTTGTCGGGCTGCATTTCGCGCAAGCCGGCCATAAACAATCGGTTTCCTTTGTCGAGATTGTCATAAGCCTCACCTGTATTGGCCATCATTTCGTTATAACTGGCAACAAAATCGCGTACCAACTCAAAAGCAGGATCTTTAGTGATGGTTTTGGCTTTTGGATTATTAAGCAATTCTCTCACTGATGATTCGCTTGCAAAAGCTGATTTTTTGAAAACATCAGCTGCATAGGCATCAAAGTTGCCTTTATATTTTTTTGCGATTTCTTTCAGGGCTTCAGGTTGCTGATCGGTGGGAACATTCCGGAAATACATTTGCATCATGCTGGCCAGCATATTTTGATCGATGCCACTGTTGTAATTCTTAAAATGTCCTTCTATGGATGATTTTAGGCGATCTGTTTGTTGTTCAATTTCTGCTTCATCAGCTTCTTTATCAGCCAGCAATTCTGCCAGGTTGTTGAATCTGTTTGCAAAACCCAGAATTTCGGGGCCGCGCAAAACAGCTTCAATCATATACCAGCGCACTAAATTGTATTCGCCAATGGTTTGGTAAGCATTTTCAATCAATGGCAAGGCTTCGCCATATTTATCATTCATAGCAGCATTGTTGTCGAGCCACTGATTAAAATCGGCTTCAATGCGGCGTTTTTTGTCAGCTACTTTCAGGCGTTTCAGACCTTTTGTCTGGCCGATAAAATACTTCCAATAGTTAGCTGTTCCGGCATATTTGGAAGCATATTGCAGGCGTGTTTTTTCGCTGGCATCCATTCCTTCGCGCATGATACGGAGTTTTTCTTCGCGGATTTTTACGATGGTAGGATTGCTTTCTTTCACTGCCAGATCAACGCCCCATGAAGTGAGGTATCTGTCAGTGCTTCCGGGATTGCCAAGAATCATGGAGAAGTCGCCCTTTTCGATGCCGGCAATTGAGATTGGCAGAAAATGGCGGGGTTTGAAAGGTTTATTTTCAGCACTGTATGCTGCTGGTTTGTTATCTGGTCCGGCATAAACCCTGAAAAGCGAGAAATCACCGGTATGGCGGGGCCACATCCAGTTGTCGGTATCAGCCCCAAATTTTCCGATGGCTTCGGGAGGTGTGCCAGCAAGACGAATGTCTTTGAAAGTTTCGTAAGTAAGCAGGTAAAACTCATTGCCTTCGAAATAGTCTTTTACAACAGCATTATAATGTGTGTCTTTGGTAGCTTCATCAACAATGGCGCGGCGGTTTTCGTTCAGTTTTTTGCTGCGTTCTTTTTCAGTCATTTCGTCTGTTACGCCTTCGAGCATGCGGCTGGTAACATCATCCATACGGATCAGAAACTGCACTGTAAGTCCGGGAATTGGTATTTCTTCGTCAAAGCTTTTTGCCCAAAAACCATCTGAGAGATAATCGTTTTCAACGGTACTTACTGATTGAATTGAGCCATAACCACAATGGTGGTTGGTAAGCAACAAACCCTGATCTGAAATGATTTCTCCGGTGCATCCTCTTCCAAAAATCACAACAGCATCTTTCAGGCTACCCTGGTTCACACTGTAGATTTCTTCAGCAGTAAGCTGCAATCCCATTTTACGCATATCTTCGTAATTGAGCCGATCGATAAACATGGGAATCCACATACCTTCGTCGGCTTTCACTTCCACACGAAATAATCCCAGGGTTAGCACCATCAGGATCAGGAAATTTTTCATTTTGTGTATCATTTTACATTGAAATTAGAGATAAATATTTTTTCGCCACAAATTTAACAAATTAGGCATTGCAGATGTGCACAGCGTATGTGCCATGAACAAAATTTAAAACTTGATGTTTGTGGGGTATGAAAAAATTCTGGGACGAAAGGTTTTCGCAAGAAGAGTATATCTATGGAAAAGAACCTAATCTTTTTTTGAAGGAAACATTGTTAGGGATGCCGGCTGGAAAGCTACTGCTTCCGGGCGAAGGTGAAGGTCGCAATGCAGTTTGGGCTGCCTTGAATGGATGGGAAGTTTTGGCAATAGATTATAGTGTGTCGGGACAAAAAAAGGCTTTAGAACTTGCTAAAAATAACAAGGTAAAAATTAATTATGATTTGCAGGATCTGGAAGAAATGAATCTCCCTGATAATACTTTTGACGCCATTGCATTGATCTATGTCCATCTTCCTGAAACAATCAGGCAAAAGGTTCATAATGAATTACTAAAGAGCCTTAAACCGTCGGGTATATTGATTCTGGAAGCTTTTCACAAAAGCCAGCTAAACTACAATTCAGGCGGGCCAAAAGATGCATCACTTTTATATAATGCTGATATTTTAAAGAAAGATTTTGCTGCTTTAGATACAGTTTTGCTTACTGAGAAACATATCATACTGGAGGAGGGAAGCTGGCACAAGGGAGAGGCTTCAGTAGTGCAATATATTGGTAAAAAGCAGGCTGCAGAATAACTATTTCAGGAAAGAGTACATCGTTTCGAGTAACTGATGCCTGTCGATGGGTTTTGTTATATACCCATCACAACCAGCTTTTTCGGCCAATTGTATTTCAATATCCATGGCATAAGCGGTTTGTGCAATAATTGGAATATCAGGCCTTAGTTTTTTTATCGCCTCAGTAGCTTCGTACCCATTGGTTCGGGGTAAGCGAATATCCATTAAAATAAGATCGATGTTATGATTTCCTTCTTTTACCATGGAAATTGCTTCATCACCATCCATAGCCCAAAGGATTTTTACGAGCGACGGCCTCAACATGATCATCAGTAAATTATAGTTGGTTCGCTCGTCCTCAACAATCAAAACTTGTTTACCCGGCCAATGATAGGTGTGCTTTTTTTCGTCGATAAGGGGTGTTTGTTTATGCTCAATCTGAACAATTGCAGCAGGTAGTGTAAACCTGAACTCAGAGCCTTTGCCAGGAGTAGAATTAAGTGTTACTGACCCATCCAACAGGTCTATCAATCCCTTTAAAATGGAGAGTCCTAATCCGGTTCCTCCATATTTTTTAGTGCTGCTATAATCCAATTGCCTGAAGCGCTTGAAGATATGCTCATGCTGATCGCTGCTAATACCAACACCCGTGTCTTTTACGAAAAACTGCAATTGATCTTCAAATACCTCGTAACCAATTTCAACAGCGCCACTTTCGGTAAACTTAAAAGCATTATCCAACAAATTGCTCAGAATTTGCTGCAGCCTCACTGCATCAGTGTTAACAGTAAGGTTAGAAATATTTGGGGGCGTTTTAAGCTGAAAGCTGATGTGCTGTTTGCCTTTTTTTGTTCGTAACTGATTGTAAGACTTAAAAAGATTTTGCATCATTTCGTTGAGGACAAAATTTGTTTTGTGCAATCGCATTTGTCCGGCTTCAATTTTTGCGATATCTATGATATCATCGATCAGCCTGAGCAAAACCTGTCCGCTTTCGAAAACGATTTGTGAATATTCTTCTCTTTCCTCTTGTGGCAGTGCAGGGTCGCGGAGAAAATCAACAAAACCAATGATATGATTCATGGGTGTTCTGATTTCGTGCGACATACTGGTAAGGAAAGCTGTTTTTAGCTTATCTGATTCTTCAGCTTTTTCAAGCGCTTTAATCAACTCATATTCAGTCATTTTTCTCTTTGACACATCCCCAATGATCAAAATGAAAGAAAGCGCATCACGCATTTTACTGGAAACTACAGTACCTCTGCACTTAAAAAAAGTGTCTTTTTCTTTGTTAAGCGGAAAGGGTGCCTCAATATCAAACCCAACTTTCTGATCAATCATTTGACTTATTTTCAGGCTGAGTTCTGTGCCTTGAAAAGGATGAAAATGCTTAACGTTAACTTTGTTAATGATATCGGCAGCTGTAGTGTTGAACGTTTTTAAAAAAGCTGGATTTGCAGCTGTTATGTATCCAAAACGATCAAGATTTAAAATGGCAAGTGGTATGTTGTTTATCGTTGCTGCTAACCTTTGTTCAATATCTTTTTCTGACTGCTGGCTTTGCAGGTGTAATTGTTCCTGAAGCTTATTAACCTGTTGTCTGAGAGAGGAAATCTCTTCCAGCAATTCTTGTTTTGATTTGTCTTGTTTATTCATAAATATTTGGATACAATCCTTGCTGTTTAATCCTGACAAAGTTTAACAAAAGTAGTAATTCTTACGTAAAAAATGTATTAAGGTTACTACTGTGAACGAAAACACACTATTTATGATTGTTCACAATTATTTTTACTGGTCTCACTACTTCTGACCCACTATAAATAAGAATGATATAAAGACCATCATTGATGTTTTGAGGCAGCGTGAGTGTTTGTCTGTTTTGGGGATCATTCCATTCATGCAGTTTTCTCAACCCCAAATCCATAAGCACTGCTTTCGATATATTATAGCTTGTTTCAAATGCAAGCTTTTTATGCGTAACCGGATTTGGATAAACTTTAATATCAGGGTATAAGACCCAGCTATTTATTCCTGGAAAAACACCACAATCATGTATTGTTTCAAGAACTTCTGCCCGAATTTCAGGCAGCAGGCTGGCAAGTGCTTCTCCGGGACAGCTTGTTGCACAACCGTCACTATGTCCGGCAATTGTTCCAGGGGCATTGTTAAGTGGGTGTTCGAAGCTCCCCTCCGGATCAAGATTGGCATTTGCTGCTTTCCAGCCAAGTAATTGATTTAATGTTGAAAGCGCTTCGCTGCTTGGCAATTGATCGGTGAAAGTGCCTAATAAACAAATGCCCATGGTGCCTGTGTTTGATGAACAAAAGTGAGCACCAAGTACTTCATCCTGCAACAATTCTTCGCCGGGATCCCGGCCTGCAAATAACCAGCCGTTGGGACTAATCAGATAGTTGTACCCTATATCAGACCAGCCATTCACTTCGGTGTGATAAAGGTAAATGCTTCGGACAAGGTTGGCATAATCTGATAATTCGTTGGAGGTGGCTGAATGGTGAATAATCTGATGCCTTACCTGATTTGGAATCCTTTCGTAATCTGGTTCTGGTAAGCCAATACGCCAATCCTCCTGTAAAATCATTTGTGGGTGCAAACAAGTGTCAAAAGCTGTGTTTTTTTGAGGGAATTCCATCAATAAATCAGGCGTATGGATCAGGTAAGCCATTTTGAGCTGCGTCTGATTGTTTGCGCTTAAATTGAATCCATATTTTGGCTCGTCAAATACAATCAAGTTGCTTTTTTGCCAACCATTAACAACCGGTGCATGACTATCAGGAGTTAGCACAATTTTTTTATTGTCAAACTTAATAACTGGTAATTCTTTTAGGGAAGCATCCATTTCAAAAGCAATAGCCCTGAACCCAGAGGTATGATACCTTAAAGTGTCTTTGCTAAGGTTTAAGCTTGTAATCCATTGTGCGCCTGCTGATAATACATTAAGAAATAACAAGCCAATCAATATTATAAAAAATCTTTTTTTCATTATACAATGCTATTCCATCCAAAAGTTGACTTTGCAAAGGAAAGCATTTTAAAGGCAGTTTTTTATTTATAAAATCCTGTTTTCATAAATGATTAAATCAAAAATGCCCGAGAAATAAATCCCGGGCATTTTTTCTGGTTAAAAAACAACCTATTATTAGTTGGTTATGTTGGCTGAGATACTGCTTGTGCTTTCATTGATAAAGTAGTAGGTTTTTCCACCGTATTCTGCGGTACTCATCTTGATAGGTGCAACCTGAACGATAGACTGTCCGGTACCCAGGCTGCTCAGATCATCTGAGGTAAACTCGCAGGAAACAGCATTACCGGCAAGCACTTTAATCACACTTCCTACCTGAAAATAAACGGAGTCTGCATTATTTACAGATCTAACTGTGAGTGTGTAGCCTGACTTTGAAACATCTGAGCTGCTGGTTACTTCACCAACACTTGGGAAAGCAGTTGTTACGGTATGCGAAAAGGCTGGTACATCACCACTTCCGGAAACATCCCATGTAATATCACCACTAAGATCAATACCGGTTGGGTTAGTTAAGGAAGGAGTGAAAGTGTAGCTATTATTTGAATTTTTAGTAAGGGCATTGCCTTTAAGTTCAACTGTGCCGGCATCAACTAAAGTATTAAAGCCATCGTTTGTAAAGGCAGCAACACCAACACCTATTGTAGTAGTAATTGGTCCGATGGGTGTTGAAGTAATATTTTGTGTTTTAACAGCAACCAATGTGCCAGCACCAAGTTGTGGCGTGGGAGACTCAGTACCAGGATTATTGTTGTCACCCGGATCTGGGGTTTCATCATCTTTTTTATTACAAGAAGCAAGCGTGAAAGCTGCAACAAAAATACCAGCCAATGCAATTTGACTCAGTGTTTTAAAATTTAATTGTAGTGATTTCATAAGTTTAAAATTTTGAGGTTTTTAGATACGAAATTGAATTGGAACAAAATTAGGTTGTCGGGAGAAGTCATTTTATGTGGTGAAAAACGGATTTACATCCGTATTTTACCCTAGTTTTGAAAAAACCAGTGAATTGAAACAAATTTGAATCTTAAATAATAAAACCTATAATCAGGATTAGAGAAAACTTGCAACACTATTCCAAATCTCCTCCTGAGGAGGTGGTGCTTCAATCACAAGCATTTCTTTTGTTACCGGATGCTGAAAGCTTAATTTCCAGGCGTGTAAACCTATTGAGGCATCAGGATTAGAGCGTTTGGCACCATATTTTAGATCGCCTTTTATCGGACAACCGATATGGGCTAATTGCACCCTTATTTGATGGTGTCGACCTGTAAGCAGTTCAATTTCCAACACCTTGTAATGATCGAGGGAGGCGATGAGGGTATATTTAAGTTGGGCTTGTTTAGCCCCTGCAGTTTCGGGGGAAACTACATACGATTTGTTTTGCTTTTCATTTTTTTTCAGAAAATGTGTTAGCGTATCTTTAGGTTTTGGAGGTGTGCCTTTAACAATTGCCAGGTAAATTTTGCGCCAGTTTTTATCTTTTAGCTGTGTCGTCAAACGGCTAAGCGCTTTGCTTGTTTTTGCCAAAAGCAAAACACCACTAACAGGTCGGTCGATGCGATGCACCAGTCCTACAAAGGCATTGCCGGGTTTATTTCCTTTCCACTTAAGATAGGCTTCTGCTTTATCCAATAAAGATAAATCTCCTGTTTTATCGCCCTGAACCAGTTCGGATGGACGCTTATTAATCACTAAAAGGTGATTATCTTCATAAAGAATGCACGGCTCAAACGGGTGAGACATTGCACAAAATGGTGTTAATAATTGAATCAGTATTGCTCACGATCATTTGGAAAATCAGCTGTTTTCACATCATTGATGTAACTAAACACAGCTGTTTTTATTTCGTCGTGCAGGTTATGGTAGCGCCGCAAAAAACGGGGCGAAAATTTTTGGTTGATACCTAACATATCATGCAAAACCAGAACCTGTCCATCAACTTGATTTCCTGCTCCGATGCCAATCGTTGGTATTCTGACACTTTGTGTTACTTCAGCTGCCAGGTTTGCAGGGATTTTTTCCAGCACAATACCAAAGCACCCTGCCTGCTCAAGAATTTTTGCATCACGTCGCAGTTTTTCAGCTTCTTTATCATCGGTTGCCCTAACCACATAAGTTCCAAATTTATTGATGCTTTGGGGAGTAAGTCCAAGATGTCCTAAAATAGGAATTCCTGCACTAAGAATTCTGTCAACTGATTCTACTATTTCTTCTCCACCTTCTAGCTTTATCGCATTGGCACCTGATTCTTTCATTATCCTGATAGCAGATGAAAGGGCTTCTTTAGAATTTCCCTGATAGGTTCCAAAAGGCATGTCTACCACAACAAGCGACCTTTGAACGGCCCTGGCCACTGAACTTGCATGGTATATCATTTCGTTAAGCGTGATTGGTAAAGTGGTTTTGTGTCCGGCCATCACATTTGATGCGCTATCGCCAACCAAAATAACATCAATGCCTGCTTCATCCAGAATTTGAGCCATTGAGTAATCATAGGCCGTAAGCATGGCAATTTTTTCACCCTTAAGCTTCATTTCCTGAAGTACATGGGTAGTAATCTTGGGAATATCTTTGGAAGAATACATGATTGTGTATGAATTTCGTGCAAAAGTAATGATTTTCAAAAGTAAGTTATTTTTGAATGGATACAGTTTTTGGGATAAAGCATATCTTTTTGGATTAAAACACTTAATTTTCAAATCATATGCAACCGTTTACTGATCAGAAGTTGATTGCGAAAAAATATATCGTAATTTTGGCCATTCAAAATCGGGTCATTTATTTTGATCTGCAGATTTTACAAATAAATTGAACTGTTTTATGGAATTGAAAAAGATATTCAGTGCACTTTTTGTCATTGCAGCATTCTCGCTAATTTTTGGATCTTGTAGCACTGATGTTGATTTATATGCTGATTATAAAGACATTACTGTTGTATATGGTTTATTGGATGCAGGGCAAGACACCAATTATGTAAAAATTACCAAGGCTTTTTTAGGGCCTGGTAATGCACTTGAATTTGCCAAAGATCCTGACTCGAGCAATTATGCGCAAAAACTTAATGTCGTACTTCAGGGGCGTAAAAACGGAAATGATCTTAATCCTATTGTGCTGGATACTATCACTATAAACGACAAACTTCCTGGTGATTCAGTTTTTTACTTTCCCAGCCAACTCCTTTATTTTACTGATGCTGCCCTGGATGCAGGCGCTTCCTATACGCTCAAAGTTGAACCTGAGTCAAAAGATATTCAATCTGAAACAGATATGATTGGGTCGTTTGGTATTCTGAGGCCGGTCAACAGAATTAATTTTGCTGCCACTGTTGCTACACAAATTGAGTGGAATTCAGCAGTTGGAGGCAGAAGATATGAGGTAAACCTTAAATTTTATTATAAAGAATTGCAGCCCGGAAATCCCGATACTTTATACAAATTCATGAACTGGAATTTGGGAACACGTCATGCTCAAACACTTGATGGTGGAGAAGGCTTGAGTGTAAGTTATCAGGGAAGCGAATTTTATACAAGGCTTGGGCAGGAACTCGATGATATATTAAATGTGCAACGTTGGGCAGGTGAAGTGGTGCTTACCATTTCTGCCGGTGGTGATGAGCTAAGTACATTTATTGATGTGAATGCACCTTCGAATAGCATCGTTCAGGAAATTCCGCAGTATACCAATATCGAAAATGGTTATGGTATCTTTTCGGCCCGTCGTCAGACAACTAAAACCTATATCCTTAGTGTTTTAAGCGAAACAAAGTTGGTTGAAGATTACGATTGGGGTTTCAGATTAAACCGATAAAAAAGACTGACATACGGGTTTATAATACTGACTGTCTTTTTGTCATTAAATTAATTTTTGTTTTTACTTTTCTCTCCTAATATTTTATAAAATATTGAATATCAATTAACAATAGTTTAATTTGATACTAACCTCTGTATTGTTAAGCATATAAAAGAGTAAGTTTTTTTATAATTTATTTTTTGGCACAATCCTTGACCGAACGAATAGAAACTTACTGAATTGAAAATAAATTTGATAAAAAGGAGGAAAACTAAATGGGAAAAATAATTGGAATTGACCTTGGAACAACTAACTCATGCGTTGCTGTAATGGAAGGTAACGAACCGGTTGTTATTCCAAACAGTGAAGGTCGTCGCACAACACCCTCAATTGTTGCATTTACAGAAAATGGCGAACGCAAAGTAGGAGACCCTGCCAAACGTCAGGCTATTACTAATCCTGAAAAAACGATTTCTTCGATCAAGCGCTTCATGGGTGAAACATTTGATCAGGTTTCCAAAGAGGTTGGCAGAGTGCCTTATAAAGTTGTTAAAGGACAAAATAACACTCCAAGAGTTCAGATAGATGATCGCATGTATACGCCGCAGGAAATCTCGGCCATGGTGCTGCAAAAGATGAAGAAAACAGCTGAAGACTATCTGGGACAGTCGGTAAATGAAGCTGTTATTACCGTGCCTGCTTACTTTAGCGATTCACAGCGTCAGGCAACCAAAGAAGCTGGTGAGATTGCAGGCCTTAAGGTAAAACGCATCATTAATGAGCCTACTGCTGCTGCGTTAGCATATGGTTTGGATAAAAAGAAAAATGATGTAAAAGTTGCTGTTTTCGACCTTGGAGGCGGAACATTTGACATCTCAATCCTTGAACTTGGTGAAGGTGTTTTTGAGGTAAAATCTACTAATGGAAATACCCATCTCGGTGGTGACGATTTTGACGAAGCTATCATTCAATGGCTTGCTGATGAATTTAAGAAAGATGAAGGCCTTGATCTGCGTAAAGATCCAATGGCATTGCAACGCCTGAAAGAAGCTGCCGAAAAAGCTAAAATTGAGCTTTCCAGCTCTACCGAAACAGAAATTAACCTGCCCTATATCATGCCGGTTGATGGTGTGCCAAAACACCTTGTTCGTAAGCTTACACGATCAAAATTTGAGCAATTAACAGATTCACTCATTCGTGGTACTATCGAGCCCTGCCGTCAGGCACTTAAAGATGCTGGTATGACAGCAAGCGATGTGGATGAGGTGATTTTGGTTGGAGGTTCTACACGTATTCCTGCCATTCAAAACATTGTAAAGGATTTCTTTGGCAAGGACCCCTCTAAAGGAGTAAACCCGGATGAAGTTGTAGCAGTTGGTGCAGCTATTCAGGGTGGTGTATTAACCGGAGAGGTAAAGGATGTGCTATTGCTTGACGTTACACCGCTTAGCCTCGGAATTGAAACGCTTGGTGGCGTAATGACCAAACTCATCGAATCAAATACGACTATTCCAACAAAGAAATCAGAGGTGTTCTCTACTGCAGCTGATAATCAGCCTTCTGTTGAAATTCACGTATTACAGGGAGAGCGGCCTATGGCTAATCAGAACAAGAGTATTGGTCGTTTCCATCTCAACGATATTCCGCCAGCTCCGCGTGGAGTGCCACAGATTGAGGTAACTTTTGATATTGACTCAAATGGTATATTGCATGTTTCTGCTAAAGACAAAGCAACCGGAAAATCTCAAAGTATCCGTATTGAAGCTTCTTCCGGACTTTCGGACGCTGAAATTCAGAAAATGAAAGACGAAGCTGCCGCAAATGCTGACGCTGATAAAAAGGAGCGCGAAAAAATCGACAAACTGAATGCAGCAGATGCACTCGTATTTCAGACTGAGAAACAGCTGAAAGAATACGGAGATAAACTGCCGGCAGATAAAAAGTCAGAAATCGAAACAGCGCTTGAAGAGCTTAAAAAAGCACATCAAAGTCAGGATATTCCAGCTGTTGACGCTGCAATGGAAAAACTCAATGGTATCTGGCAATCGGCTAGTGAAGAAATGTATAAGAATACACAACAACAACCACAGGATGGTGCCCAGCCGGGAGCTGATGCCAATGCTGAGTCTTCGGCAGGACAAGGCGGTGATGATGAAGTAACTGATGTTGATTTTGAAGAAGTGGATGATAAAAAATAATGTAATTTCATTATAAGCTCAACATATACACAAAGGGTTGACCCAATAAAGGTCAGCCCTTTTTTAATACTTTTTTAATCTGTAAGCCAATCAATTTATCCTTAACTTTGCCATTGATTAAAAGATTTATTCTCTAAAATTTATACATTATGAAGCAAATTATCTTTACCTTTTTAAGTGTTGTTTTAGTGGCTTTTTTTCTGCCACTTAATGCCCAAAACCTTGTTTTAAATGGAGATCTGGAGGTTTGGAATTCTGATACAGAACCAGCAAGCTGGAACAAAATCGAAAGTATTTCCAAAGAATCCACAACTGTTCATGGTGGCAGTTTTGCTGCCCGCCATACGTCAGGTGATGGAACACTCGATTTTCAACAAGACGTTGAAGGAATTGTTCCTGGTACTACTTATACAATTGAGTATTACTATTTAGACAATGACCCATCTGCACGTCATCGCATCTGGTCATATTGGATGGATGAAGGTGGCAACTACCTCGATGATGACGAAGATGTATTACGTCCGGGAACTTATAGCGAAGATAATGCCGATTGGATGCATTATTCACAAGTGCTTACTGCTCCGGCTGCTGCTACAAAGTTTCGTTTTGAAGTGCGTGTTTACAAACAAGATGGTAATTTTGGCGGCTCGGTTTTTTATGATGATTTCTCTATTAGTGGCGACCTCATTATCAAGCCTGAACCAACAAATTATCCCACTGCTTTTGCTGCTGAACCATTGGATATTGGTGTTAGCCTTTCCTGGGTTGACGCCACTGGTGAGCAACTACCAGATGCTTATCTTATCATTGGTGAAGCTTTGGTAACAAAAGGATTAAACTTTGAATTGCCAGTTGATGGAACACCTGTTGCCAATAATTTGGATATCTCAATGGGATACATTGCATGGAATGTTCCTTACGGACAAGAAGCTCATGTATTTAGTACGTTGGAAGCGAATACAACATATAGTTTTGCAATTTTCCCTTACACTAATTTAGGCGAAAATATTGATTACAAAACAGATGGAGCATTCCCTGAAGCTATCGTAACAACATCTAACACAGTTGCTTTATTAAATGAACCTTTTGATGAGGACTTAGGCGTAATGAGCACTTATAATGTTGTTGGAGATCAGGAATGGTCGCACAGTACTTTTGGTGATGACCAGTTTGCTCGCATGTCGGGCTATTCTGGTGGCGCTTTGCTTAATGAAGACTGGTTGATTAGTCCCGAAATGGACTTAACCAATATGCAAAGTGCAACACTCAGCTTTAGTACAGCATATAATTTTGATGGTGATCCGCTCAGATTAATGGTTTCAAGCGATTATGACGGAGAGGGTAACCCTAATGATTTTACCTGGACTGATCTTACAGATCAATTTGACTGGTCACCGGGAGGCTATGAGTGGGCCGAATCAGGTGCGCTTGACGTCCTTACTTATGCAAATCCTAAATTATTTGTAGCCTTTAAATACACTTCTACAACGGCTGCTGCTTCTACCTGGGAAGTTGACTGGGTGCGTGTGATAGGCGAAGGAACTGTTGGAGTAGGCGAAGTTGCTGCTCAATCAATCCAGTTGTTTCCTAATCCTGCCGTAGATCAAGTTAGGTTTAACCTGAATACAGAAGCTGAAGTAATAATTTCGGATATGTCGGGCAGACAAATTTTTAACAGGAGTTTCAATGCTGGTGAAAACCAATTGAATGTAACTTCACTAAAACAAGGTATTTATATTGTAAGCTTTGTTTTTGAAAATGGTACTTCTGCTCAAACCCGATTGGTAAAATAATATTTTTCGAGTTGATTGCTTATAACTGCACAAGGAAAAACCTCCTTGTGCAGTTTTTGTTTTTTAACAGTATAAAATCATAAATAATACTTACTTTCGTTTTATTGCAAATATATTCGGCCTAATGAATCGGTTTTGCCACTTGTTGTTTTTCTTTTTTTTTACTGTGAGCAATTCATATGCCCAGGAATATGAGCCTGTGCGCATGGAGTTGCCTGCCAGGGTTGACAGTAAATCATATGGTTTGGAGTTAATGAACGAAAAAGGACTCCTGCTTTTTTATGAGGGTCAAAATTCGGATGAAAATAATAAACGTGGCTGGTACTTTTCTAAACTGGATACAAACCTTGTTGAACAATGGGTCAGAGTAGTTTCACTTTCTGAAGGTATGCGGATTCATAAAATCCTGTCAAGCTCGGAGCGGATCATTGTATTGTTTTTAAATAACACTGGCAGAAAGCAGGATCCAATTCCATATGAACTCGTTGTGTATAATATTCATAATGAAAAATTTAGTCTTTTAGGCGGAGATTTTCCGGCTCAGGCTGAAGTCAACACAATTGCAGCTATTGATGATAGGCTGCTAATTGGCATAAACCTCTCCGACAACCTTGCTGATTTGCTGTTTTTTAATCTTTCAGAAGGTGATTTAAATACACTTGAGTTTTTAAGTGATGGACACTATATCATTCAGGAAATAATTCCTTTGGAGGAAGAAGAGAAGTTTGGAGTGTTTATTAAAAGCTTTGGAGATAAACGTTTTGAATCTGATATTTTTTTAATGCTGTCTTCAGAAGGAAAGCTATTGAACAGATATGAAGTCACAGATGAACAGTTTAGATACCTGGCTTCAGTAGGGATGTTTAGTTCTGACAATGAAATAATTGCAGTTGGTTCCTATGAACACGAAAAAAGTAAACCACAAACCCTGAAGAATGCCAAAGAAGCTTTTGGTCGTGAGGCTGCCGGGTTGTTTTTTTTGCAATTAAAGCCTAATGGCCAAACCAATATTAAATATCATCCCTTTTCTTCCTTACCTAACATTGACATAGCCATGGCAAGTGATGATCTGATGCGCTTCAGACAACAACAAGCCAGAGGAAAAGAAAGTCTGGAAGAATCAGATATCGCTTTTCAGTTTTATAAACCTCAAATTATTAAGCAAGACAGCTTATTTATTTTTTCAGCCGAGGCTTTTCGACCGCGTTACCGTGTTGAATCGCGTATTGATTATGATTTTTATGGCAGGCCAATTCCATATACTTACACTATTTTTGAAGGGTATCAGTTTTTTAATTCAATTTTGGTGTCATTTGATCGTTTTGGTGACGTAAACTGGTTGAACACATTTCAAATACGTGATCTGATTTCATTTGAGCTTGATCAGCATGTTTTTGTTTCAGTAGTTGAAAAAGAAGTACTGGCAGCAGCTTACTACAATGGGTTGCTTCAGAGCAAGCTTTTCGATATGGGTGGCAGCGTAGTTGGCGATGCGGTTAAAACCAGTCTTGATTTACGATTTTCTAATGATCGGCTGCTTGAGGAAAAGTTTGGGAAATTGAATCATTGGTACAGCAATTATTTTATTGTAACTGCCAATCAAAAAATCAGTAACAGCAGACTTGTGAGAGACAATCCCAGAAGTGTCTTTTTTCTTCAGAAAGTTGCGTTTGAGTAGATACCTGTATAATATGTCAGGATTTTGATAATAATTTTGATTTCAATTAATTGTTAATTTTGCTTTAATAATAAAACACAATATGAGCCAGGCAAACAGAACAAGGCGGTTCATGACTTATTTATTGAAAGCAAAAGGCTTGCACAGTTTGCACTCTCCTTTTGTTTTTCAATTTGCTGACAAAGTATTGCAAGACCGTACACACTATCCGGAATATGATTTAATTCACAAGCAGCGCCGGCGTCTTCTGAGTAATCGAAATGTTATTGAAACAGTTGATTTTGGAGCTTCAGCGGGGTCAAGGGATTTTATTACTTACAGGGCAAGGGTTCAAAAACTTGTGAAGAAACGTTCACATGCTGAAAAGTATAATAAGCTGTTATACAGAATATCAAGATATTTTAGGCCTGAATATGTATTGGAGTTTGGAACTGCGGCAGGACTAAGTGCTGCAGCCATTGCACTCGGACATTCAGACGCTAAGGTAACAACACTCGAAGGCTGTGCTTCAATGGCGCAGGTTGCTGCCGGAAGTTTTGAACGGCTGAACCTTTCTAATGTGGATATCGTTATTGGTAATTTTAATCAAACCCTGCCTGAAGTATTAAGTAATCTGCCAAGAATTGATTTGGCTTTCTTTGACGGAAATCATCAAAAAGTTCCGACACTCGACTACTTTAATCATTGCCTTACGAAAGTAAGTGAGCAGAGTGTTTTTATTTTTGATGATATTCACTGGAGTAGTGAAATGGATGAAGCTTGGGAGATAATTAAACAACACGAGCAGGTAAGTCTTACTGTCGATCTTTTTCAGTTTGGCATCGTGTTTTTCAGAAAAGGGATTGCGAAACAACATTTTACTTTAAAGATGTAAATTAGTTTGTAACTTTGTTTATCGCAAAACACCATTTCATGGAAAACAGTATTATCCGTCTTGAAAAAATAGCACGTCATTATAAAGTTGGAACAGAAACCGTTAAGGCACTTGATGATCTCACACTCAACATCAACAAAAATGAATATGTTGCACTGATGGGGCCTTCCGGCTCAGGAAAATCAACATTGATGAACCTTTTGGGGTGTTTGGATACACCTACTTCAGGGTCTTATTTTCTGAATGGAAAGGATGTGAGCAGAATGAATGATAATGAGCTGGCAGAAATAAGAAATCGTGAAATAGGATTTATTTTTCAAACATTTAATTTGCTTCCCAGGTCTACTGCGCTTGAAAATGTAATGCTGCCGCTTGTGTACTCTGGTATTGGCAAACAAGAACGCATCGAAATTGCGGAAAAAGTATTAGCCAATGTGCAACTTAGCGACAGGATAAAACATCGCCCAAACGAATTGTCGGGCGGACAGCGTCAACGTGTGGCCATTGCCAGGGCTTTGGTGAACAATCCTTCTATTATTTTGGCTGATGAGCCTACAGGTAATCTGGATTCAAAAACATCTGTGGAGATCATGGGATTGCTTGAAACAATTCATGAGGCAGGAAATACCATTATTGTTGTAACGCACGAAGAAGATATTGCCATGTATGCACACCGTATTGTGCGATTACGTGATGGTAAAATTGAATCTGATGAGATTAACCAGCATGTTATTACTGTGGCAGCCAAGCAGTAATTGATGGATGTTTTGAAATCGTTAAACAATCTGCAGTTTGGCTTGTTAACAGCTAAACGTTTATTATGTCAGAAGAATTTAAAATCTATACAAAAACAGGCGATAAAGGACAAACAGCGCTGATTGGTGGCACGCGTGTTCCAAAATACCACGATAGAATTGAGGCTTACGGAACAGTGGACGAATTGAATTCTTTTGTCGGTCTCATTCGTGATCACAAAAATACAGATGAGCAGAGTCGAAAAATATTACTTGAAATACAGGACCGACTTTTTACACTTGAGTCTCACCTTGCGGAAGATAAAAACGCATTTATTCCCAAGCCAATGCCTCCTTTGTTTGAAGAAGATATCAACCTTCTCGAGAATGAAATTGACAGGATGAATAAAAGCCTGCCTGAGTTGACCAACTTTATTTTACCGGGAGGTCATATGGTTGTATCGTATTGTCATGTAGCCCGAACAGTTTGTCGCCGGGCCGAACGTTTAACTGTTCGATTGAGCGAGCATTATCCTGTTGAATCGCTGGATCTGAAGTACCTTAACAGGCTATCTGACTACCTTTTTGTGCTTGCAAGATACCTTGGTTTCTTGAATAATGCAGATGAAAACGTCTGGAAAGCACGTTATTAGCTATTTTCAGGAAATATTCGTTTTTTCTTGACTTCGATTAAAAAAAAATTACTTTTGCAAAAAATTTCACCTAAAGCTTAGGAATTATGTATTGGACACTTGAATTAGCTTCAAAACTGGAGGATGCTCCCTGGCCGGCAACAAAGGATGAATTATTGGAATGGGCAATACGCTCAGGTGCCCCGCAGGAAGTAATCGAAAACCTTCAGGAAATGGAAGATGAAGGCGAGATTTATGAACGTATAGAAGATATCTGGCCTGACTATCCTACTAAGGAGGATTTCTTTTTTCATGAAGATGAATATTAAGACCTAAAACCGGCTTAGGCCGGTTTTTTTATTCCTGTCTGAAAAAACTGAAATGTACTTTCCCATAGCGACGCATCTCAACAAAAGCCTGATGCAACGAAAAATTTTGATTTCCGGCATGTTCTAGTACAAAAAAGCCATCTTTTTCGAGTAATTGATGATGAAAAATTAAATCAACCAGCAATTGGTAATGTTGGCTGTCATAGGGTGGGTCGGCAAAAATCAGGTCGAATTTTTGGCGGGTAGTAGGGATAAACTTAAAAACATCGAGTTGTAGAACCTGAAGATTATCAAGTTGTAATTTTTCCTTTACTGATTTGATAAACCGAATACAGGCAGGATGCAGGTCAATCGCCAATATACTTTTGCATTCACGAGAAGCCATCTCATAGGCTATGTTTCCTGTACCAGAAAATAAATCCAAAACCCTTAAGTCTTCCAGATTTAATTGATTTTCAAGAATGTTGAACAAGCTTTCTTTGGCCATGTCAGTTGTTGGCCGGACAGGCAAACCTGCCGGAGCAATAATTTGCCGGCGTTGATGCTTTCCTCTTATAATTCGCATTGCAAGGCGTTAAATAGAAGACTGTTTTGATGCCAGATTAAAGTCTCAAACACATAACTATAGTCGAAACTTTTATTACGTACTTCGAAGCTGAGATTACGGATATACTTTTCGCAAATTTCAAATATTGCCCCACTTTGCTCAATAGCACCAGAAAAAACAACCGGTGTTTTCTCAGGGTTAAGCTGTTGCTGTTCCATAGCGAAAAGAAGGAAATAAATAAAATCTTCCTTTGTATTAAACCGAAAGAAATTGTAAAACTTAAGTTTCTGGCCCTCAAGAATCAGCATGTCATAAGATCGGTTTCTGACATGAACAAAAACTGAAGGTTCTGCTTGTTTGTTTTTATTGGCTATCAGAACAGATTCTATAAAAGCACTACTTAAATGATGAATTTTAGCATTTGCCCAATAGTCTTTTATCTTGGCGGTGATAATATTCGACAGATAATATACGATAGTGGCATCTGCTGTTTTGAGCGTATCAAATACAATCCTGTGGTTCTCCTGAAATGCCTGGGCAAATGCCAGATAAGTTCCTTTTTCTTTTTCATCAAATAAAGGATTTGGAACAAGCACCATATGATTGCTTTCAATCAAAACTTTAACCTGTTGATAGGGATAAGCAACCCAGGGTTGTTTCATAATGATTTCATCGAGGACTTTGGCCAATTGAATTGATTCGTTCTGATAATCAAAATGATAGGTTTCGAGCCCGACAAATCGTTGTTTCTCAGGCGAAAAAATTACAAATGAAAAACCATCCGGAGCAATCCGGATGGTTAGTTGAAAGTTCTTAGAATAGTCTTGTTTAAAAGACTTATCAATCAGACTAATTGTAGGTTTGGAGGGGACAATCATGGCAAGAAATTGTCATTCCCAATTACCGTCCGTTGATGGTTCAGTCATTGAGCCTACTTTAAGTCCGGGATATTTATCAATATCTTCTTCAGCAGCAATAATATTATAAATTCTTTGTTCTTCAAGACCTTTAAGATAGGCCATAAATGGTGCTTTAGCTTCAAAAACACTCACGTTTACACCACCACGGTCAATACTTCCGGCATCCATTTCAAATTCAACACCATCACTAAAGGGGATAAAACGCAGATTATTTACGTTAAAGCTATTCCTTTTACCGAATAATGAATCCATCACTTTTACATAACCCAAAGTATCAGAAATAGTTTTGGTAAAAGTGGTGTCTTCCGGATCCGGAATCAGCTTAACTACAGGTATTTCACCACTTTTTAGGAATGCAATCAGGCTATCGAAACTAGGTGTATAACTGTCATAAGCCTGCTTGTAAATAGACTGTGCACTTCTAATGTCTTTAAGTCGTTGAACAACTTCCACTTCCCGTTGGGCTCTTTCTTTTTTGAATTCCAAGGGTTTGTTGATACTACTATATACCATGTATCCAAGAAAGATAATCACGGCAAACAATAAGATTTTGATGATAAGATTCTTCATGAGGCATGATTTTTCAGTGCAAATGTAAAGTTTTTTTCTAATTCTTATTTATATTCTGAGCTACTTGATAAAATAATAACAAGTGAAATTAAGTATTTTCATATTTAATTGTTCAACACTTCCTCTAGTACTGGCAACATAAGCTCTGATTTAATAGGTTTGGCCAGGTAGGCATTGCAACCAGCTGCAAAACAAGCTTCTTTTTCTTCGGTCATTGCAAAGGCTGTTTGAGCAATTACCGGCAGGTCAGGTCGAATAGCTTTAATTCGGCTGGTAGCCTCAAGTCCATTTAGTTTGGGTAATTGAATATCCATAAGCACAAGGTCGATGGCAGGGTTTGTTGCTACAAACTCAATGGCATCGCTACCTGAAATGGCTCTTAAAACTTCTGCTCCTGTACCACTTAATATAATATTTAGCAATTCGAAATTTGAATCAACGTCTTCAGCTATCAAAATAGTTTTTCCTGCAAAATTGTATTGTAAGCTTAAGGACTTACTTTTTTTAATTGCTGTTGTGCGTGCCTGATTAAATAATGGCAGATTAACAATAAATCTGGTACCTTTATCAGGTTCAGACTCAAGCTTTATGCTTCCTCCCATCAACTGCACATATTGCTGAACTATACTTAACCCCAATCCTGTTCCGGGATATACTTTTTTGCTTTCATCGTTGAGTTTAGTAAATCTGTTGAAAATTTTGCGCTGCTGTTCTGCCGGAATACCTATTCCCGTATCCTGAACGAATAATTCAATTTCTTCAATTTCCTGAATATCATTTCTGTTTGGGACAAACCCAAAAGCAATTCGACCCTCATCAGTAAATTTAATGGCATTATCAAGCAGATTAATTAATACTTGTCTCAGTTTTATACGATCAGCATGAATTATTATTTCCTGTTCAGGAAGGTTTAATTCCCATTTTAAATGTGCTTTCCTTCTTTGCACAAGCAAGGTTTCATAAGTCACATCAATTTCCCTGAAAAGTGCATTCAGGGAAATCTCCTCCGGATTGAGTTGTGTTTCACCAGCTTCTATTTTGGCCAGGCTGATGATATCATCGATGAGACTTAGCAAAGCATCTCCATTTTGATGTATTAAATGAATGAATTGAGTTCTTTCATCTTTACTGAGTTCTTCATCATTCAGCAATTCGCTAAATCCAACAATGGCATTTAATGGTGTACGTATTTCGTGCGACATATTTGAAAGGAAGGCTGTTTTCAATCTGTCAGATTCTTCTGCTTTTGAAAGTGCTTTTGCAAGTTTTTGTTCTTCATTTTTTCGATCAGTTATATCCCTTCCCCAAACAATTAATCCTTTTCTGGAATCATCAGGATTGAAAATTGGAATTTTAAACACGTCATAAGTTCGCATTGTTCCATTGGGAGCTGGTATTTCTTCATCTCCTCTGGTGATTTTTCTTTTTTGCCAGGTTATATCATCTGATGAAACACAATTTAGTAGTGCTTCGCGGTGCAAAGGACTGTATTCAGCCAACTCTGCATCAGTTTTCATTTTGTAATCCACTTCGGTCAGATTAAATAACTCGAGATCTGCCTGGTTAGCTTCGAGCCAACGCCCTTTTGCATCCTTAAAACATATAATATCAGGAGTGGCATTAATTAGTGTTCTTAAGAGTTCTTCTTGCTCTTGAATAGATTTATGCGATTTTTTTAGGGATGAGCGGGCTTCGTTCAGTTCTTTATTTTGCCTGTATAGTTCTGTATTTGTTTTTTTGTTGCGTCTGTAAAGCTTGAAAAGAAAGTAAAGGAAAATGAGTACTGCAAGCAGGAAAAGCAAGCTGATATAGAGGATATGTTTTTGAAAACGAAGCTTTTGCTGCTGCTCACTGAAAAGTTGCTGCTGAATTGCTTGTTCTCTTTTAATCGTTTCTATTTCTCTTTGGTGTTTTTCGATTTCGAAACGTGCTTGCAGATTTTTTACAGCAGTTGAATCAAACAAAGTTTTTACAGAGTCGAAAAGGCTGTGGTATTGCGAAATAGCCTGAAATGCCAACGTTGTGTTGTTAGTTGTTTTGTATGTCTCGTAAATGTTTCGTAAAGCATCTAACCGCAATCGCCGGTCATTTATTTTGTAGCTGATATCCAGTGCTTTATTAAAATCTTTTAGGGCATTGTTAAATTTTCCCTTCTCGAAATAACAATTCCCTCTGCCTAAGTAGTTCTCGCCGCCCGGGTATCCAATTTCTTCATAGATTTTTTGTGCTTCATCATAAAAGTATAGTGCACTATCAATTTTCTTTTCAATAAAAAAAATCATTCCCAGATTATGCATGCTATTAGCAATCCCCAGTTTATCCTTATTTCTTTTTCCAATAGCTACTGACTCTTTGAAGGTTATTGTTGCTTCCTTATATTTTTTGAGATTGATTAATACCAAGCCTAAATTATTTTTTGAACTCAACATACCAGTTGAGTCGTTTTGTTGTTCAGCAAGTAAATAGGCCTTGTTAAAAAAAATATAACTTTCAGTAAATGATTCCAACTGATAATAAAGAGAGCCCAGGTTATTGTACAAATGTCCCAAAGAAACAGAGTCGTTTTCCATTATTCTGATATCTAAAGACTTAAGATACATCTCGATAGATGTATTGTAATCTCCGATTTCAGCTCTTACTATACCAAGGTTATTATATATATTGCCTGTTTCTTTTGTGTCGCCCGTTTTGTTAAAAAGTAGTAAAGCTGTATCGAACAAAGGGATGCTTTTATTTGGTTTACCGGCGTAATAATTTGCTATTCCGATTGCTTTGTAAGCATGAGCGAGCAATGAATCATGTCCGGTTTCTTTTGCCTTTTCCAGGGCCATTTCTCCGAATGACAGAGCCTTTTCAGTTGATTTTCCGTAGAAGCTTTTGGTAAGTAATAGATAATCTTTAGCCTCTTCAAACTGAGTTTTTTGTTTAGTATCTGCTGTTTGTGCTCTCAATACAGTTGCGCAACAAACAAGATACAGGCTACAAAGAAAAAATGTTACAGCTTTCATCAGAGATCGTGATTTATGTTATTCATTTGAGCATAGTTGAGTAAGTGATCATATGGTTTCAAATCACCATTTTGATTGTTAATGTGAAACAGATAGTATGATTTCCCATTAGTTATCATCAGAAAATTTACCTGGAGCCCTTGATTATAGCGGGCTGCTTGTTCCAACGTTGATTGCCCCGGTGCAATATGTTCTGCCTTGCATTCTACTATCAGCATGGGCTTATGTGTATTCGAAAACACAACGATATCGCATCTTTTTGATAGTTTTCCAACACTAATGGTATACTCGACGGCGATTAGCCCGGGAGGCACCTGAAGTTGTGTAACAAGTAAATGTAAAACCTGCTGCCGAACTTTTTCCTCGGGAGTCAGCATAACATAGCGACGCCTGATCGGATCAAAAACCTTAATCTGATCATCTGACTCTTTTGTTTTAAACCATTCCATTTAAGTAGATAAAGCGATCCTTAATTCATAGGCAAAAGTATAAATTAAGCGTGTACGCTTGTTATAAATAGTTAATTTAGAGACATTAAAAACAATTTTTTGCTGTCGTCTAAAATTGCATTTTCAAGCTATGATTGTGATTTTAATGATAGGTCAAGTCAATTGATGTGTTTGCTGAGTAGTTTTCAGTTAATCAAATTCCGTTTGGAAGAAATCATGGTAATAGGAGTTTTTGTTCACTACAGCCTGAAATGAGTTAATTATGGTAGCTGAGATTCAGATGTATTGTAAAAGTTTAAAAAGACTTAATTTTGTAAGTTAATTTCACCTTTATGAAGACAAAAAAAGAAATTGTTGAGAATTGGTTGCCACGCTATACCGGATTACCTGTTGATCAATTTGGAGAATATATTTTACTCACGAATTTTAATCAATACCTCGAATTATTTGCACAGTGGCATAATGTACCGATAGTTGGGGAAGACCATCCTATGCCATGTGCTACTGCGGGTGAAATTACAATCATTAACTTTAGCATGGGTAGTGCCAATGCTGCCACAATCATGGATTTACTGAGTGCGATACACCCCAAAGCAGTTTTATTTTTAGGAAAGTGTGGGGGTATAAAGAAAAAAAATCAGGTGGGGGATTTAATATTGCCTATTGCAGCCATTCGGGGTGATGGAACATCTGGCGACTATTTGCCTGTAGAAGTACCAGCATTGCCTGCCTTTAGTTTGCAGAAAGCTATTTCCACAACTATCAGGGAGCATGGTCGTGATTATTGGACTGGTACGGTTTATACTACAAACAGACGTGTTTGGGAACATGATGATAAGTTTAAGGAATATCTGATAGAAACCCGTTCAATGGCGGTAGATATGGAAACTGCTACCATTTTTGTGGTTGGCTTTGCCAATGAAATTCCAACGGGAGCTTTGTTGTTGGTTTCTGATCAGCCAATGATTCCTGAAGGGGTAAAAACTTCGGATAGTGATAAAAAAGTAAACCATCGATTTGTTGCTGATCATCTGAAAATTGGTATTGACGCATTGCAACAGCTCATAAATAATGGCATTACAGTAAAACATCTGCGTTTTTAGCTATGGCTGCATTTACTTTCGAGCAAATCATTACTGATATACGTAACAAGGTATATTATCCCATTTATTTTTTAATGGGAGATGAGCCATATTTTATTGATACTGTTTCTGATATGTTGGAAGAACAAATACTTGATCCTGCAGATCAGGCTTTTAATCAGATGGTTATGTATGGCAGAGATGTGGAAGTGGAAACCATTGTGAATCAGGCCAGGAATTATCCCATGACAGGTGATTATCAGGTTTTGATTGTAAAGGAAGCGCAGGATATAAAACAAATTGATAAGCTGGAGGAATATATTGAAAAACTGCCTGACACCACTATTCTTGTAATCAATTACAAATACAAAAAGCTGGATAAACGAAGGGCGCTCGCTAAAAAAGTTGCTGCCCGTGGGGTGCTTTTTGAGTCGAAAAAACTGTACGACAACCATATTCCCAAATGGATAGAACAATACCTGGCTCAAAAAAACTATAGCATTACACCAAAAGCCTGTCAGATGATGGCAGATTTTTTGGGAACAGATTTGCATAAGGTTCGTAATGAGCTTGAAAAACTGGTTATTGCCTTGCCGTCGGGGAAAAAAATTACAGATGAAGATGTCGAGCGAAATATAGGTATTTCAAAAGATTACAATGTTTTTGAGTTGCAAAAGGCACTTGGTAACCGGGATACTTTACGAGCCAATCAAATCATCCGGTTTTTTGGAGATAACCCGAAAGACTATCCGTTATTGCTAACAACTATTAATCTTTACGGCTTTTTTACAAAAATTTTAAAGGTTCATTATGCACATGACAAAAGCCGAAATAATTTGGCAAGTTTGTTGGGCATCAATCCTTTTTTTGTACAAGATATGCAACAGGCAGCCCGAAATTTCAGCATTGCAGATGCGGTGAGATGCATCGGTGTTTTGCGCGAATATGATTTAAAATCGAAAGGCTATAAAAGTCAGGATATTGGAGCTGATGAGCTGTATCGCGAAATGTTGTTTAAACTTTTGCATTAAAACCGGCATTCACATAGAGCGATTCAACCAAAACAGCATATTTACGCATAAGGAATTTTCTTTTTAGCTTCATTGTAGGAGATAACTCACCTGTTTCCACATTCCATGAATCAGCAAGCAGCACAAACTTTTTAACCTTTTCTGTTTGATCCAGTTGTTTGTTTATCTCATTAATTTCCCTTTCGATACGATTAATAATGACACTATCTTTAATGCTGATTTCTTTTGATACGAATGTTTTGCCTTTTACATTACACCAGGATTCGAGGTGCGCAAAATCGGGTATTATGATTGCTGCAGCAAAGTTTTTACCTTCACCAACAACCATGGCATGTTCGATAAATGCACTTTCTTTGAGTTTGTTTTCAACTTGTTGTGGCGCAACATACTTACCGCCTGAAGTTTTAAAAATTTCCTTTTTCCGGTCAGTAATGCGTAAAAACTTTCCTTCGAAACGACCGATATCGCCTGTATGCAGCCAACCCTCCTGATCAATAATTTCATCAGTCAGATCCTGTCGTTTGTAATAACCAAGCATAACATTGGGGCCTTTTGTCAGGATTTCGCCATCTTCGGCAATTTTTATTTCAACACCAGGAAGGGCCGGCCCAACAGTTCCTATTTTTACTCCTCCCGGTAAAAAATTACTTACAGCAACTACAGGAGAGGTTTCTGTGAGACCATAGCCTTCCATAATTTTGAAACCAGCTGCCCAAAAAACTCTGGCAATTCGTTCCTGAAGGCTTGCTCCACCGCTTACAATAGCATTTAACCGCCCACCAAATGCAGTATGCCATTTGCTAAAAACAAGCTTGCGGGCAATATTAAGTTTGAACCGGTACCAGACATTTGTTTTTTGCCAGGGTTCATATTTTTCTCCAACACTGATAGCCCAGAAAAAGATTACTTTTTTTATTCCTTTTAGTCCACGACCTTTTCGAACGATTTTTTCATAGGTTTTTTCCAAAACCCTTGGCACAGCGGTAAACATCTCCGGTTTGGAATCACGAATGTATTCACCAATCTGATCCAGATTATCACAGTAATAGATGCTGGCACCATGCCGTTGATAAGTATAATTCATGATTCTTTCCAGCACGTGGCACAGTGGTAAAAAACTCAATACACGACTTACCGGATTTTGAGATAAAATTTCGATGGTTGCATCTGCATTACTCATGATGTTACTGTGCGATAGCATAACACCTTTTGGGTTTCCGGTTGTGCCGGACGTGTATATCAGGGTTGCCATCTCATCAGCATTTATACTGTTGCGAAGCTGATCAAGCTCAACCTGCCTGTTTGATTTTTCTCCTCTTTCCAGTAATTCACTCCAATGACGGAGACCATCTGTTTTTTCGATGCTGAATATGCCTTCGAGACTGGGTACTTCATTCACCACATCTTTTATCCTTGAATGAAAAGACTGATCAGAAATAATGATGTATGTTACACTGGCATCATTAAAAATAAATTGGTAATTATTATCGCTGATAGTGGGATAAATAGGTACCTGAATAGCTCCAATCTGGAGCAAAGCCATATCAATAAAATTCCATTCCGGGCAGTTTTTTAAAATTGTTGCTACCCGGTCACCTTTTGTGATGCCTGATTCTAAAAAACCTAAACTAAGCTTATCTACTGTTTCAACATATTTACTTGCCGTAACACTTTCCCATTTGCCATTTTTTCGTGCTGCAAAAATTTCTTTATCGGCCGAACCAGTCTTTCTGAATTCATTCAGGATATCAAATATGCGAGCGTTTTTCATACAGTTGGTAGGGTTTAGTAGCAATTTATCCAGAATTAGACATTGTATATTTTGTCGATTTCTGTCTGATATTTTTTTGTGATGAAATTTCTTTTCAGCTTTAGATTAGCCGTTAACTCACCTGATTGAACAGTCCATTCATGATCAGTGAGTTCAAACTTTTTAATTTTTTCGTAGTCGCCAAAAAAGGTATTGTAATGGTCTACCTCTTTTTTAAACCTAGATTTTATGTCTTTATTAGTAATCATTTCACTGTCAGCAGTATATTTTATTCCTTTTATGCGACACCAGGATCGAAGATGTTCAAAATTCGGAACGATAAGCGCTGCAGCAAACTTCTGATGTTCACCAATTACCATAATGCCATCAATAAATGCTGATTCCTTAAAACGGTTTTCAATCAATGCAGGGCTTATATATTTCCCCATTGAAGTTTTAAAAATTTCTTTGATACGTCCGGTTATTCTCAGATGGCCTGATTCATCTATCACACCAACATCACCAGTATGAAACCACCCTTCAGTGTCAATGGCTTCGTTGGTCATGGTTTCATCCTTGAAATATCCTTTCATCACATTAGGGCCCTTTACGAGAATCTCGCCCTGATCCGAAATCTTTACAGTTACATTCTTAATAACTTTACCTACAGTCCCAAATTTTAATCCTTCAGGTTCTAAGGTGTTTACTGCAATAACAGGTGAAGTTTCAGTGAGGCCATAACCTTCCAAAACTGGTATTTGCGCAGCTGTAAAAACTTTACTTAAACGGGGTTGAAGTGCAGCTCCGCCAGAGACAATTACCCGCATTTTGCCCCCGAGAGCTTCCCGCCATTTCGAAAAAATGAGTTTGTTGGCTATTTTGAGTTGTAAAGAATAGATCAGGCCGTTTTTGTTGTCGGCATCATACTTAAGGCCCAGATTTACGGCCCAAAAGAACAGTTGTTTTTTAATGCCTTTAAGTTTGCGGCCTTTGGCAATAATTTTATCGTAAACTTTTTCCAGGAGCCTTGGTACGGTTGTGAGTATTTCTGGTTGTATTTCGCGAATATTATCTGCAATAGTTCCCATGTTCTCAGCATAGTAAATGCTTACACCCAGATAAATGTAGGTATAGATATTCATGCGTTCATAAACATGGCAAAGCGGCAAATAGCTGACTGCCTTGCAGTGCTCATCAACAGGAAAAATGTGATTGACTGCTGCAACATTGCTTAACAGGTTGGCATGTGTAAGCATTACACCTTTTGGGTTTCCGGTAGTGCCCGAAGTGTAGATAAGTGTTGCAATATCATCTGCCTGGATGCTGTTTTTAATGGATTCGAGTTTTTCACTATTTTGATTTTCAGCGCCAAGTTCAACCAATTCATTTAAATGCTTGAGCCCTTCAGTAGTTTTAAATGTGTAGACTTCAATTACATTTTCAACTTCCGGTAAAATATGTTCGATTTTTCTAAACAGGTCTTTTCCTGCAACAAAAACGTACTTTACTTCCGAATGCTTTAGGATATATTTGTAATCGGCTTCGCTGATTGTTGGATAAATGGGTACATGTATAGCACCTGTCTGCAGTACTGCGAAATCAATAAAGTTCCATTCCGGACAATTGTTTGAGATGGTTGCAATTTTGTCACCTTTCTGAACACCAAGTTGGAGTAAAGCATAGCTGATGTTATTTACAATCTCACGAAATTGATTGATATTGTATTTTACCCATTCTCCATTTTCCTTTCCAGCCAAGGCATCTGGTTTGGGCTGAAAATTTTGCTCATAAAAAGGGAGTAAGTCAAAAATGCGTGTAATACTATTGTCCATATTCGTAAACTTAGTAATCTATTGAATAGCAATTGAAACCAACATTAGCAAAAAATGAGGCAGCAATATTAAGAAAAAAAATAATAATCAATAAGAAACTGATTAACTGTCAATTTGCTTGTTGAATTGCATTGCACTTGCCTGAGCAGTAGGCATTATCAACAAATCATTAATGTTTACATGAGGAGGGACGCTGGAAACATACCAAATAGCGTCAGCAATATCGTCGGCACTCAAGGGTTTAAAACCTTTATATACATTCCCGGCTTTTTGACTGTCACCTTTAAATCTAACCAGTGAGAATTCGGTTTCAACAGCACCGGGCGCCACCTGACTTACTCTTATTCCATAAGGTAACAAATCCATTCGCATGGCTTTTGTAAGTCCGTCCACTGCGTGTTTGGTAGCACAATAGACATTTCCTCCGGGATAGGCTTCTTTTCCTGCAATGGAGCCAATGTTAATAATATGACCATAGCCCTGTTCAATCATAAGTTTGGCTATACTTTTTGATACGTATAATAAGCCTTTGAGGTTTGTATCAATCATTTGCTCCCAGTCTGATGTCAGACTATCGTGCAAGGGTGCCAAACCAGCTGCCAGGCCTGCATTATTGATCAACAAGTCTGGCTTAATATTATTTTCAGCTAAAAGGGATTGTAATTGTTTTCCGCTATCAGGATGGCGAATGTCCTGATTTAAGCAGATCACATTGCTTTTGTAATTTTTGGTGATTTCAACTTGAAGTGATTCGAGTTTTTCTGCCCGACGTCCTGTTAACACCAATTGCCATCCATTGGCGGCAAATTTAAGTGCAGCAGCTTTACCGATACCACTTGTTGCACCAGTGATAATTGCTGTTTTAGTAGTCATAATTTATTTGGTTTGATTAGTTTGCTCAATCCACTTTCTTGCGTTTACGAATGCTTCAATCCATGGACTTACTTCATCCTGTCTGCGCTTTTCAGGATAATGAGCCCATTGCCAGGGCAGGAAAGCTCTTTCGATATGTGGCATCATAGCCAAATGACGACCATCGTTGGAACAGACTGCAGCAGTAGCAAAGTCGCTTCCATTTGGGTTTCCGGGATATTCTTCCTGCCCGTATTGCATAACGATGTTGTAGTTGTCTTTGTAACAAGGAAAACTAAACTTTCCTTCGCCATGAGCAATCCAAACACCAAGACGTTTGCCAGACAGGCTTTTAAGCATTACGCTGTTATTGGCTGGGATGTCAACATTAATAAAACCTGATTCAAATTTACCTGAATCGTTAGGCAGCATTTTCGATTTTTCGGGATGATCGGGGTAAATCAGGTTTAATTCCATCATTAATTGGCAGCCATTACAAACACCCAAACTTAAAGTATCTGGTCGTGCATAGAAGTTTTCGAGCGACTGCTTTGCTTTTGTATTGTATAGAAATGCACCTGCCCAGCCTTTGGCTGATCCCAAAACATCAGAATTGGAAAAGCCTCCGACAAATGCAATCATTTGCACATCAGAAAGATCTTCACGTCCATTGATCAGGTCAGTCATGTGAATATCTTTCACATCAAAGCCTGCCAGATAAAGCGCATAAGCCATTTCACGGTCGCCATTCACACCTTTTTCACGAATGATGGCAGCTTTAAGCCCCGAAGGGGTTCTTCTGGAAGCTTTCAGGTCGTAACTATTCAGTTTGCCTGTGAACGTTTTGCCAAAACTAAATTCCAGGTCTTGTTTTTTATAGTTTTTAAACCTGCGCAAAGCATGTTTTTCTCCACTTTGCATCTTGTCAAGCAAATAAGACGATTTGAACCAACTGTCGCGCATGGCATCAATATCCAATGTGTAGGTGGATTTGAAGTGATGCAGGATCAAGTGGCGGTCAGCAATTGGTTTTCCAAGTGTGTGGAATGAAATCTGAGCTTTGGAAAGTATCTCAAATGCAGGGGAGTCCTTTTTTAGCTGAACAACTACTGCTGGTTTTTCACTGAAAAGTATCTGGATCAGATCCAGCTTCTGAAAGCTGTCGAGACTGACTTCCAATCCGTAGCTTGTATTGGCAAAGTTCATTTCTAGCAAAGTAGTAACCAGGCCTCCTGCAGACACGTCATGACCGGCCATGATCAGCTCCTTCTCAATTAGTTCTTGCAGAACCATAAATACTCTTTTAAAGTATTCGGCGTCTTTCACATCCGGTGCTTTGGTTCCTATGCTGTTTAACAGCTGAGCAAAACTACTGCCGCCAAGTTCAAAATCGTCCGATGCCAAGTCAATATAAACAATGGCACTTTCGGGGTCGTTTTTGAGCACAGGGCTTACTGTTTTATTGATGTCTTTTGCCTCAGCAGCAGCTGTAACAATAACAGTTCCAGGTGCCATTACTTTATTTCCATCGGGATATTTTTGGGTCATCGAAAGGCTGTCCTTACCTGTTGGAACGTTGATGCCTAATTCAATACAAAAATCACTCAGTGCTTTTACTGCCATGTACAACCGACTGTTTTCACCGGGGTTCTTAGCAGGCCACATCCAGTTTGCACTTAAAGATACACCTTCGAGCCCTCCTTCAAGTGGTGTCCAGAGAATATTTGTCAATGCTTCAGCTACAGATAATCTTGACCCTACACGTGAGTCAATAAGACCAGCTACCGGAGCGTGTCCAAGTGCAGAAGCAATTCCTTTGACACCCCTGTAGTCCAGTGCTGTGATCCCCAGATTGTTTAATGGCAATTGAATAGCTCCAACACACTGTTGCAGCGCCACACGACCTGTTACTGACCGGTCTACTTTATTTGTTAACCAATCCTTACAGGCCACAGCTTCGAGCTGTAATACTTCGTTGATATAAGCATAAACATCTGAAAGATTGTATTGTAGTGCTGAAAACTTATATGGTTTGTATTGATCTTCAAGAATTGTTTTTGGAGGTTTTCCGAAAAGATATTCCAGCCGCAGATCTATCGGGCAGACTTTTTCGTCGCGCATAAAAACCAATTGCTGATCGTTTGTGGCACTACCTACCCTATACATGGGGGCACGTTCGCGATCAGCAGTTTTTTGCAGCATTTCCATAAATTCCGGATGAATCACCAGGCCCATTCTTTCCTGCGATTCATTCCCGATGATTTCTTTATCAGAAAGCGTTGGATCTCCAACGGGTAATTTTGCTATTTCAATTTTACCACCACTGTCTTCAACCAATTCCGAAAGGCTGTTTAAATGTCCGCCAGCCCCGTGATCGTGTATGGAACGAACAGGATTTTGAACACTTTCGGTCATAGCACGTATTACATTTGCTACCCGTTTTTGCATTTCCGGATTTGCTCTTTGCACGGCATTCAGCTCAATAGCGTTGCTAAACTCTCCCGTGTCAACGCTTGATACAGCACCTCCACCCATTCCGATACGATAGTTGTCGCCGCCCAAAACGACAATCAAATCTCCAGGTTCAGGTTTTTCTTTTTGACTGTCTTCAGCTTTGGCAAAACCAACACCACCAGCCAACATAATAACCTTATCGTAGCCAAATGATAGTTGTTCATGATGTTCGAAGGTTAGTAAGCTTCCATTGATAAGTGGTTGGCCGAATTTATTACCAAAATCTGAAGCACCATTAGAAGCTTTTATGAGTATATCAGCTGGATTGTGATAAAGCCATTCACGGGATTTCAAATTGATTTCCCAGCTTCTGTTTTCTTCTGTTCGGGGATAGGAAGTCATATAAACAGCAGACCCTGTGAGCGGTATGGAACCTTTTCCGCCTGCAAGTCTGTCGCGTATTTCCCCTCCACTGCCGGTTGATGCTCCATTGAAAGGCTCAACAGTTGTGGGGAAATTGTGTGTTTCAGCCTTTAGTGAAATAACAGACTGGATATCTCTGATTTCGAAAAAATCTGCCTGATGCTGGCTTGCAGGTGCAAACTGCTCAATCTGCGGGCCTAAAAAGAAAGCCACATTATCTTTATAAGCCGAAACTAATCTGTTTGGATGTTCTTTGGATGTTTTCTTAATTAATGCAAACAGCGTTTCAGGCATTGTTTTGCCATCAATAATGAAAGTGCCATTGAAAATTTTGTGCCGGCAATGTTCTGAATTTACCTGAGCAAAACCATAGACTTCACTGTCGGTTAGTTTTCGATTGATTTTAAGGCTGATTTCTTCAAGATATTTCACTTCATCCTCGCTAAGCGCCAGTCCCTCGGTGATATTGTATTGTTCGATGTCAGAAATATACTCAACAGGATCAGGTTTATGGGAAATATGAAAGAGTAACTGGTCAAGGTTCTGATAACGGGCCTGAAGCATAGGATCGAAGTCCTTGAAGGTCTTGTCTGTTTTAAAAAAGGATTCAATTCTGCTGATTCCTTGAATACCCATGTTTTGAGTTATTTCAACAGCATTAGTGCTCCAGGGAGTAATCATTTCCTTGCGGGGACCAATAAAAAAACCTTTAATTGTTTTTTCCTGAATTTGCCTGGCGTCACCAAAAAGCCAGCTGAGTTTTTCTAAGGTGCTTTGATCCGGTTTTGCGTTGGATTCCAGTGCAATAATACGATTAGCCGAGGGCTGAAAAAACAGTATCATGGGTATGTGTTTTACAGGAAAATAGCTTCGAAAAAACTGCTGCAAAGATATAAAATGGTGTCAATCCTGTAACGAAAACCAGTTGATATGCAGTTTTTATTTATAAAGCTGTGCTAGTCATTTTGATTTTTGAGCAAATCACTCGGAGAAACGCCAAACACTTCATTTGATCGATCAGCTCCAATAGGTTCAATATGCACCAGGATATCATAAACATTGTTTATGTTTTTTTTGATTTCATCTTCAACCTTGTGAGCAATTTCATGACCTTCATTCAAACTTTTTTTGCCATCAATTTCTATATCGAGTGCAATCATATAATAATGGGCCATTTTTCTGGCTCTGATGCGATGTGGGTTATGGGCTCCTTCAACATTACTTACTGATTTTGTTATGGTATTATAAATACCAGGGTCGTCAAGGCCATCCATTAGCTCTCTGCTCGAACGAATGATGATTTTAATGGCTACTATCATTATCCAGATGCTTACAGCAAATGCTGTTAAAACATCCAGCAACGGATAGTTGAAAACATGAGTAAAAACAAGCCCCAGTAATACAGCAATAGAGATAATTACATCATTTTGCATGTTTTTAGCATTGGCTAAAAGCATAGGGCTGTCTATATTTTTTCCTGTTTTGCGTAAATATCGTGCAAGCAGTTGTTTGCCAGCAATGGAAATAATTACCACAACAGCAGCCACGGGATTGGGTATTATGCCTTCCTCTCCGCTTGTTATTCTTTGGAATGTTGCGATGGCAAGCTGTGCCCCTGCAAAAAATATCAAAAATGCCAATAGTTTGGATGCAATGGTATCGGCTTTATCATAACCATATGGATGCTTAAGGTTTGGAGGGCGTGAAATAATGCGGGCTGTGAGTAAGGTAATGAGTGATCCCAAAATATCCCCTGCCGAATCAATTCCATCTGCTACCAATGCCATGCTTCCCGAAATAAATCCAGTGATGATTTTAAGTATCGACAATAATGCATTTGTAACAATGGCTATCCAGGACGACCGGATTATTTTCTTTTCTCGTGTTTTGATCATACTAAGAGCTCAATTTCACAAAATTATAGTTTTTTGCATAACTCATTTTCCAATTACAGTTTTTGAAGATAAAAATAAGTTTACATGTTTCGTGATTTGTTTGCTTTCGATCAGAAAACCATCATGACCGAAATCTGTTATTACCGTAACTAAATGGCAATTTGGCATATACCTTGACATAAATACCTGTTCTTCAGGTGGAAAAAGTTGATCTGTGTCAAGTGCAATAAGAAGTGTTTTTGTGTTTATTTGAGCGAGTACCTCTTCTACTTTGCCCCTGTTTCTGCCAATATTATGACTATCAAAAAGGTGAGACATTACGACATAGCTATAGGCGTTATAACGCTTAATAAGCTTATCGCCCTGATAGTTTTGATAGCTTATTGCTTTGTAATTTCCATTCAAAGAAGGCATACTATCAGCTTGGGTGGAATTGTATGCTTTAGCATTGCGGTAGCTGATCAAAGCCATAGCACGGGCGGCTCGCAAACCATTTTTACCTCCATCAGGATTATCGTCAAAATAGGTTGGGTCGGCTTTTATTGCCATTCTTTGGGTTTCATTAAAGGCAATATTCCAGGGAGATGCAAAGGCACTACTGGCAATGAATACCATGTTTTCGATAATTTGCGGAAACATTATTGAATATTCCAATGCTTGAAATGCACCAATAGAGCCTCCGATTATCATTTCGATTTTTTTAATTCCGATACCTTTTCGTAGTATTTCATGCGCCTGAACAAGATCACGTACTGTAATTTTTGGGAAAGTCCGCATCCAGGGCTTTCCTGTGTTAGGGTTTAGATCGAGAGGGCCTGTTGTGCCATAGCAAGAACCAATTACATTGGCGCAGATAACAAAATAACGGTCTGTGTCCATTAATAATCCGGGGCCAATCATACCTGGCCACCAATCCTTTGCATCAGCATTGGCGGTGTAGGCATGACAAACCCAAATCACATTGTCAGCATTTTCGTTTAGCTTTCCCCAACTCTGATAGGCTATTTTCAATTCCGGAATTTCTTCACCGGTTTCTGTGATGAATGGTCCGTTATGATAGAAGTATTTGTTTTTGTCCATCTATAAAAAAACAAGCCATCCTTCATAGTTTGCAGGATGGCTCAATTTATTGTTTACTTATTCAAAAGGTTATAATGAAGCACTCATGGTAGCAATGTTTCTATCAACTTTTTTAAACAAACCCTGTAAAACACTGCCTGGGCCAACTTCAATCACCGTTTTTGCACCGTTGGCAATCATATTATTCATGATATGGGTCCACCTTACGGGTGCGGTGAGCTGGGCAATCAGGTTTGTTTTTATAATTTCCGGATCGTTAACTGATTGACCTGTAACATTTTGATAGATCGGGCAAATACCTCTGCTAAATTTAGTGGCGGCAATTGCCTCGGCCAGTTCAAGGCGTGCAGGTTCCATCAGCGGACTGTGGAAAGCGCCGCCTACTTTGAGAGGCAAAGCACGTTTGGCACCGTTTTCGAGTAGTTTTTCGCAAGCTATTGCGATGCCTTTTTCTGAACCGGAAATTACCAGCTGACCCGGGCTGTTATAGTTTGCTGGCACCACGATTTCGCCTTTTATGCCGGCGCAGATATTTTCAACCGTTTTGTCATCAAGTCCAAGAATGGCAGCCATTGTTCCGGGTTCTGTTTCGCAAGCCTTTTGCATGGCAAGAGCCCTTTTGTAAACAAGCTTAAGTCCGTCTTCAAAAAGCAAGGTTTTATTGGCAACCAAGGCCGAAAACTCGCCTAAAGAATGACCGGCTACCATATCAGGTTTAAAGTCATCCATAGTGAGAGCCAGAATAACAGAATGTAAAAAGATAGCTGGCTGCGTAACTTTTGTTTGTCGGAGGTCTTCATCGGTTCCCTCAAACATCAGATCAGTTATCTTAAATTTTAAGATACTATTGGCTTTTTGAAACAGCTCTTTAGCCCGGGCAGATTTGTCGAACAAATCTTTTCCCATACCAACAAATTGTGCTCCCTGTCCGGGAAATACGTAAGCTTTCATTTTATTTGTTTGATTTGTCTCTAAGGGTTGTTTTTATCCAACCTCAATTATTTTGTAAAACTGAAAACCAAAAAAAAGTTGTATTTCAATTTTATGCTGTAGAGATTTTTGTGTTTTTGTAAAAAATAACCTATCTGCGATTACCAAAAAAGCGCAGCAAAAATAAGAATAAATTGATAAAATCGAGATAAAGTGTTAAAGCTCCCATTATGGTGACTTTGCGTAGCGTATCTCCTTGTTGAATAGCAGAGGCTCCCAAACGCTTTAGTTTTTGAACATCATATGCGGTAAGGCCAGTAAAAACCAACACGCCAATAAAGCTAATGATGTAATCCATTGTGGAACTTTTCAAGAAAAAATTCACAACTGAAGCGATAATTATACCAATCAGCCCCATCATCATCATGGAGCCAAAACGGCTCAAATCAGTTTTGGTTGTATATCCTACAAAAGCCATCACACCAAACATACCGCTGCTTATCACAAAGGTTTTTGCAATGGAAGCGCCAGTGTATGCCAAAAAGATAAAACTTAGACTAAGTCCCATCAATATTGAATAAAGCAAAAAAATCAGTGTTAATGACTGGGCACTCATTCTTGCAAAACCCATTGACATCCAGAAAACAAGGCCCAGAGGCGACAGCATTACAATCCAGCCACCTATGGTCATATTTCCGGTTTGTGGGTTAAACATAAACTGCATAAAGGATTCGTTGCCGGCAAAGAGATAAGCAGTTAGTGCAGTGATAGCCAGTGCTAAAAACATCCAGCTAAAAACATTGGCTAAAAATGTTTTTGCCATCGCTTGCGATTCAAAAGTAGCTTCTGAGGTAAAGGAGGGTTTTATGTAATTCATTTTTGATAGCGTTGAAAAATTATTTTTAATGAAGTGAGGCACCAATCAGGCTAATAAACTCGGAGCGTGTTTCAGCTTTACGAAATGCTCCTGTGAAATCAGAGGTTGTTGTTACAGAACTCTGTTTTTGTACGCCTCTCATCGCCATACATAAATGTCGGGATTCTATAACAACTGCAACACCGAGCGGGTTAAGTGCTTCCTGAATAGCTTCCTTAATTTGTGTTGTGAGTCGCTCCTGAACTTGTAATCTGCGGGAATAGGCTTCTACAACACGGGCAATTTTGCTAAGTCCTGTGATGTATCCATTAGGAATATAACCCACATGAGCTTTGCCAATGAATGGAATCATATGATGCTCACAAAGTGAAAAAATTTCAATGTCTTTTACGATCACCATTTCGCGATAATCTTCTTTAAACTTAGCCGATAAAAGAATTTCACGCGGATCGTGATCATAACCCTGTGTTAAAAACTGAATAGATTTGGCTACCCTGCGTGGGGTATCCAAAAGCCCTTCCCTGGAAGGATTTTCTCCTATCAATGCTAGTATTGCAGCATAATGCTGCTCTAGCTGAGCCAGTTTTTCGGGTGCAAATTTTTCTATTTTTTCGTATCCCAACATTTCTTTTGGTGCTTCTTTCATCAAGAGTAAAAATTAATATGGAAATCTATGATCCAAAATATTCAACAAAATTATTTTCGGATTCGTGTAGTCTTACGCAATGTAAACTTGCACCAAGTGCTTGTATGTCAGATTCTATCTGCTCCCAAATTGCAATAGCCAATACTTCTGTGGAGGCAAATTTCCCTTGCATAAACGGCACTTCCAAATTGATATTTTTATGATCCAATTTATCAGTTATCTTTTCACGAATAATTTTACTAAGCAGTTTCAGATTTATTAAAAAACCTGTTTCTGGGTTTACTTCTCCTTTAACTGTAACAAACAATTCATAATTGTGCCCATGCCAGTTTGGATTAGAGCATTTTCCAAAGACTTCCATGTTTTTCTCATCGGTAAAATCAGCCCTGAATAAGCGATGAGCTGCGTTGAATCGTTCCCTGCGTGTGATATAAATCATAAACGATAAAAAGATTTGATTTTGAACAGCAAAAGTACGGTTTTATATGTAAAAGTGCATTTATTCATTTCGGGAAGAAAGCAAACCAATTGTATGAATTAACGATCAAATGTTTATTTTTTAACATTGAATCGTGTGCCAACCCAAATTCTAAACTGTTCAACACCAAGTGCATAAGCTGAGGTGTTTAGGGGTAAGAGGGCATTGTTGAAACCGCTTACACCTCCCATTCCGGCAAACCATGACTTACCGTTATAGCCTGCTGCAAACCGTGAAGTCCACAAAAAATAAGCATTGTTACGTGTAAAGTGCTCTGTTTCGGTATGGTAATCATAGTATTGTAAGAATGCTCCGGGCAGCAACGCAAGATTGATGTAAAACTGCTTCCATATTACGAGTGAGTAGGAGTAACCTGCAAATACCCCTACAAAGCTAAACTTACCCCTAACCATTTCATCTTCTGCGAAAACCTCATAGGTATCGGAATAATCCTGCGGAACAAGACTGCTGTTAGCCTTTAAACGATTAATCTGAAATGCAGGTGCGATCAAAACAGATCCAGCACTTTTGCGCTGGTATTCATTTTGTATGTATGCAGCCCTGAAAGAGTGCTTTTTATGGTTGGGTACAAAATAAAAAATACCACTCATACTATTGATGTCGAGGTCAGGACGGTACAAATAGGGATCACCTTTTTTAAAATCCTTCATTATTTCAGGACTATTTTCCAGAAAAAATCCTTTGTAGTTTGAATAGGCCAATTCTGCATTTATCCAGGATCCATAAGCATTGAGCCGCAAATCAAAGGAGGATGAGCTACCATAAATGTCAGTATTGTCGGAGATAAATGGCGTTTTTACAGCCAATCCCAAACCAAACCATTTGTAAAATCCAGCCAAACCTATGTGTTGAGGACTGTTTGGGCTATAAAGCAAACCCGGACCTTGTGAAAGTGGATCGATTTCAAGGTTGATAGCTTCATAAAGGCTGTATATTCGAGTCGTAAGCTTATCCTTGTGATCTTTAATATAGCTTGTATCTGCCTGAGCAACTGCAAAATTTGCCAGCAATAGCAAAATAAGCGATACAGAAATCCGGTGCAGCTTTTTGCTAACAGATATTGAAGAAATCATTGATCACTTTTTTTTGTTACTGCACTGACTTCTATTGTGGTAAAAATTACATAATAACTAAAAAAGCACAGTAAAAACGGAACCGCTTCTTCTCGATTATAAAGCAAATAAACAATTATTACAGCCAGGTAAACCAATAACTTAAGGAAGGTTGCCAGCATGAAAAAATTGGTAAAACTGCTTAGTTTTTTTGCTTTTGCCCGTTTATAAAGTAGAAATAGTCCAATATTTCCCACAACGAAAAACAACAAAAGAAAAGGCCAAGCAGGACTATAATACTCTTTTGGAACTTGATTAAATATTAAATAGCTAACAATTGCAGCAACTGCTGCTGCAATTAAATTTTTAAAAAGAAAACTTCGTAAATCCTGTGTCATAAAACAGTTTTTATTTTTTCAAAAAGTCCTTTACGGCATAATAGATCGATAAAAATACTGCCAGAATTGAAAATAAAACTGTGAAAACAGGAAATTTCCATTGTAGCCATTCATCAAGTTTTATGCCGCCGAAAACTCCGGTCAGGATGATAAATAACATCTGGAATGCCAGCGATGAATAGCGGGCATAAGTATTGAGATAGTCTCCTGGTTTATTTTTGTTTTTTTTCATCTGATGGAGTATGCTTCATTTCGCACTTTCCACTAAACTGCGCACCGACTTCTATAGAGAGTTTTTTGGTTATCATCTCACCTTCAAAAACAGCTGATGCTTTTAATATGGTTAATTCTTCTACTTTCAGGCTGGCTTTTACCTTGCCCGAAATGTCTGCCTGCTGGCAGGTCAGGTCGCCTTCTACTATTCCGCTTTGTCCGATAACGATTTTCCCGTTTGACAGCACTGTGCCAATTACTGTACCATCAATACGAATATCTCCGGCTGATTGGATTTCACCTTTTATTGTTGTTTCAGAACCAATTAAATTACGTGTGGTGGATTCAGCTCCGTTTTTGTTCTGTTTCATGTATTGAATCTATTTTAAAAGCAAAAGTAGGACAATTCAAGAATATTTCAGAGGCTTTATTGGGAAATAACTGAATTCCAAAAACTTGCATACTCTTCAATATCTTTGTTACGATAAAATATGGGGTAGTTGGATAAGGAAATAGGATAAACACTATAATCCGACGCTGCTATCCCTCCCAAAACATAATCAGATTGAGTGAGCACTTCAAAATAGTCGATTGCTGCGTCGCGTGTAGCAAAATTTCCAACGGTGATGAGTGAGTTGTCTTTGTCGAGCACCAGATTTTTTATCATCAGGCTTTGTACACTAAATTCCCTTTGATTAAAATCTGAAAGCCTTACCTTTAGAGGGTCGATACGTATTTTGGATGTATTGCAGACTAACATTACCATGTATTGAGACTGATTATTAATAATATAAGGTGTTTTTGGCGCCTCAACAGGAGCTGTTTCATCTACCGGTATATCAACTTCAACATTCAATTCGTAAGTTTTACCAATATTTCTGAGGATATCCTGTGCAAGTGGTACAACACTGCTTTGGGGATACTTCTTAACAAGCTTATCAAGTGCAACTGCCATTGTGTCAACCACTTCAAGCCTGCCGGAAGCAACGGCCCGCAAAAATGCAAATCTTGGCAGCAAAGCTGTATCATTGGGATACAACTCCAGCGCGCGGTCTGCATTCATAACTACTCTAAAATACTGCCCTGCTTTGTAGGCATCGTAAGTTCTTTCATAGAAAGCAGCTGATTCACTTTGCGCTGCTGCTTTTTTAACAAAGTACTCCGGATCCAGCAATACCTGTGCATAATCAGAGTCAGGATAATCCTGAATAATGGTAAGCTTGTAGTTTTCGGCTGTCTCAAATTCTTCTTTTTCTCTATGAAGCTTGTAAAGCGCATAAAGAGAAGGCAATCTGTATTCGTTTTCAGGATATCTTGTATTTAAGGTAGTGTAGGAATCGATTGCCTCAGGAACATCATTTAATTTTTCCATGTATATGAAGCCTAAATTGTTGAGGGCTTCAGCTATGTCGTTATTGGCAGCTTGCTGCAGTTCTTCGGTCAAAGGCAGTTCCTGAAGATAGTAGGCCCGATCGCGTGGTGTAAGGTTTGCTGCTGCTGTATCGGATTCAGTAGTTTCATTGCTGGCCGTTAAATCCAATCCGCCGGCATCGATGTTGATACTCTGTTTATCGCTAACCCGCCAGTTGTCTTCAAGTTTTCTTCGTCCCCATTTCCTAAGAAATTCAGTATAGCCAAAACTTAAAGTGTTTGGGTTATAAAAATACCATTCAGTGGATTGCTCCATATTATTCTGAGGCTCCCTATTGCCCGGCATCATGGCCATTTGCTCTTCCAAGCGCTCTGCTTCCTGTTGTCGTTTTTCTTCTTCGATATATTCAGCTATAATGCCATCAATCACTTTGTTGCGCGATAATGAGTCCATTGTAGCAAGGCGCAAAAGACTGTCTTGTGTTTGTACAATTACAAGGTTTTCTACCAATTCCTGTAAAACACCAGCACGGTTGTTAATGCTGTCGTAGCCAGGATACTCCAGTGGAAGGGCACTAACTGCGGTGTCGTAATATGCTTGTGAAGGTACATATTGCAAATTATCGAATAGTAAACCAGCCACTAAAAGGGCCGAAGTGGCTTGTTGGCTTTTGTTTATTGTACTAACGGCAACAGATTTTTTCAAAAAGGAAATGGCATCTTTTTCTCGGTTTTCTTTAAGTGCAATTTCTGCCAGTGCGTAATAGATGCGATCCTGAAACTCTTCATTTTTCTCATCACGCAGCATTTTGTTGAGAATTTTAATGATCTGCTTGCTATCGCCCTGGTTTGTATCATAAGCCTTGGCCAGATTGATTCGGGCTTCAAAAGCCAGTTTATATTCGGGGTTGCGTTTTATTACTTTTTTAAACTGTTCTGTAGCTGCAACGAGATCACCCTGACGCTCGTATATCTGACCCAGGATAAACATGGCTCTGGTTTTGAGCTGTTTGTCATTGCTTCTGAAAATTCCTCTTTTGAGGTGTGTAACAGCCTCATCAAAATTTTGGCGAACGATATAATAATCAGCCCAAACCATTTCAAGGTTGCGATATACTTCAGCAGGCATTTCATTTTCGCGCGAAGCAGCATCCAGGGCGCGAAGCATCGGTTCGGCTTTTTCATATTGCTCAAGTTCAATGTAGGTTTTAGCGAGCCATAAGTCTGCTGTATATTTAATATCGTTATAATTGTACTGACTCGAAACAAAATCAAAAGTGCGTCGGGCACTGATGTAATCCTGTTTATAAAAATGAGCCTTGCCCATCATTAGGTAACTGTCATCAATCCAACGAACGTACTCTTTACTGCCAAATTTCATAGAATGCCGCTGAACACCTATCGAGCCTTTTTGAATAGCGCGGTCCATGGATTGATAAATACGCTGTGCATCACTTTTTTTTCCGTAGTTAAACACCCTTAATACGTTTAAATAGTCGTCTTCAACGTTGTCTTGCAGCGTTTTTACACCCTCTTTCAAGCTTTCATTTCCATTCCAGTAAACATTATACTTACTGGTTATATTATGGTAAACACGCCTTGTCCATGTGTTCTTTTTAGTGGAACATGCGCCTAAACCAATCAATATAATAACGATCAGGCTAAGCCTTATAAAAGTGTTTTGAATTTTTGGCACCGTGAAGTATTTATCTACCATAACTTAACTTACAGCAAAATATTATAAGTCCGGATTGTTTATTCGGACAGCTTTTAATTAGTTTTCCTGATGCAAAAGTAAGTAAATCAAGTTTCAGGCAGCTTTTTAGTGCTTTATTTCTTGAAGGATGTGAAATGTAAAAGGAAAGAAGCACAAGAAATACAGCGATATACAGGCAAGATCATATTGAAGAAATTCCTTACAAAACTTTTTAGATTACTTTTGCAAACGAATTGAATATGCTATGCTAAAGAGTCAGAAGAAAGAAAAGTGGTACCGTAAACTCAGACATAAATACCGCCTTGTAATTTTTCATGATGAAACATTTGAGGAGAAGCTGAGTTTTAGGCTTAGTCGGTTGAATGTTTTTGTTTTATTGGTAAGTTTAAGTGTTTTTTTGATTGTTGTAACGACTTATATTATTGCATTTACTTCGTTGCGGGAATACATCCCCGGATATACTGACATTACTTTGAATTCGCGTATTTATGAGGTGGCACGCAGGGCCGATTCACTTGAGCGTGTATTTGCACAAAAAGAAATCTACATCAATAACATTAAAAGAATAGTTGAAGGATATGATGCAGAATCCGACAGTTTGGAAGCCATTACAAATGCCAACCTTATGCGCACCTCAGCTATTGATACCATTCGCATGACCAAAAGTGAGGAAGACAGTTTGTTGCGTTTAGAGTTTGAGTCGGCGGAGCGCTATAACCTTTACGGACAAGGAAATATTTTGCCTGAAAGCAGAAGACGTACCATGCAGACCGCCAATTTTTTTGTTCCTTTAAAAGGTTTGATAACCAATACATTTGATGTTCAAAAAAAGCATTTTGGTGTTGATGTTGTGTCAAATGTTAACGAAGCGATCAAAGCCGTTTTGGAGGGTACAGTTGTTTTTGCCAACTGGACACCCGACAATGGATATATTATAGGTATTCAACATGCCGGAAATTTTCTTTCAATTTACAAGCATAATTCGGTATTGCTCAAATCCGAGGGAGATTTGGTAAAGGCTGGCGAGGTGATTGCCATTGTTGGAGATTCCGGTGAGTTAAGCTCAGGACCCCATCTGCATTTTGAATTGTGGTTCAACGGATTGCCTATCAATCCGGAAGAATATATCTCGTTTAATTAGAGGTTTTGGTCTCAACTAGAAATGGTGTTCTTAAAAAACCATAAATGCGAGCTGTTTTGCTGAGTAAACCAACAGTTTGTTAATGAAACTTCATTTTTTTTTAGTAATCTTGCACGCTTTTAAATTGTATGAACATCCTTTGGTTTTGCCTGTTTACACCTAAGTTAAATAAGGCATAGCCTTTAAGTTTTCAAGAATATATGGAAATTGTCATCAAAATCGTTCAGCTGCTTTTAAGCCTGTCAATACTTGTTGTAGTGCATGAATTTGGTCATTTTGCGGCAGCGAAAATTTTTAAAACCCGTGTCGAGAAGTTCTACCTTTTCTTTGATCCCTGGTTTTCTATTTTTAAGTTTAAGTTTAAGGGAACTGAATACGGCATGGGTTGGTTGCCCTTGGGAGGATATGTTAAGATATCCGGTATGATTGACGAATCTATGGATAAAGAAGCCATGAAGCAACCACCTAAAGATTATGAGTTCCGTTCCAAACCAGCCTGGCAGCGCCTTATCATCATGCTTGGTGGTGTTACTATGAATGTTGTACTGGCTTTTTTGATATATATCGGAATGCTAAGTATTTATGGCGAGCAGTTTTTGCCAACTTCCGAAGCTAATCGTTATGGCATTGCAACGGATAGTCTTGCCCGTTCGTTTGGTTTTCAGAATGGCGACAAAATTCTAAGTGTTAACGGTGAATATGTAGAGGATTTTAATAAAATCCCCGTAACGATGATCCTTGAGAATGCCCGACAACTGGAGATTGAGCGTAACGGAAAAAAAGAAGTACTCACTTTGCCGGAAAATGCAATTGCTCAGCTTGTTAAGCATGATAATCCGCTATTTTTATCTGTCAGAATTCCATTTATTGCAGGAGCTTTCCCTGATGGATCTGTTGCTGAAGAAGCAGGTATGCAGATTGGTGATTCAATAGTTGGGATTAATGGTCAATCGATGCGTTATTTTCAAGATTTCAGAGAAGGTATTCAGCAATTTAAAAATCAGGATGTTGTTATCAATGTAAAGCGGGGTGCTGATGCAGTTAATCTGGCCATGCATGTGCCCGAAGAAGGGCTTATTGGGGTTTATCCCAGCCAGCAGCTCAATGACTTCTTTAAATTTAGTGAAAAGCATTACAATTTTGCGCAAGCTATTCCAGCCGGAATGAAGAAAACAGTTGATGGTATAGGGGGGTATCTTAAGCAGCTTAAACTCTTGTTTTCTCCCGAAGTAAAGGCCTATGAAAGTGTTGGAGGTTTTATTTCGATTGGATCTATTTTTCCGCCCGAATTTCATTGGGAGAGCTTTTGGCGACTTACAGCTTTTCTTTCTATTATGCTTGCCGTTTTAAATCTGCTACCGATACCTGCACTTGATGGTGGTCATGTGATGTTTCTTTTTTATGAATTAATTGCAGGGCGAAAGCCAAGTGATAAATTTATGGAAGTGGCCCAAATTGTCGGTATGGTTTTACTGTTTGGCTTGCTGATTTTTGCCAATGGTAATGATATTGTAAAGCTTTTCCGATAGATTAAGCACTCATTTTTTCATTTAGCGAACGAAAGCCGTTTCCAAGAATTTCAGAAGCATTTAGGCTAACAACAAAAGCTTTTTGATCGGTTTGGCTGATAAACTCTTTTAACAAGACAATCTCCCGACGCCGAAGCACAACAAACAGCATGTTTCGTTCATTTCCGGCAAACATTCCTGTTCCATGGATCAGTGTCGCACCCCTTTTATAGTCATTGGTAATTTTGTTGGCAATTTCAATAGACTTATCAGATATTATTAAAACAACTTTGTCAGTTTGGGCTCCTTCAAGTACCATGTCAATCACCTTCCCCATCACAAAAATTGCTAATAAGGAGTATAAGGGGATTTTCCAGTCGGCCAGAACAATTGTTCCAAAAACAACGATTACAGCGTCAATCATCATCATCAGCTTGCCTAAAGCCTGTCCTGTCCATTTGCCTGCCATCATTGCCATTACATCTGTTCCTCCGCAAGTTGCCTTGGCTTTGAAAAACAAACCAACACCCAAGCCTATCACAGCACCACCAAACAATGCCGAAGTAAGCGGGTCGTCGTTCAAGAGAGGATAGTCTCCAAAAAAATAAGTGAAACCATCCATAAAACCGCTTGTTAGAAAAAAACCGGTAACAGTTTTTGCCCCAAAACGTGGCCCCAGCACTTTTATCCCTATCAAAGTGAGAGGAATATTAAAAGCCAGCGCCATTAATCCAACCGGTGTATTGAAACTGTGATGCAATACAATAGAAATGCCATATATCCCACCTGGTACAATTTTGTGGGGAGTGATAAAAAAAACATATCCAGCAGCGATTAAAACAGCTCCCACCAGAATCAGCGCATAGGCTTTAATCCACAAGAAGCTAAAAGGCCGGTGCTTGATTAAAAACGCCATTTCTTATGATTCCAGCTTATCGCGCAAAGATTTAAAGCCTTCTCCCAAAATTTCGTTCGCATTAATTACTGTCACAAAGGCTTTAGGATCAATATGGTGGATATACTCCTGAAGCATAGCCATTTCGCGTCGGTTTACCACAGTAAAAATGATAGTTTTCTCATTGCCATTATACATTCCTTTTCCTTTGAGATAAGTACCACCACGGTTGAGGTCGTCGATAATCTTGCTTCTGATTTCCTCATATTTATCACTGATAATAAATAGTGTTTTATCATAGTCAACCCCCTGAAGAATGGCGTCAATAACTTTTCCGGTGATATAAATAACGATAAGTGAATAAAGCGGAATTTTCCAATCCTGAAAAACCAACAAGCCAACTAAAACAATTACAGAATCGACCCAGATTAAAAGTTGACCCACTGGAAGACTTGTGTACTTACTGATGATCATGGCAATAATATCTGTTCCTCCGGAAGTAGCTTTGGATTTGAAAATCAATCCCAGTCCTGTTCCCAGAAAAACACCACCGAATATGGCACTCAAAAGTGGTTCGTTGGCTACTAAAGGATCCTCACCATATAAATAGGTAATACCGTCTACAAAAAATGCAGTAAGTAAAAAGCCAATTACTGTTTTATAACCAAATCTTGGACCTAAAATCCGTATCCCGATCAAGGTCAGCGGAATATCCATTGATAGTGCTGTCAAGCCTACAGGTGTTCCCAATAAATAGTGAATTACAATAGCAATACCATAAACACCACCCGGAACAATTTTATAGGGTGTGATAAACAACACAAATCCCGAGGCCAAAATAAATGATCCAATAATGATTAATAAATGATTGATAATCCATCGTTTGGAGAATAATTTGTCTTTTTGAATAAATGCCATGTCAGCAGGTTTTAGAATTTTCGCCGGCAAAATTACTACCTTAAAGTGGCATCTCAATGCAAAAGGAATTAAATCTGGTTCTAATTTATTTCTTGCACAATAAAGTGTATAAAATCATGTTTTTTTCTGCAAACAGACATGTTTAAGATATGCTTTTAAACAAGTTGAGATAAATTTATTACTTTAGCCCGCACAAAAAAACTTGCCGTATTGAACTGATGCGATTGATAAACAAGAACTTAACATTTTTTCTTTTCTTATTTATAAGTCTCAACGCTGGTTTTGCGCAACAGGCTCCTGAATTTACCTATCATACCAACACTTACACTTTTAGAAATCCTGGTTTTGCTGGTATGGGTGAAGGTATTTGTTTAAATGGTATTGTCAGACAACAATGGTCTGGATTCCAGGATGGAGAGGGTGAAAATGTTGCTCCGGAAACTTTTCTTGTTACTGGTGATATGCCAGTACGTTGGTTACGAGGTGGAGTTGGCCTGGCTATCATTCAGGACAAGTTGGGTTTTGAAAATAATATCGGTGTAAATCTTGGTTACAGTTATCATGCTGATTTGGCTGGTGGCAGGCTTGGAATAGGAACAGCGATAAATTTGTTGAACCGTTCAATGGATTTTGGCAAGTTTGACCCTCAGGATCAGAGTGACCCTGTTTTGGCCAGCGGAGAGCAAACAGACATGCTTTTTGACGTAAACCTTGGTTTGTTCTGGCAGGTTGATAATTTGTATTACATTGGACTTTCAGCAACCAGCCTTCTGGAAACAAAGGGTAAAGCTTTGGGAAGCACTGCCGAGAGTAGTGCAAGTTTTGTTGGTGATCGCACATTTTACCTTGTTGCAGGATATGAATTTCCTATCCCGGGCAGATCGGCCTATGAATTACTTCCCAGTGTGAGTGTTGTTACCAATAGCGTTAAAACACAAATTGACCTTACGGCCAAAGTGCTATACAATAATAAGTTCTGGGGTGGCGTTAACTATAGGCTTCAGGAATCCATTGGCTTAATGGCTGGTGTTTATATCAAGGATATCCGTATAGGTTATGCCTACGATATCAACACTTTAGGCTTGTCGGTGGTTCCCGGATCACATGAGATTAGTATTGGGTATTGTTTTAAATTACAGCCCGACCGATCAGCAAGGATTTATAGAAATACGCGTTATTTGTAAGGATGAATTGAAAAAAAATTAAGCGACTTTAATCTTATTTGTTAATTTTGGCCGCTTTATAGATAAAAGGAAAAAGGAATTCTAATTTTGATTTTTAAAACTATCTACAATATGACTTGTAGGAAACATAGAATAATTGAGCGCTTAACGATGAAGAATTTACTGCTTTTTGCATCTGCCTTGCTTTTGCTGGCTAGCTGCAGCAATTCCAATCAGGGTGAATTGGTTGGTGCCCGCCAAAAATCGAAACCATTTTATCAACCCGATCCTTACGGAATGGTATTTATTCCTCAGGGAAGCTATACTATGGGTGTAGGTGGTGAAGATATTACGTATGGCCAGTTGCATCAGCCCAAAACGATTTCTGTTTCTGCCTTTTTTATGGACGAAACAGAAATTACAAATAATGAATATCGTGAGTTTGTTTATTGGGTGCGCGATTCCATTGCCCGTACTTTGCTTGGTGAAGTAAGACCCGATGAATACCTGATCATGGAAAATGAAAAAACAGGTGAAATCTATGACCCACCATTTCTTAACTGGAAAGAAGATATTGACTGGAACAGTGAGGATCAGGACGTAAGAGACGTGCTGGAAGAAATGTATCTTCCTGATTTTGAGCGCTATTTCAGAAGGAAAGAAATAGATACCCGTAAATTATTTTATGAATATTACTGGGTTGATTTGCAGGCAGCTGCAAAAAAAGAATTTGTTGAAGGAGCTGATTTCAGAAATGCCGGTTTAGCTAACCGCCCCAAAGGTTTGGAAAATCGTTCTATTTATGTTCGAAAAGAAATGATTAATGTTTATCCCGACACATTGGCCTGGATTCACGATTATACGTATTCATTTAATGATCCGCTTACTGAGAAATATTTCTGGCATCCGGCTTACGATCACTATCCTGTAGTAGGTGTAAACTGGAGTCAGGCTAAAGCTTTTTGTGTTTGGAGAACTGAAAAACTTAATAGTTTCCTTAGAGCCAAAAAAGGAGAAGTTTCACTTGCTGAGTTTCGGTTACCCACAGAAGCAGAGTGGGAATGGGCTGCCAGAGGTGGCAATCACCTGAACCCTTATCCATGGGGTGGTCCTTATACACGTAATGATAAAGGTTGTTTTTTGGCAAACTTTAAGCCTTTGCGTGGAAATTATATTTCCGATGGTGGTTTGAGGACTGTAATTGTTGGTCATTTTCCACCAAACGATTGGGGACTCTATGATATGGCCGGAAACGTAGCTGAGTGGACTAATAGTGCTTTTGACCCATCTTCCTACAACTTCACATGGGATATGAATCCAAACTATACTTACAACGCCAAAGAAAATGACCCACCAGTAATGAAGCGCAAGGTTATTCGTGGTGGCTCCTGGAAAGATATTGCATATTATCTGCAAGTTACTACCCGTGCGTATGAATATCAGGATACGGCTAAAAGTTATGTCGGTTTCAGAACTATTCAGCCATTCCTAGGGCGAAACAAGGGCGATAATCCAAATAAGGCTTCACGCGTTTATAATTAATAATGATTTCCTCGTTAACTCATAGAAATAAATAATTTTTAATCAATAACAATTATGGGATTTAGCAAATTCTTAAGAAGTAAAGGCTATAAAAACTTCATGTCCAAGCTGTATGGTATTGGTGCTGCTTTGGTAATTTTAGGAGCTCTCTTTAAAATTAATCACTACAATTACGCCAATGAGATGTTGATTATCGGGATGGCTACTGAGGCGATTATTTTCTTCTTTTCTGCCTTTGAACCTCCGCATGTTGAGCCTGACTGGAGTCTTGTTTATCCGCAGCTGGCAGGGATGTATCATGAAACACCTGTAGAGAATGAGCTTGAATCCAAAAAGACAGCTACACAAAAGCTTGATGATATGTTTAAGGAGGCAAATATTGAGTCTGCTACATTGGAAAGACTAAGCAAAGGCTTTGAAAAGTTTAGTGAAAATGCCTCCAAGATGTCTGATATATCCAATGCAGCTTTGGCTACCAATGAATATGTTGATAATATAAAACAAGCGACTAAGTCAGCTTCTGAATTATCAGGAAACTATAAAAAAGCCTCTGATGTATTGAGCCAGGATGCACAAGCCACTGTTGACTATATCGAAAACATGAAGTCAGCTTCTGATAACGCAGGCAAGCTAAGTACTGCTTATGTGCAAGCTGCTGATATTATCAAGTCAGAAATGAGAAGCACCGAAGAGTTTGCTGGTACTGTTAAAGAAGCTTCTTCGTCTGCAAAGCAACTGGCAGATTCCTATTCCAAATCTGCTTCACTAATTCAAAAATCTGTAGAAGCCCTTGATTTTGGAACTATTGACGGTGAAGGCTATAACAAACAATTACAGCAAATTGCTAAAAATCTTGCTGCATTAAATGCTGTTTATGAATTGCAGCTGCAAGGTTCAAGCAAAGCAGCTGAAGCCAGTGATAAGCTCTATCAAACAATGGCTCAGTATCTTGATAAGGTTAATCAATCTGCAGAGAATACGGCACAGTTCAACCAGCAGTTATCAGAACTGTCAAACCGTATGAGTGCCTTGAACAAGGTATATGGCAATATGCTTTCAGCTATGAATGTAAAAGCTTAAGCAGTAATTTAAAATGAGATCCAAACTATCGATCAAAATAAGATAATAGACAATGGCTGGATATAAAGAAACGCCTCGGCAGAAGATGATCGGGATGATGTACCTGGTGCTTACTGCAATGCTGGCTCTTAATGTGGCAAAAGATATTCTGGATGCTTTTCTGGTTGTTAATGACAGCATGGAACTGACAAACCAAAGTTTTGCAACAAAAATTGCCAGTCAATATGCAAAGTTTGAAACACAGTATAATCTTGAACCTACCAAGGTTGAGGATTATTGGGTGAAAGCCAAGGACGTGCGGGAGAAATCCTATGAACTGATTGAGTATATCGAAGATATTAAAATAGAGTTGGTAGCGCGCTCTGAAGGAGTTACCAGAGAAGAAGCGCTGGCCACTTTTTTTGAAAAGCAAAGTATTCCGGATCAGTTTAATCCCGGAAAGATGAAGGATCAATATATGTTGAACCTGAATATTGTACCTTCCAGGGATAAGTATGATCAACCTACAAACTACCTGATTGGTCAAAATAAGAATGGTAAAGCCTACGAATTGGCTGAAAAAATGAATGAATACCGCTCATATATTCTTGGTATTATTGGCCAGCAATATGAAAACAGAATTGGTTTGGTTACAACCGGTGATTATAAAGATGCCAGCGGAACACCACAGGATTGGGAGTATTATAATTTTTACCATACAATTCTGGCTGCTGATATTACCTTGTTGAATAAAATTATTGGTGAGATTCAAACAGCTGAATTCGATGCTATTAATACGCTTTATGCCAATATCACCGAAAAGGATTTTAAATTTGATAAAGTAGCCGCCCGTGTGATCCCAAAAACCACCTATATCATACAGGGACAGAAATATGAAGCGGAAGTTTTGGTTGCAGCTTACGATTCCAGAACACAATCTCAGGTAAAAGTTTTAAGGGGTGCAAATACGCTTAACGAAGGTAATATCAATCGTGCTCAAGTTTTTAATAGTGTTGACGGAACAGTAAAACTGGAGTTCCCGGCTAATACAGTGGGACCACAAACCTATGCCGGTGTAATCGAGATGCTTGATCCGGCAACACAAGAGTTAACGCAATATGATTTTAAAGGTAGTTATTTGGTTGCACCTCCGGCATTGACTGTTTCACCGCTTAAAATGAATGTGCTCTATGCCGAGTTAAAAAACCCTATTGCTATTTCTTCACCTGGAATTGCCAGCGATTTGGTAACGCCAAGTATTTCCAAAGGAAAACTTACAAAAAGAGCCGATGGAACCTGGGATGCGGAAGTACCAATTGAAGAAAAAACTACAACCATTTCTGCAACAGCTACAATAGATGGTCAAACATTAACTTTGGGGTCTTTTGATTTTCGTATCAAGCGGGTACCCAAACCTAATGCCACCATTGCCGGCATATCTGATGGAAAGATTGATCGTGAACGCTTGCTTGCAGCCAATGCTATTATTCCTGTGCTGGATGATTTTGATTTTGAAGATTACTACTATGAAATAGTTTCTTACGAACTGGAAACTATCCTAGGCGGTGATTTGCAGTCGACAGGAACAATTCGTAGCAATAGATTTAATGATGCAGTTTTAAATACGATAAGGAATTCAAGGCGTGGTCAAAAACTATTCTTTATGAATATTCAGGCAAAAAGTCCTACTGGCCGACAACTTACCTTGAATCCTATCAGTTTGGAAATACAATAAATATTCTGAGATATCATGAGAAAAGTATTGTTTTTAATTGCCGTCTTAATTGGATTTAGCTTCACTTCAAAAAGTGTTACAGCTCAAATTCTTGACGAAAGACCGGTGGATGGTCTTTTTGCTGATGATGGCACTATTGATATTGATCCTATTCCGTTTCCCACCATTCGGAGGGCTGACGTAATGTGGAAAAAGCGTGTTTGGCGTGAGATTGATTTTCGTCAGAAAATGAATCAGGCCTTTTATTATCCGGTTGTTCCTCATAATAATTGGCGAAATTTTATTACTGTGGTGCTGGATGGTTTGCGCGAAAATAAGTTCTCGGCCTATGATGCACAAAATAATCCTACGGATGAGTTTCTTGTTCCAATGACTTACAATCAGTTAATGGAAAGAGAAACTGATAGTGTAGTGCAAACCTTGCGTCGTAGCTATCCTCCTTATGATGAGTATGATACTGTAATTGTGTCGAGGTTTGATCCAACACGTGTGATGCGTTTGCGTGTGAAAGAGGATTGGTATTTTGATAAACAGCGCTCACAGTTGATGGTTCGAATCATTGCACTATGCCCGGTATTAATGGTAGAACGAGAAGGACAGGAATTTACACAGCCACTGTTCTGGATTTCTTACGAACAGGCACGTGATGTGTTGGCAAAAGCAGAAATATTTAACCGTCAGAATTCTGCCGAACGCCGTACTTATGATGAGGTTTTCTGGAAAAGATTGTTTGACAGTTATGTTTATAAAGAAGAGAATGTATATGACCGTACCATCGGTTCTTATGCACTTGGTATAGACGCCTTACTTGAGTCTGAACGCGTTAAAAAGGAGATTTTGAATTTTGAACAGAACCTTTGGGAATATTAAAAGATATTTTTTGATTTTTTGAAACCCGTAAACCTCATGTTGCGGGTTTCTTTTTTTTTAGTATTGCTGATGACTGAACCTTTTTTTATATAAAACCAATTAAAATATGAACGAAATAAAAAATAAATCTGCTGAAACAAAATTCGGTCTTCATCCAGTTTTAACCGAACGATGGAGTCCTCGTGCATTTAGTAATCAATTAGTTGAACCGGAAAAGTTATACCGGCTTTTGGAAGCTGCCCGTTGGTCGCCTTCTGCTTCAAATGAGCAACCATGGCGTTTTATCGTGGGTTTAAAAGGAGATGAAACCTATCAGAAGATGTTTGAGACATTTGTTGAATTTAATCAGCTTTGGACGATAACAGCACCTGTTTTGATTCTTTGTATGGCCAACACCCGTAGCAGTAAAAATCCAGATAATCCTAACCCGACTTATGCCTACGACTTGGGACAATCTGTGGCACACTTGAGTTTTCAGGCGCATGCAGATGGATTATTTGTGCATCAAATGTCCGGTTTTGACCAGAAACAAGCTGAAAAGCTATTTGAAGTTCCTGAAAATTATAAAGTAATCTCTGCCGTAGCTGTAGGATACATTGGCGATCCAGCAGTGCTTCACCCTAATTTGCAGAAAATGGAGTTTGAACCCCGCCAGCGCAGGCCTTTGAAAGAGAGTGTTTTTGGAATAAAATTTGGAGAAAGCTTTTCAGAAATTTAACAACAGTTGTGTTGATTTACAGTTAATTTAGCAGCATCTAAATCATAAATTCAAAAGTGAAAAGTTTATCATTTATTATTAGTGTGTTTGTACTTTTTACAATGCAGGCATGCAATTCGGGCTCTCAATCTAATAACCAACCTGAAAAGTCTGGCTCAAAAAAAACTGTTGTTAATGTTCCGGAATTCAATGCAGACAGCGCCTATTTTTATGTGGCAAAGCAAGTTGAATTTGGGCCAAGGGTTCCTCAAACTGAAGCTCATCAAGCGTGTGCTGAATGGCTTGCTGGCAGCATGAAAGGTTTTGCCGACACAGTAGTTGTTCAACATTTCCGAACAAGGATTTACGATCAAAGAGCATTTGACGGTGTTAATATCATTGGCGTGTTCAATCCGGAAGCAAAAAAGCGTATCGCATTGGCAGCTCATTGGGATAGTCGACCTTATGCTGATTATGACCCTGATCCTGCAAATCACAGAACACCTATTGACGGGGCAAATGATGGAGCCAGCGGCACTGGTGTTTTGCTGGAAATTGGCAGGCTGTTAAAAGAATTCCCGATTTCTGACGAGTTGGGAATAGATATCATTTTTTTCGATTTGGAAGATTACGGCCCTCCAACTGACGAGCGCAATCGTTATTCGGAAGATAGCTGGGCGCTTGGCTCACAGTATTGGAGCAGAAACCCTCACAAGGCTGGTTACAGCGCCAATTTTGGGATATTACTCGATATGGTTGGCGCTGCTAATCCAATATTTCCACGAGAGTATTTTTCACAACAATATGCTTCATGGGTTCTTGATAAGGTTTGGTTAAAAGCATTTAGTCTGGGGTATGGAAATCTGTTTGTTAATAAACCAGGGTCTCCCATAAACGATGATCATATTCCTATGAACGAAATTGCCGGCATTCCTACAATTAATATCATCCATCTGGATCCAAACAGTAGTAATGGAACTTTTTTTGAGCAATGGCATACTATAAATGACAATCTTGAAACGATTGATAAAGAAACCTTGCGTATTGTTGGTAATTTGGTAACTCATGTAATTTATCATGAACAGTGAAATTGTTCTTTTAATCTTGTTAAAACACGTTTAAATTTTTTAAACTTTTTTCACATATTTTAACAAAATATGCTTGTTAAGAGTTTCTGTTTAAAAATTCAACAAAATGTCAATGATATGTAAATCAGATAAATAAAATGAATATATATACAGAAATTGCGCTATATCACTAAATGGGTTGTGCTAAATCTAACAGCCTTGCATATAATGTCATTTTTGATTGCATGATGGTTTTGTTAAATACTGTTAATCTTGCATTAGAAAATAATACAAATCAAACTCGTTAATTTGAGTTTGGAAACAGTATGAACCAAAAACCTAATAAAATGAAAAGAATGCAAAAATTAGCTATGGCCATCACAGTAATTTTCCTGGCATCGCTTACTTTCGTATCATGTACGAAAGAAGGTCCTGCCGGACTTCCGGGCGCAGATGGAAAAGACGGTGAAGATGGCATTAATGGTCAGGATGGCACAGCCGGCTGTATCGAATGTCACGACAATTCGCAAGGATTATTTGCCAAAACACTCCAATGGGAAAACTCAACCCATGCCACTGGCGGTAATTTTGAAAGAAACACACGTGATTGTGCAATTTGCCATACCAGTCAGGGTTTCCTGGGGTACAATGTTACCGGTACTTATGATCCGGAAGCAGATGGAGCAGCTATCAGCAATCCGAATCCTCCAAACTGTTACACTTGTCATAAGGTGCATGAAACCTATACACCTGCTGACTGGGAACTTACCATAACTGGTGCTGTTGCCCTTAACAATTCTACTCAAACACCAGATTATGGAACTGGAAGCCAGTGCGCCAGTTGTCACCAGGGACGTCCTGTAAACCCGTTCCCTGCTGAAGGTGGAGAAGATATTACTATTACTAATACTCGCTATGGTGTGCATCATGGACCACAAGCTAACGTGGTAAAAGGAACAGGTTTATTTGAACCGGGAACTGGTTATAATAACCACCCACATGCCAATATTGAGAATACTTGTGTTACTTGTCATATGGCTGAAGCTTATGGCACACAGGCCGGTGGTCATACCATGTATCTTGGCTATGAGTATCACGGATCAACTGTATTGAATACAGCTGGTTGCGTTAGCTGTCACCCAAATGTTGATGAATACATAGTAAAAACAGAGGAGTTGCAGGCTGAAGTAGAAACCATGCTGCTCGAACTGAAAGCTATGCTTGATGCTATGGGTGCCATGAATGAAGGTAGTGATAATTCAGTTGCTGGTACATATTCTCCTGAAGTTGCTGGTGCTGTGTTGAACTATAAAGCCTTAACAGAAGACCGCAGTTTGGGTGTTCATAATCCATCTTATGTGAAAAGAGTGCTTCAAAATACAATGGAAGCTATTCAAGAATAAATAGTTACTACATTTAAAGCTTCCATTCCTTTCAATTATTAAGGTCTGGAAGCTTTTTGTTATTTGCTAACACGTTAAATTATGTATCAAATGAGATTACTTAAGCAGGGTTTGGTAGTGGTTGTACTGCTGATATTAGCTTCGGCCTGTACCTATGATTTTATTGAATTGCCTGAACCGGAACCAGTGGACCCTACAGACACTATTTCTTTTCAATCAGCTGTGGTGCCAATTTTTACAGACGGAAATAATTGTACCTCATGTCATACTACAGGAGCTACACCTCCAGATCTGACCGCTGCAAAAGCCTATAGTTCAATAGTTCCGACCTATGTAAACACAGATGATCCTGAAGCAAGTTCTATTTATTGGTATGCTCATCCTTCATCTAATACCCACGGATGGAAAAAGCTGTCATTAAGTGAAGCTGCTGTCATTTTGGGGTGGATTCAGCAAGGAGCACAGAATAATTAACATAGAAAGGTAAAAACCATGAAAAGATATTTAGTAAGTATAGCTTTGATTGTATTTACGTTTTCGTTAGCAATCGGCCAGAATGAAGAAGAAAAACCAAAGGATAAGCCGGTTTGGGCGCCCTTTGAAAGTGGTTATCTAATAGATAATCAAACTACTGTAGTAGAATTTCCTAAAACACTTGAATACATTATCCAACACAAGTTTGGTACAATGGATAATGGTTTTAGCGATTTATTTGGTCTTTATGCACCGGGTGCCAATATCAGAATGGGACTTAATTATGTGCTGATGAAAAACCTGCAAGTAGGTTACGGTATCACGCGATTGAATATGTATAATGATTTCTCTGTAAAATACACCATTGTTGAACAAACACGCAGAAATACCATTCCGGTGGCTGTTGCGGTTTATGCTAATGTTGGTATTGACGGAAGAAACAAAGAGGTATTCGGACTGGATTATTCAGGAACGGATCGTTTGTCTTATTTCACTCAATTAATTGTTGGACGCCGCGTAAACGACTGGCTTTCTTTACAGTTAAATGCCAGTTTTACTCATTATAATAAAACAGATTCACTGATTGATCACGATAAGATTTCTGTTGGTTTCAACGGCAGAGCACGTTTCTCTCCACAGTCGTCAATATTATTCCAATATGATGTGCCTTTGAAAATTAAGGGCATTGCTGAACATCGTGAGTTTACCAATCCGTCAAAACCAAACCTGGGTGTCGGATGGGAAATCAGAACAAGCACACACGCTTTCCATATCTATGTTTCAACAGCAGATGGTCTTTTACCTCAACATAATGCCATGTTTAATCAAAATGATTGGACAAAAGGCGATTTAATGTTTGGGTTTTCGATCACACGATTATGGAGTTTTTAATAAATAATAGTAACCTATAAATACATAAAATTATGAAGAATCGTTTTTTTTCAATAGCAGTATTGCTGATTAGTACAGTAGCACTAATGGCTTTTGTAATGCCACAAGAGAAGAAAAAAGGTGGACCTTGGGAAATTCCGGAGGAATATGTATCCATGGAAAATCCCTATAAGGATGACGCATCTTTAGAAAAATATGGCAAACAGCTCTATATGAAACACTGTCGTTCATGCCATGGTAATACTGGTGAAGGCGACGGCCCTAAAGCCCGTAACCTTGAGTATGATGCTGGTGATCTTTCTGATCCTGCCTGGCTGGATGGTGTAAGTGATGGCGAACTTTATTATATGTCGATTATCGGACGTGATGAGATGCCAAATTATGAGAGTAAAATTGCTGACGAAGAAGAGCGTTGGGCATTGATTAACTACGTGAGATCACTCAAGAAATAAACATTTTAACCAATGGAAATGAAACAGGTTTATTAAAGGTTTCAACCATGAAGAATTCCTTTACTGAACCTGTTTTTTTCTGCGAAGTTTTTACACCATCACATTGGTTCCTTCAAGAATCGGGTGCCTTGTGAAATCTTTTGATAGAGACAGATCCTAATAAACTAACGAATGCTTAAACAATTAATATTACCTGTATTTGTGCTGGTTGTTTTCTTTGGAAAAACATTATCTGCACAATTGTTGGTGGATATGGAAGCTCCGCCATCTAATGCAGAAATGAATCAGACATGTTTTGATTGTCATGGTCATAAGGTGTATAGTTTCGAGAATGATTTTTCAGGGATGATTGAACGCAAGGTGATGAATCCTAATTATGTGTTGGATACCACTGCGTTTTATCAGGGTGTGCACCGTCATTTTGCGTGTATCGATTGCCACTCTCCTGATTATGAAATGTTTCCTCATCAGGCAGAATTACGCCTGGAAATGATGTATTCTTGCATTGATTGTCATGGAGGCGATGAAACTTATGCACAGTATAATTTCGATTTGATAGAAGAGGAGTTTTACCAGAGTGTACACTCTACCCGCTATGACGAAACTTTTAACTGCTGGATGTGTCATGACCCGCATGCCTACAAAGCTATGACAAGAGGCGATTTCAAAATCAGTGAAATAGTTCAGGCGCATAATCAAACTTGTATAAGCTGCCATGATGATCCGGTGCAGTTTCAGAGAATTACTGACAGCATAAAACCTGATCTTGCTCTGGTACATGAATTTATTCCAAAATATGAATTGCACCTGAAATCGGTTCGTTGTATTGAATGTCATACTTCACAACAGGACACCATGTGGGTTGCCCATAATATTATAGAAAAAGAGTTTGCTGTTAAAAAGTGTGTGGAATGTCATTCTACCAACACTATGCTGATGGCTTCCTTGTATAAATATCAAAACATTGAAGCAAGGCAAAATGGCTTTCTTAATGCTGTAATTTTGAACGAATCCTATGTAATAGGTGCCAATCGCAATTATTATTTTAATGTAATTAGTATTGTATTGTTTGGGCTTACTTTGCTGGGAATTGCAATTCATGTATTCTTACGCATAAAAAATCGTTAATCCATGAGCGAAAGATTATATTTATATCCCATTTGGCTGCGTTTTTGGCATGCTATTAATGCCTTTATGTTTTTGGTTTTACTGGCAACCGGACTTAGCATGCAATACTCCAATCCTGATTTGCCACTGATCCGGTTTGATTTGGCAGTTCAATACCATAACATTGCCGGCCTTGTGGTAACTTTTAATTATCTGATATTCCTGTTTGGAAATCTGTCTACTTCAAACGGTAATTTTTATAAAATCAACTTGAAAACACTTTTTGCAGATTTATTGAAACAGTTGAATTATTATTTGTTTGGAGTATTCAAAAAGCAAGCGGTACCCTTTCCGATTAACAAGGACCGGAAGTTTAATCCGCTTCAGAAGTTTACTTATGTTGTAACCATGTATGGAATGATGCCTGTTATCATTATTACCGGACTTGCGTTGTTATTTCCGGAGTTAATTATTGATAAGGTTTTTCAAAGTTCAGGAGTATTTTTAACGGCATTTTTGCATACCGTAATTGGTTTCCTGCTATCCATGTTTTTGGTGATTCATATTTATTTTTCAACCATGGGAAGCACACCATCAAGTAATTTTAAAAGCATGGTAGATGGCTATCATGAACCACATTAGCATTTAAAGATCATTGAATAAAAGGTAAATGCTGCAGATGCGATTGGGTTTGCAGCATTTTTCATATTGGTTTCCAAAAGTTGAACTTTCGCAATAATTATTTTGTTTAGGCCTAAAAGACTTATTTTTGAAGCTTGATAGTTTTAAAAACCACACGTTAATATTATCCATTTAATTTTATAATTCATGAAATTTTATCTCAGCGTTTTATTCAGTATAGTTTTATTAACAGCGTGTAATCAGGGCAAAGTTGAGGTGAGCTATGCCATCGACCCTGATAATCGTTCAGTCGAAGTTAAAGAAGTATCTCAGGCCAATGCCTATACTTATTTAAAAGTAGAAGAAGGCAGCAATGAGTATTGGATGGCTGTGCCCTCAATGGATGCCCGCAAAGGTGATGAACTTCACTTTACGCAATCCATGGAAATGAAAGACTTTTACAGCCGTGACCTGGATCGCACTTTTGATTTGGTGTTGTTTGTTGATGACATCAGCACACTTCCAATTCCGGCAAAAACTGCTGATTTGTCATCGCCTGCCCAGCAACATGAAGGAAGACCAAAAACCGACAAAAAGCAAATAGAAATAAAACATGCGGAAGATGTGGTGGTTTTGTCGGAACTCTTTGCTAATCCTCAAAAATATGATCAGCAAACAATTAAGGTTACGGGTGAGGTAACCAAATTTAACACTGGCATTATGGGCAAAAATTGGGCCCATATTCAGGATGGAACATCCCATGGAAAGTTTTTTGATCTAACGGTCACTACTCAAGATATTATACCAGTAGGGGATGTGGTAGTTTTTGAAGGCAAAATAGTGTTAAATAAGGACCTCGGTTCAGGCTATTTTTATGAGTTTTTGATGGAAGATGCCACAGCAAAAAGAGCCATGGCATTATAGGCTATTCTACAAGCGTTAATCCTTCACTGGCATTGGAATCGCCGGGTCGGATGAGCAAAGCTTTTTGAAACATTATTTTTGCTTCTCTCAGTTTGCCAAGCTTTAGTTCTGTCCAGGCAAGTAAAATTGCCGTATCATAATCAAAAGGGTAGAGGTTGATTACTTTATTAAGATAACGTAAAGAAGTCATGTAATCTTCCCTTCCGTAAGCAATAGAAGCCATTCTGTAATTAGCCTGGGTGTTTTGTGGATCGATACGCAATATTTCCTGGTATTGATTTTCTACCTGTGTCCAGTTTCCAAGTGCGGCTGCCGGATATATGTAACCAAAACGAGCTTCAATAGACAGGGGTTTTAAAGTGAAACACTTCTGATAATAGGGCAATGATTCCGTAAATCTGCCCGAAACATAATACAACCAGCCCAGTCTTAAATTGTGCTCATAATTTGATTCTACATATACATTTAAAATTTCCTGAATGGCTTCATTATACTTGCCGTTTTCTTCCAAACGATAAGAGTTTTCATAAGCAATTAATTGCTTGTCAAAACTTTGAGCCTGAACAGCAGTGCTGACTATTAGCAGCAGGAGCATTATTTTTGACTTTAAAAATTCCATTGGATTCCTCCTGTAATTAAATTTGATTCGTATGATAGAAATGATTGTGAATTATCAATAGTAACCGGATCAGAGTTTGTAAAGATATGCCGGCCATCAATTTTGGAATAGCTTAATCTAAGTTTAATATTTTTAGAGATTTGTGCATACAGTATGGCATTATACCTGTTTTGAGGCTGATAGGGAGTATTGTAAACAAGATAAGCATTGTTAGTGTTAAAAGCTGAGTGATTGCCATGACTCCAGGAGGCTTCAATCCAGTTTTGTTTAAAAATTTTAAAATATAAACTTTGACTAAACAACCAATCGTTGCGATTTTCTCCATTAAGAAATGAAAAACTGGTGTTTCCATAAAAGTTTAAATTTCCAAAGGGATAATATGTTTGTCCGGCATTAAACTGTATAAATTCGGTTCCGCTAATCTTTGAAAGAGAAGCGGAAAAAGAGCTTTCACCTAATCGACTTTGCAGCGTGCTCCCTAAAAAGAGAACCCATTCGGTGCTCTTGGTGTTAAGGTTTTCGAATTGGAGCAGAGGCAGCGGGATTTCAAAGAAAACTGTTTCGGAGCCATCATAAAAATAATAGGCTGTGTCGGACAGGAAGCTGTTTTCACTCCTGGCTTGTGTTTGTGTTTGATCCCATTTGATAACATGAACGGCTGTTGTAAGTCTTAAGTTCTTTGTAATTCCAAACGAAATATTTCCATAGAATGATTGCTGCTTAATGTTATGGTTAAAACGCTTCAAATTCCTACTACTATCAATCTTATAATAATAAGATGCTCCCCAATCTGCATATGCCACAGAGTCATTGGTTAATTCGTAGGTCTGAAAGGCAAAAATATCATCTGCATTGATTGCAATTTGTTGTAAACCAACATAACCGTTTATAGAAGAATTTAGCTGAAGATTAATACCAGCATCCCAAAATGACTGATCCACGTATTCTCTTGTTTGGCCATAAATGTTACTCCCACCACTTATGGTATTAAAATTAACCGGATGCTGATGATTGAAATTCTGCATTCCAATATCTGCGTGAATACTTGTAAGTTTAAACTGATCATTGATTCCCCAGCTTTGCTTATCACTATCAGTCAGATTGGAAGCGATTATTCCTGCTTCATTTTTTTGATTGAGCATCAAGTAAGTGCCATACAAATAGCTGTTTGCAACAGGGTCATTTTGATAAAAGCGTAAAGCTTTTAACAGGTATTTACGTGCCAGCAAATACCGGGAATTGTTGTAGGCGGCAATACCCATTCTTATATGTAAATAATAATAATCATACCCATCTGCTGTCATTTTTTTTCCATAGTTGATTACTTCTGACCAGTTTTCTCGCAAAAAACTATCATATAACAAGCTGTCTTGTTCAATAAAACTATTGGATTGTGCAAGATTAAGTTTGCATACAAAAATCAACAGGAACAGCAATATGGCAAACTGTTTATACACGTTTTAAAATCAGGTGTTGGTTTTCTTTAACGATCTCAAAATGGGTTATTTCTCCGCCTTCAAAGGTAATAATATACTGAGGCGAAGCAATACACTTATCAAGAATCATAAAGTCGACCCTGGATTGAAAGCTAATTTTCGTGTCTCCAATGGATTGTTTGTTTTTTTGTTGTGTTGCTTCGTAACGAATGTTTAAAAATCGGTAAAAAGGAGCAATAAAATCCTGAAGTATTCTTGGCACAACGAGCGGAAATTCGCTCAGGGTTAGTTGCTCCTGAATAGTAAGACCGGGGTTATTTCCGGTGACTATTTGATAAGCACCCAAATAAAAATCATATAAAATTGTATTTTTATTTCCTTCAAATCGAGTAAAATAGAAGAGATCGTCTTTGCGACCAAACCATGCTTTTGCATTGGCTTGCTCGCATTGTAAATAAGACTGGTTAAATATATCAGTTTTTACTTCCCAACTAAGTAAATCATTTTCAGAGGTTTTAAACTTTAGCGATTGTCCCGGGATAAAATGCAAAGCCCTGTTGAGGCTTTCATCAACTATTTGGTTGCTAACCAAATCGTTTTGCTTTGGCTGGTCAGAACTATGAAATTGAAGCTTTTCACCCTTGCTAAGGTAAGCTGCAAAAGGATAGCTAAGTGTGTGCGCTCCAATTTCACTGGAAGTTTGAAACTGAAAATGCAAATGGGGATAAGGCGACCGACCCGAATTGCCGCAATTCGCCAACTGCGTTCCTTGCTCAACATATTGTCCTTTGTGCACAAGAATACTCCCTTTTTGCAAATGGCTCACCTGAGAAAACAGTCCTTCACCATGGCTGATTACAATGCTGTTACCCCAGTTTTGACGGAGATTCATATCGCCAATGGCATTATCTTCTACTTCAGCAATTATTTCCATTACATAACCGCTTGCAGGTGCAAGCACCGGTTTTCCGAAACAATAATAATCAGAAGGAAGCAGCCCTTGATTTTTATAAGTTTTTCCACTGTCGTCTACAAACTCAAAATCCCAGGCATAACGCCAGGCATCCTTGTGGGTGTGTTCACCATCAAAAGCTTGTGTAACTTTCCAAAAGCCCCAAAAAGGCAGCTTAACAGGTATGCGTTCAAGATGAGCAAGACGACGATTATTGATCAATGAACTATAGAGGTTTTTTTCGGGGTTAAATTGCTGAAAGTATACAAGGGCTGGTTTATCCGAATACCTTTCACGAAAACGAAAAACAAATAAAAAGCTAATTACTATTATATTAAATGGTAGTGTAAGCACACCAAGTTGTAATGGAGATAAAACAGCACTGGCGGTTATCTGCAAGAATGCCAATAATGGAATGGAAATAAGAACCCACAAAACCGAGTAAACAGAAGGAATCACGAAAAAACCTCCAATAGCAATGGATGTTAATATAAAATTAAATCCTATATAACTGTATGTGAGGTCGTTTAAACTTGCCCCAATAATCATATAAAAGAGATAGGCAGCACCAAAGCCAAGAAAAGAAAACAGAAAAGCCAATCGCGACCATATGATAAGGCTAAAAGCGATTACAATCCCGATAAAAAGATGCGGCTGAAAAAATATAGCTCCTAATGATCTAAAGTACAATTTTAATACAGGAGGCCATCCCAGCGCTGCAAACCAATTGTGGAGTTCTACCAGTGTAAATCCTCCCAACTGATAAAGCTCATTCAGAAAATAAATTCCTCCTTCGCTTAAATTCAGTTGACTGATGCTTTTGCTGCTGAGCATAATAATCCAAAATCCAGCTAAAAATGGAAGGCTAAGATAAGGCAGGCCATATTTACTAAGCAGTCCTGCCAATAAGATGCTTGCAAAAAGTGTGAGCAGACTAATAAAAACTAAAATGATGAAAAAGCTAAGGCCGGGTTGAAAGGAAATGCCATACCCAAGCCCCACTAAAAGTGGGTTAAAGCCATAAAACCCGTTGATGATTTGTTCGCGGTTAAGCCCAATAAGATAAGCGGCAGTATTGGCAATAATAACAGCCAGCAGGCCACTTAATCCTGCATTTAAGTCGACAAAACTAACTGCTATGAGCAGTAGTGCCATCCATTTGTTTTTGGCAAAGAATACTTGTGCGTAGCTATTTAGAATTCCCTGGCCAAAACTTGGAAACATCAAACGGGTTTTATCCGGAATCATAACTCAAAATGACTGAGATGTGGTGGTATTTCTTCCAGGTTTTCTATGGCATCAATAGATTCATTCTTTCTGATCAAATGTGGCTTGCCATCCAAATCAATCATTACAACATTGGGTCGCAGCGTAATAAACTGCATCCACTGTGTTATATTGTAGGCGCCTACGTGATGAATCACAACTTTATCTCCTTTATTGAGTAATGGCAGACTGATATTTTCTCTCACCACATCGATGTTCATACAAAGCGGGCCATAGAGCACTGTATCTTCGGTATAGGAAGTAAATTCTTGTGCGGGAGTAATCTTATGATTATACCAAAAGGAGGTGAAAAGCAGGTTAACGCCAACATCCAGCACTGTTGCCCTTCTTCCGTCTGAGAGTCTTTTGTTGGCAATTACAGATCCCAGCAAGTAGCCGGCTTCATCAATAAGGGCACGTCCTGTTTCCAGAATTAATAACGGAGGTGTTTTAGGTCGGTAATCACTATTCATCAATGCAGAAGTGATGGCTTCAGCAAATTCATCAATAGTGGGATTGGTGTCTGTACCCGGAAGATATGCGCCTTTAAGCGTATTGCGCGATGCAAAGCCGCCACCCATATCAATGTATTTTACTTCATGTCCGTATTTTTGTTGTACGCGTTGAGCGAGGTTAGCCAGTTTTGAGGCAGCTATGGCATAGGCATTGGGCGAGAGCATAAAGGTGCCGATGTGTGTATGCAAACCAACCAGATCAAGCAAACCTGAAAACATAATTTTATTCAGTGCATCCCAGGCCTGGCCATTTTCGTAATTAAAGCCGAAACGATCCCACATGGGATATATGCCGGTATCCATATTTACCCGGATAGCTACTTTGGGTTTTTGTTTTGTTTCGCGGGCAATGTCCTGTATCATATACAATTCGTCCAAATGATCAATATGAATCAAAGAATTGTTGGTGATTGCCTTGCGAAGGTCTTTTTCTGTTTTGTCGGGCCCGTTAAAAATAATATTTGAACCATCAACACCATGACGTATGGCTTTATCATATTCAAAACCTGAAACCACTTCGGCCCATGATCCTTCCTGGTGATACACATTGCAAACAGCTGAAAGGTAATTTGTTTTGTACGACCAGGCAAACTGTACTCTGGGGTAGCGTGTTTCGAAAGCCTGCCGTGCTTCCTTAAACCTGCGCCTGATTTTTTGTTCAGAAATTACAAATACAGGAGATCCATAATCTGAAATTAGTGAATCAACAGCTACACCATCGATGTGCGTTACAGGTTCAAATTCGGTACGCATACCAAATTTGTTGGGCATATTACTTTCAAGTTTTTTTATCAGGGGTCTTTCGTATCTTACTTTTGTTGTCATGATTTCAAATTTTTTATAATTCTCCGTTAGTTGAAATTTGCTGAAATTCGCTAAGGTCTACTATCATATCCCAGGCATAGCGGATAAACATTTTGCCGGCATCATACGAAGTAAAAGCTTCTGTAGGTATGCCGAGCGCAAGTTTTGTCAGGGCTTCCGGTATATTTTGGCCTACACCAACAGCGAGGTATATCCAGGCCGGAATGCGAGGATTTATTTCAAGGAGGTAGTATTCACCTGCTTTGTTTTTCATAAGTTCAAGCTCAAATGCGCCACGCCATTTGGTTGTTTTAAGGAAACGAGCCGTGAGTTCAAGTGCTTTTTGGTCAGTGATTGTAATGCCACCCCAGGCTTTTCCTTTATCAGTTATGTATTGTTTGCGCATAGGCACTGCTGCAATGGTATTGCCCTCGCCATCGCCCAATCCGGTTACATTGTACTCGGTTCCATGCACAAACTCCTGCACGATGATTGGCAAGCCCCATTTAGCACTTATTTTATTGAATGCACTGCGCGCCTGTTCATCATTGTAAGCTAAAATAGCATCGTAGTATTTTCCTTTAATTACAAGTGGCCAGCCATAATCCTGCACCAGCTTGTGTATTTCGCTGGTTGTATAAATAGCTTTGCTGCGTGGAACATTAATATCGTACTTCTTTCCAAAATCGGGCAGGTTTATTTTTTGTCGTGCCTCAAACTGTTCCAGTGTAGGTAAAAAACTGTGAATGCCTGATTGTTTCAGTTTATCTGCCAGTTTAATAAAGGAATAAAGCTCTGCATCGAAATTTGGGATTACAACGTCCAGCTTTTCTTTTTCATGGATATACATGAGCCGGTTGTAGAGCGCTTCAGTCCCGGCAGAGGGATAAGGTATGTGGTATGTTTTTTCAACCAAATCGTGCATATAAATGCCTGGCTCCAGCGACTCATAAGCCAAACCAATAATCCTGCAATCAAAACTTTTTGCTTCAAGCAGACCTCTGATTACAGCAACGCCCGGCCCCGGACTATCGATGGCATTAAGCCCTGATACTGCTATGGTAAGCTTTTTGTTATTCTTCATTTTGATGGAGGTGATATTGTTTGATCATGGTTTGAAAATCACTTAAATCACGTTCAATAACTGCAGTTTCTGCCTGATATTTTTCTGAGAGAAGTTGTACAATTGACTCCGGTTTTTCTCCCTTGCGAAGCATGTTTATTATGTCAAGTCCAACTTCATTTACTGTAAAAGATTCACCAGTTGCAGGGTTAAAGACGAATCCATTGTCGCTAACAGCAATATTATTTTTAATTTTCATAGCAATGAATTTTGAGTTATGGCCATTAATTATTTTACAAACTTAAAGCATGATTATACGATGGGTGTTACGTTATTTTGCTTTTGATGTATAAGATTTTCATCTTATCCGGCACCTTTTCGCTCTTTTTCGGGCAATGCTTTGTATTCGGTAACAGAATAACCTGTGATTTTTTTGAATTGGGTTGATAGATATTGTACACTGCTATAGCCCATCATAAAAGCTATTTCACTTAATGATAGTTCATCAAGCTGAATGAGTTCTTTTACTTTTTCGATGCGTTGAATAATGATATATTTCTCAAGTGTAATGCCTTCGTGCCGCGAAAAAACCGTTGACAAGTGCTGATAACTCAGGCTGAATTTGCTGACAATAAAATCTGAATTGCGAACCATAGCATTATAAGTGGAATGATGCACCAGTTCAATTACTACTCTTTTGATATCTTCCACAAGGTGCTCTTCCTTGTCTTCTATGATTTCAAATCCATTTTCAATAAAAACAGTATTAATTTGAGCTTGTGTGATTTTATCGCTGTCAAATTCCACAGTAACTTCGCCTAATCGGGCTTTAACTATCTCAAAACCATGTTTTTCTGAAAGTAATCCAATTACTTTAAGGCAGCAATCGCAAAGCATATTGCGCAATATCAAATGATGCCTTATAATCTTGCTCAAAAAATTGGTGTTTAATTGCCAAAAGTATGGAATTTGCTTATAGAAAAAAAGCCTTCTCAAATTGTAATTTCAAGAAGGCTTTTCATAAGAATAATGTTGATTATTTGGATGGCCAAAATTTCACCTTAGCTGTATAAAGTACATGATACATGGCAGGTACTACCACAAGTGTAAGGAAGGTTGCAAAGGCAAGGCCAAAAATAATCGTCCAGGAGAGTGGTCCCCAGAACATGGCATTGTCACCTCCAAAGTAAATATCAGGATCAAAACGCTGGAACATTCCGATAAAGTCAATATTTAATCCTGCTGCCAAGGGGATAAGCCCAAGAATTGTTGTGATAGCAGTTAACAATACCGGACGAAGCCTTGTGTTGCCAGCTTCGATCAGGCATTCTATGGATTCGGCCATCGGAAGGTCGTCTTCCGGATTCAATCCCATAGCCAATTTTCGGTTGCGTTTCAGGATAGTTATGTAGTCAATAAGTACAATCGCATTGTTTACAACAACTCCGGCAAGCGAAACTATTCCAATCCCTGTCATGATCACTACAAAGTCCATCCCAAAAGTGCCCAAACCACCAAACACTCCAATGGTGCTAAACAACACACTGGCCATAATGATAAACGGTTTAACGACAGAATTGAACTGACCCACCAGGATAAGCAGGATAATGGATACGGCAATTAACATGGCACGCATCAAAAAGGCCATACTTTCGGCCTGTTCTTCCTGCTCGCCGGTAAATTCATAACGGTAACCTTCTGGTAAACTATAATCTGCCATAATGAGCTTCAGTTGCTCATTAATTTCATTGGCATTATAACCTGAAATAACATTAGACCAAATGGTGATCATACGGTTTCTGTCTTTGCGGGTTACAGCGCCATAGGTTGAGCTAAGTGAGATATCTGCTACAGCAGAGATTGGTACCTGAAGAATTTTTCCGCTGGCCTGGTCTCTGAAAGTGATGCGTTGGTTAAGCAGTGCGCCAAGGTCATAACGGTATTCATCTTTCATACGAAGCTGGATGGGATATTCATCTTCACCAAGTTTGTAATTTGAAATCTCGGAACCAAAGAGCGCAGTTCGGATAGTATTGGCAATTTGAGCTGTTGAAAGCCCAAATCTTCTTGCTTTATCACGGTCAATTGATACATTTAACTCTGGTTTTCCAACATCCAGGTCAATTTGTAAACCCTCGATACCTGCAATGTGTTGTTTGTTAATTGCATTGATGATACTGTCGCTTAAATCGAGCAATACGCCAAAATCTTTTCCGCTTATTTCCAAATTGATGGGTTTACCTACTGGTGGGCCTTCATTTTGTTTTTCAACTGTGAGAAGCACGCCCGGATAAATTCCCAATAACTCGTCAGAAAGTTGTTTCATCAGTTTTTCGGTACTGATGCCTTCCCGATCCTGAAAATCAAGAAAAGTTACAGTTATCAGTCCTTTGTTAGGTCCGCCACCACGTCCTGTAAATCCATCATTTTCGCCTACTGCTCCGTCACCGATATTGGTGAGCACAGATTTAACAATATGCTGGTTAGGTTCAAGAATACGATATACATGGTCTTCTATAATTTTTACGATGGAATCAGTTGCGTTTATTTCTGTTCCAAGGGGAAGCTCAGCGCTGATATTAACATATTTGGGGTCTCCCGAAGGAAAGAACTCAACTTTTGGATTGCTACCGAAGTAGAAGGCCATTGTGACAATCATCAACAATCCTGTGCCAATCACCAGCCACAATGCATTTTTTCCTTTCATTACAAAAGTTAATACGCTGAGGTAAATCTTTTCTATCCAAACCAGTAAAACATTTTGGAACCAACGGGCAAAACGATCCAAAAAAGTTATATGCGCAAGGCCTATTAATGCAAAAACCATCAGCAGGTTGGCAATTGCAAAAGTGCCTGTAAGATAGAATATAACAGCAATGCCTATCATGCTTCCTGCTGTAATAAGTCTTTTTCGGACGTTTGGACGTTCGTCAGGATTTTCTTTTTTAAAGAAACGGGCAGAAATAACAGGAATAATTACCAGGGCAGAGAAAAGCGAGCTGGTAAGCACTATTATCAGCGTCATGGGAAGATATTTCATGAACTCACCCATGATTGAATCCCAGAAAAGCAATGGGAAAAATGCAGCCAAAGTGGTTGCCGTAGAAGAAATAATTGGCATGGCAATTTCGCCAACGGCTTCTTTGGCAGCTTGTTTTATGGGGTAGCCCTTATCAATAAACCTGTAGATATTTTCGACCACTACAATCGCATTGTCAACCAGCATACCCAATGCAAGGATAAGAGAGAACAAAACAATCATATTGATTTTGAATCCCATTAAGCCCAAAATCATAAAGGAAATGAACATGGAGAGTGGAATTGAAATACCCACGAAAAGGGCATTCCTGGTTCCTAAAAAGAAATACAGCACAAGAACCACAAGAATAACTCCCATAATCATACTGTTTTCCAGATTACTAAGCTGTAACTTGATCTGTTCTGACTGATCGTTGGTAAGTGTGATTTTCAGGTCTTCGGGCAGAGATTTGTTTTCGCGTGACTTATCAAGCAAGCGGAAGATTTTATCTGTAGCTTCCAAAAGATTTTCCCCACCTTTTTTTACTACCTGAACCGAAACAACAGGCTGATGATTGAGGCGGGCAAAACTTGTGGGATCTTCGAAACTATAGATGACGTCAGCAACGTCACGAAGGTAGACGATGTCGTTGTCCTCGTGTTTTACAATTATATTTTTTATTTCGTCGGTATTTTCAAATTCTCCTGCAATACGCACTGATCGTGTGGTATTACCGGTTTTTAATTCGCCTCCCGACATACTGACATTCTCATTTTTTACAGCAGATTCTATATCGCCAAAGCTTAGCTTAAAGGCGTCCAGTTTATGCTGATCCACATGAATTTTAATCTCCCTTTCTGTGATACCAGTAATTTCAACTTTCGAAATTTCAGTAAAGGCTTCTATTTCCTCTTCAAGATATTCAGCATAGTTTTTCAGTTCGTTCACGCTGTAATCGCCCGAAAGGTTAATATTGATGATTGGAAACTCAGAAAAGTCGATATCCGTCACCATTGGATCTTCCAGCAGGTTATCGGGTAATTCCTTTTTTGCTTTGTCAACGGCATCTTTTACTTCTTGCAGTGCATCCTTAATTTCTACATCTGTATTAAACTCAATAAAGATGTTTGAAACATCCTGACTGGAAAGTGAAGTCATTTTTTTGATTCCATCTACAGATTCGATCTCCTTTTCCAGCTCCCGTGTAATCAGGTTTTCTATATCCAGTGGCGGGTTGCCCGGGTATAGTGTTTGAACCATTACAGTAGGAATTACTATATCAGGAAATAACTCTTTTGGTAAGGAGCGATAGGAGTAAAAACCAAAACCAATGAGTATGAATGTGAGCAGGAAAATCGTGTTTTGATTTTTAAGTGCCCAACTGGTTAGTTTAAACTCTCTTACTTCTTTTTTATCTTCTTGAAATTCATTCATATACAGTGAGTTATATTTTGTTTTGCAACGAAATTATTGGAAAAAGCTTAAGAGATTTTTAGTAAAGTTCCATCCGTTATACGGCTAAAGCCTTCTGTAACAACTTTATCTCCAACTTCAAGGCCTGAAACGATACGTGTTTCATTGCCGTATGTCCTGCCAATGGAGATATATCTTTTTCTGGCTGTTAAGTCAGAACCTTGCGCTTCAGCAACATACAAATATTTACCATTCAGATCCTCTTTGATTATTTTTGAAGGCACAATCATACTGTTCTTAGCTGTATAGTCATTGATCGTAATAACGGCAATCATATTGGGTTTAAGAATTTCATTCTCATTCGAAACCTTTAGCTCAATCTCAAAAGTGCGGTTGTTTTTATTCACAACATTACCCACCCTCGAGATTGGGAGTGATTGTTGGTAGTCAGGGAAAGAGGGGAAATGCAGTTTTACTGTATCACCTGCATGAATTGCTGGCAAAAATGCTTCCGAAACATCTGCTCTTACAATAAGTTCATCCAGTTGCACTAGTTGCATCATCTGCACTCCCGGAACCGCCAGTTCGCCTGTTTTTTGAAATACTCTTTCAACAATGCCAGTAAAGGGCGCTGTAATAATTGCCAGGTCAAGCTGAGCCCGAAGTGTGGCAAGTCGGTTTTCGAGGTTTTGTTTGTTATTGCGAGCTTCCAGAAACTGAACTTCAGAACCAATCTTTTGTTCCCAAAGTCTTTTCTGACGCTCAAAAACATCTGTAGCTAACGAAAGTGAAGTTTCAACTTCGGCAATATTGCTTTCGAGGATTTCAGTGTTGAGTTTTGCCAGCAATTGACCTTTCTGTACCCGATCGCCTTCTTCAACCAAAACTGTTTTAATTTGTCCGTTCACTTCGGGCGAAATAAAAGCTTCTTCCACTGCTTCCACGCTGCCACTTGCTTCAAAGAAATGGCTAAATGTGCGGGGTTTTATTTCGAGCAGCACTACGGGTTCCTTTAAACGCACATCTTCTCCAAGTGTGAGTTGCTCAATTTTGCTTTCAGTTTCAGATATTTTCTGGCTGATTTCACGCTGTTCTTTACGCAGGTTTTCCAGCTGTTTATTCAGAGATTCTGGTGTTTCTGGTGAGTTGCTGCAAGCATTAAGCAAACTTATTGTCACCAAAACGATTAAGATTTTAATTGATTTCATAGGAGTTTATTTTACTTTCAGTTATTTACAAATTCAGGATAGTTTTCTTTCAGGTAAATCCAACCTTTTTTAGAGATGATACCAAAAACATGGTATTTGAATATTTCCTGGAAAAATGATTTGGAGTGCATTTCTTCCTGCGTCACGAGGTCGCTGTGCATGATATATTCCGTACGCATCAAATTGAGCTTGGCAAGAATTCCTTCATTCAGATCAGCTCTGTATAAACCTTCAGTTTTGCCCTTTTTAAGATTTGCAAGCATCATATTGAAGGTGTTGTTGCGATGAAGTTCGCGAAGCTTTTTATAAATCTGAGGAAAATAGCGTTGCAGGTCAAATTCGAGCACCGGGTTGTGTGATTTTACCATTTCGTTTACAAAACGGTAAACCTCAAAAAGCTCTTCAATTGCATTAAGTGCCTTGTTTTCAATCTCTTTGATAACACAGGTGTTCTGTTCGAGCATGGCACTGATGGTCTTTTCTACCAATTCGTTTTTGTCAGAAAAATACTGGTAGAGTGTTTTTTTTGAAATTCCAAGGTGTCTCGAAAACTCCTCCATCGTGATACTTTTTATCCCATATCGGGTAAAAAGCTCAATGGCTTCATTAATGATTTCTTGTTCTTTTTGATCCATTTTAGTTTAGCTTTCGATGTCGCTTGCCAGGAGACTTTCGAGTGATACACTCATATTAAGTACCTGAAGTGAAGCATTTATAAATTGTGACTGAGAGCTTAAATACTGATTGTGTGTGTTGAGCAAATCGAGGCTTGAGGCCATTCCCTCGCGGTATTTTATACTTGTGCGACGAAATATTTTCTCTGCGATAGCCTTGTTTTTCCTGGTGTTTTCATAGTTGTCGAGTGCATTTCTCAAGTCATTCAATGTGGTTTCATATTGTATTTCCAGGCTTGTTTTGAGCTGTTCTTCAGCCACCTTTGTTTTTTGATAATCAAATTGAGCCTGTTTCACTTTTGAGTGGCGTTGTCCGCTGCTGAAGATCGGGATGTTCATATTAACTCCAAAAACAGCACTTCCAAACCACTTGCCGCTTTGGTTGAAAAAATCCCATTCCTGCCTTTGGGCCTGGGTTTGATAATTGAGAAAGGCAGACAAATTGGGCAGATAAGCACTTTTTTCCAATTTCACTTGCAGCAACGCTAAATCCTGCTGATTTTTCAGAATCTGATAGTCAATATTATTATTTACAATGAATTCGCTGGATAGCAATGCTTTAACGGCAGCATCTTCTACCAGTTCAGAAAGCTGCTCTTCCAGAAAAAGCTGATCAGCACTTTCCAGACCTAAATGAAATTTTAGAAAAGCGTTGGCTATTTCGAGCTGTGTGGTAGCATCTGTTTTGCTTACTTCCAATTCGGCGATCAATAAATCGAGCTGATCAATATCCGTTTCTTCCGCAAAGCCGTTTTGAACAATTACTCTGGTTTCTTCTGCCAGTTTGCGTGTGATTTCGAGCGTGGAATCAATCACTGTAATGCTTTCTTCTGTCGCTAAAACCATGAAGTATGCTTCTGATACAGATTTAATTACGTCTATTTTACTTTTTTTGTATTGTTTTTGACTTTGTTCCAGAAATGCTTTAGCAGCCTGCAGGCCAACGATATAGCTTCCGCTAAAAATGAGTTGGTTTACAGTGCCGCTTAGCATGGCATTGTATTTTGTTCCAAAACTGATTTCCACTTCCTCGCCAGGCTGACCGAAAAAATCGCCCGGAACGAGTTGTACAGGCAAGGCAATGTTATCATTGTAAGATACCGCCACATCAACTTGTGGCAATCCAATCGAAACGGATTCTTTTACCTGATAACGGGCTTTATCAATATCCAATGCAGAAGTTTTTAATTCGCGATTGTGTTCCAATGCAAATTGCCTTGCTTCCTGAAAATTAAGTTGCATGGCATTATTTTCCTGTGCTTTTACGCTAATGGTAGTAATGAAAAGCGACAGGGCCAAGATTGTACGTCCAAGTTTTTGAATCATAATGACTTATTATGTATTTATGATTGATAAATTTTTGAGTTTGCAAAAGTAAAATGAAAAACAATAGGAAACTAAAAATGTTTAAATAGTTTCCTTAGTTTTTTGTTAAATTTTGTTTAACAACAGGTAAATTGTGAAAATAATCTTCTTTCAATGCTTTATTGAAGAAGCATTTTGGCTGAAATCAGTGTGTTGAAAAAACAGGATTTACAAAGTGTTTAGGTAGACTTTTCTGTTAAAATCCTGCCGAATTTTTTTGCTGTTCAAAGTAAGTCAGCCCATCAGATGTAGCAACACTTCTCACAAAACTTTCAAACATCTGGTCGAAAAGGGTTTGAAAGGAGAATGCCTCCGGAGGGAAAAAATCAGGATTGTGAATGTCAATCAAGCGACTAATGTAAAGCCTGGCAATCAGCTCAATACTTAAATCGCTGCGATACATCCCCTGATTGATGCCTTTGGTGAGATTGATTCTGATTTTGTCAGAAATGAAGCGAATTCGCTCATCAAAATGATGTTGATAAATCTCAGGGAACAATCCTTTGAGCTCGTGTGTGATAGAGGGAGAAATATCGTAGAATTTCTGTGCCAGTTCACGCGAAACGATTAAAAGGATATCAATGGCATTCATGCCTTCGAAATCATATTCAATAAAGATCTCGGCAAACTTTTCTCTTTCCAGCTCAAGGGTCTTGGCTACCAGTTCTTCATTGGATCGTACATATTTTTTCAGGATTTCGTAATCATTGCCAATCATTGGCTCAAGCTTATCAAAAGATAAGTTTCGAACGCCCACTTCGAGTGCCTTGCGCCTGATGGTTTCAAGTATAGGTTTTAATTCTTCCTGAATCATAAATCTATGCAAATGCGATCCGCAAAAAAATTCGGCACCAAAGGTAGAAAAAAAATGATTGGCACTTAGAAAATTCTAATATTCAATCTTTCAATCGTTTGCGATGATCATTTTTCGATGGGTACTGTAAGCCCCCGCCTGAATTTCGTAAAAATAGACACCAGCTTTTAGCCTGTAGGGTTCGTTTTGAAATACGAAATCATATTTACCTCTCTCGTGCCACTTTTGGTCAAATAATACCGCTACTACGCGGCCAGTCTGGTCGAATAGTTTTAGTGATACCTGACCGGATTCCCTGATCTTGTAATTAATTACTGTGCTTGTATTGAAGGGATTGGGGAAGTTTTGCGCAATGCTAAATGGAATGGCGTTTTCTTGCTCAAGGCCAACCGTCATATCCACAATAGCAGTGTAGATACTGCGAATGCCATTATCCATTCTTGTCCAGATTGGACGTACCATATTGTTGTGTGCTGAGATATTATTGTAGTCACCAAAAAAAATGTTATCGTTTGGAACAAAGGGGCTTTCACTGATTTTAACATTGGTGAAGGTTTCTCCTCCGTCAGCTGACCAGGCCAGATAAACGTCTGTTTGATTGTCGGTATAGGCTCTGCGGTCGTAATAAACAAAGTACAGGTAGCCATTGGTTTGATCGATAGTCATCCAGGTAAAAAACTGATGTTTTCCGGGGGGGTCGTCATTCACACGAACCGGTTCTGACCAGCTGTTCCCCTGATCGATAGATTTAGTAAGCCAGATATCAGTATCGTCACTGCCATTGCGCTGATCAGCAAAGTTGATATAAATGGTTCCGTTATAGGGAGATGGACTTAGATCACATACCGTTACAGGCATTCCATTAGCTCTGTAGATGCCCGGAATGCTGATGTCCCAACCTCCTTCGTGAGGATCGACAGGAATGTCATTTTCGAGCCATGTTTGGCCGCCATCCATCGAACGATCAAAAACAATTCCTTCCGGCCCTGACCATGAAACGTAAACTTCGCCATTTGGTCCCACAGCGGGTACAGCCCCTTCGGTAGTTTCATCGCTGTCGATACAATTTCCTGAAACCTCATTGATACTAATGGCTTCTGACCAGCTGAAACCGGCATCAGTTGATTTGCTGAAGCGGATATTACTTTGACATCCCGGATCGGAAGAACCATAATCATCAAATTGTGTCCAGGTTACATAGATGGTGTTGGTTTGCGGATCGAGCACAGCCCAGTGTTTATCTTGCGCCTTTGTGCCGTTTAGGCCCATATAGGTACCATTATTCCATTGTCCGGTAGTTTTGTTGTATTTCTGGCATACAATGCGATCAATCCAGTTGCCAACCGCAGGATTAGAAAGGTGGAAGAAATAAAAATCTCCGGCAGTATCGGTGATAATTACCGGATCGCCCCACACCCCGTACGAAGGCGAAACCAGTTCGGATGCCTGCCAGGTGTAGCCGCCATCTTCCGAATAATACCAATAATAGGTATTAGAGCCAGCCATCACCTCATTTGTGTTTTTTGGGTTTATCCAAATGCTTGGCTCATTGGCACTAGTATAATTACCTATTTTTATATTCTGATATTGCGCCTTTAACAGCGTTGGCATAAGCAGGAATAAGACGGCCAGGGTTTTGGTAAGCTTCATGATTAAATATTTTCTTTATTTTCGATGATCAGGGCTTCATCCAGTTTGTTTTCGGTATGTGCCACGGCGCAGGCAATGCTGGAGTCGCCGGTAATATTTACTACGGTGCGGAGCATATCAAGCGGTCGGTCCACGGCAAATATCAGGGCAATTCCTTCGGTTGGGATGCCAACCGAGCCTAAAACGATTACCAGCATAATCATGCCAGCACCCGGAACGGCAGCAGAACCAATGGAAGCGAGCGTCGCCGTGAGAATGATCGTAAGTTGTTGGCCAAGCGAAAGATCCATGCCATAGATTTGTGCCAGAAAAACAGCAGCTACAGCCTGATAGAGGCTTGTGCCATCCATATTGATGGTAGCCCCCAAGGGTAATACAAAGCTGCTCACTTCTTTTTTTACTCCCAGATTATCTTCGCAGCACTCCATTGTAACGGGTAGTGTGGCAGCACTCGAACTGGTAGAAAAGGCAAGAAGCTGTGCTGGTGCAAGGCCTTTGATAAACTGCTTGAATCCAATGATGGTAAGTGAACTGATAAGAATAGGATAAATTACAAAAACCATCAGCAGCAAGCCCAGAATTACTGTAAGGGCATATAGACCCAAAGACCCAAAAAGCGCTGCGGTGTCTGCAATCTGATCGCCGGCCACTTCCACAGTGATGGCTGCTATCAAGGCGAAAACACCATAAGGAGCTATCTTCATGATCAGGTGAATCATTTGCAACACAATCTCATTGAGCGATTCAATAAATACCTTCACCGGCCTGGTTTTTTCCTGTGGGATGAGTATCATGGCAATACCAAACAGAACCGAGAAGAAAATCACTTGCAACATACTCGTATTTTCGGTCATTGCCCTGAAAATATTATCCGGAACCACATCAACAACAAACTGCAACGGACCATCATCTGTTTGTGAATCAGGATTATTGCTGACATTGGCCGCATAGCGCTGTTGAAATTCCATTGCTTTTTCGGCAGGCAGCACTTTTCCGGGTTTGGTAATATTCACAACCAGCAAACCAATGGTAATGGCGATCACGGTAGTAACAAGGTACAAACCAATCGTTTTTAAACCAATACGTGATAATTTCGAAACATCGTTAAGGTTGGAAATGCCATTAATCAGTGAAACAATAATCAATGGAACAGCAATCAGTTTAAGCAGGCGGATAAAGATCGTTCCCCAGGGTTTGATCCAGTCGGCAGTAAAACTATGCCAGCCAAAAATAACAGCCAGCATACCAAAAAGGATGCCGGCGCCCATGCCAAGTAAAATAAGCCAGTGAAGGGGAATTTTGGTTTTAATCATAAGCTTTGGTGTGCGCTATGGGTTTCTGATTCAGAAATAAAAAGTAAAAGTAAATAATTTTGAGCTTTTAGTAGTAAGGTTTTGGTTAAAATGGGCTGTTTGTCGCTGCTCTGGCAGGACTGCCAGTTTACAGGCTGGTTTAGAAGATTTTCGGAAAACAATAAGCAGTTGAGTTTAAATTGAATTATGGTCAAATCAGCTTAATCAGCATGAATGATTTTTTAAAACTATGATCTGTATTTGAATGATTAGTTATTGTAAAAAATGCTTATTTTGCGACACAAAACAGAAATTATGGGAAAACCAAAACGGATCGGGATACTCACTGCCGGAGGCGATTGTCCGGGGATTAATGCTGCCATTCGTGGTGTGGGCAAAACAGCTATTGTAAAGCACGGCATGGAGGTGATTGGCATTTCGAGTGGTTTTGCAGGTTTGATACATAAAGAAGTGATGCCGCTTTCGGAAGCCGATCTTTCGGGCATACTCACGCTTGGAGGAACAATTCTGGGAACTTCGCGCGAAAAACCGTTTAAAAAGAAAGGTAATGGCAATGTTGACAAGCCCAAACTCATCAAAAAGAATTATAAAGAACTGAAGCTCGATTGCATTGTTTGCATTGGTGGCAATGGCACCCAAAAAACAGCCTGGCAACTGAGTGAAGAAGGCCTCAATGTGGTTGGCATCCCAAAAACGATTGACAATGATGTATTTGGAACGGATTTTTCTTTTGGTTTCGATTCGGCTTTGGCTATTGCCACTGATGCCATCGACAGGCTGCATACTACGGCCAACTCGCACAAACGTATCATGGTGATTGAGGTGATGGGACATCATGCCGGCTGGCTTACCCTGTATGCCGGAATGGCCGGAGGCGGCGATGTGATCTTAATTCCGGAATTGGAATATAATCCTAAAGCTGTTAATCGCTACCTGCTTGACAGGGCTTATAAAAAGAAACCTTATTCCATTGTTGTAGTGGCAGAAGGGATTGCCCGTCCCGAAGGTGAAACAGCAGCAGATTATGTAGCCCGTATGATTGAAAAAGGAACGCATATCGAAACCCGAAAAACGGTATTGGGATACATCCAGCGCGGTGGCAGCCCTTCGGCTAATGACCGTATCCTTGCCACCCGTTTTGGGTCGCATGCTGCTGCATTAATTGCCAATGAAGATTATGGAAAAATGGTGATCAACACAAAAGGCGAAACCAGCAGCATATCTTTATCAGAAGTGGCCGGTAAAACACGTTTGGTGCCTGAAGATCATTCGCTGATACAAAAGGCCAGATCGCTGGATATTTGTATGGGAAATGAATGTATTGTAATTAATCACTAAAACAGATAATTGTGCCGGAAATTCTTATTCAGATCAGTGGCATCATTCTGATGACATTTTTGTTTATGGCTGCAGCTTTTTCATGGGTTGTATTGTTGAGCCGCAGATTCAAGACATGGTATATTATGCCTCAGCAAACCAATGATTCACCAAATAAAGGCAAGCGATGGTTTTTGCTGCAATCATTTATGCTTTTTGTTGCCGGACTTATCGTTTGGATGCGCACAGACCAGTTGCTCGACGGACATACAGACAATGTGATTGAACAATTGATCTGGGCTGTTTCGGGCATGCTTTTGGTAAGGGCAGTTGGGGAGTTTAAGGTGATGGGGCTGTTCAGAAGCGAATCGCGGGGCGAGTTTACAAGGCTCGATAAAAAGCTGCTTACACCAGCTGCACTTGTGTTGTTTGTTTTAACCTGGCCTTTGATTTGAGCCTTTGTAGAAATTGATAAATATCATATTTTCAGATTAATAGCATAAATGAAACCTGCAAATTTTTTACTCATTGGATTGTTGTGTACCTCACTGGTGATTTTTGCACAGCAGGAAGAATGGCAAACTTATTATGAGCAGTCCGGAAAGATAGCTACACCAAGATATCCGGAAACAATAAGTTTTTTGGAAAAACTGGATGAAAAGTCGGAGGCAATGTTTATGGGTGATTTTGGTAGTAGTCCGCAACAACGACCTTTAAAATATGTGATTTACGACAAGGAAGGCCTGACCAATGCGGCTGATATCAAACAATCCGGCAGGGTGTTGCTGATGGTGCAGGCCGGCATACATCCGGGTGAGTCGGAAGGCAAGGATGCTATGCTGCTTTTACTCAGGGATCAGGTTATTTCGCAAAGCTATGATGCCCTGTTTGATAGGGTAAGTTTGTTGTTTATACCTGTGTTTAATGTTGACGGGCACGAGCGCTTCAGCCGCTATGGCCGCATCAATCAGAATGGCCCGGTTGAGATGGGCTGGCGCGTAACGGCACAAAATCTTAATCTGAACCGCGACTATCTAAAGGCCGATGCGCCCGAGATGCAGGCCTGGCTGGAATTGTATAATCGTTTTGATCCCGATTTTTTTATTGACACCCACACTACTGACGGTGCCGATTATCAATATGTAATGACGTATGGCCTTGAGCTGGGTGGCAATATGGACGCCGGACTAACAGCCTGGCAAAAAGAGGTTTTTCTTCCTTTTTGGGAGGAAGCCATGCATGCAGATGGTTTTCCGGTGTTTCCGTATGTGAGTTTTCGCCGGTGGCACGATCCGCGCAGCGGCTTGGTAAGCTGGATGTCGGGGCCAATGCTTTCGCAGGGATATACCGCCCAGCGCAACCGTCCAGGGCTACTGCTCGAAACACATATGCTTAAGCCTTATGAACTACGCGTGGATGCTACCCTTGCCGCCATTGTGCACAGTATGCAGTTGCTTCGGGAGGAGGGAGAGCAGTTGCAAAAGCTAAATAAACAGGCTGATGAGTATGCAGCTTCAAAAGCTTTCAGAGCCAAGGACTTTGTGCTGCAATACAAATTAGATCAGTCGGATAGCAGTATGGTGCCTTTTGCCGGAGTGCAGTATACAAAACAGATCAGTGAGCTTACAGGAGGTGATTTGTTTGTGTATGATGCCAGCAAACCGGATACTTTTTTGCTGCCGCTTTTTCATGCCTTTCTTCCTGACAAAATAGTAAAACTGCCTGAAGCTTATGTGGTTCCGGTGGAATGGACAGCTGTGATTGACCGTTTGAAGTGGCATGGCGTACAATATGAGACCCTCCAGGAGAATACAAACTTTGAGGTGGAACAATATGTATTTAGCTCGGTAAGCTGGCAGCAGCGGCCTTATGAAGGAAGGCATCGGGTGCGCGACTTCGGTATGGAGAAACGTTTGCAGCAAGTGAGTTACCCGGCAGGAAGCCTGCTTGTGCCCACAAATCAGCCACTTGCACGATTGATCGCGCATATGCTGGAACCTGAGGGTGATGGATCGCTGCTGGAATGGGGATTCTTTAACGGAATTTTTGAGCAAAAGGAATATGCCGAAACCTATGTGATGGAGCCACTGGCCCGAAGGATGCTCGACAGTATTCCGGGATTGCGCGAAAGCTATGAAGCCAAAAAGCTGAATGAGCCCGAATTTGCCGCAAATTCATGGGCACAGCTCAACTGGTTTTACCGGCAAACGCCCTGGTGGGACAAGCAGTATATGGTTTATCCGGTGGGGAGGTTGATGAGTGAAGAATGAAATCTGATTGCTTTGTTATCATCCAGCAGATAATTCAAACCACTTATTTTGATCAGATCAAATTGTTCAGGGTTAATTTGTTTCGCAGCTAAATGCATATCCGGAGTGTTTTGTAAAAGGGATTACGGGTGATTGTAGTTTCAAATGAAAATTAATGTTAGAATGCATGGATATTAAAGGCTTTCAATCAAAGCGTTAGAGAGTGATAAACAATTTGTTGTTGATAAGTAAGCCGCACCATGCATTGTAAGAGATGCCGCATGAGCGTTAACTTCGTGACTCCTAAACAGAAACTGCCGCTTATGCCTGCCTCCAAAACAAAAACCAGAAAGATTTTCGTGCTCGACACTTCAGTGATCATTTACAACCACAATGCCATCAACACTTTTGAGGAGCATGATGTGGCCATACCGATTACAGTATTTGAGGAGTTGGATAACTTTAAAAAAGGCAACGACACCAAGAACTTTGAAGCCCGGGAGTTTATCCGTTTCATGGATCGCATCTCAGGAAAGTACACAATGAAAAACTGGCGGAAGCTAAACGGACCTACCAAAGGACGCTTTAAAGTGCTGATGAACGAAAACAGCAAACTGGATGCCTGTGAAGTATTTGGAGCGGACAAACCTGATCATCGCATACTGAATGCTGCGCTAAAGCTTTCGGAAGATAATCCCGGAACCAAAGTAGTATTGGTTTCCAAGGATGTAAATCTCAGGCTAAAGGCTAAATCGCTCAATATACAAGCCGAGGATTATGAAACCGGAAAGGTGAAAGACGTAGATTCGCTTTATACCGGCAAAACTTTGCTGGAGGATATTTCTGCCGAGGTGATTGACAAGCTCTATACAGAAGGCTTTTGCAGCCTGGATGAGATCGGACAAAAAACTGCCATTGCCAATCATTACTTCATTCTGAAAAGCGAGAAAAGCTCGGCTTTAGCATTTTATAATCCGGTTACCGGTCGTATTGAGCGCATCGAAAAGCATGCTGTTTCGCGTATCATGCCACGCAATGCCGAGCAGGTGTTTGCCTTGCATGCCCTGCTTAATCCCGAGATAAAACTGGTGACCATGCAGGGGATTGCCGGTACCGGAAAAACCTTGTTGGCGCTGGCAGCAGCCTGGGAGCAAAGGCGCAGCTTTAAGCAGGTTTATCTTGCCCGGCCCATAGTGCCGCTCAGTAATAAAGATATTGGTTTTTTGCCGGGTGATATCAAGTCGAAGCTAAATCCATATATGGAGCCGCTTTGGGACAATTTAAAATATATCCAAAACCAATATGGGGAAGAAGACAAGGAATACAAACGATTTACGGAAGCTGTTGAAAAGGAAAAGCTGGTGATTACGCCCCTGGCTTATATCAGGGGGCGCAGCATTTCGAATGTGATCTTTATTGTGGATGAAGCCCAAAACCTTACACCACATGAAGTGAAAACCATCATTACGCGCGCCGGCGAAAACACAAAAATTATTTTTACGGGTGATGTTTTCCAGATCGACACACCCTATCTTGATGCTCAGTCGAACGGCCTTTCGTACCTGATACACAACATCAAGCATCATGCCCTGTATGCCCATGTGCGCCTGGAAAAGGGCGAACGTTCAGAGCTGGCTAACCTGGCTAATGAGTTGTTGTAGGTGATGTTGCCTTGCCAAAGCGTTGTGTAAACGCCTTTGATGTGGACTTGAACGTCTTTGATGTGGACCCGAACGTCTTTGATGTGGACTCGAACGCCTTTGATGTGGACTTAATCAATTTCAGAAAAAGCATCTTAAATTATGTAAACACCTCATATTTATTTAATTGGAACTTTTGCTTGATCCCGCCAGCTGCGCAGCGGGACAGGTCAAAAGTTCCCAAAAATCAAGTGCGATTGAAGAAGTTTGAGTCTAGAGCAAGAGTCTTGTGACAATTGTATAAAAAAATAATGTGCTGTTTAAGTTATAACGTACCAAATGCTCAAAACCAACAGCCAATAGCGATATTTAGCTGCCCCGCAAGTTTTCCTGCTGTTTTAGCTGCCCTGCCCACCGCACGCTCGCCGCTCACACAGGCCTACCTGGCAGTAGGTAAACCCTCGCACCCAGCCCGGTGGTGATTTGAAGTGAACACCTGATTTGGTTTGATATTGCAACCTCCCGACATTTCTGTTGGGACAGGTTCTTCGAGGGTGCTTTTAAGAACTAAAATTTTTTTTGATTTGGTAAATTAGCGCAACCCTGAAGGGGTTGCTGCTATAGTAGTAAAAGCTTTTTTAAAAGGGATTTCAACCCCTACCTGCTATGCAGTTAGGCAGGCAGAAAGGGTTGCGCTATATCTATAATTCTTCTGGAACTTTTCCTTGTTCCCGCCAGCTATGAAGCGGGACAGGTATCAAGTTCCAAAAAAACAAGCGCGGTTGAAGAAGTGTGAGCACCACTATCGTCTCGCAGCAGCTAAACATTTATAACAAATTTTTCGCTTTTCCTTGATCCCGCTAGCTGCGCAGCGGGACAGGTATCAAGCTAGCAAAAATCAAGTGTGAGCGATGCTATCTGCCCACAGCAGCTAAAACAGCGGAAAACTAATTTTTCGCTTTTGCTTGATCAAAAGCTAGCAAAAATCAAGCGCGAACGATACACCCTTGCGCTCTGAAAAAACAGCGAAAATCCATCGAATCGACGCCCTGAACGGGCGAGATGACCGCTTGACAGCGGCCAGATTCGAGGATTTTCTGCTGTTTTTTCATTCACCCGGGCGCTGCCCGCCGTTCGCGCAGGCCAACGCACCCAGCCCGGTGGGGATTTGAAGAAATCGATCGAAATTTTTAAACAAACGTCTTTGATGTGGACTTGAACGTCTTTGATGTGGACCCGAACGTCTTTGATGTGGACTTGAACGCCTTTGATGTGGACTTGAACGCTCTTTGATGTGGACTTGAACGTCTTTGATGTGGACCCGAACGTCTTTGATGTGGACTTGAACGTCTTCGATGTGGACTTGAACGTCTTTGATGCGGACCCGAACGTCTTTGATGTGGACTTGAACGTCTTTGATGTGGACTTGAACGCTTTTGATGTGGATTTGAACGTCTTTGATGAGGTCAGGTTTGACCCTCTATGATAGCTGAACCTCCCGACATTTCAGTCGGGACAGGCTCTTCAGGGTTCTTTGATATTGGTATAATACACGATGCTTCAATGAAGATGAAAGGGTTCTGACCCTTGATTAAAAAGAAAGTGTACTGTAATATCTATTTTATTTTTTATCCATCTCAAAGTTGTACCCTATCTGCCAGAAATACATGTCGAGAATTTTCATGACGGGATAGTAAATACCTGTTTTATCTTTTATTGAACGTTGGACATTGGTTACTGCTTGGTGCTTTGTTTGTGTGTAATTCAGGAGGTATTCCAGCGATTTTTTTTCAAAGGTTATGTTTTTGATGCCGGATTGTTTTAATCCTGTACAGAAATATCTGTCGAAGGCCGGTACACATCCCAGCGTGCCCAGCAGCACCTTGCTGATGAGGGTATCTGTGGCGGTTATTTTTAATGCTGTTTTGTTGCCTCGTGTAAACCCGATGGAGGCATAGTGCGCTGCCAGTTCATTTTTTAGTTCTAATAGTAAAGGTATGTTTTCAGCAGTTATTTCATGGGTTGCATTGCATTGCAGTTGTTGGTAAGGTTTTGATTTTAATATTGCTACAGCTTTATTATGAATTTGATAGGATTTTTGCAACAAACCACTTGAACCCCGATACATACCCCAGCTGGCAAGATAAAACCCCAGATGTAATGCTAAAAAGTCATGGTCGGTATTGGATGCAAATGCATCGAAACAATGTTCCCATGATTTATAGCGATGGTATTGATCACTAAACGAATATTTAAGATATCTTTCAATAATAATGCTCAGGTCTATCTTATGAGCTGTTGTTTCATTTTTATTTGAGTCGGTCACAACTTGTTGTTTTGGTGAGGTTTAACCTGGCATTTCGTCCCACACACGGCCTTCGAGCATACGGCCGGCTTTTTTTTTGTTTTTGCCGCCCCATTGCTTGAAGAAGAAGGGAACGCCCTGCTGTTTGCACATGTCTTTGATTGCTACAACCCATTCTGGTTTCATGGGTCTGGCATTGGGGCCGGATTCACCGCCTACGATAACCCAATCAATACCAGAAAGATCGAGGGTTGGGAGTGCTGTAAGCAGGGGCTCGATTGAAAGGAATTTAACAAAGGCACTGCTATAACGCAAGGCATTAATGCGGTTGATGTGCAGTTTGCTTTCGACCGTTACGCCCATCCAAATGTTTTTGGACCAGTTGAGTTGTTCATTGTATTCACACAATTTCTCAGGCCGTTTGGTTAACACCTGAAAGGTGTGCTGGGGGCAATCGTTCATGGTTTGGAATACCTGTTGAATAAAATAAAGCGGAATTTGCTCGTGAAAAAGATCACTCATGGAATTAACAAAAATGGTGCGTGGATTTTTCCAGCCTTTGGGTTCATCAAGCAATTCGGGGTGCAGGGTAAGCCTGAAAGCATTGCGGTATTTTTCGGTACCCATGGCATGCAGTCGGAATGCCATACGCTCGGCATAGCAGTTTTTGCAGCCTTCGGATATTTTGGTGCAGCCTGTTGTAGGGTTCCAGGTGGATTCGGTCCATTCTATGTTTGACTGTGCCATTTTAATTTATTTCGGGAAAGTCGGCATCAAACATAGATATTTAATTGGATTTGAAGATATAAACAATTGAAATAAATACAAGTGCATCAATGATTTTCAATTATTGATTTAACCAATTTTTCGTTTGAAGATTTTGTTAAGTTCCTGTTTACAAAGAAAGTATATCTTAATACTGTGTACAGTTAATTTTCTCTCCCAGCCTATCCACTTGCTATCTGATGCTTCAGCTATTTGAGCTTTTCCATTATTGGCAATTGCGGCTGCAATAAACTTCAAATCAGAAGGGTCAATTCCAAGATTGTTGAGAGGATCAGGAATTTCTTCAAATTCATTTTCTCTAATCTGGTTAATTTTGACTTGCTTTACCCTATGCGGATTTGCTTGATTATTAAATATCCATTTTAGAAATAAATTAGCATAATCAGGCGGGCCAGTAGTTTTAATTTCTCTTAAATACTCTTCTAAAATAAAATAATCCTCATCAATCACCAGAATTTGTCTTCCTCTTAAAAAACGCTCAATAAAAGTAGCGCAATTTTCTTCGCATTCCAAAGACATGTGAGAAGTGCCCCGGGCAATCAAAGGAACATTTGTATCAACAATGAATTCAACCATTCGCTTGTTTTTTTCTTCTATTTCTAGCTGCCGTTGTCATTGCAGCCAGATCCTCAAGGTCATTTCCGAAAAAGTTATCAGGCCAATTAGTAATATTACCAAAGATGTCAAAATTCATTTCTTCAATAACTGCTTTCCCTTTTTGCTGACGAATAAAAAACAAAGCCACTTCCTCTGGTTTAATTACATCTTCAGCAATTCTGCGTTGGATTCTTTTGATTAGATGTTCGGAATGAGATTCAACAATTATCTGTGTGTTACGTTGCTTGCCGTTTTCCCTTGCCCTTGTAGCTTCGATGAATAAATCACCAAGATGAGACTGAACAGAGGGGTGCAAATGGATTTCAGGCTGTTCAAAAAATAAAGTGGAGTTCTGCTCAACATAAAAACACTGAACCAAAACGGGAAGAATTTGAGAAATGCCAAAACCAACGTCAGTAATTAGTACCTCTGCCGTATCAGGCTGAACCTTAATTCTGACTTCATACTGTTTTCTTTCTTTTGAAATTGGTTTAACGACAAAACTGTCAATCAATCCCATTTGTTTAAGCCAACGAGCAATCAAAGTCTCAAAATTTTCCGCACGCGCTTTATAGCTACGTACTATTTTCCTTTCTTTAGCTGCAAGCATCGCATTAATAGCTAAGTTGCCTTTTGTTCCAACATCAGGCGGTTGTTCACCTGAAAAATTATAATACCTTTCAGGATGCTCACGAAGTGGACCAACATAATACATGCTTTTGAATAAATTCTTGATTGCTAAAGACAAATCGTTTAGAAAACCTGTGTTTTGGTAATAAGCAATTGCTTCATCAGGGAAGCCAAAAAAGTTTTCCGGAGCTGGCAAACGCCAGGCCCGACCTTTCTGACGGACTGCCTGATATTTTTTTGCATCAAGTCGGTAGCCTCCTTGGTCAGCCTGTAACGAAAATGAAATCTCATCTCCATTTACCAAAGTATATTTTAAATGATCCAGTTGTATTTTAGAGTTTTTTTGATCAAATGAGATTTTTGCATCAAATTTTAGTTTGCTATATGAACCTCTGTTTTCCTGTTTTACTGCATCACTAATTTTGACTGGAGGTAAAGCGTCAAATGAAAATGAAAATTCAAGATTTGAATCAAGTTGATGATTATAAATCAAATCTTTATAAGTGCCCAAATCAATCAGAGATTTATCATCGCCCAAATGTAATACCCTTTGCCTGTCGTAGGACTCAACTGTTTGCTTTAGCATCAGCATAAACTGAGCCAGTGAGGATTTGCCCGAGCTATTATTGCCACAGAATATCGTTAGCGGAGCCAGCCTTATAGGTTCGCTATCAGCCCAGGCTTTAAAATTCTTGATGTGCAATGATCGTATCATTCAACAAAAGTATTATTTATTTGAAACATAGTTCTAAACACCCCTTCATCTTCTGCAGGCATGACTGGTGCTGTCTGTTTAACTTGTCATGTGCAAGTATATCTGTTCATTAATACCTTTATACAGAATCATGTAAGGTTGTTTTTTGTTTTTTATTGATCTGAAATTACCTCGATATAATTGGAGTACAATAGTTGTCTAACGAAATGAAATCTCAATAAAAACTCTATTCACTGAACCATTCTCGTCAACACGTTTTACGCGTACAGATAAAACTCGTTTTTTAGCTTTATGAAAGACCTTAGAATGAATCATTTTTACATAACCTAAAACTTTAGATCCATAAAAAATTTTAACTGCGTATGGATCTTTTGGGTTTTTTTGTTCCAATTCATAGGTAAGCATATCTCCTTCCATTAAAGTGCCTGGTTTAACATGATAGTGCGATAATCCACATATCTCACTTACAAATTGCAACTCTTTTATGGGATGAAAATCAGCCAAAAACTCAAAGTTATCTGTTGATAACATACCTTGCGTATAAGCCAATAAATAGTATTTATCATCTTGATATTTGGGCTCAATATCCCAAAAATCCAAATATTTCTGAATGTCAGATCGTTCTGTTTTAATCAGTCGCTGGCCAAAGATATCTAAAATGTTTTCGGTATATACCTTAGAAGTATCGGGGAAATCTATATAAGGAGTAAATCCTTCTTTTTGAGCAGCTTCAACACCACTTTTAAGATAGTAAAAGCGAACTCCTTGAGTGGCATTATTTTTAATAACGCCAACCACTTTGCGCCGACTCCCTTTTCCTTTTCGCCACACTAAATATATGTTTGCTATCGCTTTCACCGGTTTAATTCCAATAACTTATGAACCCGCAAAGATACTGATTTTATCATGAATTTTTTTCTTTCTAAAGGTAATCTAAACTGAATAAAATCATTTGGTAATTTCTTGTCAATATTTAGAATGCATTTTTCTATTCTTTCCAGGGAATATTTTTTTTTAACTCTATTGATAATTTGATATACAACTTCTGGATGGTGTAATTGAATGTTTTTGATTAGATTAAAATGACTAATCTTTTCACCCTGCCAATGTATTTCAGACGTTCCTTTTCTAATGTAAGATTCAATCATTATTTCATCAGAAAGCATTTTACTTATTTTTTCATCATCTAATTCTCGGCCTAAGCAGCTGCCGCTATCATATATTTGAGAGAAACGACCGGGCATTTTCAGGTTTAATTCTTTAACTAGTTTTTCTGCATCTACTCTTTTAGTCTTTGAAGTAACTGCTAATAATGCAAATAGTGTTTTTTCGAGAATTCCTTTTTTCCCTTTATAAGCAATATTTTCAAGTAGTTGAATTACTTCGCTATAATCGGTAATAATACCCCAGTTTTCTTGATGACGGTCCCCATTACCTATGATACTGTCAAAAATAATGATTTCAATAATTTGGTCTATATAATGACCCAGTTGAAAATAGCGCAGAGTTTTATTGATAAAATGAAATGTATATAGTTTTTTCGACTGTTTATCTTCTGGATTATATGTTGTGTCGTAACCAGTTAAGTAACTAATGCCCTCAGTAAGTTTATTTTTCCCTTCCGTGACCATTGATTTTGAAAGGCAGCCAATTTCGCCCCTATTGTAGGCAATATCGTAGCGAAGCAGGTCAAATCCCAAAAGTGTACCGACTTCACTTGCAACAATCTCCGACCAAAATTCATATTTATAATCTATCTTTTCTTTTTTTAGGGATGTTTTAAAATAGTAGTCATCGCCAGTTACGGGGTTCTCAATAATTACTTTATTTCTAGTGCCCCCTGTTTGATACCATGGTTTTTCGTTCCAGTTTGTGATGTTATAAAAATCAGGCATGCTTCAACTTGTTTACTATAATTAGCGTTTGTATTTTGATTTGGGTTCAGCTACCAAGCTTAAACAATCTTCCTCTTCTTTTACAGTTACCTGCCCATTCATCAGCATGGGTAGCAACCAATCGCGGAGGGAAGTGAGGTGTTGGTTTTGTTCGATATTATTTATCAGTTGTTTTCTAAGTGACATAGCAACTTTAGAGTAACCCGTTGTGCATTTA
>NPID01001703.1_pt2 | contig 106772 bp, 75 predicted proteins | sample 8637491 | NCBI WGS metagenome assembly NPID01 (sample SAMN07420843, study PRJNA396082) | bioreactor metagenome | isolation source: sample BA6 brine-fed electro-methanogenic bioreactor BA | place: Japan: Kochi | collected 2016-06-14
TGATAGCCTTTGCGGACTATTACGGGTTCGCCGCAGTTGGGGCAGAAGGTGGTCTCCGCAGGGTTGCCGGGGAGATTGCCGACATAGACATATTCGAGGCCGACATCGCGGGCTATTTCCCATGCTCTAACTGCTCAATAAAACAGCCTGCACTCTGAAAGGTGATCTGCTGTGATTTGGCTTGCGGAATCTTCTGACGGCTAATAGCTTAATATTTATGTGCACCAAAAAATCCAAGACTAAAAAATTTGATGCTGTTGAGTTTGCAAGGGAGCAAAAGGCGCGGATTGCTAAGGAATTAGAAGGCAAATCCAAGGAAGAGATCATCGAATATTTTGCTCGCCTGCGGAAAGCCGGACAAGTCAAGCCCAGTGCTTGATCTTTGATGTTTTGATTTGGCCTTGGGGCATTTTCAACCCATCAGCAGCGCACAATGATCACTTGATATGCCTTTAAAGTCAAGGTTTAAGACTACTTGCCCCCCCTACCAAACCCCATATATCCCATGACCGCAGGCCCCACATTTACCGTCGTTCATATTAATTGACTCTATGTGATAGCCTTTGCGGACTATTATGGGTTCGCCGCAATTGGGGCAGAAGGTGGTCTCCGCAGGGTTGCCGGGGAGATTGCCGACATAGACATAATCGAGGCCGAGCTCTCTGGCTATTTCCCATGCCCTTTGCAGGGTCTCAGGTGGTGTGGGCGGCCTGTCCTTGAGCTTGTAGTCGGGATGGAAGCGCGAGAAGTGCAGGGGTGTCTCAGGACCGAGGGAATCGCGGATAAATTCGCAGAGTGCGCGTATATCCTCCGGGCTGTCATTGGCACCGGGGATCAGAAGATTGGTGACCTCGACATGCACGCCCTCTTCCTTCATAATTATAAGCGCAGCCTTGACAGGGGCGAGGGTGGAGCTTGTGTAGTCGCGATAGAAATCCTCGGAAAAGCCCTTCAGATCGACATTGGCAGCGTCCATATATGTGCACAGCCGGCGCAGCGGCTCGGGATTGATGTAGCCACAGGTGACCATGATATTCTTTATGCCCCTTTCATGGGCGATTTTCGAGGCATCGTACATATATTCATACCAGACAGTTGGCTCGGAATATGTGTAGGCGATGGATGATGCGCCGACCTCCACAGCCTTTTCGACAAGTGCCTGAGGGGAAAGGTCTGCGTGGCGGGACTCCTCGGGCAATGCCTGGGACAGCGTCCAGTTCTGGCAGAAATTGCAGCCGAGATTGCAGCCCACACTTGCCACAGAAAGGGCGGATGTCCCCGGCAAAAATTGATATACCGGCTTTTTCTCCACAGGGTCGAGATTGAGGGAAGAGACCTTGCCATATACCATAGCCCGCAATGTGCCGTCTATATTGGTGCGCACACCGCAAATGCCCCTTTCGCCCTCTTTCAGCCTGCAATTCCAGGGGCAGAGATGACAGACCACCTCGCCGTCCCCTGATTTCTCGTAGAACATGGCCTCACGCATGGACAGATCCCAGCCGCGTATCCTCTCCGCAGTCGCCCTTGTCACCTCGCCGATGCGGTCGAGAATGCTGCCGTTCATGGGGCTGAAGATGAGCAGAATCATAAAAGCTGTTATCGCATACCTTCTCATAGAGGCATATTAATATTTGGCGGAGGAAAAGTCAAGACAGATGGCTCTGGCCTCTTGCAGTTGGGATGTCCATATAGAGGGCTGAATATCCCGAGAAAAAGCTGAAGAAAAGGCGAGAATGCCCTATATAGCCTTGATTTTTGCCGGACAATCAAATAAATTTTGGAATTGGTCTATTTAAAAACAATATTAAAGGAGGAATCATGGCCAACATCCCGGAAGAACTTAAGTATTCAAAGGATCACGAGTGGATCAAAGTCGAAGACGGTATCGCAACAATAGGAATCACAGACTATGCACAGGACGAGCTGGGCGACATTGTCTTTTTCGAGCTTCACGATGAAGGCGAGAATGTCAATGAAGGCGACTCAATAGGCACAGTCGAGGCTGTCAAGGCAGTGTCGGAGATTTTCACACCAGTATCCGGCGAGATTGTAGAGATAAACGAGACATTGGCAGACACACCGGAAATCGCCAATTCCGATCCATACGGCGAGGGCTGGATTGCCAAGATAAAGATGGACGACGAATCCGAGCTGGACGCACTTCTCGACGCAGAGGCATATAAAGAGCTGATAGGCTAAGGAGGGGCAATGCCTTTCATTCCCAATTCACCGGAGACCCTTTTCTCCATGATCAAGGAGATGGGGTATTCCTCCTTTGAGGAGCTGTACGACAAGGCGGTTCCGAGAAGGCTGCAATTCCAGGGATGCCTCGGCCTTCCTGAGCCGATGACCGAGATGGAGATATCAGATCTTATGAAGGTACTCGCTGCAGAGAATACATCTGCCGAGGATATGCTCAATTTCATCGGCTGCGGCATTTATGATCACTATGTACCTTCGGCTGTGGAGAAGATTCAGTCGCGCTCTGAGTTCTACACGGCATATACGCCCTATCAGGCTGAGGTCAGCCAGGGCACATTGACAGCCATTTTCGAGTTCCAATCGATGATCACGGCACTGACAGGCATGGACGTTGCCAATGCCTCTGTATATGACGGAGGCTCTGCAATAGCAGAGGCAGTGAACATGGCGGTTGCCAAGACAAATAAGAAAAGGGTACTCATCTCATCGGCACTTCATCCTCTGTATCAGGACGTGATAAGAAGCTATACCAGCGGTCGGGAGATAATTCTTGAACCCATTGAGGTAGGCAAAGACGGCAGAACAAGCGCGAAGGCCGTTGAAGAAGCACTCAAGGCATACAATGACATCGCAGCCTTTGTGCTTCAGAACCCGAATTTCTTCGGCATAGTCGAAAATGGCGACGATTTCGGCAGGATAATGGCGGAGAGCAAGGCACTTTTCATTGTGTCGGCAGACCCCATCAGCCTCGGCTTCCTCAAGCCACCGGGCGAATACGGCGCAGACATCGCCGTTGGCGAGGCACAGCCCCTCGGGAATCGCATGAATTTCGGCGGGCCGACTGTCGGCTATTTCACGGCAAAGAAGAAATATGTCCGCCAGATGCCCGGCAGGATAGCAGGCATCACAGAGGACGCAGAGGGCAATAAGGGCATAGTCCTGACATATCAGACACGCGAGCAGCACATAAGGAGAGAGAAGGCCACATCCAATATCTGCACAAATCAGCAGCTCATGGCTCTGGCCTCGACAATATACATGGCACTTCTCGGCGACAAGGGACTTGAGGAAACAGCAGACCTCTGTTTCCAGAAGGCGCACTATCTCGCAGACGAGCTTGTCAAGATAGACGGCATCGAGCTCGCCTATCCAGACACACCATTCTTCAAGGAATTCGCCATCCGGGTTCCGGAGCCTGCAGAGGACATAGTCAATCAGCTGGCCTACAGGGGTATATTGGCAGGTGCTGACCTCGGCAGATTCTACAAGGAATGGGGGAATGTCCTTCTCATAGCTGTTACGGAGAAGAGACTAAAGGAAGAGATGGACTATTATGTCGAAAATCTAAGAGAAATCCTCGGTAAAACAGCATAACGGAGGTTCTATGCGAAAAACCACGATAATTGCAATACTTCTTACCGTCATTTTTCTGTGGGGCTGCGGTGGAGCGAGCTATGGCCGCTTCACAAGGGAGGATACTCCCAGAGCACCGGAAGATATGATGGAAAAGATACAGAATGCAGGCACGCGAAGGGACTATCCCAATGCCGATGTTATAACCATCGAGGAGATCGACTCAACGATTTATGATCCCGACGGCAGAATGGATGCCCACAGCTACAGCCTGATGAAAATCCTCACTATGAAAGAGGCAAAGGAACTCTCCGAGATACCAATAGGCTATGACTCACAGGTCATGGATCTTCAGATACTCTTTGTAAGGGTCATCAAGGAAGACGGAACAGTACTTAGGGTTTCGGATTCATCCATAGTTGACGAGACAATGCCCGGATATTCCGAGCAGGACATATTCTGGTCCAATCTCAGGCAGAAGACAATAACACTGCCAAAGCTCTCCATGGGCGATGCCATCGAGTTTGCCATTCGATTCAAGGGTCTTCAGCCCTATTTCGAAGGCATATATGACGGCAGCCACTACTTTACAGGCGGCGGCCCTGTCCTCAAGAGCAGGAATGTCGTAATCGCCCCTGATGAGGACCTGGACTGGAAGGTCTATAATGATCCGGAGGGCAAAGTCTCCTTCAAGCACGAAAAATACAGCGATGGATACTGGAAATATGCCTGGGAAGGCGAGAATTTCGAGCAAATCATAGCAGAACCCGGCGTTCAGAACTCCGACATCGCGACCTTTGTTCTATACAGCAATACAACTTGGAAGGAATTCTCCAAGGCTGCATATGAGGTATCAGAGCCAATGATGCATCCCGGTCCTGAGATCAAGGCCAAGGTGCAGGAGCTGATAAAGGACAAGAAAACCGAATACGAAAAGATTATGGCGCTGCACTACTATGTCGCACAAGAAATTCGCTATATCGGCGTTTCTCTCGGCGGCAAGGAGGGCATCACACCCCACGATGTCAACGAGACATTCAAGAATAAGGGCGGTGTCTGCAAGGACAAGTCCGCACTCCTGACTGTAATGCTCGAAGAGGCCGGTATAGAGGCATATGACGCCCTGACACATCCTCAGGCACCTGTGAAGTCCGAGATCGCAGCCAATCAGTTCATGCACATGGTTGTTGTGGCAAAGATGAAAAATGGCGAGCAGATCTTCCTCGACGTTACAGATGAGTTCTGTGCATCGGGTCTTCCCGGCTACTATTCCCACAGGGGCTATCTGCCAATGTCCGAAGAGGGCATGGATCTGGAGTTCATACCCCTTATCCCGCCTGAGGAGAATATGGGCAAGATCACAGCCGACTCCAAAATCGGCGATGACGGCACCCTAACCTCCACTGTAACCATCGAAGGCACAGGCATATATGACGAAGTAATCCGCACACTCCGTATGTCGGACAATGCAGACAGGGAAAGGCTGTTCGAGCGCATGATAAACGGCGTTCATCCCAATGCAGAGCTTGTCTCTTGGGATATGCAGCCGGATCCACTCTCCAATCTCTGGGTTCCTGCTCAGATTACCATAGAATACAAGGTCCCCGACTATGCCGTTGTTGCAGGCGATTATTTCCTCGTCAAGGCTCCATCCTCCATGGGAACATTCGACCTCATTGTGGGAATGTTCCTCCAGCAGAACACAACTCTGGAGACAAGGGAATATCCCTTTGAGATCATGCTGACAATGGCTCTGGACATCAAAGAAGCCATCACAATCCCATCCGGTTACAGGCCGAAGATTCTGCCGGACGCTGTTAATGAGAGAACAGGTATCGCAGATGTAGAAGCCAAATACAGCTACACAGACAATATACTCAAATACAATGCCCAGCTCCGCGTCAAGGACTCCTTTATCCAGCTGGATCAATATCCTGACCTCAGAAAGGTCTCGCAGAGTTTCGAGAAGGCCGGCGATGGACAGGCAATACTCGTGAAGGGAGGCAACTCATGAAAAGGCTGATACTTGCGCTGATCATAGCACTACCCTTCCTGCTTCTGTCCGAAGAGACAGCCACTGTTGGCTCGGAATTTCTGACAGAGGAAGTACTCAAGGCCATCAACAATACACCGGCACACAGCCAGTTCCCCGATGCCAAGGCTTGCTATCTCTTCAGAAATGACGAATACACAATCAAGGGCGACGGAAGCTGGTCAAGGGATGTTCACTATCTCCTGAGGCTCTACACATATAAGGGCAAACGCGAATACTCAAATTTCAAGTTCAACTACGACACCACATTCCAGAGATATGAGATTATCGAAGCGCGCTCCATAAACCCCGAAGAGGACGGCGGCTGGAAGGTCAGCCCGATTCCGAATCACTCAATAAACGAGATCACACCGCCACATCTCACAGGTGCTACAGACTATGCAAGGAAAAAGCAGCTCGTGCTGTCAATCCCTGCTGTTACAGAGACATCCTGGATAGAGATAAAGGTACGTTTCGAGGGCTTTGACAAGCCTTCTGTGCCCTTTGGCGGCAACTTCACACTGGTGGAGGACGATCCTGTTCTGTGGCGTGACATGTCCATATACTCGAGGGACATAGAGCTGAAATACGAATCCATGCACGGCGCACCTGAGGTGGAGATATTCAATGACACACTCCACTGGATAATAGAGGACTACAAGGGCATGACACCCGAAGGCTCAATGCCGAGAATATCTGAATTCATGCCGACTGTCACAATCTCCACACAGGAGAACTGGACAGCGGCGACAGGCTATTTTGCCAAGGGCTTTTTGCCGAAGGCAATAGTCACCGAAGATATTGAGAATAAAGTGAAGGAAATCGCAGGCGATAAAACAGGCGAGGAAGCCCTCTGGTCCATCGCCCAGTTCGTCTCCGACGAGATCAAGAAATACGATGTCCCCTTAGCAGATGTTGACTATGCTCCAAAGAGTGCAGATGAGGTTCTCAAGAGCGGTTCAGGCGACTCAAGGGAGATTGCAGTCCTAATGATGGCAATGCTCAAGGCAAAGGACATAGAGGCATATCCTGTTCTCGTCCCCAAGCAGAGCGTTGCAATCCGCGAGAATGTCCCGACTATTGCACAGTTCGACAGGGTTGCCCTACAAGCAAAGGTCTACGAAAAGCCATTTTTTATAGATCCGATGCAGGAGGACTGTATGCAGGGTCATCTCGGTGAGCTTGAAGGCGGACGTGGTCTCCTTGTCAAACTCGGCGGCTATGAATTCGTCGATTTCCCGAAGCCGAATCCCGATGAGAACAAGATTCAGGTCAAGTATCTCTGCCAACTCAACGAAGATGGTGATCTCAAAGGCTGGGCCTATGTCAAGGGCTGGGGCGAATTCGACTGCGACATTCGCAATGCCCTCAAGGACAAATCTCCGAGGAAGATGACCATGATCATGGAGGACATTGTCTCTGGCATCAAATCAGGTGCAAAGCTCCTGAAGGACTCCACAGGCGTGCTGGACGATCCGACTGTAAACAGCTCCTTTTCTTTCCGTTTCGAGGCAGAAGACTTCGCCTCTGTACAGAAGGATATGATGATATTCGAATTTCCAGGCAATCCGGTAAACTTCACCGGTGTTGAGCTTCCGACAAGCCTCAAGGAAAGGGATAACCCAATCTGGTTTGACTATCCCTTCACCTATGAGATGGACTACACAATCACAATACCCGATGGCTATGAAATGGCCTTCCTCACCCCAACAGCTAATTCCAGCAATGAGATAGGAGAGGTCAACCTCAAATCCACCAAGCAGGGCAGCAAGGTTACATTCACAAGGACAATGAAGATAGCCGAGAAATCCATTGCCCCTGAGGACTATCCCAAGCTGAAGGAGATAGGCAGAGCATGGCGCACACCACGCAATAAACTGCTGCTTCTGGAAGAGAAGGGAGAATAATGATCCTTCTTAGAGACCTTTCGAGACCCGGCAAAAGGGGATTTCGTGTCCCCTTCTCAGATGTACCGAAGCCCTCTGTGGATAAGTATCCTGAGGAGCATCTTCTCCGCAAGGGTAAGATCGGACTGCCGGAGGTCACAGAGCCGGAGGTGATGCGTCATTTCGTCAATATATCGACGATGAATCATCACCTTGACAAGGGATTCTATCCCCTTGGCTCATGCACAATGAAATACAATCCAAAGATAAATGACGTGACAGCCTCCATGCCTGGATTCACAGAGCTGCATCCTTTGATGCCCGATAATCTGGTGCAGGGCGCACTGGAGATCTATTTCGAGCTTGCTGAATTCCTCTCGGATATTGCTGGTATGCATTCAACAACTATACAGCCTGCTGCCGGCGCACATGGCGAGTTCACAGGCTTGCTTGTTGTCCGTGAATATCTCAAGGATCAGGGCAATATGCGCAAGAAGGTGCTGATACCAGACTCCGCACACGGCACAAATCCTGCCTCCATTGTATTTGCAGGCTGGGAGCCCGTCGGTGTTCCATCCGATGAGAGGGGTATGGTATCGCCTGATGTCCTCAAGGAATATCTCGACGAGGATGTAGCGATGGTCATGTTGACCAATCCATCCACCCTTGGCATATTCGAGGAGCATATCATCGAGATTGCAGACATGGTTCACGCAGTCGGTGCGCAGCTCTATATGGACGGTGCAAATATGAATGCACTCCTTGGTCGCGTCAGACCGGGCGATATCGGCTTTGATGTGATGCACTATAATCTCCACAAGACCTTCTCCACACCACATGGAGGCGGAGGACCGGGAAGCGGTCCTGTTGCTGTCAAGGAGCATCTCGCACCATATCTGCCAACACCTGTCGTTGACTACAGAGATGATAAATTCATACTCGACTTTGACAGACCCCTGTCTATAGGCCGGGTACAGGCATTCTGGGGCGCATTCACCGTTGCTGTCCGTGCATATACATATATCATGATGCACGGCGCAGAAGGCCTCAAGAGAATATCCGAGGGTGCTGTCACCAATGCCAACTATCTCAAGCATCTGATGGACAATACACCCTTCAAGGTCAAGTATGACCACACACCCATGCACGAATTTGTCCTTTCGGGTTCCCCCTTCAAGGACTACGGCGTGAAAACCGTCGATATTGCCAAGCGCATACTCGACTATGGCTTCCATGCACCTACTGTCTATTTCCCCCTCATCGTCTCCGAGGCTCTGATGATAGAGCCTACAGAGACAGAGTCGAAGGAGACACTGGAATGCTTTGCTGAAACCCTCAAGAAAATAGCAGAAGAGGCAAAGGAAAATCCCGAGATTCTCCACGAAGCACCGAAGACAACTCCTGTCCGCCGCCTCGACGATGTATTGGCCATCAAAAACCCAATACTCCGTTGGCAGGACATGGAATAGCACATGCTGAAATAGAGCCTATTCAATCCCTCTGCTCTTTGAGTGGGGGGATTTTTGATCCTTTTTCTCAGGCAGTCACATATATTTAGGATGTAATATAAGGGATAAGAAGATGGTTCTTGGGGAACAGCATATAAAGATTTTGCTTGAACTGGCTGAAAGCTATGATCTCTTAAATATGTATGTCTTTGGTTCATATGTATGTGGGGAGGCTAGTCCAGGAAGCGATCTCGACATATTGATTACCTACAAAGACATCCCGCCTTTGGAATACTCAAGACAATATTTTGCACTAAAAAGGGCTATAGAAGATAAGCTAAGGCTAAGAGTTGATCTTGTTACAGAACCATATTTACGGAACCCCTATCTTATAAAAAGTATCAGGGAATCACTGAAACTTATCTATGCAGCCTGAAGTGTTGAAATATCTATATGATATTAAGTTAGCCATTCAAAGAATTGAGAGCTTTACAGGGAAGCTCAACACCTTCGAGGACTATTCTGATAATATCATGCTTCAAAGCGCTGTTGAAAGACAGTTGTCCATAATTGGTGAAGCAGTAAACATACTCCTCAAAATCAAACCTTCATTGGATATTGAAGATGCCAGAAGCATTGTGGATCTCCGAAATTTGCTCGTTCATAGCTAAGATATTGTTGATGAAAATATCATCTGGGGTATCATTGTTGATTAAATTCCCATGCTCAGAACACAGGTTGATCTTCTCCTTGAAGATTGACCGTTCGTCTAAATCAATTTTGCACAGTAGAGCTTACCCCTCCAGTGCCTCGATTATCTCATTATATTTGTCGAGGGTTTTCTGAACCACTTCTGCCGGGAGTTCCGGTGGTTTGCCTTCGCCTGTGAAGCCTATGGATTTCAGGTAGTCGCGGATGATCTGCTTGTCGTATGAGAGTCTTTGTCCTTTTTCGTAATCATCCAGCTTCCAGAAACGGGAAGAATCCGGGGTGAGCATCTCGTCTATGACGACCAGCTTATTGTCTATGATGCCGAATTCGAACTTGGTATCGACAAGGACTATTCCCCTTTGAAGTGCAAACTCATGTGCATAGGAATAGAGCTCAAGGGATTTTTGGCGGAGCATCAGAGATAGCTCATCCTCGGGGATTTGATATTTACCCTTGAGAATGCCAGGCATCTCGGAAAAGGTAATGGGCATGTCGTGACCTTCGTCGGCCTTTGTTGTGGGTGTGAATATCGGTTGCGGGAGCTTATCACCATCATTGAGACCCGGGGGAAGCTCTACTCCTGAGACCTTGCCGGTTTTCTTGTAGTCCCGGAAGCCGCTGCCAGTCAGATAGCCCCTTACAATGCACTCAATATCGATGCGCTCTGCCTTGCGCACAAGCATGGAGCGCCCTTCATAGGGTTTCATCTGATCAATGACATCCATCGGAAACTGGGCTATATCATCTGTAATTAAATGATTGGAAAGGAGCGGCTCAGTTACGTGAAACCAGAATGAAGAAATCCTTGTCAGTGCTTTACCCCTTCCGGGGATCGGTGTGGGGAGTACTACATCAAAGGCAGAAAGCCTGTCAGTTGCTATAAAAATCAGCTTGTCATTGAGAACGAATATATCCCTTACTTTGCCGGAAAAATCAGGCTTTTTGCCGTTGATAGTAGTTGACTGAACTGCTCTTTCCATTTTCCCCCCTTAAACCATGATATGCCGATTTTTTCTTTTGAAAGACCGAACGACTCTTGTTTTGATGCTTCCTGGCCTCAAGTAGATCGGAGATCTGAGATATCGCTATTCTTCGATTTCTTCGTCGAGATTCTCGAAACTGAAAATACGGTTGAAAGCCGCCTCTTTCTGTATCATCGAAAGCAGCTCGGCATGTATGGAGTTCATACGCGAGCGCATAGAGAACTCCACACCAAAGGCAGTGAACAGCGCAATCGCTACAAGAAGTATAATCTGCACGGGCACTGGTATCTTCGCTGTGATGTAGCCCACAACAAAGACACCGAAGATAATCAGCGCAGCACCGAATAGATAGTAGCTCGTTCGCCGTGCCACACCCTCCATCTGCTCCAAAAGTTGTATCCGTTCTTCAAACATATCGATAAGTTATTCCTTTAGACGGAGGGTGTAAAGAATTTTCCGTTGAAAGGATACAGATTGTACATATATTTTTCACAAAGGAGGAAATATGCCAGATCTCAGCAAACTATCGCCGGAAGAACAACTAAATGAAATAAAGAGAATAGCAGTCGAGATAATCCCGGAGGAAGAACTTCTCGAAAAGCTGCGTAATTCAAAAAAGACAGGGAAGCCGCTCATTGTAAAGCTCGGATGCGATCCATCACGACCTGACCTTCATATAGGACACAGCGTTCCATTAAGGCAACTTCGGCTCTTTCAGGACATGGGACATACAGCTGTGCTTGTTGTCGGCGACTTCACGGCCATGATAGGCGACCCGTCGGGAAAGAGCAAGACAAGACCACAACTCACATTCGAGGAAACCCGCGAAAACGGTCATACATATATGGAACAGGCCTACAAAATCCTCGATCCCGAAAAGACTGTTATCCGCTATAATTCAGAATGGCTGGATAAGCTCTCATTTAGCGATGTTATAAAGCTATCAGCCAAATACACAGTGGCAAGGATGCTTGAGCGGGACGACTTTGAGAAAAGATACAAGAACGAAGAACCGATTTCCATGCATGAGCTGATGTATCCACTGGCTCAGGGCTATGACTCGGTTGCCCTTGAGTCCGATGTCGAACTTGGCGGAACGGATCAGAAATTCAACCTGCTTGTAGGGCGTGACCTTCAGAGGGGCTATGGCCAGGAACATGCACAGATCATCGTGACCTTTCCACTCCTGGAAGGGCTGGATGGAGTTCAGAAAATGTCCAAGAGCCTCGACAACTACATTGGCATCACAGACGAACCCAAGGACATATTCGGCAAGACAATGTCCATACCCGATGAGCTTATCATGAAGTATTTCCGTCTTGTCACCGATGTAACTGAGGAAGAAATGGTCAGCATGAAAGAGGCATTGGATAGCGGCGAAAATCCCATGAAATACAAGAAAAGACTGGGCGAAGCAATCGTAGCAATGTATTACAGCGAAGAGGAAGCAAAAGCAGCAAGGGCTGAGTTCGAGAGCGTTTTCTCAAAGGGCAATTTGCCCGAAGACATGCCCACAGCCGAGTATGAAAAGGGCACAGAGATATGGATTATCGATCTTCTGAGGGAAAATGACCTCTGTAAATCCGGCGGAGAGGCCAGAAGGCTGGTCAAGCAGGGCGCTGTCAAGATTGACGATGAGCAGATGAAGGACGACAGCTTCAATCTCAAGATAGATGGCGAAATTATCGTCAAGTGTGGAAAAAGGCGTTTTCTCAAGATAGTGGGTGTCTAATCATATTGAAAAAAAACACAGACATAAATGTGACACAGAAACTCAGTCTTTCTGATGAGCTGGCACTTGAGAGAACAAGCCTTGCCAATGAGAGGACTTTCCTTGCATTTTTAAGAACAGGACTGGCACTTATTATTGCCGGTGCGTCCATAATGGAGCTTTCCAATGTCCAGTGGTTTCTTTTGGTCGGCATGGCCTCTATTCCAATCGGAGGATTGGTCGTAATTCTCGGTTTCATAAGATTCTTCAGGGTGCGAAAAATCCTCCGCGCTGCCACAGACAGAAAACCCGACCCTGCTCTGCCCTTCCATTAAACCGGGAATTGTCGAATCCTATCGATAACCTATTGGGTGCCAACTGAGTATCTTTTGAGGACTTCCAAGTGATTGTCCCATATCTTTTTGGGATATTTGCCCCGCCACTTTCTGTATATTATGTCTGCATAGACAGGTCCATGAAGCTCGACAAGTCCTTTGAGGTGAATATCCATAAACTCTTCAAAGGTCGGCTCGGGTGCAGGCTCAAGGCCTGTGATGGTTCTGTGCAACCGGACAGGAAGCATTGGGTCCTTGAGTATTGCCCTACCCACCATGACACCGTCACAGCCCGTCTCATCTCTCATTCTGAGTCCGTCCTCAACGGATTTTATGTCGCCATTGCCAATGACGGGTATCTTGAGTATGTCCTTTATCTCGGCTATTCTCTTCCAGTCGGCCTCGCCTTTGAAGCCCTGCTGCGGCTGCCTTGCATGGAGACAGATTATCTTCGCACCGGTATCCTGAAAGAGCAGAACAGCCTCCCTGAGCCAGCCAGGGTCGTCCCCCCAGCCCAAGCGCATCTTTACTGTGACAGGGACATCCACAGCCTCAATAACGGCCTTTAGATTGGCCTCTGCTGCTCTTAAATCCTTGAGAAGTCCTGAACCTGCGCCCCTCTTTAAAACCTTGCGAACGCTGCACCCCATATTGATGTCAATGATACTGGCATCGTTATTTTCAACCAGCCACTTGGCTGCATATGCCATGAATTCAGGTTCATAGCCGAAGATCTGCCAGGATATTGGCCAGTCGAAGGGGGCGGTCTTGATCAATCTGCCCAGCTTTTTGTCCTTGTGCTGATAGAGGGATCTACAGGACAGAAGCTCGGACACGAAAAGTCCTGTGAAGCCGAAATGCCTAAGTGCAAAGCGCAGTCCATAGTCTGTATAACCAGCCATTGGTGCAAGCACAACAGGGCTAGGAATGTCTATATTCCCTATTTGGAAGCCATAACTCATGTCGTTAAAATGTGCATTTTCTTCAACCTGTCAAGCCCATGTTTCATCGCCATTAAAAGGGTGTGAAATCCAGAGAAATGCCCTTTAGAATTTGACATAAAGGCTGTCTGTGATATTTTCTGTATAAAAAGGAGATATATGAAGATTTCTATAATCGGAACCGGATATGTCGGGTTGGTGAGTGCGGCCTGTTTCGCAGAGATGGGACATGATGTCCTGGGCATCGACCACGACCCTGAGAAGATCAGAATACTCGATGAAGGCGGCATTCCCATCTTTGAGGAAGGACTTTTGGAGCTTGTCACAAAGCACAAGCAATCAGGCAGACTCACCTTTGCCACAACAGTGAAAGATGCTGTTGAATATGCGGATGTCATCTTTATTGCAGTTAATACCCCAACAAGGTCAACAGGCGACACAGACCTGACGGCAATAAGAAAGATATCGCGCCAGATAGGCGGTATGCTCGATTCATATAAGCTAATTATTGTCAAGAGTACAGTACCTGTAAACACGGGCAAATGGCTGAGAAAGACCATTCTGGAGAATGCACCAAAGAATGCTGATTTCGATATAGCCTCCAATCCTGAATTCCTGCGGGAGGGGATTGCTGTCAAGGATTTCCTCGAGCCTGACAGGGTTGTAATAGGCGCGAATACCGACAGGGCCAGGAAGATTCTCGAGGAGATATATGCACCACTTGATTGCAGGATCATCTCCACTGATATTGAGTCTGCCGAGATAATCAAGCATGCCTCCAATACCTTCCTTGCCATGAAGATCTCATTCATAAACGGCGTTGCCAATGTATGCGAACGTTCAGGAGCGGACATCAATCTCGTTGCAGAGGGCATGGGCTCGGACCCGCGAATAGGCAGGGCCTTTCTCAATGCAGGCATTGGCTGGGGTGGCGCGTGTTTCCCAAAGGACGTCAAGGCCTTCGCCAATATATCTCAGAAGCTGGGCTATGATTTCCGACTTCTCGATGAGGTGCAGAGAATAAACAGGATACAGCAGGACAATGTCGTGAACAAGCTCCGCTCCGCACTGGAGGACTTACACGGAAAGAAAATCGGCCTTCTTGGGTTGGCCTTTAAGCCTAAGACAGACGACATGAGAAATGCGCCCTCAATAAGAATCGCCAATCTCCTCGACGAAGAAGGAGCAAGGATAGTCGGATATGATCCGGAATCTATGAAGAACGCCGAGATGGTGATCCCATTTGTTGAGCTTACCGATAATCCCTGGGATGTTGTAAAGGATGCAGATGCCCTTGTCCTCGTCACTGAATGGGATATTTTCCGCAGCATGGATACAGCAAAGATCAGGGACATGATGAAGGGCAATGTTATAGTTGACGGCAGGAATATCTGGGATCGCAATGAGATGGAGAACCTCGGATTAAAGTATTATGGGATCGGTAGATGAAGGTACTTGTTGCAGGGGTGGCAGGCTTCATTGGAAGCCATCTTGCCAGAGAACTTCTTAGAAAAGGGCATGATATAATCGGTATAGATAACCTTTCAACTGGCAGGTTGGAGAATATTCCAGATGGCATTGAGTTCATTGAACACGATATCAGACAACCACTTGACATTGATTTTGATGTACTCTATCACTTTGCCTCTCCTGCATCGCCGTCATTTTATTCTCAGCATCGAATCTTCACTCTTGAGACAATATCCATTGGTACGCTGAACCTGCTCGAACTGGCTAAAAGAAAAAAAGCACACTTTGTGCTGGCCTCTTCATCGGAGATATACGGACAGCCCCTCGAACATCCGCAATCCGAAAGCTATCTGGGATATGTAGACACCCTTTCCGACAGGGCGGTTTACTGTGAATCGAAAAGATACGCAGAAACTCTCACAGATTCCTTCAGAAGAGAGGGTTTGAGTACTACTATACTCAGGCTCTTTAATTTCTACGGAAAAGGTATGCTAAAGGGTGACGGTCGAATTATTCCAACTTTTGTTGCTCAGGCCCTTAAGGGCAACCCAATGACGGTCCATGGGAGCGGCGAACAGACAAGGAGTCTTCTATGGATTGACGATGGGATCGCGATGATCACCACCGTTGCAGGTGAGAAATTCCCCGGTCCAGTCAATCTTGGGAGTTCTGAAGAGGTAACAGTCCTTGAAATCGCCAAAAGGATCGAGCGGAAGATTCCAGAATCAAATGGTCTGGTTTTCAAGCCCTCTATAGCAGATGATCCTGAAAAGAGACAGCCGGACACCTCGCTCTTGGAAGAAAAAACAGGACTGAAACCGACTGTTGACTTGGATCACGGGCTTGACCTCTTTATTGAATGGGCGAGAAAGAACTATTGAACCCTTTTTACAATCAGAGTTCCTTTAGGGAGAATCCTGCCCTTTCCACTATACGACCTGTTCCATAGTATATGCCTGTCTGCGGAATATAGCCCAGCGGTCTTATGGAATCAACATCGACCTTGCCATTGGAGAGGAAAAGCTCCTCATCGGCAGTGACATTGACTATCTCACCTATATAGAGTGTATGGGAACCAAGCTCCTTCCGCTCCTTGAGAACACATTCAAGGTTTATGGGAAACTCCTCAATGCCCGGAGTCTTGACCTTCTGGGATTTGAGACGGGTTATACCGCATAGCTCCCATTTATCCTTGTTTCTGCCTGAGACTCTGCCACAAATGTCCACAGCGCGCACATTCTTCTCCCATGGGATATTCACAACAAAATCCTCTGCCTTTTCCAGTATCCCGAAGCTGTGGCGGGATTCTCTGACTGAGAAACCGATTGTAGGTGGCTCGGAACACAATACACCAATCCATGAAATTGTTATGGGATTGTCCCCATCCGGAGAGGCCACAGTAACCACTGCGGCGGGTAGAGGCATGAGCAGTGGATTTGCCTTGAGTGTTTTCTTCGCCATTTTATCCCCCTTTGTAAATGTGTTCTAGTCTATTCAACAATGTATCGTATAGTTCCTTCCAGTCTGCATTGTCCCTGATTGCTGTTTTGTGCTCAAGAATGGTTTTCCGGTCATTTCTCCTTACGGGGCCTGTAAGGCCGTCCATTCCCTTCTCAAGCCAGTTATCAAGGGCTGTCTTGAAAAGACCCTCGACCATCTTCCTGGCCTTTGGGGGCTCGACACCGGATTCTGTCAACATTTCTTGAGCTGTCGCAAAAACTGCAAAGCTGCTGTTAGCTGCGAGGGCACAGGCTGCATGGTAGAGCGCTTTTTTCTCAGGGTCGATATCTACAGGCTGAGCCCCAATACTCGTGGAAATACGCCTTGCAAGCCGCGCTGCCCTTGCCATGCCTTCAATTCCTACAATCGAAGAGCGGAATGGATTAACTTTCACGGAAAACTCAGGTAGTGACTGCACAGGATGCATTGAAGCGCAGCTGAATTCCCTTCCTGCTGAGCGAAGTACACTTGAAGGAAGAACACCTGAGGCATGGATCAGATGGACAGTTCTGTGTTTTCTCATCTCAGATAGCCTCTGGCAGATATCAACAATTGCATCATCGGTTGTTGCAATTATGAGGCAATCTGCCCTTTCTGCGAGCTGTTCAAGTGAATTGAAAACACCTGTCGGTACATTCTTTGCGGCATTCTCAGCCCTTTCGATGTTCAGATCGAATATACCCTTTATATGCCAGCCATTTCTTGCCATCTGAAATGAGAGGTTGGATCCAAGTCTTCCGGCACCGACAAATCCGATTGTGATATCGGGTATTTTCAATTTTCTCCCTTGAATATTGCGCTTCCAATTCTCACCAGCGTAGCCCCCTCTTCTATTGCAATCTCATAGTCATTTGTCATGCCCATGGAAAGATGGGGAAGCTCAAGCTGGTATTCTTCTGCCAGCTCATCCCTAAGCTCTCTGAGTCCTGCAAAAACACCTCTGATTACCTTCTCATCTCCCACAAATGGAGCCATTGTCATGAAACCAAGAAGATTCAGCGACTGCATTTGCAAAATTTCATCGAGAACGGGCCTGATATTTTCCCTGCCCAGTCCATATTTGCTCATCTCGCCTGAAAGATTGAGCTCTAGCAATATGTCCTGGGTTGTGCCTGACATTGAGAATCTCTTATCCATCTCCTCGGCAAGCCTGAGTGAATCGACAGAATGAACAAGTTCGAACTGATCGACAATGTATTTGACCTTATTCCTCTGAAGATGACCTATGAAATGCCACGCTATATCCTTTGGCAGCTTCTCCATCTTAGGCTTGACGCTCTGTATGCGATTTTCTCCGAAAACACCGAGGCCGAGATTATAGGCCTCTATGATCTCGTCGGTGTCAGAATATTTTGTAACAGCAACAAGCTCAATCTCCTGTTTTTTTCGACCCGCTCTATCCGCTGCCCTCTCAATATTATCCCATATCTTATCTATATTTTCTTTGAGTCCCATATTCTCCCTATGTGTCGAAAATTATCCTGCAAATATATCCCTCTCCCTTTTTTTCGAGGAGGAAGTTGTGATATGTAACGTTCTTTATCTCAGCAAAGATTTCAGGGGCTTCGTAGAGCATGAGATTGGCAGACAGCTTTCTTTCAGTGAGCTTAAATATCTCTACACCGGCATATCCAGTAAGTTCATCCTGGACTAAATATAGAATCTCTGATAGAAATTTGATGAGTAGATTCCTGAGTGAAGTGGTCTTTAACTCAATTTTCTTCTCGAATATCGGCTGGTCTTTGCGCCCCTCAGAGATAATGCCTACCATACCCTCAGCAGCCTCTCGAAAGAGCTGCCCAAGGTCATCTGCTTCCACCTCTATTCCACGATCTGCCGTATGTTCGATCTCCCTGATCATCTTACAAGTGCTAACATCTCCTTAACAGCCTGTTCAAGCCCGACAAAGACACTCCTCGCAACGATGGAATGCCCTATGGAATACTCCTCAACGGGCTTTATGAGCGTAATGTTCTTGACATTCTTGTAGTTGAGGCCATGACCGACAGCAATTCCAAGATCCTTTGCGGCACCCTTTTTTGCGGCCTCGTCAAGCTCTCTTAGTGCATCAATTTCCTCGTCATAGGTTGTTGCCTCTGAATAGCGAGATGTATTGAGCTCAACATAGTCTGCACCGAGCTCCCTTGCGAGCTTGACATTATCGTCAGTTGGATCAATGAAAAGGGAGACAGCCATGCCCTCACCCCTTATAGAACGTATAAATTCCTCGATTGTGTCACGAACATCGATGAGCTGGAAACCGCTCTCGGTTGTGAGCTCCCTGTCGAGCTCAGGGACAAGAGTGATCATATTAGGCTTAACCCTTAAAGCAACTTCGAGCATCTCGGGTGTTGGTGCCATCTCAAGAGTGAGGGGGATTGTGATTATCTGCTTTGTAAGGATCAAATCCCTGTCATTTATGTGCCGCCTGTCCTTGCGAAGGTGAAGGGTGATGCCGTCTGCACCCGCCTTTTCTGCGATTACTGCAGCATGTATGGGATCAGGCTTCTTGCCCCCCCTTGCCTCGCGCAGGGTTGCTATGTGATCAAGGTTTACTGAAAGTCTTGCCATATCTCTCCTTTATAGTAATCTATGAAAAATATTCGTCATGTCAAATCCTCTGCCATCCAAGGTGAAAAGCAGCTCTCCCAGCTTTTGCATGCACCCAGGTTCTGGAGAATCTCTGAAACAAGATATATTGAGCCTGTAACGAGGATAAGATCATCCTGCGCTGCCCTCTGTCTGAGTGCGGAAAGTCCTTCTATGGCTGTACTGAAGTATTCATAGCGATGGTCTGTCCGTTCTCGCAACTGCTCAATGTTGGCTGCACGCATATGATCTATGGGGGCACAGCTGATGGCCAGATCCGTGTATTTTCCGAAAATCGAGAATATACCCTCTATGTCCTTATCCGCCATGGCTCCATAGAGGAGATGAACCTTCTTATACTTTCCCTTTCGCCAACCCCTCTGCACATTGTCGAGAAGATTTTCGATTGCCTGTAGATTATGCGCGCCATCGAGAATTATTAGTGGCTTTGAATGAATCCGTTGCATTCTTACAGGTAGAAATGCATCCCTGAGAGCATCTGCGACTATCTCCTTCTCGAATCCCTCGCCAAGATAGCTCTTGCAGGCGAGAATTGCAGTTGTGACATTTTCTGAAAGATGTTCGCCTGTCATGGGCAGATTAATCCCGCCCATACCTTCAATATTGATTTGGGCAGGGTCAGGGAAGGTGCTCTGACTGGTCGCCTTGAGCTCAGTATTAAGCCTGATCTGCTTCTCATTGAGTATGCTCTCGGCAACTGTGACAAGGTAATCAGTCTTCTCTGTCATTACTACTTTTGATTTTTCCTTGACAATGCCGAGTTTCTCGAAGAGTATCTTCTCCTCGGTATCGCCGAGTGTTTGAGTATGATCAAGGCCTATCTTCGTAATTACAGCGACATCACATGTGGCGACATTGGTTGCATCCAGCCGTCCGCCGAGGCCTGCCTCCAGAACGGCAACATCGACAACATTCTCCTGGAAGTGAAGAAAAGCTGTTGCTGTCAGTGTCTCGAAATATGTCCTTATGCCGCCTTTTCTCTCGCGAAAGATATCAGCCAGCCGGCCGACATGTCTGCCGAAATCACTTTCTGTTATGAACTTACCATTGATGACTATTCTCTCCCTTGGAGAACATACATGGGGGGATGAATAAAGACCAACCTTAAGACCGTGAGCTTGGAGTATCTTTGCGATAAAGAGGCTGGTCGAACCTTTGCCATTGGTGCCTGCCACCTGAATGACAGGATAGCTGTCCTGAGGTCTTCCTAGGAGAACCGTCAGCTCTTCCATGAACTTGAGATTATAGACTTCCTCTTTCTCTTTCTTATCCGGCGTACGCTCTATGCTGAAAAGGCTCTCAAGATAATTAAGCGCAGCATTGTAGTCCATTTCACCCCTTTTTTGAGATAAGTTAAATCCCTTTGTTGGCTTTGCCAAAGCCTTTCTTGAACTCAATCCAAAACTTATAAAACCGTGTATATAGCTGAGACCGTTCTTTGGGGAAACTCTACAATTTTTATCAGGAATGACACCTTAAGCCCTCCCTGAAAAAAAGCCCCTCTTCAAAAAAAGCCCCTCTCCAAAAAAAGCCCCCCTCGAAAGGGGGGCTTGATGTATGGTGAATGCTTGAGTCTTGTAAGTAAACTTACTTGACGTAGAGCATTTTATCCATTGCCTGGAAGGTTCCGGCCTTGATGCTGTAGTGGTAGACACCACTTGGCAGGTCATTGCCTTCCTGATCTTTGGCATCCCATGTTACGGAGTGTGTTCCGGCTGAGAGTGTATTGGAGATCAGTGTTCTGACTGTGCGTCCGAGCTCATCGTGGATTGTCAGAAGAACTTCTGCATCCTCGGGTGTCTCGAATGTGATCTCTGTTGCTCCGTTGAATGGGTTAGGTGCATTCTGGTGGAGTGCATATGTCTCCGGTGCAACCTTCGGGGTGGCCTTGAGTACATGGCTTCCACCTGCGACCTCAACATTGCCTCTGCCTGAGAGGACATTGCCATCGAGTGTGATCTCGACATTGAGGCCTGTGAAATCATAGCGCATGCTGCCAGATGTTGCAACATCAAGTGTCCACTCGAGGTCATTCTCGCGATAATCTGCTGAGAATCCTGCGAAGGATGCTTCGATGCCGGACTGTCCGGGCATGGCCGGAGGTACTCTGCGGTCGAGGCTTGAGACATTGCCTGTTGCCTCACCGAATGTGAGCTGCTGTCCATTGACATTGATGCTTGCGTCCCAGATAATGCTGGAAACAGGTGTGAGGCCCATTCTCGGCTCCCAGGATGTGACTTCGAGTGAAGCATATCCCGGCCAGCCAACAGGGAGACCTACATAGGACCAGTAACCATGACCTGCGACGAGAACGTCTGAGTCGTAGTATGTACCGGCTGCATTGTCATAGCCATATACAGGCGATGTGAATGAACCGTCTGGAACGTCAGCAGGCTCTGTGAAGTCAACGCCGCCGAAGTCATAGACGCCACCGATGGTGTTCCAGCCCTCTACATAATCTTCGATCATGTATTCATAGGCGGGTGTACCTGGTATGGTATAGAGCCATGGATCCGGCTCGCCGGCTCCGGGGATGTAAAGCACGAAATATGCCTTGCCAACCTCGATGGTTGTTGGCTCTTCGTAGCGACCGAATATCGGGTTGTATTCCCATATCTGATATGCCATCGGGAAGACGGCCTCAGGTGCTGGGTCCATCGGATGAATCGGTGTGGAAACGAGGTTCCAGCCGGAATGCATCTCCATGATGTCGACATCATGGTTGATCCAAACTGCTTCGCCCGGCTCAGCTGTGAATACGCCCTCTTCGGTATCGCGCATATCGACAATGCCGTTGATGACAAAGCTGCCGTATTCAGGGATGTCTGCAGGATCCCACTCGAGCACGATAGGCTCAGAGCCGGACCAGATCTGCCATACAGGGGACTCGGTCTCGATGTTCTTGACATCTGTGTCGAGACGTTCGCCGTCTGTGAGGAATGATGCAGGTGTGAAATCAGGTCCTGCCGGTGCTGCGTATACATCGAAGCCGTCGAGCATATCGCTTGCTCCGTATGCTGCACCAAATGTAATGATATATGTATCGTTGATGAGAATGTCCACATACCAGCCTGGTGTGATATCGAAACTGTATGTGTGGACGAGTCTGTTTGCATCTGGGCATGCCCACTCTGGGTTATCATCTATCTCGAAGTGTACATTGACACTTGCGCCGCCGGGTGCAAAGTCAATGCCTGCTGCTTCGAGGTCGAGCATGATGGAGCTTCCGCCTGTCATGAAGACATCGTCTTCCCAATCGAAAGCGTAGACATCTCCGTCAACATCCACTTCCATCATAACTGTTTCCCAGTTGAGGCCTGAAGCATCGTCGAGTGTGACTGTGATGTAATCGATAGCCATGTCGACAATGATGTCTTCCTCTGGATCTGTTGCAACGACCTCAGGTACTGTGAGATCAACTGTGAAGGAACCGATTGTCATACTGGATGAACCCATGACAAAGTTTCCTGCAATATCGGCGATCTGATAGAGTCTGAAGTCAACAACCTGTCCGTCTCTCCAAGGTCTTGAAGGGGTAAAGATCAGGTTATTATCGACAGCGTCCCATGTGATCTCAGGATCATCGAAGTTGTACATGAGATCCTCGACAATCATGATTGCCTCGGTTGGGTCAACGCCGATGTCATCTGTGATGTGGATTACAATCTGCTGGTTGGCACATGCTGTCATGTCGTCCATGAGGGGCTCAACGACAGTTGCAACCGGCGGATTATTGTCGACCATGAAGCTCCAGCACATCGGAACATCAGGTGACGGGTTGGAGAAGATGTCGCAACGATTCTCAGGATTGTCGTAAAGATGTGTTATACAAACCTCGACCTCTTGGCCGTGTGTATAGCTGAGTCCTTCGAGGGAAGGATCAACAATAAGTGTATTTGTCTCTGGATCCCATGCAGGGATAAGCTCATAGGAATCGAAACCGAAGTAGATACCGTTGAGCTCAATTGCTGTGTTGAGTATGTCGATCATGCCGGAGACATCGTCGCCGAACTCAACTGTAATTATCGGAGAAGGTCCGCCTGCATATGAGCCTGGCTCTGGGAAGTAATCGACAACATAGGGTGCTGTCAGGTCAGTGATGAATGACCAGTAAACCGGGCCACCCCACATCGGATTTCCAAGCATATCCTCTGCTGCATGGATGGCACATTCAATCTCCTCGGCATTCTCTGCAACAAAGCGATCCGGAGGAATGAATGTGAAGGTGCCACCGGACTCTATAAGAGGTGCAGCTGTAAATGTATCGACAGCAACGAGTACGCTGCCTACATAGTGCTCAACAAATGTTGTTTCCTCAGAAGCTGTGGTGAACATTTCGCCCTCATATTCGAAGACGACTGTGGAGGGATCCACACCATCAGGATCGATGAAGGTGAATGTTACCGGCTGCTGCTGGCAGGAGGAGTACTCGTGATCCTTTGGAGCAAGAATCTCAGGATTCGGACCATTGGAAACGTAGAAGTACCATGATACCGGATCATGTGTCATCTCATTGGCAGGGCAGAAATCGATGAGATCTGTCATCTCAAAGACTGTGCAGTAGACTGTGTCGCCCTGGTCCCATGTGATTCCGGCTGCTTCGGGATCAAATGTATAGGTTCCGCCATCCCATGTGATCTCAGGAATGAGAACATCGGAGATGCCGGTGTATTCGTAGTGGTCACCGCTTGTTGTGTGGAAGACAACATGGATGGATGCAGGATCAATCATGCCGAGACGATCGTAGGCATCGAATGATACGATCTGCTCCTGATCGTCGGTTGTGATTCCTGACATCGGGTATGTTGCGTCTACATATGGACCGGAACGGTCTATGAAGACATCCCATGCACGAGGACCGTCAATCACTCTGAAGCTGTTGCCGTGAATATCCTCGAGGGTGAGAAGCTCAATATGTACTGTTTCACCGTTGTAGAACTGTGGTGAGGGCATATATGTGAGCTGTGCTTCTGTGACTACTGTGTCGCCATCCCAGAGAACCCAGCCAAGGGTATCTATTGTGATGTGTGAGTCATAGATATCCAGAACTGCTCCGCGAATGGATACTGTCAATGTGGTAAGATCGAGACCATAATTATCCTCGAAGTGCATCCTTATCGGGATATCTGCACATGCTGAATATGTGAGTCCTGTAGGATGTGCAGGTGAAGCAATCGGATAAAGGGCTGTATAGGCAGGCCCCTGTGCATCGACTGCGAACCAGAAGATATTGTAGTCATCATAGTAGCTCATGTAGTTGGGAGCACCATAGTCGGGATAGTCCTCTGTACCATAAACATGAACGCGAACTGTGTCATTGCATGGCCACCTGACCTCTGCCTCTGCAGGATCGAAGGTAATGACGTCACAGTAGAAGGTGTCGTCTGAGGTGTCTACCCAGCGGAATGTTCCGTCCCAAAGCTCAGTAACCTCTATCCAGGGATATGCTGGACCGAACATATAGTCGCCGTCTGCGCCATGATAGACATAATATTCATCCTCTGTTCCGACGAGGAAAGTATCGATGGAACCTTCAGCACCAAACCATGTGGAATCGTCTGCATAGGCGACATACATGATTGAGTCAGTACCGTAATAGAAGGTATCAATTGTGGCCTCGCCAAGGAAGAATGCGAAGTCATCAGAACCGTCTATATACATGACATCTTCTTCCCAGCTCATTCCAAAGCTCATTACATCCATAACGGATGAAGCATCGCTCCAGAATGTGTCGGCTGTGCCCAGGAAGGCATCAGTAACAATGGAATCGATTACCATGTAAGGACCTATCGCAACGTCAATGGTGAAGCGATTGATTGTTCCAAACTCGTCGCAAAGCCAGATTTTGACTGGCTCTTCTACATCGTGGATTACAGGAAAGTCAGGCCTCTCCCAGATATTGCCCGGCTGATAGCCGAGAAGGAAAGGATCTGAAAGGTCAACTGTAAAGCTTGTTACAAGAGGTGTACCAAGAACTGTGTCGCCGCCCCATGTTGTGACAACATCGAGGGAGCAAACTACAACCTCACCATCCATCCAGCCGGTGGCCAGGAAGGTAAGGTTAGCAGGATTCCAGATAACCTCAGGGTCAGCTGTTGTATAGTGGTCCCCGTTTATGTACAGGTTGATGCTGCTTGGATCGATAGTCTCCGGACTGCCAAAGATATAGTTAATATCCTGGCTGGCATCAGTAGTAATTGTGCCGTCCAGTGGCTCCGATATGCGCACACCACCCTGTGCGAAAACCAAACCAACTAATAGGATAAACAACAGGCTGGCTTTTTTCATCGTGCCTCCTTCATAAGTTTTTTATTTTCACCATTTTTTCCGCAAAATTTTTCTAAAATTAAACCCACTGTCTTAAGGTGTCAAGTAGAAAATTGCATGTCTATACACGTTATGCTGTTCATACCCAACACTATCATTTGGTCTATAAAATATAACCCAAAATCTTAAAGCAAAAAGAGGAATTTTTTTTCTTTTGAAATTTATTTTTTTTTCGATTAAGTGATTAATATCTTTAACAAATACACCCGATCGTGCCCCTTCTGTATATATTGTATTTAGGAAAAACATTGACTTTCACAATCGGCAATCGTATACTTATCTTTAGATAGATATAGGGGTGAAGCATAGTTTAGAAGGTTGATTTCTTAACTCAATCTGCTCTGCTCCGATTATTGACTGAGAAAGACAAGAAAAAAATATTAAAGATCACAGGAGGATCTCATGAGATTTGTGAGATTGGCTTTGCTCTCGTTGACATTGCTCATGGCATATGGGCTTTTGTCTGCCGAGAACCCTTACCTTGTCAAGGAATTTCGAATGAATGTCCATGGCGCGGAATGGGACTTTGACGTTCTGGACGTGATGGACTACACAACTGACCTTGGCTGCAGGCTTGATACAGGTGCTGTTGACATCGTTTGGGCTCTGGATACAACAGGCTCAATGGGTGGTACAATTGCCAGTGTCCGTGCTACGATTGGTTCTTTCATCAGTGAGCTTGATGCAAGGGGCTACGACTATAGGCTCGGTGCCACTACATACGGTGACAGACCAGTCCGTATCTGGGATTTTGACCTAGGCACCCCAGGCTTTCAAATGACATCCAATGCAGCTGCGTTCATCACAAAGCTCAACTCCACAGGAGCATCGGGTGGTGGAGATGGTCCTGAAAACTCCATCGACGCCATCGCTCATGCAATCACCGACTACGACTGGCGGCCTGATGCTCTTCATGTGATCATCACCTTCACTGACAACTCCTATCACTACAGAGGCGATGGTTCCGGATTCTCCGACTACACTCATGACGAAGTATATTCTCTTGTAATGTCAACAGGCACAGTCGTCTTCTTTGCTCATAGTGCATGGAGCGCATCTGCCACGGCATATTACGATTCACTTGCAACAGACTCAGGTGGAGCCAGCTATCCCCTTTCCACTTCCTGGAGTGTGATTCTTGACGATGTTATTGCTCTTCTTTCTACATGGGAGGCAATTAATGCAAATATTACAAATAATACCGGTACCACATGTGCTCTTAATGCACTTTTGATACCCAATAATCTGGCTTGTCTATCGATACTTTCCTCAAATCCAATCATCGCCCCCGTAGCCTCTCCTGGAGGAAACTGGAATATCTCCTGGCGAGTTGAAAACAGTGACGATCCATCGTGTGGTGCTTCTGACCGTTGCTTCTATATCAGACTTTGGGGATGTGGTGGCGAGGAAGACACTCTCTACGGATGTACAACAGATGATTCCTGCCGTTGTGTAGGGCCTGATGCTGAAGTGACCTATCCACTTATCCTTCCTTCAGGCGACTGTGGAGTTATGTCCGCCTGTGAATATCAGGAAGTACAGTGGCGAATCTGGAATGCTGATCCCCTTGCAGCTCCGATTGATCCGACAACAATACAGATAACCGTTGACGGCGTTACCTACAACTATCCCGACCATATGACATATATCGGCGATATCCTTACCTTCACACCAACAGTCCCTTGGGAACACGGCGATATGGTCGAATTTTATCTCGATCAGGTTCTGACAATCGAGGGCTGCCCAATGTTCGGCAGACCGGGTTGCTGGTTTATGGTTGATCTTCATCCGCCAGAGCTACTGGAGCCCATTTCTCCTGAGTGCGGCATACTGCTGGAGGACACCAATTTTGTCGCGCAATGGAATATTGCTGACGACATTGCCGGCATTGACATCATGAATTCCTACTTTACAGTCAATGGTGTTCCATTCTATCCCGGGACTGAGCATGTGGATTTCACAGGGAGTACCTCTGCTGGTCTATTCACGATAGAGGGTACATTCGGCGAACTGGGATTTTATGCTGCCGAGTCTGTGGTTGTCTGTCTTGAGGTGGCTGACCAGGTAGAGTCGGACTTCTGCGGTCCTAATGACACTACCTATTGTTGTACATGGTATCTGAACAATCCACCCTATGCATACTTTGTCTACCCCGGGCTTGATTCTATCACAGCATGTAATCCCGATTCCATTCTACTGGTAATAGCAGACCCGGATGGTCCGATAGATCCATCCTCGGTAATCCTTTCCGTTGATGGACTATGGGTAGATGTATCAATGGATGTGCTAAGCTATGTTGACAGCTTCCTTGTCTTCACTCCACCATATGCCGACTACTGGTCAGATGGGGATACAGTAAGATGCGAACTTATTGCTGCCACCGATCCATGGGGTGCTTCAGTCCCTGATCTGCCTATTTACTGGGAGTTCATTGTAGATTATCGCCCTCCGATGATCACTTCCTTTGCTCCCCCATACGGCATAGAATTCTACACAATGCCAGATTCTGCCTACATCGACCTGTTTGACTTTGTTTCCGGTGTGGATACAACGGGGATGATCTTGACAATTAATGGCATAGAATACGGGTTTACAGGCGGATGGACAACAGCCGCTGGTTTTGATTCTGTCTTCAGGGTAGACATACCTCTGTCGATGGAGGTTTGCATGGGAGCAGGCGAGACATGTAATGTTGAGATTTGTCTTGACAATATTCATGACCGACCCGACTACTGCGAGCCAAACGATACCAGCTTCTGTACTATGTTCACAATCATAAGAAGCGGACCCATACCGGAGATTGTATTCGCCCCCCACGCAGAGTATATTGCTTGTCATGACTCCACAATAACGATCAGGATCGATACAACCCTTGCAGCTGTCGACTCCAACTCGATCAGACTGACAATCAACGGAGAGACAAGGACAATAGACAATGACTCTCTGTCCTTGATAGATGGAATATGGCTTGTCTGGAATCCTGGCTTTGACTGGTGGCTGGACGACACTGTATATGAGGTATCGCTGGATTCACTTGCTGACATATGGGGAACACCTGCACCGGCGGCTGCAATGCCGCTAGACTGGCTGTTCTATACCGACTTCTCACCACCAACCTTTGATGGGGAGTTCCCACCGGCAGGTGTTACAGTTGCCACAGAAAGCCCTACAATCTATGCTTATATTGAAGACGACATAACAGGTGTTGATCCTCTGTCACCAGCATTCGAGGTTTCATGGGGTGATACCTCTGTGATATTCTCGAGAAGTCATGCCTGTGTCGACTACGATCCAGCCACTGGCAGACTGGAGCTTAGAACAGACTGTGCAGACCTGGTTTTTGAGGACCATGATACTGTTACTGTCTGCATCTCTGCCCATGACCAGCCACATCATTGCGACCCGAATGTCGGTGAGTTCTGCTGGGACTTCGTTGTCAGTCTTTCTCCCCCTGATCCGGGAATTGTAACATATCTGCCCTCAACATGGGTTGCATGTGACTCACTGAATCAGGCAGTTATGATGACAATTGTTGATCCTGATGGCATAGACACATCAACTATAGTCATCATGATCGAGGATTCCCTATACAGCTGGGGCGATCCTGAGCTGAGCTGGGACGGCGACTCTGTCCTCACATTCACACCCCTTGACCCATGGTCATACTTCACAAATGCACAGACAGTTGATGTATGTATAATGGAGGTATCTGATCTTCTCGGAAATGCACTTGAGGATCCCCTCTGCTGGAGCTTCGAGATGGATCTTTCAGCACCATGGATATGGGGTCCTGAGCCGAGACCTGACACACTGCTCAACGACTCGCTGGCTGTTATCACGATTCATATGTGGGACTCCTTAACAGGTGTTGATTCCTCAACTATATATATAACTGTTAACGGCGAGACTATGGGTGTTGACGATTCCTGTGTAACATGGGAATGGGGAGATAGCATCCTTACCTTTGATATTGGTTGCATACCCGATGCATGGGAAGACTGGGACACAGTCAACATCACTGTCGGCGCCTGCGATTCCCCTGACACTTGTGCACCAAACTGCTCCGAATACTCATGGCGATTCTTTGTCCATCTCACCGGACCAGTAGCAGATATCATCACACCGCTGCCGGGACAGATTACATCCTGTGCTGATCAGTGCATTGAGATGGTTCTCTACGATGACTGGGAGGGTGTAGACGATACGACTATCGTTCTTGTGATTAACGAGACAGATACATTCACAACAGCAAGCCCCATGCTCACATACAGTGAAGAGGACAGCCTGCTAATGTTCTGCCCTGACGAAGACGCATGGCGTTACTGGGACAACGAGGAAGAGGTCAGAGTCGAGCTTATCGCCGCCTATGACTCCCTTGGAAACCCTCTGGGAACACCCCTTGACTGGTCATTTGAGGTTGACCTTGAGGCACCACAGTTCACAGGCATTACACCGGTACATCACGATACCCTTTCAATGCTGTATCCAGTCATCGAATTTAATGTGACGGATAACCTTGCAGGTGTAGATGCTGACTCGGTGTATCTTGTGGTTGCAGGTGTTAGATACTATATCACAGACCCATCTGTTACCTGGGACGGGACACATTTCACATGGAATTCACCTGTTATGTTCACAGGCGGCGATTCAATTGTTGCCTGCATACATGCACAGGACACTCCTGATCTTTGTCCACCCAATGAGAATGACTCTTGCTGGGTCTTCTATATTGAATCCGGCGGACCGGTCCCTGCAGCAATCAGACCGACAATAGGAAGACGTATTTCAAGCTGCTATGACGAATACGTAGAGTTCTCGATTACAGACGAGAACGGTATCATCGATACCTCTGTACACTTCTATGTTGTTCGCTCCTCAGACCTTTCGGATACTGCATACATGGACTACGATTCGCCTGAGGTTACATATACCTATACCCCGCTGCCATTGCACAGAGCGATTGTTCGGTATACACCGCCGGTTGCATTCTTCGATCCTGAGACTGTAACAGTCTGTGTTACCCATGCACTTGATTCTGTCTATAACCCAATGGCCCCGTCGCCATATTGCTGGGAATTCTACATGGACCAGAATCCACCTGATGTATGGAGAATGATGCCTCCGGACGGCGATGTTGTTGCAGAACGCTCACCTGAGATTTCCTTCAGGATCTGGGACTACATTGCAGGTCTGGACTCAGCCTCTGTTGCGATATCCATCATCGGAACGGGTCTGACATTCGGACTTGACACTGCCTGTGTCACGGTAACACCTGCCGAGTCACTGGTCACCATAGACACCGACTGTCTCGGTCTTGAGTGGACCGGTGGTGATGTGGTCGAGGTTTCCGTGATCGCAACAGACTCTACAGACTACTGTGCGGATAACTTCACCAACCCACGCTGGAGCTTCACAATTGAACCGGGTGGTCCTGAGGCTGAAATAGCAAGACCGATGCCCGGCGATACATCAAGCTGCTGGCTGGAATACATTCAGATTCACCTGTGGGATCCGACAGGCGTAGACACAACTACAATCGTAATGCTTGTCAATGGAGAGAGAATCGAATGGGGCGATCCGAGGATGTCCTATGACCCTGTCACAGAGATGCTCTACTTTGTTCCCGATCCTGTATTCGGCGACATCGAGGTTGTTGAGGTCGAGCTCATAGAGGCCTTTGACTGGCTGGGCAATCCCCTTGAGACACCACTTGACTGGGATTTCATGATGGACAGGCTGCCACCTGTCATATCGGGACTGTTCCCACTGGACTCCACAGCAAACCCAAGCCCGAATATTGAGTTCTATCTCTCAGACATCACCTCAGGTGTCAACTACGACAGCCTGATTGTTACAGTCACGAGTGCAGATGGTTCTTTCGAGTACAGGCTGTCCAGCCCCTCACTGAGTGCCCTCGGCGACTCTCTGATAAGATATAACCCTGATATTGAGGGACGCTTCTGGTTCGGCGGAGACACCGTTTGTGTGGACATCATTGCCTTTGACCTTGCCGATGACTACTATGGCATCGGTGACTACGACGGCGAGGAATGTCCTCCGAATTCATCCGATACAAGCTGGTGCTTTGTGATTACACCAGGCGGACCGGTTGGCGAGTTCGTATATCCACATGAGGGTGCATGGGTTGCCTGCGACCCTGACTCTGTTATCATGACCCTTACTGATCCCGACACAGTTGTGGACAGCTCGATTGTTGTCTGGGTAGAAAGGGTTGATGTTGGCCTGGACGAAACATATACAACCGATGATCCTGAGATCAGCTACGATGGCATCAACTATCTCTACTACTATCCAGACCCTCCATTCGAGGATGGAGAGACAGTCAGAATAGCAATAACAGAGGCATATGATGAGCTCTTCAATGAGCTTGAGTCCTGCGACACCATGACATTTATGATCGACTATACACCACCTGTTATGCTCGGTCACACACCCGAATGTGAAGAGGTTCTCGATGACATAAGACCGAATATCGACATTGAGCTCTTTGACTCTCTGTCGGGTATTGATCCTTCGTCCATTGAGCTCATTGTCAATGGTTCAGTCTATACAACATCAATGGCCGGACTGGAGTGGGATGGCAATGTCCTTTCCTTCTCACCGCTGGATGCGGATATCCGTTTCTACGGCGGCGACACAGTCTGCTTCGATGTACACGTTGAGGACAGCCCTGACTACTGTGCTCCCCATGCCCTCGACTATGGCTGCTGCTTCTACATTGCCCCCGGTGGTCCGATACCAAACTGGGTAAGACCGGAGCCGGGTGCCTGGAGCGCATGTCCGGGCGAGGATGTGACGGCAACAATAGAAGATCCACAGGGCATACTCGATACCACCATTGTTGTACGAGTAACGAGATATGCAGGAACAGCATCGGAGACAACAACAGACTTCATCACATACGATGCAGCTCTGTCATTCGACTATCCGAATCTGACCTTCACACCTTCACCACTGTTCGAAGATGCAGAGTCGGTCTACTTCTGTATAGTTGCAGCCGAGGACTCGCTGTCCAATCCATTGGCAGCCGAGCTTTGCTGGGGCTTCAACATGGATCTGTCCTCCCCTGTATACTGGAACGAGCAGCCGCCTTCCGGAACTGAACTCACAGTCAGATCCAACCCCATTGCAGTCAATCTCCACGACTCACTAACGGGTATCAACCCTGAGTCAATTGAGCTGCACTTTAGAAATGTCAGCAGTGGCGAGACCTTCGACTATAGATATGACGATCCGGGCATCAACTATGATCCGGCATTGAGCATAATCGAAATGTCAGTAGAAGATCTCGGAATTATCTGGACAGGTGGAGACTCCATCTGCATTGATGTCGAGGCATTTGACTCGCCTTCGGATACATCCACAGGCTTCAACCTCGACTACTGCCGTCCGAACTGGAGCAATTTCGAGTGGTGCTTCACAGTTGCACCAGGCGGACCAACTGCTGAGCTGATATACTTTGCCAATGAATCACATGTGAGCTGTGTTGACGACGCCATAGATATGTATCTTAGAGATGCAGATGTCGGCGTTGATCCTGAGACAATTGTCCTTGAGGTCAATGGACAGACCATCTCCTGGCCGGACGACAGGCTTGCCTATGATCCGGATGCAGAGATTCTCACATATGATCCTGAGCCTGACTTCCAGGACGGCGTGACCTATGTAGTAAATCTCCGCCGTGCAGAGGACTATCTCGGCAATGTCTCGACCAACCTGATCGTTGACTGGACATTTACGATAGACAGAACACCGCCTGTTTACTCTGTCGTTGAGCCTGTGCTCCCCGAGGCACCTGACTTCTACATGACAAGGGACAAGGAACAGCCACTGATCATCGAGATTCACGATGCCGTCAGCGGACTGAATGAGAACAGCGTCCTTCTGACACTCAACGGTGTTCAGTACGACAATACCCAGTTCGACTGGGAATATGATGTGGATACCCAGATAGGAAGACTTGAGTTCGATCCAAGGGCTCATGGTATTGCTTTCCTCGAAGGCGATACAGTCAACTTCTCTATCCAGGCACAGGACACTATCGACTTCTGTGACGACAATGACTCGCAGGAGAGCTACTGGTTCCTTATTGAGCCTGATGTACAGTGTGCACAGTATCCAAATCCATTCTCACCGAATCTCGACGGCTACAACGACATCTCTGTATTTGACTGGCCATATATGTTCACCGAAGGCGCGAAGATCCAGATCTTCGACAAGCGTAAGCAGCTTGTCTTTGAGAAGGAAATAGACGCCGTAGACCAGCTTGCTGACTACGATGTAAGGAGCTGGGACGGAAGAGACAAGAATGGCGAGAAGATGAATCAGGGTGTATACATCTACATAATAACAAAGGATGGCGAGGTTGTCTGTGAAGGAACATTTGTTCTGATCAGGTAACTTCCATCGCATATGTTAATATCAAGGGGACCGAAAGGTCCCCTTTTTTTGACCCACTATTAAGATGACCGATCCCGAAAATCAGATAATCTCGAGAAAGTGATGCCTCCAACTTTTACTAAAGGTTAGAAAGGCACTCCATCGAGAAACGCCAGAGGCTGTTTTTCGTTTGATCTTACTTACCATCATGAAAATCAATCATATTGGGATAGCCACTCATCGGATATGCTGATCAGAATGGTGAGTAGCTGTTGAAAATGGACTATGGGTCCTGTTTGGTGATGACTAGGCTTCGTTGTCTGAATCAGGCTTCGTAAAACTATTCAGGCTTTGTTATCTTAATCAGGCTTGGTGATATTAATCAGGCTTTGTCAATGACCTCTTATTGGAGAACTTTCTGAATATGCGTCCCAGAAGCCCGAAAAGGCCGAAAAGCGGTTTTTCGTTCCAGATGACAAGATACGTGGCATATGTACCCATGACAAAAAGAGCGATATTGGGGCTCCACATGGCAAGAACCGGATCTACGAAGCCGCGATCTGCAAACTGTTCACCGCCGATGAGAAAGATCCAGTATATAAGGAAGAAGAACATACCAAAACCGATGGCTGTGCCCATGCCGCCCCTTCTGCTTTTAACTCCTACAGGTGCACCTACAAAAATGAAGAGTATGCATGCGAGGGAAAGGGTTATCTTCTTCTGAATCTCTACCGTGTACTTCCTGATATTCTTTTCAAAGCTCTTTTGCAGCCAGATTTCCTGGGCAATCTTGCTTCTGGTCCTTGTCTCATGATAGAAGGCCATTCTAAGGGGTGTATGCTGACCGCGCCGGTTGTATTCCGGTGGTGATGGATGGAGAAGTTCGTTCATTCTCTCCTCGACAATCTCGTTGATCTTGACCTTGCTGTCTGAAATTCTTGTCTCGAATTCAAGTATCCTGTCCCTGATCTCCTGCGAAGTCAGTTCTCGGTCGCCTTTGTTCTTTTTCTCTTTCTCTTCTATCTGAGTGCCGAGATTGCCAATCCTTATTGTCTGGGTCTGAAAGGTTCCGCTGGTGTAGTTCTCGGGTTCTGCCGGATCATATGTGTGCATCTCCCCATTGTATAGTTCAAAGATCACAGCATCATAGGTGGAGTCGTAGACCATCTGGCCTTTGGGGGCTGTTATGATAGACTGAGTCTTCCTGTCGTTTTCATCCCTCTGATAAATTGTGATGCCGTGGAAGTCGTTTGACTCGTAGTCTACCTCTTCGACCCAAAGATTAACCCCGGGGATATCGTCAATAAATATCCTTTCCTGAATCACAGCGAGGGGCTTTTTTCGCCTTATGTCCCGAGCGAGGGAGCTGGCCTTGTGGTTAAGATCCGGCAGCAGTGTATCGTTGAAATAGAACATGAAAAGAGCAAGTACTGCGCCCACAAGCAATGCAGGCATCATTGCCCTTATCACAGAGAGACCGCTGGATTTCACAGCAATGATCTCCATATCTCCGGAAAGCCTGCCATAGGCTATCAGTGCGGCTATCAGGCATGCCATCGGAACGGCGAGGGCGAGAATCCAGGCAAGGTTGAAGCCTATCAGTTTCATAACAAAGAATGCCGGGACCTTCTTCTCGATGATTTGATTGAGTATTTTAAGCAGATGGGACATCAGAATCACGAAGGCAATGACAGACAGCCCCCCGAAGAATGGGATTATGTGTTCTTTGATTATGTACCTGTCTAAAATCTTCACAACTATAAGATAATCCCTTTTGGAAAAGGAAAAAGTTATTTTGGCGAAAATGGAGATTTAGAGATGAATGAATGTCTTTCTGTGTATTGGTGAGAGTCCGAGGGTTCTCAGTGCATGATAATGGGCTTTTGTTCCGTATCCTTTGTGTGATTGGAAGTTATAGCCCCCATAAATTGCATCGTAGACCTCCATTGCCCAGTCTCGCATAACCTTGGCGACTATCGATGCAGCTGATATCGCAGCCACCTTTCCATCCCCACCTTTTATGGCAATCTGACGATTGGGGATATCAGGAACTATGTCGAGGCCATCGATGCCCACTATGAACTCCCCAGGGATCTCTGCTCTCACAAAGGCTCTTCCCATGGCTCGAAGGGTTGCGACTCTGATATTCACTTTGTCAATCTCATCAGGGCTTGAATAGCCTATGCCGATATTGCTTGCTTTCTCCAGTATATGAGTGAGAAGTAATTCGCGTTTTCTATGGGTGAGTTTCTTTGAATCGTTGAGTCCGTCGATCGGCTCTCTAAGAAGTACACATGCTGCAACAACTGGACCTGCAAGGGGCCCCCTTCCGGCTTCATCTATGCCGCATATCGGTTGATTGTATTCGGGGAAGAGATCGGTCATCCTGCTCCTTAAGTTATATTCAAAGAAAGACAATAGATTTGTCAAGTAACTACAAAAAGACCGTCCCTTCGGACGGTCTTTTAATATTGTTGAGTCCACTGATTTGAGAATCAATGACTGAATATTTAGAGACTTTCAACAACATGAGAATGCATCGGTTAGTCCCACAACAGACTCATCTAACAAAGATCTTAATCATCGTGTATGCCGCTTTGTACACCAGCCAAGTTTTGTCAGTCTGAAGGATCCATTCGCAGTGGCACAAGCCTGTGCTGTACTTCTTGTTTCCAAAAATTACTTGATCCAAGTCTTGTTTCACAGCATGACCCATGTGCTAAAGCCCAGCCCAAGTATTGTCAGTACTTCTTGTATCAAAAAGCTACTTGGTCCAGTTCCAAATATACTGCATGACCCATGTGCCACGACCCAGCCCAAGTATTGTCAGTACTTCTTGTATCAAAAAGCTACTTGGTCCAGTTCCAAATATACTGCATGACCCATGTGCCACGGCCCAGCCCAGAAATTAGTCTTTTTTGATGACCCTTTTCTTTTGTGGGATGCGTGCGGCCTTGCCCTTCTTCTTGCGGATGAAGTATATCTTTGCTCTTCTGACCTTTCCTTCCTGAACCCTTTCGATATTCTCGATCATTGGGGACTGGAGAAGGAAGACCCTCTCAACACCTATACCGCCTGAAAGTTTGCGGACTGTGAAGGCCTTGTTGATGCCGTTACCCTTGATGCTGATGACTGTGCCCTGATATATCTGGACCCTTGTCTTTCTTTCCTCGACGATTTTCACGTGTACTTTGACAGTGTCGCCGGGCTTGAAATTGAGCTCCCTGTGCATGAAGGGGGCTTCGATTTGCTGAATAATTTGATCTGACATAATTTATTCTCCTCTTTGAGGTTCAAAAATACCTTTTGTTTTTTTTTTGACAAGAGAAAAGTTTTTTTGAGGGGTGTTTGGGTTTTGATTGGAGGGGTATATATAGTATTTTATATGAAAAGGAGGAAATGATGAACAGAATAGTTTTGCTTTTGATCTTTGGTCTTGTTTGTTTTGGCAGTGTCAGCCTGGAGGGAACTCTTGACGGATTCGGGAATATTCAGGCTGTTTATTTTCATGGGGACTACCTCTATGTGCTTTCCGGCAGGGACATGCACATTGTTGATGTTTCTGTACCTGAGATAGTTGCTGAGATCGACCTTGGCGACTATACAATGGAAATGGACTTCAGGGGAGAATATGCCTATGTGGTAAATGGTCAGCATGTTGCACAGGTGAATATTACTGACCCTACCTCTCCATCACTTGTCGCTGAGTATGATCTACCGAACTATGGCTATGATATTTCATTTTATGGCGACTACGCCTATGTACCAACCCTTGAGCAGTTGAGTATCCTTAGCATTGGCGATGGAGGTGAGCTTGATGTGACTGGCTCTATCGCCTCAGGCGTGACTCAGTGTAAAAGCTGTGATGTTAATGGAAATCTACTTTCTATGGGAAAGAGTGAGAGTGGAGTGCATATCTTTGACCTTTCATCGGATCCGGGATCGCCTACACTAAGGGGGCTGGCAAATACACCGGGCTGGGTTCTTGATATCGAGTCAAATGCGGACTTTCTGTATATTGCCGACGGATCAATGGTAGGCATCGGCGATGGCTCTCTCTGCACTGTTGACCTATCTACAGCCCCTTTGTATGCTATTGTCGATACCTTTGTCTCTGAAGGGGGAAACTGTTTCGAGGGATGTTTAGCAGGTGGAGGATACTATATCCTTGCAGACGGGGTCAGTGGAATTCGGATATTTTCCCTTGCCGATCCGGCTCATCCTGATGTGATAGACAGCTATGCTGACTTTACATCGAATGTGAACAATGTCGAGTATCACGATGGCATTATCTATGCGGGGACAAACGGCACTTTATATATGCTGTCATCGGATCTGATATCTACGACAGATATACTTCCCCCGGCTGTGGAAGTGGTTGAGCCTCTGGACGGAAGCTATTCTGCTTGTCTGAACCAGAGAATCGCCTTCCAGGTAACAGATGAGAGCGGTGTGGACTGGGATTCCTTCAGGATGGAGATAGATGGATACGAATATACATCGGAGATGATGTTTCGTGAAGGGGATATTATATCCTATTCACCTATGATTGAGTGGCCTTCTGGTGTGAGAATTGAGTGGCGCGTAACAGACATCTGCGATACTGAGGGAAATTGCCTCTCGGACGATATTGCAGGTAGTTTTACAATCGAGTTTGATGAGCCAGAGATATCCGGGGAAATGCCCTTGGACGGCAGCACTGTCGCCACCTCTACCCCTTTGATCAGGGTTTCTCTTTCCGATGGTACATCAGGAATTGATCCCTACTCCATCTTTTTCAACTACACTATAGACGATGTGGTCTATGAAGGGGTCTATCCCGATGATATATCATGGGACGGAGCGCGCGCCATCCTTACCACAATGCCCGATCTTGAGGATGGGGATGTGGTACGCATGACTGTTAGCTGTTCGGATAATGTCGAATATTGCGGTCCAATGACAGCTGAGTATTCATGGACTTTCAGCGTTGATCTCTCCGGAGAGGATGTGTCACCACCCTATGTTGTGGTTTCCTATCCTTCAACAGGCAGCTTTTCTTCAGTAGCAAGCCAATCTGTATCTTGGAATGTCTCAGATGCATCTGAAATAGATGTTGAGTCGATTATTATAGAGGCAGATGGTGTGGAATACACTGTTGATGGCGTGCTCATCACATATACAGATGGCAACCTTACATACAGACCTGCAGGTGGATGGGGAGAAGGGGAGCATTCTGTTTCAATTTCTCAGATCAGTGATATTCTTGGTAATACTGCCACTGGTACAGGCAGCTCCATTTTCAATATCGACAGAACACCTCCCCGTATCGGCTGGATTTTCCCCTCTCCCGGTGGAGATTTCGGATCACCCTGGGCTGTTCAGGCTTCCATTGTAGACAGAGGTGCAGGTGTAAAGGCCGATGAAGTGAGAATCGTGATAGACGGAGAGGAATTTGTCCCCACTGTTTCGCCGGAGGGTGACAGCGCAAAGGTTTTCACTGCCATGTATGGAAGGGAGCCTGAGGATGGGCTAATATCGGTCTGTATCGAGAATATTGCAGATGATATCGACCTTGGAATCCCCAATGCTTCGGCTGATTCCTGTTATTCTGTGGAGGATATCTACGAGCTGCCCCTGAATTTTGAGATCATCTCAGTGGCACCCAATCCCTTCAATGCAGCCTGTCAGATTGAGCTTGTGCTGGCAGAGCCGGGCGAGGTTGTGATAGAGGCATTTGATCTTGACGGCAGGAAGGTTAGCCTGATATATGATGGCTATGTCGATGGTATGCTCCTCATGCGCTGGAGGCCTCAGAACCTGGTATCGGGTGTTTACTTCCTCAGGATGGACACACCCTGCGGTGTCAATGTTGAAAGGGTTATGCTTGTTAAATAGCAGATAGAAAAGAATCTTAGAGAGGGGGCTTTGCCCCCTTTTTTTTTATTTCATGAGTGTGACAGCAAGCGTCTCATCCTCTGACTTTATGATGTATATACCAGAGGACATTTCCCCCGCATCCCAGATTACGGATCCTTCATTATTTTGAGAATGCCAGATTCTCTTGCCGTTGACGGTGAAGATCTCGATTGTACTAGAAGGTGATGTAATCTCGACCTTGGAATTGAATGGGTTTGGATGGGCTTTGAGGGATAGCTTCTTTGGTGGGCTCTCCTCTACCTTTTCGATGGAGATGACATCAACAATGACCTTATCTTCAGGATCGACATTGACTTCATACATGAAGCTCTCGGGTATTAATGGTGGACTGAGGGCAAAGCTCTCCCACCTTTCGCGAACCGGCAAAATATAGATACCTGTGTCACCCATTTCGTTGATAATCTGGAACTCGAGGTCAAACTTGAATACGGTTGTTTCCGGCTGTACCTGGGTGATATTCACCCAATTCATATGATACCCCCACCTGATCTCAATCTCGGGATGCCCGCCTGAATATATCCACTGGTGGAAGAACTGTGTGAGATCCTCGCCGGATGATTCTTCGATGTCGGAGATGAACTCCTCTGTTGTCGCTGTGGCGTGGGCATGCCTTTCTATATATAGATTGACGGAATCGAAAAAGGCTTCGTCACCCAGACGATCACGAAGCATGCCGAGAACCGCGCCGGCTTTGTGATATACTGTCACGCCCCACATATATTCCGGGTCGTATATGCTGAATCGTTCCTCGTGTCCACCGGCAAGGTGACCTATGTAACGTCTTTTAAGATAGCCAAGATAGTCACGATAGGAATCATGTCCATACAAGTGTTCGAACCACAGGGCCTCCGAGAATGTTGCAAAGCCCTCGTTAAGCCATAGATCCATCCATGTGTGGCAGGTGATAAGATCACCGAACCATTGATGGGCAAGCTCGTGGGCGACAACCCATTCCCATGTCCTTTCTCCATCGACAAGGGCATCGCCCATTGATGTGCAGGTCTGATGCTCCATGGCTCCGTTTCTCGGTATCTCTGACTGATGGTATTTGATGAAGGGATAGGGTACAAAAAGGTCGGAATAGAGATCTACCATCTCCTGTGTTCTTGCCCAGTCCCAGGCAATTGCCGCTGAATCTTCGGGATATGCCCAGAAGGCTATGAAGGAGTCGACTCCTCCAATTATTGTATAGGGATGAATTGCAAGGCTGACCAGATATGTGGCTATGGGATTATCCTCGTGCCAATGCCATATTGTCTCGCCTTCAAGGGTATCAATGCCTACACCTGTTAAACTGCCATTTGACAGAGCTTTATATCCGAAGGGTACTCGTACTGTTACATCGGATGTGAACTTATCCCAGGGCCAATCATTGCAGGGATACCATTTGCGGGAGTTGATCGGCTCTGCAAGGGTGAACCAGACAGGATTATCATGGGGGTTTAGCCTCTTGAAATAGCCGGCTTCGGGTGTGCCGTGATAGAAAACCCAGACAGTCACAGAATCGGGCATAGTGGATGGTCTTTCGATTACAATCGCCTCTTCCCTTCTGTGCCAGATAAGAGGTTCAAAGGATGCCTTGACACTGTCAACTGTCAGTACAGCTGAAAGATCAAGATGTATGGTATCTGTCTCGGGCTCTGAAAATCTGATTTCAAGCCGATTGATCCCTGTGATGTCCTCTCCGGGTATATGACAATCGATATCAAGATGCTGGTGAAGGACATCGATACCTTTGTCATCAATATGTGGAACAAGCACCTCGGCTGGTTCGAGATATCTTTTTTCATGAAAACTCCATTCGTGGAGGAAATCATCGGGAACATATCCAAGGACAGTTCCCATCAAGATAAGTACTATGAAAATCATTTCTTCTCCTTTCATCTACAACCAATATGGCCGTTTTAAAAAGCAAAGGAAAGGAAAAACAGAGCAAATTATATCTGAGCCAGAGAAATATGAATAACAGGTGACAGATATCTGACAATGGGAACGGATTGACGAAAAACTGTCAGATATCCATGACGATTGTCTGTCATCCGTCAGAATAAACGTCTGATTCGAGACAGCTCAGCGGCAGCTATCTTTATTATTTACAGACATATACGACCCATTGGCAGTCTCATTGGTTCTGTGGCACACAGGGTGCAAAACATAGGACGTAAACCCAAATGCCCAACCAAGGAGGTTCCAATGAGAAATCGGGCATTCAACATTTTGCTGGTGCTAACAATAGTGTGCATCGGTTTTGCCGGCCAGTTAGAGCCGCTTTCACACATTCTCTACGGTCCTGTGGAGAATATCCAGAAGTACGGCGACTACAAGGTTGCTGCGTCCGGCAGCTATATCCTTTTTCTTGACGATGCTCTCGATGTCGTTGCGAAGAAATCGGTCGGTGAAAAGATCGAGAAAATCGACATCGAAGGCAACTGGCTCTATGTAGCCACCAACACCGGAAAGTTCATGTCATGGGACATTGCAGCTGTTCCAAACATCTATCGAGGCGGTCAGACTGAACTGGGTGCATCCCCGATGGATATTGAGGCATATGGATCTTTTGTCTATGTTGCCACAACAGCCGGCATTGCCAGAATCGACGTATCAGTGGCATCCTCGCCGTCTATACTGGAGTGGTTGGGCAGTACAGAATATCTTGCCCTCGTTAAGAATGGTTCCTTTGTCTATGCTGGTAAGTCCTCGGGCGGATTCGATGTATTCAGCGGTGACGGCGAACTGCTGGGCAGTGTACCTACTTCAGGTCGTGTTTCGGATATGATCTGCGAGAGAGACAAGATCTATCTCGTAGATAACTGGAGCAAACTCGGCATATACGATATATCAGATCCCGGTGCTGTTCTGCACGCCTCTGATCTTTCTCTTTCCGGTCCGATCAACAATATTCACGAGCATGAAGAGATGGTCTATGTCTCGACCTCCACAGGCAGAATTACGGCAGTAGATGTCACATTCAGCGATGCTCCAAGGGTACTCGGTCATTTCTCATCAGCGGATATGCACTATGAGATAGTAATTGATGATGGCTTCCTCTACACAGCATCACTTTTTGGCGGAATATGCAAGCTGGACGCTCGTTCTCCCTATGACATCAGGGAAAGCGCAAGATTCGATGAAGTAGGCTACGTTACACAGGTCAAATTCAAGGATGACTTTGCATTTGTGGCCTTTGGCACAGGTGGCTTTGTTGTTCTGGACATCTCCAATCCCTATGATCCCTTCGTAGTGTATCAGGATGTCCTCGGCTATGCATCTGACATTGAACTATATGATGACTATGCATATGTAATAGACGAGACAGGCGACATCAAGATATACGACATTGCAGATCCATCCTCGCCTATATGGATACATGATGTTGAGGTCGATGGCATGAGACTCGTCGGACTTGAGATCAAACAGAGCATCGAGGGGGACTGGTATCTTTACACTATGGAGTTCAGCCGCTCAATAATCACTATGGATCTATCGGATCCTGAAGCCCCTGTTCCAGTCTGGGAGACAGATCTGCACATGACAAGCGGCATGGACATCGACCAGGTATGGAATTTCCTTGCCATCACAACAAGCGAGGGCTTCCAGCTCTATGACAACCTTTTCTTCCCTGCGGAACCACGCTGGTATAACCACTTCACAGCACCGGGAATCATAAACGATATCGCATCCGACGACGCTATTTGTGTCGTTGCAACAGAGGACTATGGTGCTCATGTAATTGAGCTGGCACATACAGTACCTCTTGATACGAGACTTGCAACAGTTGACGAAGCTCTTCAGGTCGAGGGCGTGGACATGATAAACGGCTATGCAGTACTCGCCTGCTCAGACGACGGAGTTATGGTATACGACATGGAATACCCTTCCAACCCCATTGCAGTTGACAAGCTGACATTCTCACAGGCACAGGATGTTAATATTAACCCTGAGACTGGAATCATTGCAGCATCCAGAGGCGTAGACGGACTTGATCTCATCGGTGCGCGCACCATATTCGAGCGGAATATACAGCTCCACGCAGGATGGAACACAATCTCCCTGCCCATGCTGCCTGCTGATACAGAACTTGGCACAATCATTCCAAGCACAGACGTAGGCTGCTTCTACTTCGACACTGAGACCGGAAACTACTCCGACCCAGTATCCTCGCTGGCATCCGGCATCGGCTACTTCTACTTCTCAGACAGAGACACTGTAATCTACTTCGACGAAGAGATCTGCGAAGAGATCGATCCACTTATTGTAGAGCTTGCACCGGGCTGGAATCTCATGGGAACAGGCTCCAAGCGCGTAACAGCCACCGAGCTAACAGGCAGAAGCGGTTTCCTCGCCCAGTTCTACTACTACGATCCAAGGGTCTGTGCATATGTTGAGGAAGAATACTCCCTTGAGCCGGATCGTTCGTACTGGATCCTCGCCCTCGACTACCTTTCATTCAACCTCGCGAGCGGCGTCATTACACTCGGCAAGCGTTCAACAGGACAGGCATTCAGTGAGACCGACTTCCCTCCATTCCCTCCCGGTGTCCCGGAGGCAGGAGAGAGAAGGACAGCATCACTGCCCAGCGGCTTCCAGGTGGCATCGGGCAGCCCCAACCCATTCAACTCTGTGACAAGCGTAGAGCTTGCCATCCCAGGCGAGACAAATGTCAAGATCGATGTCTTCGATCTGTCGGGAAGAAGGGTTGAACACGTTATGGACAACGAAATGCCAGCAGGAACCCATATGCTCAGATGGGAACCACCTGCCGAAAGCCCAAGCGGTGTATACCTCTTCCGCGTTGAGACAGAGTATGGCACCGCAACCCAGAAACTTTTGTTAGCCCGTTAATTCTCATTGGCGCTCCTATGGCCCGACCATTTAGGTCGGGCCTTTTTTTTTGACAAAATATGTAATTATGGTATATTTGGAGGAAAATCAGAGGGCGTATCTATGCGAAAGATCAAAGAAATTCTGTCACCGCCGGATGTGGTTTTCCTCGGTTGGCTTCTTCTGGCCTCGATTCTGATATTATTTCGCAGAAACGATGTGCCATACTCACGTCTTTTCCTTGGGATTTTTATCGGACTTTTCCTTGTTACTGCCTTCATTCTCTATCTTGTTAGAAACATTCATTCAAACCGCTTTGGTTTTCTCATACTCAGATACAGCTATGCACCCTTCTTCTTCCTTCTGAAATTCGAATCTGTTCACTTTCTGAACAGGCTGTATTTCTCTGAGCTTCTCGACCCGATCTTTATAAGAGCAGAGGAGGCCATTTTCGGTCTTCAGCCTTCTATTGAGTTCTGGAAGGCAGTACCCTATGACTTCTTCAGCGAGATTATGCACATGACATATTTCGCCTTCTATCCAATGTTCGCCTTTTTGATACTCTATCCTCTTTTCAAAAGACGCATGGACGATTTTCTTTCGATTATCTTCGTGCTTGTCTTCGCCTTTGATATCTTCTATCTGATATACTATATCCTTCCTGTTGCGGGACCAAGGATTGTCATACCGGAGGCTGCGGCTATACCCCACAATGGATATATTTTCAGCAACATTATGGTTTTCATATACAAATTCGGAGGTATCACAGGCGCTGCCTTCCCAAGCTCACACTGCGGAATGGCAACTGTTAACACTCTTCTTGTCTGGAGGTATATAAAGCCTGCAAGGTGGCCGATAACCATAATATCCACATTGCTGGTTATCTCAACATTCTATCTGCGCTACCACTACGTTATTGACTCAATAGCGGGGATAACAACAGGAATAGTACTCTATCTGACGGGGGTGAAACTCCTGTCATACCTGAAAAAGCAGAACTTCAGGTGGCCCTTTGAGAAGGGCTGAACATGATTTGTAAATTTTAAGAGATAAAAGGAGACTGCATGGTTAAGCTCAAAGACTATATCGATACGAATATCATCTCAGATATGGCATCGGAGACCAAAACAAGTGTATTGGGCGAGATGGTCGCATTGATTGAGAATTCTGGGAAGATCACAGATATTCAGGAATACGAAAAGGCGATTTTGAACAGGGAGAGCATTCTCTCCACTGGGATAGGACTTGGCGTAGCAGTTCCCCACGCTAAAACAGCACATGTGAAGGATTTTGCAGTAGCCCTTGGCCGCTCACAGGCAGGCATAGATTACGATTCAATCGACAATAGCCCCGTACACCTGATTTTCATGATCGCAGGACCTGAGGATGATCAGAAAACATATCTGAAGATACTCGCAAGAATCTCACTTATTGCAAGGAATGAAGACCTTAAAAAGCAGATTTTGAATGCCGATGGTCCCGAAGATATTTATGATATTCTAAAGGAGTTCTGAATATAGATGGATCCGGTGATCATCATAGGTCTGTCTCTGGTTGTAGGTTTCTGGGCCGCCAAGGGGGTGAAGTTGATACGCTTCCCAATGGTGGTCGGCTATGTGATGGCCGGACTTGTTCTGGGGGAATCCGTGACCAAGGTACTCGGTCCGCATATCTTCCCGGGACTGGAGGTCATAAACCTTGTTGCCCTTTCGCTTATCGGCTTTGGAATAGGGGCACAGCTTGAGGTCAAAGCCCTTAAGAAACTCGGCAAATCCATCATCTGGATCACTGTATTGCAGGCTCTTGGAGCATTTGTTCTGGTTACAGTCGGTGTCTGGCTTTGGACAAAGAACCTTGGATTGGGTCTTATCTTTGGTGCCCTTTCAACAGCCACTGCTCCGGCAGCCACATCGGAAGTTTTGAGAGAATACAAGGCCAAGGGGACACTAACAACAACACTCTATGCAGTTGTCGGGCTTGATGACGCTGTCAGCCTTATTGTATTCGGCATCGTACTGCCCATTTCTATCGGAATAATAACTGGAAGCGAAGCCTTCTCCCTTAACGAGATGATACTGCATCCGATGAAAGAGATCGGTCTTTCGATACTGATTGGCATTGTCGGTGGCTGGCTAATGCTTGTGGTGCACAGATTTGTGAAGACTGTCGAGGACACCCTTGTGATGTCTGTGGGGCTTATCCTGCTCTTCGGAGGGCTGGCAAATCACTTCCACCTCTCTCTGATTCTTACATCGATGACAGTCGGAATTGTCGCAGTCAACTGGAGCAGAATAAAGACACGCTCCATACTCAACTCTATGAAGGGATTCGCACCGCCGATCTATGTGATATTCTTCGTGACAGCCGGAGCAAAACTGAACATCTCGCTTTTACCAACGATAGGGATTCTCGGTTTGATCTATATTATCACCAGAGCTGTGGGTAAATATGCCGGAAGTGTCATAGGGGGACTTGCCACAAAGGCTGAGCCAAAGGTGACCAAGTATCTTGGGCTGGGACTGCTCGATCAGGCTGGTGTGGCCATAGGACTTGCCATTGCCATAAGCCACAAATTTAATGATATTGGAATTGGAGAAACAGGCGCAGAGATAGTGAATGTCGTAACCGCTGCCGTATTTGTCACCATGATAATAGCACCTATTTTCATAAAGATGGCCGTTATCAGAAGCGGAGAGGCCAATTAGGAGGGGATATGTTTCTTTTCATAGTAACACTTGCAAAGGAGAATCGCCTGACAGAGGTGCTCATGGCTCTCACAGAGATCGATGCCATGGGTACACAGATCATCAATGCAAGGAGTGCAGAAAGGCTTCTCGCCTTTGATGTACCGATATTTGCAGGTTTTCAGGAGATGTTCGGCGAGACATCGGAGAACAGCCAGATACTTTTCTCCATTGTGGAGGACGAGGAGGCACTGGAAGACTTTATCGCCACACTGAAGATAGCCAATATTGATTTTATTGAAGACAATGTCGGTGATGCTTTTCTTCTGCCACTTGCAGGTGCAAGATGGCGTAAAATGGATTAGATTATTGCCAGCTCCTACTTCTTCAATTACCCAGAGACATGCTTGTCTGCCTGGGATAGCATCTAATCGGGTGATCCTTCAAATATGAAAAGATGTACTATTGGAAGGTTCGCCTTATCTCGACTGTGTTGCCCACCCTGTCCCTTGCAACTATGAGAAGTTCATGCTCACCAACATCAAGATCATCTGGTATCTCAACAGTGCAACGATCTCTGTCGGAATCCAGCTCATTGAGCACCCATACCCCATCTATGTAAGTATCGGGCAGCTCTTCCTCGCCGAAGCCGGCACCCTCATCCAGAATAGTAAATGCTATACGCGATCTTGACAGCGAGACAAAATCGATTTTCGGGGCGAGTGTATCCCGAGCTATTGTGAAACTTCCTCCTGTTCGCTGAAGACCGCTGATATAAGGTCGCTTTGGCGCGCGGGAAGTATCAGTACCTGCATGATAGAGCTTCTCTGCCCAGAGTCTGGCAATGTATTCCCCATCTTCGCCCTGTCCGGGAAGCCAGATGCGGAAGAGCTTCGGCATTACCATGGAGGAGGGATGGAGCTGATAGACTGTTGTATCTCTGACAAAGATCATTCTAACTTTCTCGGGGAAAATCCCGCCCTTCGGGAAGCGGATCATCAGATCATCAAAGGAGTATTCACCACCTTTGCCATCGATATCAAAGGTCTGAAATGTTGCTGTTTTTGTCCTGCCATCGCAGAAGTTCAGGGTTGCATTCCAGCTTGAAGGCTGCATATCAGACAGTGGCAGCCTTAGAAGTACTGTCCTTTCATCTGGGGTATCGATGTCAAATGGTGCTTCGGGTGTGACTACAATTGACTCGGGATAGCCGAGTGGGATATCGGATCTGAATTGGATATATGCATGGGTCTCATCGACCCTGTAATCAATATCAACGGGTGCTTTTTCCATATCGAAGGGCGATGTGGGAGGTATTGAGAAATAGTAGCGTCTTTTGATGCCTTCTGGTTGGGAATATGCCATCCTTATCAGATCACCGGGTTTGGCCCTGAAAGAAATGTAGTCCTTTTCCCTGCGCTCCTCTGTGAATCTCCAGCTCTGTCCATTATCGGTGGAGATGACCATCTCGATCTGATTCTCGTCAACCCATGCAGGATGGACTATTGCAGCCCCCCAGTCATATATACTGAGACGAAAGCCTGCTAAAGTCGGCTTTGCATTTCCACGAATCACAAGATTGAGATCGCTGAAATTGCCGAAAAAGTCACGTGCGACAATACGAACGGGGATAACCTCACCTGGCTCCGGTGTGATTATTCCACCGCCCTCCTCTGTCATTCGGAAGGGATGTGCTGACAAAAATTCTCTGCGGAAGAGCCGATGATACCTGTCTCCACCCCATTCCTCTGAAAACAGATCAAAGGCATGGCCTACCTGTCTTGTATCATCGAAAAGGAAGCTGTCATACTTGGCATAGTACTGTATATCATCACCCGTGAGCAACATAAGCTCGTAAATGCCCATTCTGTTGGGGTTACCTGCGCTCTGCCAGTCAAAGGCGCGGACAGATATACCAACACTGCCGTAGACATCAACCGTATCCCTGATATAGTAACCTGAGCCACCCTCAATAGTCTCAAAAGCCTGATAGCTGAGGGCTGAGCTGTAGCCTTCAATGACGGCATCATCGGATTCAGGGGTTATGTAAAGGCCCTGAAACTTTGGTGATACATTGTCCTCGACAAGATAGCCAGCGAGGAATGGATTGATATACTTGCCCATCCCGCGCCTCGTCTCGAAGTGCAAGTGGGGAGAGCCTGCGCCGGTGTCGCCGGAATATCCGATTACATCGCCCTTTGATACGGGAATTTCCCCCACCTGGAACCATATATCAACGGGATATTTCTCGTTCCTGTACTGTTCCTGGCGAACCCGTGCCATCACTGTTTCGGTAAACCTTGAGAGATGTGCATAGACGGTGATCTTGTCATCGGAACCCCTGAGATAAAGGGCCAGCCCATAGCCCCAGGGGGATGCGGTAACACGCATAATGTCGCCGTCCCAGGGGGCTGTGATCTTTGAACCTATACCTGCAGGAGTTCTAAGATCCATACCAGCATGGAAATGCCCTACTCTGTATTCTCCAAAGGATGATGTAAGCTGATCACTGCCCGGGAGAATCCAACCTTGTCCGAGAATTGATACTACTAAAAAGAGAAATGTCTGAATGAATTTTCTCATATGCCAAAGGAGATGCAGTGTCTTGTGCCGAGTCCTTTTCTGTATGGTGTGACTGTATAGGCAAGATCGAAGCCCCAGTTGGAAAGAACTGTTCCGACTGAGAGCAGTCTCGTATCGTGTCCGGCTGTAAATCCTGCTGAGAATGAGATGTATCTGGACAGCCTGTAGGATAATCCGAGGTTGTAGTTGGCCTTGAGCAGGTCGGGTTTGATCAGTGTGAGTTCACCTGACAGCCCCTTCCATTCCGAGGATATACCTACTGTATATGTCAGTGGAAGCTCATATATGACATCCTCAAACTTGAGCTCATCGCCGATATTGCGAATTGAAAGCCCAAGGGAGGCATATTTTGTCCTTACCTTGGCTCCAAGGTCCCAGGCCTGACCATCCATCTTGCTTGTTCCAATGGTCTCATGTATCCATTTCGTAGATGCACCTACTGTGAAGCTCTTGACAGGGGTGTAGTTTGCGGATATTCCGGCATAGGTCTGATCGGCATTGAAGTAATACAGCGGCTCCTCCGACGGACTGTCTCTGTATGGTATGTCCTCGACTGTACCGATATAGCCCCAGACAGCACCAGAGAAGTCTCCCTTCCTGCCTGAGATGGCAAGAGCACTCTGTCTCTCGTCTTCGAAATGGAAGGTCTGGGAAATCTCTGCACTGAAATGAGATGTTGTGTCCACTAAAGCGGGATTCGCCAGATATGAGCCTGCACCCTGGGACAGTGAAACAGGATGTCCTCCGAGGGCATCAACCTTTGGGAAGGGATTCAGCATCAGATAGGATGCTGAGTATAGATTGTCTCCTCCCATCAGGGGCATGGTGAGAATTATGAGCGTCAGTAAGTATTTTTTCATCTTTACCTCTTTTCTTCTTCCTATCAAGAAAGGGAATTGCGGGAAAGGTGCAAGGAAATATTTGGATATATAAAAAAAGGCAGGACATATGCCCTGCCTCTTAAGCTCTTATCTCCGCAGCTATTTCTTGACCTTTTTCTTGCTGCCGGCAGAGGGGGTCTTCTCCTCTGGCTGAGCCTCTTGCTGTGGCTCTTCTTTGGGCTGCTCTGTCACCTTGCTGTTGTCGCCCGGGACCTCTTCCTCTGTGACTTTGAGAGTGTCTATCTGCTCTGTGGCTATTGTATCGGGACTTTCCATGCCCTCGGGCATCGGAATTGTGTTCAGGGATTGTACATCTGCTGTTACCCTGCCCATGAGGTCTTCACGGACTGTGAGCATCTGGGCTGTGCCCGAAATATTACCCTTTACCTCTCCCTCGATTAGCCCTGTCTGACCTGTGAAGTGGAGATCGCCATGTATGACTGCGCCCTTGTCGACCTTGAGGGTCTGGGTCATTGCTGCAACGTCTCCCATGATGTCGGCATTGATGGTTGCTGACTGTACGAGAAGGGCCAGATTTCCGTCATTCGGTGCGTCGATTGTCACTGTCTGGGCAATGTAAAGATGATCGCCTGTCATCTCATCGGAGATCTTGATGACTTGACCTGTGTGGGAATCATATCCCTCTGCAAATTCGTTGACAAAGGCATCTTTGACCTTATTCAGCCCTTTCCATGCAAGATAACCTGCAAGACCACCGCCAATGAGAATGAGTGCTACGAAAATCAAAATTGCTATCAGGCAACCATTGGATTTCTTCTTTGGTTGTCCCGGCTGTGTGCTGCCATCCTGTGGTCCGACCCACTGTTCTGCCATTATATCCCCCTTTTTGTAATTGTTGTGATTAAAGATACTAAATAAAAGGAGAGAATAAAAGGGTTTTCGGCTGTTATTGATATGGTTTTTGAATAGGATTTTACAGTTTTTTGATAGGTAGAGACTGTTATAAAGGTGCTAAACTCTTTGTATGAAAAAGCCTATACAAGTTCATCGAATTGCTTGATTCGATGTTCTGATTTGTTGAATTGCTCTGACCACTGGACGATTTGCCAAATCCTGTGAAACCTGATTGGAGATATCGTAAATTGCTTGGCTTGATTTTTCGATTCATGGTTCACCATTTGTGTTGTCCGAAAAATCGCCATGGACTTTCCTGTATGAATTTATTCAGGATATGCGCAGTTTATATGTGGGATATTTTATAGACATGGTTTAAGAATGAACTTGTCGGGTTCGGTATTCGGATGATTTCTTGAGAATATGCGCTACTTAATCGTCGACGACCTTCTCGTGGACTGCCTTCATGCGCCACCCAACATACGACAAACCGGCATCGATGTTTTATACGCACCACCCATCGTGCGCCAACCCGTCATTGTTGCTTATAATATGGGTACGTTTTAATGCTGGCCCCATTATTGATGCTTTTTGACGCGCCGTCCAGCGAGTGCTAACTCTTCATTGATGCTTTTCTCATGCGCCACCCAACATACGACAAACCGTCATCGATGTTTTATACGCACCACCCATCTTGCACCAACCCGTCATTGACGCTTATACTATGGGTCCGTGCCCCGTTATTGATGCTTTTTGACGCGCCGCCCCCTTGTGCTGCGCTTGTTGCGACCATTAGGGTCGCGAATCCCCAGTTGTGCTCCTTGTGGGGTGGGGTCAGGTGGATGGACCGCTCAACTGCGGCTACCCTGCATCACCCGGAACCTGTCTCTTACCGCTGCTTCCTTCCGGACCTGACGGGGTTCGGAGTGGTTCCGCCGTGCAGGACCTCAGTGTCAGCACGGTTTCCGTCTGATTCCCACCTACAGGTGGCCCGCGTGGGGTTTTCGGCCCCGCATATACCGGATTTCGGGTCGAGGGTACCGGTAGCTCCCCGCCTATCGCGACTGGTTAAAGATAGTGGGGATGGGGGGGAGTGTCAACTTGTTTCGGGGTGGATTATGATGACTAGTTCGCCTTTTTTAATTTTTGGGGTATGATTTTCCAGAATCTGGCTTGCTGTGGCTTGGATTATGTTCTGGTGGATTTTTGTGAGTTCTCTGGCTATTGTTACTGTTGGGTTATTGTGGTCTTCTGTCAGGATTTGGAGTAGGCGTTCTGCTCTGTGTGGGGATTCGTATAGTATGAGGGGGGTTTTTGTAGGGAGCCATTTATTGAGGAGCTTTTTCAGGTTGCCTGTTTTGGCTGGGGAAAAGCCTCCGAAAATGTATGGGGCTGGGAGTGGTGTCAGGGTTATGGCTGTTGTCAGAGCTGTTGGTCCGGGTGCTGTGTCGATTGGAATGCCTTCTGTTCTGGCTTCTCGGATTAGGTATTCGCCCGGGTCTGATAGTACCGGCATTCCTGAATCGGAGACTAGGGCAATGTCTTTGCCCTGTTTGAGGAGTTCCATGATACCCTTTGTTGAGTTTCGCTGGTTGTGGCTGTGGTGTGCTATCAGTCGCTTTTGAATGTCATAGTGGCTGAGGAGTTTCTGAGTTGTACGTGTGTCTTCACAGGCTATGATGTCAACCCGGTTCAGGATATCCAGGGCTCTTTTGGTAATGTCTCCGAGATTGCCTATTGGCGTTCCGACCAGGTAGAGTGTTCCCATCAGTGGAGGTTAAAGAAAGTGTTAATTCCTATCTCCATTGGGAATTGATCCATCGGGTCGGCTCCACGCCACATGATTCCGAATGGAACTTTATCGAACATCAGCCAGATGTCAGCTTCTATTATGTTTTTGGGTGATGGTTCGAGGGGATTCAATCCTGTGTAGCCAGATGGTGCGAGGGAATTGGAGACTGTGCGTTCTAGCCATCGCCCTGTTCCATTGTCGTGTATGCCTGCTCTTAAGAGGACGGGGCATTCGAAGAGCGGGATCGATGGCAGATGGTAGATGAGATCGCCTGACAGGCGTTCTACCTTGCCATCGTCCTTCATCTCGAAGTAGCCGTAGATTCCGAACATCTGTTGATTGGTGAGTCTAATCGGGTATATGTCCATCATGTCGAATCTTGGGTTTCTGGCGAGGCGGTTGTGGAGATTAGGTAGATAGGAGAATTTATTGCCACCCCAAGTGAGGCCAAGGCCTATGTATTTGTCGTAGTCAGGTTTCTGGAAGCCTGTGTGGACGAAGCCGTCGGAAAAGGTTGATGGGAGCATGTGATTTTCGCGGTAGGCTGCGAATACTTCGAAATTGATGATTATCGGATCCTGTGGACCTTCGAGTCTGATGAGTTCTGCAGAGAGCTTTTCTTCTCTTACCTGTGACTGGTAGAGTCTGTACTGGAAGCCTATGGATGTTGAGGTGAATTCGTAGTCCTTTTCGAATGATGTTGAGAGGATCTGCATCCCTGTCTGCAGTTGTGGGACATATGTCTTTGCGCCCCATGTTATGGAGTATATTGTTTCGTCGTCATCGTCGAGTGGCGGTATATAGGATTTTGTGTAGAAATCTCCTGCTATGTAGAAGTCGGTGGAGTCTATTACTATCTCTGTTTCAGGTGCAACAGCTGGTAGCCAGGGAAGCATCCAGGGATACATCCACATGCCAATTGAAGCATGGATGTCGGCTTCTTTGCGTGTTTCGAACATATTTGCAAAGAAGTCTGCTTCGAGCTTGCGGAAGGAATGCTGACCGAGGAGATTTTTCCTGCGGAAATTGAAGCCTATGCCTCCGAATCCGAAGTCACCCTCGTAGCTATAGAGGTCCAGGGGAAGTCTTGCCATGCCTGATGTTGTTATGTTGAAGTATGACTCTGCTGCTGAATAGGGTGCTGTGTGGGAGAGTTCGCTTTCTTTGTAGATGAGTTCCCTCCTTTGCTCGGATATGGTTCTCTCCATTTCATTTATGCGGTCGGTGAGGGATTTTTTCTCTTTGAGGACATAGTCTATTGTCTCCCAGAGGCTTTCATTTTCGACCTCGAGGGAGCTGTTTCTGCGTCTGTATATGTCAATGCTGTCTGTTAGAGATGAGATTTCTCTTTTGTACGATACTGAATCTCTCTTGAGATTATCGAGTTGGGCTGTCAGCGACTGTATTCTCTGCTGATATGACAGCATTGAATCGAAGACTGCGACCTTTGAGATGAAGATGGTATCCCTCATTGTTTCGAGCATGGTCATCAGTGAGTCATTTCTGTTCTTTGCTTTTTGGATTTCTTCGAGTATTTGCTCTTTGGTTTCGACAGATATGTCATCGTCCATGGCTTCTTTAACGGCTTGAACTGGATATTCTTCATTCTCTTGTTTGTCTATACCGAGGGGGATCTCGTCAGGCTCCATGTTTGTTATCCGGGGTTCTTCTATGATTTCAGGTGGGATAGGTGTTGGCTCTGTTGGTAATGTTCCGGTGCCTGTATCGATTGTTGTCCTTGTCGGTTCCTGAATTTCTTCTTCTGCGAGATCATCGGGTTGAGATATGTCTTCTGTCTGATTGTCTGTAACTTCTTCGGGTTCTGATGGGGCGATAGGAGCTGGCTCCTCAGTTGGCTGTGTTTCTGGAGATGACTCAGGGGCAGGTTCTGGTGATGTTTCTGGTTCGGGCTGCCCTGTCTGTGCTGTTTCCATTGGCTGGTCGGGTTGTGTGTACTCTTCGGGGGGAATTGCCTCCGCCGGTGGTTTGAGCTTTCTGTCGAGTATTGTATTGGCAAGGGTTAGGCACTCCGCCATTTTCTCGTCCATTTCAGCAGGGACGAGGAAAGGGGCTGCGTCCTTTACTACTTCGTACTGATCGATGGCTGCTTTGAGCTCCTGGATCTCGGTTTTGGTTTCAACCTGATCGACACTAAGTATTACGCTTTCATACCAGCTCCAGACAGACTCGGGAATGTCGATATTGTCTATTGCCTTGCAATCTTCCAATGTCTGTCCTGCGAGGGACATTGCGATCAACAGGAAAACAAAACCAATCACTTTTTGACACAACCTCTTATTTTTCTTCATGTTATACCTACTTATCTTGCGCTTTGTATTAGAGACACTTAAATAACACCTGTGATTTCATACCTTAATATAAAAAGGAAAAAGGTATTTTCAACAAAAATTTGACTAATTGAATAAAAAAAGAGAAAAAAAGCTCATTGGAAGGAAATGTTGTTGGGAGAAATTTCTGGAATTCAGTGGCCTAAGGATAGGATACACCGAAGCGCATCCTATTGTGAAACCATATAGTTGCGGCGATAATCACTACAAGGGGAAAGAGCCAGAAATAGAAAAAGCTCGTAAAAATCGTCAAAAGAATTATTGCTGCCATATTTGCCCTTACGTAGCCTTTTTCTTTAATAAGGGCATAGATGTAGAATGGTGCACTGAAAAGACCTGTCAGAAATAGGGCCTGTTGCTTTACAAAGACTGAAATCCCGGCAGCAATGAGAATCATTCCGATTCCAAGTCCAGCTGTTTTTGACTTTCCGATTACGACAGCGAGGGTTTTCTTGCCGTGGGCTCTGTCCTGTTCAATGTCGGGTATTGTTGTATAGAGGTAGACACCTCCATAGGCAAGCATATATGGAATTGCCTGTATCAATACCTCCCATGAAAACTGGCCGGACCACAGAAAGCCTATTACATAGATGAGATAACCGTGGCCGATGCCGTTAAGGATAAGGCCGCCCCAGGGTTTGTCCTTAAAGGAGAATCTGGGCAGACTGTATAGAACACCCAGACCTATTCCGAACAGCACAAGAACACCAAGGGTTATCCCCTGCATGAAGGCCAGCAAAAGAGCCAGTACACTTACAGCAACATAGACAGCCCAAGCTGTAGGTACAGATATCAGCCCCTCTGCAATGGGCAGGTGTTTTCCGCCATCTTTGTCGGCTTCTCTGTCGAAAATCTGATTGATGATAAAGACCGACGCCCCGAGAAAGGTCATCGCCCAGAATAGCGAGGTCAGCCCTGTGGGCTCTGTGTCGCCTGCGCCTTCGCCGATGACAGCATCAATATATCCGCTGGAAAGAGAGCCAAGAAGGGCAGGCAGCCATACACAGACTATTAGGAGTGGACGAAACAGTGACAATATATCAAGCGGAAACAGCAGTAGACTTAGTGTGCTGCTCTCCTTGAACTTTGCCTCAAGCCTGTCCCATAGGTCAGGAATTTTCTCGAAGATGTCGTTGTTTTCCTGCATTATTTTAGACCCATTTCGGCTTCTGTAAATTTCAGAACTGTGAAGGTATAGAACTCTGTTGCCGGGTTTTTGTAACATTCCCATGAAAGTCCCGCCTTCTGGGAACAGAGCTCACCGAGGAAGGTATCAAGATCCCAGCCTGTATCCGTTGCCACCGAAGGGAGAAAAACTCCGGTCCTTGTCGAGCCTCCCCTTGATCCTACCAGATATACTCCGTCTATGCCGAGTCTTATAGCTTTGTAGTCCTCGGTTTTCTTAAGGGGTGAAAGAACAGATACCTCTATGTCGATATTCTCGAGTTCGGATGGAGTGACCTGTGGGAATCTGTGATCATTGACTGCTGCGGAGATTGCCATATCCCGCACTGATAGATATAGCGGTCCTTGTGCGATCATCTGCCCTATACACCCTCTGAGTTGCCCCTTTTTCTCGAGGGTTACAAAGACGGCTGCCTTTTGGGTGAGTTTTCCGGTTTTGGGCTTCTCAGGTTCAATTACTCTCTTGTTCGAGACATATTCTTTTATTGTCTCACGGGCGAGCTGAAGCAGATAAATTTTCTCCTCACGGGTAAGGCTGTAGTCATCTGTGCCCGGTGTCTCGGATGTGTATTGCTCGGGAAGAATGAATCTATCGCCTTCGGGAAGGTTGAATACTACGGAGCAATAACCGACAACCCGGGAACTGTCCCCGTCGGGAACATCGCCGGAATTGCCATATGACAACAGCTGCCTGTCTTCAGCCCCAAACATATTGGCAAGCTCCATCACAGTAACAACAGGCCCTGCGCCGCAGAGCTCAACTTCCCTTTTTGACAGAGCATCTAAAAGTGCATTGGAATCCCCGTCGAGAACTAGGTCTATGGCCTCTCTGTCCATCTTGACAGCTGTGGGGTATGAATGATAGTGGCTCATATCCGTGCTTGCAATTACAATGGCGTCATTCCTTCCATTGAGAACCCTGGCAAGGCCATCGCGCAATGTCTCAATCTCCCCTACATTCATCTGAGAGAATGATATGGGAACAATCCTGACATCATCACCCATGGCAACCTGCAGAAATGGGAGAAGTATCTCAAGGGAATGCTCGCGCATATGTGTTTCCTGTACGAAGCCGATATTAGGTGAAGAATTGACAAGGGCCTCTGCTGCCTCTTCGTCTACCTCTACCACACCCAGCGGAGTTTCCCATCCGCCCTTCTGCCATACTGAAACTCTACCATCGCCATCCCCTCTGTGGGAAAATGCGACAATGAAAACTGTTTTTATCGGATATTTCTCAGCCTGTTTCTGTAGAAATTTGAATGTGTGACCCATAACAGGTCCTGAATAGGCATAGCCTGCATGGGGCGAAAAAAGGGCGAATGCCCTGCTCTTGACCCTTGGAACATCTGCATCATCAATATATGACTGAACTTCGGCTCTCAGCTTTTCGCTGTCCTTGGGATACCAGCTTCCGGCCAAAATGCTGTTCCTTTTATATTCCATATTTTCTCCTTTCGCACACGAGAAAAGAATCAAAATTGTGCTGACGAGAAGTAAAAATCTCATGATCCTGTCTTTGTTTATTCTTGTACTGCAGCGCGAACCAGCTCCAGAAAAAGTGGTGCAGGTCTCGGCAGACTGCTCTTTAGCTCAGGGTGGAACTGGGCACCTACAAAATATGTATGATTTGGCAATTCCATTATCTGTACAATGTTCTCCTGGGGATGATAGCCTGAGAAAACCATACCGCATTCCTCTATTCTCTTCACATATTCGGGATTGATCTCGAATCTGTGGCGGAATCGCTCCCTTATCCTTGTGCTTCCATAAATCTTCTCTGCCTTGGTTCCCTTGTGAATGGCAACATCCTGACCGCCAAGGCGCATAGTCCCGCCCTTCTGAGTAACCTTGATCTGTGATGGCAGAATGCAGACAACTGGATCGTCAACCGATATACCGTCATCTTCAGCCTCGACTGTGCCAGCACCGTCAATATTGCAGACATTCCGGGCATACTCAACAACAGCGAGCTGCATTCCATAACATATGCCCAGGAAGGGGATATTGTTCTCTCTGATATATTTGATCACGGCAATCTTGCCCTCAATGCCCCTGAAGCCAAAGCCTCCGGGAACAATGACACCCCTGACATCGGACAGCTCAGCTTTGAGCCTCTCGGATTCTTTTTCTATATTTGTTGTCTCAATCCACTTGATATTTACCCTTGTGTCCAGATGCGCGCCGGAATGAACGAGTGCCTCAATCACGCTGGCATAGGAATCGCGAAGCTCTGTGTATTTGCCGCATATGGCAATATTTGTCTCACGGGATGGATTCTCGATTTTCTCGACAAGATGTGACCAGAGCCTCAGATCTGGCGGGGAATAGATGCCAAGTCTTTTATGAAGAAATTCGGTAAGACCCTCTTTATCATATAGGAGGGGAATCCTGTATACTGTCTTCACATCCTTACCCGATATAACCGCATCTTCAGGCAGATTGCAGAAAAGGGCTATCTTGCGTTTAATCTTGGGTTCGAGGTCTTCTTCGCATCTGCCGATAATGATATCCGGGAATATTCCCCGTTCATTGAGGAGCTTGACGGACTGCTGTGTCGGCTTGGACTTCTGTTCCTTAGTATTTGCAGGAATGGGAACATAGGTCAGATGGATGAAGGTGACATTGTTCTTGCCCACCTCCTGACCGAGCTGTCTAACAGCCTCGATATAGAGCTCATTCTCTATGTCGCCCACAGTGCCACCTATCTCAACAAGGAGTATATCCGCCTTTTCTTCCTTTGCTATTCTCTGGAGTGTAGTCTGTATTTCGTCTGTTACGTGTGGAATGAACTGGACAGTACCACCGAGATAGTCACCCTTGCGTTCCTTGTCGAGGATACGCTTAAACACCTTGCCCATGGTAAGATTCCAGCCGGATTTAGCCGTGACATTTAGATATCTTTCGTAGTGGCCGAAATCCATGTCCACCTCGCCACCATCATCGAGAACAAATACCTCTCCATGCTCGACAGGGTTCATCGTGCCAGGATCTGTGTTGAGGTATCCATCACATTTTACGGGAATAACCCTCAGATTTGCAGACAGGAGATTACCTATCGATGCTGCGGCAACACCCTTGCCAAGACCGGAAAGGACACCACCTGTAACAACAATATATTTCGTATTCTCCATATATGCTCCCATCTGATTGGCTTGTAACAATAAGCACGGTCAAAACGATATAGACTAAAATTAAGCCCTGTCAAGATGACTGTCAAGGTATTAGAGTCTACAAAACACCTTTTGAATTTGACGATAGACATTTATATTTTGTAGAAAGAAAAAAGGAGGAATATGAAAGGCACAATATTGATTCTTCTCGCCCTCAGTATTTTCGGACAGGGCATATCTGTCATAGGTGAGGCAGAAAAGATCGTGGAGGCTGACAAGATGATGGTAACCCTTGTTGTCAGGGAATACAACACATCTACTACAGCGTCCAACCCAACACCCAGCGAGAACTACAAGGAAGTAGTCAGTGGTCTTAAAAAACTCGGAATTACCGATAAAGACATCAATATGACGAGAATGCTCGGTTATGAACTTAGCGGTGCACGCCCTGTATGGGATGCTGCAGGCAGCATGACAGGCATGTCCATCATTGAAGTCAGCCTTGACGACGGCAATAAACTCGGCGACATCTTCGATATTATGGCCACTCAGAGCGCAGACCTTCAGAACAGAATTTCCTTTGAGGTCACTGACGAAGCCAAAGTCCTTGGCGAGTTGGAAAAATCAGCCATTGAGGACGCAAGGGCCAAGGCAGGACGAATTGCACAGGGCATGGGACTGACACTCGGGGATATCACCTCAATCGAGGAGATCGAGACAGAGTGTGAGCCTGCCTATGACTGGATCAGGACAACGTCCACAACAGCAGCTGCAAGCCTCCCGGAAAGAGGCAGCTTTGACGATGATTACAATCACTCCAAGATCATGAACTACGAAGTTGAATACAGGGTTACATTCGAGACAATCTCGAACTGATCTTTCCAGAGAATATCTAAAAAAGGGGCTCTTTTGAGCCCCCTTTTTTTATACCATGATCGCCAGGGAGCCCATTGGATCCCATGGCGGAAGGATCTGTGGTTGCTTCTTCAGTGCTTCGATATGCTTATCACTCAGGTATTTCTTGTGAACAACTATCTGATAGTTGTACTGGTCAAACCAATTGTCACTCATCACGAAATAGCCCTTCTCGCCGACCTTGTCGCCCCATGAGTTCTCGACCTTCCACTTAGTGGGCTTGCCGTCGACAATATTAACGCCGGTGAAAACCATGGCATGTGTCAGCTGGGAAACGCCATAGTCCAGTCTTGCTGCTTTATCGAGACCAAACTCTATCTCCAATGCCTCTTCATACAGATATATCCTGGTATCCATGATTCCGTTGTTTCTCTCGAGCCATTTGCCGACATCGCATCCGAACCACACAGGCTTATTGTCTTTGAGCTGCCTGAGAGCAAGTTCCCTCAGCTCCTGCCCTTCTACATTGAGATAAAGAACAGGCTTTCCCTCTGTAACATTGCCGAGATACTTGACTGTATATGTATTGTCGAATGGTTTATCGCAAGTGGGCGCATTGATGATACTGACATAGTCATCGAGATTAATGTCAACATATTTGGCGAAGAATGCCCTGGGTGTCAGCCCCCTCTCAGAATGGAACTCCTCGTCCTTGTCCCTCCACTCGATATCAAAGACCTTTGGAGGTTCACCGAGGAAATAGACGAGCATCTTGTATATCTCTGCCATCATCTCGTCCTTCTTGTCGCTGAGATCTGCCTTTCCCTCTCTGTACATTTCCCTCAAAATTCTGGCATTGTCTCGCAGCTTCAGGGTCAACAGAAAGTTCATCTGGCCTGTATTGCTTGAGTGATAGGTCTCGGGCATGGCATACTTGGGAACAACTCCGTATTTATCAATCAGATTTGCGAACATGTCCCACTGTCCGCCGTCCTGAACAGGGGCCCTCAAAAGCCACATGAAAACCCTTGAATAGGTTCCCTCATCCAATGTATCCAGCACATTCTCGAGGAAATAGTTGGATTTTTCCAGCTTGTCCCAGAACATCGGATAGGCCTGTGAAAGCTCAAAATTCTTGAGATTGTACCTCTGCATTATCTCATATCTGAATACATTCAGACCTGCAAATAGCCAGCATCTTCCGCTTCTGTTCTGGCTGGTTGCATCCCCTGTTTTCAGATCAATTGAGAATGCCTGATGCATGTCGATCAGTGAAGAATTGTTAAGTGCTGTATCCTGTATACCGTTTTTAAGTATGGCATTTCTTACAACAGGATTGATCTTCTGGGCTTCCCATTTGCCCAACATCTTTTCCGTAATTCCTCGTCCAAGGCTCACGCTGACCTCCTTTTTCATTAAATGAAACACAAATGCCAGTGTATAAGCAAGAAGATATTGCACTCTCAATGACAATTACCGAAATAATTATTGCACTTTATTTTTACTAATTGAATTATATTTTTTTTGAAGACAAATACTGACGCTTTTTCTCCTGATTTTCCAAAGTCAGAGTGCTAAAACTTGACAACAGGCGGATAAACTTTATGTTATCCTTTTAAATAGAGTTTATTGAATACCTTGGAGGGTTTTTGGGCGGAAAAGTACATTCTGACAGCCTTAAACATCTATCAGAGATGCTGTGGCAGAGGGCTGTAGAGGGTATTTTCGATAATGAGAAAGAACTCTGGACAGATTTTATCAATACTATTGCCCCCCTTTCCCTAAACTCCGTACTCTGGAAACTATCAGATGACTTATCCCTGCATCCTGTTTTGATGAATACCGGGCAAGTCTCAAGCAAGTTAAGAATAGCGAGAGCTCAATGGACAAAATATTCACATAATTCACATTTCGACGAGAGCACAGGTATTGCCGATAGTTTCATGGCTGAGCATGCTCTCAAAAGGATGATTGCCTTTCCATTGCGCGCCGATGGCTCAATTCAGGGACTTATCACCTTTTTCGCAGATTCAGCTTTCTCCGAGGATCAGATCGAGATACTCAGGCTCTTTGTGAGGCTGTATCTGATTACATGTCTGAAGATCCGTAGCGATAGCGAAATCCACCAGAAGCAGCAATGGCTCAAGGGGATTGCAGACAGCTTTCCGGATATGCTGTTTGTAGTAGATGACTCTTTGAGAATCATATTCTCAAATGATAAAACTCTCGATGGTCTCTCTGCAATACCCGGCAAAAAAATCGAAGAAATCTTTCCAGAAACAATTTCCGAAAGCCTTGGAAAGGACATCGAAAAAGCCCTGAAGGATGGACAGATAATAGAAGCCACAGGACAGCAGAAAACCACAAAGATTACACCACTAAGCTCGGACAGAGCATTGGTTACAATAAGTTCAAAGACTGCAATCCCCTCATCAAAATGGTATTCAGACGGATGTGAAACCTTGGTCCTGGAGCATAGAGAGGGGTTTATCAGATACTGCTTTGATGGGGAGAAGACTACTGATATAGCAGGCAAGAGTATAGAGGAAGTAATTGATCTGTCAGCCGACAGGACTGAAGCAGTCTTCGAAGGAAAAAATTATCGTTGTCACTTCTTTGAGAATACCATCGTACTGACAGGCATAGTATCTGATAATCTGGCCAGAAAATACAGGGACCTCACAAGGACACTGGCAAGATCGAAATCCGAAAAGGAGCTTGTCGAGATACTTTTCTCAAAGCTAAGGGCAATAAAAGGCATAAGAAGATGTTACCTTGGACTTTCCAGCACAGTTAAGGCTAACTTCGAGTCTGAAGATAATGCCCCATTGCCCCTCGACTATATCCGTAAAATTACCGCTAAAGGCAACATAATAATTTTGGACAAAGACAATCCTGTTTTCTCAGGTAGCAAGGTTGCTATAGTCGACATTAATGACAAGAATAAATCCATAGGCTTCCTTGTTCTGGAAGTAGGCGACGATATAAGCCAGAACATAGCTCTTACTGAGATTCTTGGAGAACTGGGAACAGATATTGGCTTCGCCCTTCGCAATGCAGAGCTTGAGAAGGAGAACTCACTGATCACAGCCCAGCTACTGAAAACAAGAAAGCTCGAGACGGTCAGCACCTTGGCCGGTGGAATAGCCCACGACTTCAACAATATACTGACCCCTATTCTCGGCTTTGCAGACCTTCTTCTGATGGAAAAGGAAGATAATCCCAAGTATTTCAGATACCTCAAACAGATTGTAGGGGCTGCTGAAAGGGCGAAGAAACTGGTCAATCAGGTACTCATCTTCTCCCGTCAAATAGATCAGGACTTCCACAGCATTGACCTTGGTGATACCATCTCCGAAACAGTTAATCTCCTTAGGGCTTACCTCTCAGACAAGGTCAGTCTCGAGTTCATCCAGACAGAAAGTCCACTTGAGATCAACGGCAATTCAGCACAACTCAATCAGATTCTCATACACATCTTCAACAATGCAGTCAGCTCATTTAAAGGGAAGTCTGGGGAAATAAGAATTGAGCTCAGAAAGAAACAGATAGACAGAGACCTTCTTCGCAAGCATCCGAATCTGAAGATTGGCAGCTATGCAATGCTATCCGTTGAGGACAACGGCATCGGCATGGGCAGCCAGACACTCGAAAGGGCTTTTGATCCCTTCTTCACAACAAAGCCGGTCGGAGAGGGCTCCGGTATGGGACTGCCCGTTGTTCACGGCATAGTCACCAGCCACGAGGGGGCTATTGAAATCGAAAGCACCGAAGGCCAGGGGACAAAGGTTATGATGTATTTTCCGGAAAAGAGTAGCGAATATTCGGGCGAATATATCAGCTCCTCCCAAGGTAACAGGGAGCGAATACTGCTTGTGGATGACGAGTCCAACGTGACATTTGTCCTCAACGAGATGTTGACCAAACTTGGCTACAATGTATCTATAAGGGACACAGGCGAGGGTGCGCTGGAGCTTTTCGAGAGGGATCCCGAATATTTCGACCTTGTTATTACGGATCAGGCCATGCCGGGCATGACGGGCATTGACCTTATCATAAGTATAAAGAAGATACGATCCAATATACCAACCGTTATAATCACAGGATATTCAGACTCAACTGCAAAGGAAAAAGGGCGCAAAGCCGGAATTGATGCCTATGTCATGAAACCCGTAGTTATAAAGGAGCTTGCAGAGGTTATACGCAATGCTCTGGACAGAAAGTAGGACATTTTGGGAAGAATACTTATTGTAGATGATGAAAGGGATATTCTTGAGGTCCTCAAGGATATCCTCGAAGATGCAGGGCATGATGTCACGATTGCTGAAAACGGTCAGAAAGCCCTTGAGCTGGCTTCAAAGGAGAAGTTCGACATCATTCTGACTGATATCATAATGCCTGAAAAGGAAGGTATCAGCATGATTCTTGAGTTGAAGGCAAAGAACGATGAGCTATCGATAATAGCCATGTCAGGCGGAGGATATGCAGGGCCTGCCTTCTATCTTGAGACAGCCGAGGGTTTCGGTGCAGACAGAACACTGGTTAAACCCATTACAAGAGCAGAGCTTCTCGAGGCAATAGACAGCCTTCTGAACTGATTTTTAACTTGCCAATATCAATTCTGCATACTTCTATTAAGAATGAGTCTTCGGATACCGATAAGGACAGAGGGTAATACAAAAGGAGCGATCAAATGGCCCGTATTCTTGTCGTTGATGACGAAATTGAGATAAGACAACTTCTACGTCAGCTCCTTGAGAGAGAAGGCTATGAAGTGATAGAAGCGCCCGACGGCGATGTTGCTGTCAGACTTTTCCGTGAGAATCCGGCGGATCTTGTCATTACAGATATAATTATGCCTGAAAAGGAAGGGATAAAGACGATTTTCGAGCTCAGGCATGACTACCCAGGCGTCAAGATTATAGCAATATCAGGAGGAAGCCGGGTCGAACCTCAGGCATATCTTGACACAGCAGAAGCATTCGGCGCAATCCGCTCCTTTGTCAAGCCATTCAGCACCAGGGAAATGATTGAGGCAGTCCGCGAGCTCCTCGCACAGTAGATCAGACCTGACCGTTCTAAGACCCTTCGTTGAGTGGATATCAGGCTGTCCCTATTATGTATAGCCAAAGCATTCCTTTATTTTCCTATAATGAGACCCAAAGTCCCTTCACCATCCTCCACTGGATGGGCATAGAAGAATCTGATATCTCCGTCCAAAACCCTGAACAGAACTCCGTTCAAATCAACGGTGACACCAACAGAGGAAAAGTCATCCTCCACATCTCTCCAGCTATAGCGAGTATAGTCATAGAAGCCACCAAGCCTAACCCTGCGTATATAGTATATACCCGAAACCGCAAGATCAGGATAGAACAGGGGCATCTCGTAGTTGACGCTGACTGACATGGCATTGTCGAAGCTGCCAAGATCGAAACCACGGGCATCCTCTATATCGAGGGAAAAGTGATAGCCGGAATCAAAGTGCTCGCCATAGTCGATAGTGCCATAAAGGGAATGATGCTTGAAAAGACCAGGAAAGAAAAGCATGGCCCTTGCTCTAGCATATCCGCTTTTGCCCTCCAGGTCAGATCTGTACTCCCCATAGATCTGCTGCCCAAGTGGGGGATTGAAATCCCTGATGGTCATCCTGCCGTATCGCAGGACAGAGAAAGACAATGCATATGATTCCCGAATCTGTCCATCATCTGTCATGTAGAAATCCAAAGCAGGCTCAACATAGTTAATGCATGAGCCTTGATAGAGCGTAAGGGGAATCGAAAGACCACCCCCTGCGAGAAGATCGGCCTTTGCTCCGGAATCGTTTTCTGCCTCCTGATAACGGACAACACCACGCAATACAGGCCAAAGCTGGGAAAAACGTCCTTGTCCATAATAGGTGGAATATTCCTTTTCGTAATTGTATCCATACATGCCGAAGAGCGAAAAATCACGCATCAGATTGTCAGCCTCAAGCTGCAGACCAATCTCCTGAGTATCCCAATACAGAGACCATGAATGCAGCCTTGGATAGTCTCCCGGAAAACGATGGAATCGCTTTATGTCGTATTCAATATCCGGCAGAGAATCGACTGTTTCCCTTTCCTGGGCTGCAATCTCGCTGTAAAATGGAAGCGGGCTCTCTTCGGGAATCACGAAGGGTCTGCCCTCTTGTAGCAATTGAGCCCTTATCTCATCTCCATCTGAAGTGTAGCTGGCGAAGAACAGCGAATCTCCGTGAATAAAGGGCTCGCGACTGGAAAACCTGCTCTGTGTAACCTGTACTAACTCCCGAGATTTCAGGTCGAGAGAGTAGATCTCGAAATTGTAACCATAGCTTGCATGAAAAAAGACCTTACCGTCATGAAAGACAGGGCTTTGCAGGACATACCTGTCCCAATCATTCAAAAGCTCGATACCTCCGTCCCTCCAAAGGGCAAGTCCGTGTCTTCCCTCCTGAGCGACTACAGATATAATCCCGTCATCTGCAAAGATGGGTTGAATGATCTGATAGCCGTCGGGATTGGGCAACTTCTCAAGTATGGCGCCGGTACTTGACTCAATAATATGGATCGCAAATCCATCATCAAGGGGGCGATGGGATACTGCACATATTCTCTGACCATCAGGGGAAAGGGCCGGTGAAAAATACTTTCCCCCCTTCGTCAATCTGCGCCTATACCTTCCATCCCATACATAGACATCTGAATAGTCTTCCATATCCCAGCGGATATGTGGTATGCGCTCTGTCCATGTAATTCTGTCTCCGGCAATATCGATGTCCCCTGTGAAATTCCGCCCAAACCCCCTGTAAAGCACATTGCCCTCCCTGTCGAGAACACGGGCAGACATAGAATAGCTGTTTCCGAGAAAGACGATATCATCGCCTAAAAGATGGGGCTGGGTATAGCTTGTATATTCGCCTTTGGGTGGTGATACAGACCTGCTCTTTGGGAAATTCCCCATCTTCCTTTCAATAGTCTTATCTATTTCTGTCCATGTATCCCTTAATTCGTCCATAGTCAGCCTGTAAAGCTCCCTTGTGCTGATCCCTGTCTCTTTTTTGAGGGAATTGGAAAGGGCATAGAAGAACACATAGTCCTGTGCTCTTTCAAGTGTCAGATCCCAGACACCCCTTCCGAAATACCTCCGTCCATAGTTGACCATATGATAGCCGAGATGATAGAAAGTAGGCACATAGTCTCTGTAGGAGTTTAGCTGTGCCTTGTCATAGGAGTATTCTCCTTCGGAAAGTGCAAGTGCCCTGTATCGGTTGAGAAAACCCGGATGCCTTCCCCTGCCGCTGCCTGTGAGGGCTGTCTCTGTATTGACTGCATCACCTTCAAGAAACCACATTGGTTGACAGATGAAAACACCAAGTGCCCAGCCCAGATCGCCCATCAGAAACCTCATGGCATCCGAGACTCCACCCGTTGCCTTGGCGAACTGCATTGCATGTCTGTACTCATGTATGGCAAGTATGTCCATCCATTCGGCTGTTCCGGAAAATGCACCCTGGGGTGGGTGGGCAAAGGTTCTTATCTGAAATGGTCCCATGCCAGCTGATCCATTGGATATGGTAGTAGAACCGTACATGACAACAGGTACTTTTCGGGGAAATGCTCCGAGTGAATTGGTTGAATCAATTGCATGAACATTCCTGGCAAATCGAATGGCATCTTCCTCAAGCTGAACAGGATATATTATCGCCACCCTGTCTGTCTTGAGTTTCATCCATTCCAGACCCGGCTGTTCCGTCGCAAAGACCAGAGGCAGAATTACAAGGACCAATATTTTTTTCAACTATTCCCCCTTTTAACGGCTTGTGTATATATAAATTAGAATGTATTTTACAAAAAGAGCAAGGGAGAAGAATTGGATCGGGAATACATTCTTGGAAACTACATAACAGTCGATGAGATTGGTTGCGGCGGAATGGCCTGTGTCTACAGGGGTATTCAGATTTCCCTGAAAAGACAGGTCGCAATTAAGAAAATACATCCGCATCTTGTCAAAAAGGAACACTTTGTGCGCCGCTTTGAGCGGGAGGCAAAGGCACTTGCCACACTCGATCAGGAGAATATAGTCGGCATCATCGACTACGGCAGCTATGCAGATTCTTTCTACATAATAATGCCCTTTGTCGACGGTGTTTCCCTGAAAAATCTGATAGCAAGAAGAAAACAGATACCCATTCCCACAGCACTCTATATCGCGAAATCCGTACTTAAAGGTCTTTCCTATGCCCATAAAAAGGGTGTAGTCCACAGAGACATAAAGCCTGATAATATACTTCTGTCCAATGACGGTACTGTCAAGATAGCGGATTTCGGCATATCCCGCATAAAAGGCGACACCGACCTTACGATTACAGGCGGTGCTATAGGCAGCCCCAACTACATGGCACCCGAGCAGGCTCTCGACAAGGAAGTCGATGGCAGAACGGATATCTATGCAACAGGTATTGTTCTGCTTGAGATGTTGACAGGCAAGAAGGCCATACAGGCCGAATCACACAGCGCAACATACAGGAGGGTTGCCTTCGGCGAGGGTGTGGACATGGATGATTTCAGGGACGCACTGCATTCGGGCATAATCGACATCATAAGTGGTGCTGTGGCAAGGGATAAATCAAGCCGCTACAAGAGCGACGAGGAATTCATAACAGCTATTGAAAGATTTGAACACAAATATGAGATCAACTCGACTGAGGATGACCTGAAGAAATTCCTCCTTTTGAGCGGTTTTGAGAAGCCTGTCATGGACATAGATATAGACAGAGAGATCGAAACAGCAAGGAATACACAGAATGTCAAGGGCAGGGACACGACCTATCTTGTAACAGAGACCATCCTTTCTCCTGGCCCTAAAAGCAAGGTAATAGTAGGTTTTGCCATCTTTGCCTTTGTTCTGCTCTTCGGACTTGTGGGATTTCTGATAATGCAGATCACAAAGGGGGATAAGCGTATTGAAGCCCTCAATCAGAAGCTGAACACACTGCAGCAGGAAAACAGCCAGATGACCTTCAATGCCCCACCCGAGATGTTCGGCTCGGACATTGGCAGGAAGATGGACTGGTCTGAGGAGATAAGAAATCTCCTCGAAGCAGGTGACAATTTCTTCCTTGCAGGCAATATGAAGTCAGCCGAGCTTGCATATCAGAGGGCACAGGACAAGGTAGACAAGAGCAATGCAGATCTGGAATACCTTATAGGGATAACATCTATGCTTCAGCAAAAATATGAGGTTGCGATTACGCACTTTAATAGAGCCATCAATGCAAGACCGGAATATGCTGAGGCCCTCGTGGCAAGAGCCAATGCATACCTTGAGCTCCCTGAGGAGCTAAGAGATATGCAAAGCGTTATATCAGATATTGAAAAGGCACAGTCCATCGACGATGAGATGGAGGAAGCACTCAATACCCTTGGTCTGATCAAATACAATCAAGCCGATTATCCGGCTGCCATTGCATATTTTTCCAAGGCTGTTGATATAAAGCCTGATCTCATTCAGGCATATAATAATCGAGGCAATGCAAGAAGAAAGATGGGTGACATATCGGGGGCAATAGCAGATTATTCCAGGGCTATCAGGGTGAATTCCAAGTTTACCATAGCATATTTCAACAGGGCAAAGCTCTTTCAGCAGCAGGGGCAGAGGGATAAGGCACTCGCAGACTATGACATGCTCATAAAGCTGTCCCCCAATGACGATGGAGCATTTAATAACAGAGGTTTGATCCGTATGGAAACCGGGGATATAGAAGGGGCAATTGATGACTTCCAAAAGAGCATTGCGGCGAGAGATGATGTAGATTTCCGTCACGTCAACCTCGCCGAGGCACTGCTGCTTGCCGACCAGCCAGAAGCTGCCCTCGATCAGCTCAACAATATTGATCTCCCGCCTGTTCTTGCATCCCCGGCCATGAGAATATCCATTCTTGCCAGCCTCGAACAGGACAAGAGTCCTTCCAAGTTTGTATCAGAGCTGGAAAAGATAAAGACACAGAGCTTCAATGAGGTCTGGGACTATACAGCAATAGTGTTCTGGATAGGGCGAGACCCCGACCGCAAGGACTACGAAAAATATCTTCCATAGCCTTATGTTAACCTTAATTTGATTTGACTTGGGATAAAATACCGTTAATTATATATAAAGGTTAGAACAAGAGCTTTATCGAGGGGTAGCCATGAGAAAGATTATATCACTTATTTGCTTCATTCCTGTCATTTACGGACTAACACTTCTGAATGATGGAGGCACATATACAAGCATAACCCCTGATACCTCTGCATACTATTCTGTTTTTAGCCATGAAGGACATTCTGCCCTTCTTCTCAGAGGCTCAGAAGCCGGTACATCTGTTGTCTACGAACTTGAAGGCTGGATGACCCTCGATGAGATAAGCTCAATGCGAATAGGCTTCGAAGGGGTGGAGACAGGCTCGGGCGATGGTCCCACAGTTATACTTTTCAGAGAAGGCGGAGTATCGACCCTTGAGGGCACCTTTCTTGATGCCGGCACAGAGGGTTGGCACGAGATAGTCATAGATGACCCCGGCATCTTCGTTGACGAAGAGTTCCATTTTATCGTAAAATTCGGCTTTATCAATATGCCGATGGACACAACTGAGATTTGGCAGGTAAGCGTCAACCTTGAGTTCTATGACGACGAATGTCCGACAAGATTCCCCGACCATCTCGTAATGTTCTATAATCCAACAACTTTCGAGTCTGTTGTTCCCTACGATTCAATACATATACTTGATCCGGATTCAGCCGGATGGAACATCACCACCGATACCGATTTTCTCAACATAACACCTGTTTCTGGCTCCGGATATGGAGTCTTGAATGTCAGCATCGATCACGATGCATGCGAGATGATCGACAATGGGATATATCACACATCTGTTATAATCACTCCGGTTTCAGAATGTCCACCCGAAACAACCCATACCTAGCTCAGGGTTGGCAGAACCTGCCCGTTCATTTTGGGGGATGGACCAAAGACATTTGTCTACGACAGATTTACAGGTGCCATAGCTCCACCGGCACATGTTGTACGTATCATTGACCGTCGAAATCTTGGATGGTCTATAGAGACCGAGGCATCTGATTACCTAAACATCATGTCCGAATCTGGATCAGGCTCAGAGGATGTCCTACTAATCCCTGACAGCCTTGCAATATCTATGCTACCTCCTGGGACACACTACACACCTCTCATCCTTTCGGGAACCACTACCTTCTGCTCCTCCGATACCTTCTGGATAGCCCTGACCATTCCAGATTATGACGAAAGATCACCATATATGCGCACATTTGCGGGGAAAAGCCATATCTTCATGATAGATCCCCTCGGCATTCTCTACACTTCAGGAGATAATTCCAGCGGTGTTCTTGGTCTTATGGACACAACCGACAGACTTGCCCCCACCCCAATCCCCGGTCTGACAGGAATAAAGGCAGCCGCAGCTGGTGTCCATCACTCCATGGCCCTCTCAAGCACCGGAGATGTCTGGGCATGGGGCGATAATACACGGGGTCAGCTGGCCGTTGACGCAGGCATTCTTCCCATGAGAACAGGTCTTGTCGACAGTATTTCAATGGAACTTGTTGTTGAACCCATACCCTCAGTGCCGGCGGCAAGAAAGATCGGTGCGGGGGATGATTTTTCTGCATTGCTTTCTGAGGACGGCACTGTATGGACCTGGGGCAATAATGACGATGGTCAGCTTGGAAATGGTTCAAGAACCAGTAGACATACTCCTCTACCGGTTTCCGGGGTCAGCTTCAAGGATATTGCCGTCGGATACAGACATGTCGTGGGTCTCTACGAAGGTGATGAGGGCATTGTCAAGACCTGGGGTGACAACTCAAGTGGACAGATTGGCGATGGCACAACTGAAGACGCTACTTCACCCTATCACATACCCGATCTTTACAATGTAATCGCTGTGTCTGCCGGTGAACTGCACACAGTTGCTGTTACCGCAGATGGCATAGTCTATGCATGGGGAGAAAACAGCTCTGGTCAACTTGGACTAATGGACACTACAGACAGACTCGCCCCTACACCAATCCCGGGGCTAATTGCAGACAGAGCAGATATCAGAAATATATCAACCGGTGCTAATCACACCCTTGCCCTCGGCGAAGATGGCAGACTCTGGGCATGGGGTGATAACACCTTCGGACAGCTTGGAATTGGTCTTTTCGGATCATACTCTATAAGACCTCAGAGGGTTATGTCAGGGGATGGAGGTTATCTGGAGAATATTGTTGCCATAAGCGCAGGCAATGGCTTCTCTCTTGCTCTGACAGTAGACGGAGCCCTTTACGCCTGGGGAGCAAATGACAGAGGTCAGCTCGGAAGCGGAACCAATGTAGATCAGGCATCTCCACACAATTCGCTCTCTCCGGTCTGGTCTATTGAGGAAAAGGCTTCTGCTCTCCCTCAGAAAATTTTCATGCCCAGCGTATCGCCCAATCCTTTCAACGGTGCTGTGAGCATTGAAGTTCCCAGAAATTCCGTGATCGAGATATACGACATTGACGGCAAGCTGGTTCATAAAGCTCATTCTGTATCGGAAAACTACACATGGAAACCGGAAAATCTGCCGTCCGGTGTCTATATGATCGATGTAACAACATGGGGTATACGCTCACAAGTAAGGGCGACATACCTGAAATAGCAGACCATATAAATAGAAAAGGGGGCAGAAGCCCCCTTTTTTTGTATATCTTAGTCTGCTATTTAATGAGTATGGCACTTTCGGATATTGTCCTGCCCGAAGAGGTCAGCCTGATAAGATATATTCCGGAGCTGGTCTCTCGCGTTGCTTCCCAGCCTATCGAATAGCTTCCTACTGCCTGATACCTATCGACCAGTCTCTCCATTTCCCTGCCGTTCATATCAAGAACACTGAGTTCAACATTACCAGCTTCTTCCAGCGTGTATTTGACTGCGACAGTTGAATTGAAGGGATTGGGATAGAGATCGAGAAGGGATAGTTCTTCCGGCCTGTCTGCGCCATCCTCACCTATGACCAATGAAGGAACAATTTGAAGGCTGTCCATTTGTGGGGCAGACCAGTTCCCATCATTGTCTCTAACAGAGAAAGCAACCGAATAGTATCCCTCTTCAAGTGAATCGGCATTGATAGCAAAACTGGGGTTGGTCGAAGTAAACACTGAAGTATGGCTGTCCATACCGCTTAGTGTTTCCGGCAGTGCACCGATCCATTCAAAATTCGTCACATAGCCATCCGGGTCATTGCCTTCACCGGCAAAGTCAATCACTGTGCCTTCGCCCTGAGTTGCAGTGTTGGTAGACATGGTAACAATTGTTGCATTTGGAGGTATGCTGCCTGTTCTGTAGGGTGTTCCGTAAATATATAGCTCGATTGCCAGCTTCTTCTCAGGCTCATCGGGATCATTGGTTCGGATTATCAAAGTATCTCGATAATGTCCTTCGGGATAGACACCCGAAACAACGCTCACCGTCAAATCCTGAGTCTCTCCAGGTGCGAGGGTGAAGGTTGACGGAAAGGCTGTTATGGTCACATTGTCGTTCTGGATACCAGCAACCATAAGATTCTCATCACCTGTGTTCTCAACTGTTATCACACGACTACCCCCCTGGGTGGCAATTGGCGTCTCCGGGTCACCCATAAGGCACAGCCCATGGGCTGCCCATCTGTGGGCACCGTGGAATCCCAGAAGTCCGGCGTTCGCCTCCTTGGATCTCTGGTTGGCATCTCCGAGATTGCGAACATCACCGTTGAAAACCGCATCCATGAAGGCCCGGTGGAACTTATTTGAGGGACCATTTGCATTGCATGGGTAACCCCATCCATATCTGGTGTTACCGATGAAGGCAAAGGCACCTGAACTGCCACCGACAAAGGCCTCTGAAATTGCCCCCGTCGACCCTGATGTAGCGTCATCAAAGGCGTTGGCATAGCACCCCTGGGAGTATACCATGAAGTAATCGGTATTTGATAGGGCATTTACATCCGCAATGGTCTGCTTCATATCAGTCCAGTACTGAGCATGACCAAGATGGTTGACAATATGTGTACCGGTACTCCATTTCGAGCGCAGAACACTGCCATTGGCATAGCTGCCGTCTCTCTCGTAATATGTGGAGATGTTCCACTCAGAGGGGAAATATGGCTCAACAAGTTCGAGGCTTGTCGCTCCCCAGCTGTCGCCACAGGGTGCTGTCCATAGATATTCCCCTGCCATGACAATCTCACCCATATAGGAATCCATTGGGCTCTGTTCATATGCTATTGTCTTGTTTACGAAGTTCTGCACCTCGAGTGTGTTGTCCGCAGGGCAACGACCTATCGAAATCTCTGAGAACCAGTCTATATCGCCCCCCATGGGGCCATCATTGGTCTCACCCCAGCTTCCGTCACCATCATTGTTATAGTTACCGTCGAGGCAGGCATAATACATATCCGTTGGCAGTGCGACATCGTAGTAGATATAGCTTATGCGTGATACAACCCCCCTCGGAGGTATGAACTCAGAGTCTCCACCAAGTAGGGCATATCTGGTGCCAAGGCTGGTATAGGCATATATGAGATAGTTCCTTATCTTCTCGGCAATGTCAACACCTGAGTAGCTTGCCTGTATCTCCTCAATTGTGACTATACCCGCTGTGACTCCGCGGCCATTTTTCCAGTCGACAAGGGGCTGGAAATCGAAACTGAAGGCCTCGGGACATATTATTACATATTGCATATCAGATTCAAGACCTCTGAGATGGGAATTCTGCTGGAATGAATAGGAATATGCAAACTCGGGATTCTCTACCAGAGCCATTGCCTTTTGTCTGTCCGCAAAACTACCGTTGGACTCGACGATTTCAGGGGCATTCTGTAGTGGGAATCTGACACGCATTTCCCTGTAGTAGAATACCTTGCCCTCATAAGGAATATATCCTGCCGGAACAACATTGATCACACCGATTGAATAGCCGTTTGAGAACCCTGTCTCGCTACTTGTAACTGGTCCTTCAGGGAAAACAGAGCTGCTTGTATAGATTTCTTCATCCTTTATACGGGGCTGTGGAACACGGCTGGAAAGGGCGGTGGGTGTATTGCCGGGGGCAATATTGTATGTGCCCGGTAGCTCAATCTTTTCCTCATTAACCACATAGGCCTGTCCAAGCATTTTGCCCTGTGGCAACATCACTTTTACAACATCAAGAGGAAGCTCCGGTTCACCGGGTCTGCCGAAACTTTTGAGATCCTTGATCTCCATTCGATATATCCCTTCCTTATCGGGATAAAGATGGGGTCTTGGCCATGTAAAGGTAATCTCAACATAGTCATGGGAAACCTCGATGTCGTGATAAGGGCTATGAATATCCTGAGTGTGAGCAGCGCGGGCAAAGCCACCGCCTGTACCATGTGTATAGTCATAGACAAGTGTTCCGGGATTGATATCGATGTTTGGGCCACTTCGTGCAAAATCTACAATAAGGTCTATCTTGTTGCGCCCTCTTTCAACCTTGCTTTCGATCTCGGCCTCGGCAGAGCAGACAGCCTTTGACACAATAGAATATGTTCCTTCAGCAGGAGGCGTGAAATCGACATACCAAGTGGACCTTCTATCTTCAGGGGTTGCCGGATATGCCTGCCAGCTGGTGCCACCGTCTGTTGTGAGGTAAATGGAATCGACATCACCCACCGGGTATGTAGCCCTTCCATATATGCGTATCGGATCGAGATCAGGAAAAACAGATGAGTCTGCAGGATATTCGATTACAGATACCGCAGGGGTATTGTCCACATCAAAGTGCCATGCTGGTGAAGGAAGACTTGTGTTAAAGGCATCCTCCGCAAAAACACGCCAGAAGAAATGTCCATCATCGAGACTATCTTCAGGATAGACAGTGAAGCTAACAGAGCCTGAACCTGCTGCTACAGCTTCTGAGGGTGTGAATCTCTCGCTGGAGGTAGCAAATGGGAAAGACATATCGCAGCTCGAAAAATCTCCATCTCTGTCTATCTGTACAAGGAAGGTGAGATTATCTCCCTCTGCATCGGCTGGCACATTCCACCACAGCTTGGAAGGAGCACCGCCCAGAACAGCATCGCTGGAAGGACTTGTCAGAACAGGTGGGCTTGGGGGTGCATTGATCGAAAATTCTCTGACGAGACTGGGAGAAGAGAACTCTGTGCCGTCATATGCCGTTACACGCCAATACCATTGACCTGCAGCAAAGTCTTCGCCGTCCGGTGGATCGAAGTAGGACAGACCGACACCCTCTGAAACCGGCGGAATGGGAGTAAAAGGTGCGCCTGTTTCATCAGAGGAATATGAAAAGTCAACCACACCAAAATCTCCATCCCTGTCAAGTTCGATCAGGAACCAGAGAGCATCACCATCAGTATCCGTTGGAATCTGCCATACAAACTCAGCAGGCATATCTGCCAGTTCTGTCCCATCGGGTGGATTATCGAGAACCGGTGTTTCCGGAGCTGTATTTATCCTGAATGTCCTGACCGATGAGTAATCACTGAAAGCTGTGCCATCCCATGCCTTGACACGCCAATGCCATACACCATCTGACAGAGATACCGAAGACAGGTCAACTGAGGTGTAACCGACACCTTCTGTCGCGGGAACCGATGCGAATGGTGTAGCGTCTGACCTTGAATCAAATGCATGATCGACCACATCAAAGCTGCCGTCAAAGTCAAGCTCAACAATAAAATGCAGTTCATCACCCTCTAAATCAATGGGGTTCAGCCACTCGAGCTCGTCGGGCTGATTGGCTATTACAACCCCGTTGGACGGGCTGGATGGAACCGGCACTTCAGGGCCTGTGTTTATGGTGAAACTCCGGGTACCGGATACCGGTGAATAATCCCTGCCATCCCAGGCGTATACTCGCCAATGCCATGTTCCGGGGGCGAGAACAAGCTCTGAAGGTGTATAGGTTGCTGTGCCTGTCCCCTCAACTACAGGTTGTAAAGGCCAGAAGTCAGTATCATCCAGCCATGAGGAGTACTGATGGTCTACACTGAGAAAATCCCCTTCAGCATCTATATCTATCCTGAAGAAGAGACTGTCTCCGTCTTCATCAGGGGGAACTTCCCATATGAAAATATCCGGCACATCGTTCAAAACCTCTCCATCAGCCGGACTGAGCAATGTAGGAGCGGATGGTGTTGAGGCAATGCTGAAATGACTTGCTGAGGTCGGGTCACCTGTCAGACTTCCGTCCCGCGCTGTTACACGCCAGTACCAGTGTCCTGTTGTCAGCTCCATTGAAGCAGGCGGCACATCAAATGTACAGATACCTGTACCCTCTGCCTGGGGTTGTGCAGGGCTGAAATTAGCATCGTCAACCCATGATTCATAGGTAAAATCGCAGGTGGAAAAATCTCCATCAGAGTCCACCTCTATGCGGAAATAAAGATCATCTCCATTTTCATCCGTTGGAACATTCCATGTGAAAGATGAGGGTGGGTCCGAAAGATTTGACTCCGGAGCTGGTGATACAATAGTCGCAATATCCGGAGGTGAATTGACCGTGAAAGCATTGGTTGCCCCATATTCGCCGTATTCATAGCCATCATATGCCCTCACATGCCAGAAATATGAACCCGGTCCATATTCATCAGTGGGATCCAGGCTGCATGAGCCTGTGCCCTCTGCAACCGGAGGAACTGGCGAGAATCCAGTGGTTGATACCGATGAATAGTAATCATTGACATCACTGGAAAAAAGACTATCCTGGCTAATCTGAACATGGAATCCAAGGCTGTCTCCATCCACATCTACAGGAACAGTCCATTCCATTGAGCTGAACTCATCCAGCTTTTCTTCATCAGCCGGAAAAATCGGAACAGCAGATGCAGGTGGGGTATTATGTATAAATGTCCACTCTGAAGAGACCGGTCCTTCTCTGAGACCGTCAAAGGCTGTAACCCGCCATGACCATTGTCCCTCGGGAAGTGCAGGGACCGTGAAAGAACATGTGCCGGTACCCTCCGGGGCCGGAACAGAAGAAAATCCATCGGGACTCTCCCAGGACTCATAGCTGTAGTCAGGATAGGGAGAAAAATCACCATCTCTATCGATCTCAACCCTGAAATCAAGATCATCACCATCGAAATCCTCAGGAACAGTCCACCTCAATTCGGTGGGGCTATCTGCATTCTGGAACATATCGAGGGGGGATTCAAGAACCGGGGCTTCAGGTGGAGTGTCAACATTGAATGTCCAGCTGGGAGAGCTTGTGTTGAAATCTGTCCCATCGTTGGCCCTCACCCGCCAATACCATTGTCCTGAAGGGAGTGCAGGTATATCGAAAAAGCATGTCCCTGTACCCGACAGAGCGGGAAGAGCAGCACTGAATCCATCTGTGGACACCCTCGAGTCATATTCATAGTCACATGTTCCGAAATCCCCATCACCATCGAGCTGAAGTACGAAATGAAGTTCATCGCCATCGACATCCGAGGGTATATTCCACTCCACAGTCTCCGGAGATGAGGCAAGGATTGCCCCGTCAATTGGCGAAACAATAGTTGCAGCTGCAGGGGGTGTGTTGATTGAAAAAGTCCGGACTTCAGAAGGCAGACTCTCTGAAGTGCCATCATAGGATGTAACACGCCAGCTCCAGGTCCCATAGGATATTTCAGGTATATTCACCCCTGTCTGACCAGAGCCGGATGCAATGGGCATAGCATCCGTAAAGTCCGTAGCGTCAACCCATGATTCCCAGCTATAGTCACTGGATGCAAAACTACCGTCAGAATCAAGTTCTACCCTAAAGTGAAGGTCATCTCCTTCGGGATCAGCAGGGATGTTCCATATCAGACTTGCCGGAGGAGATGCCAGCTTGGCGTCGTCACTCGGAGTAGCAAGTGTGGGTGGTGCCGGAGTATAGTTATTCATCATCAAGAGCTCTATCTCAATCGGATTAATCGGCGGCTCTTCAACAAAGACTGTGTCAAGGGAACAGATAAAGGTATCACCCCCTGTGGAAACATGAAGGAGCCTTATGTGCAGAGTATCTCCTAACTCTACCTCCATTGGATATTCTCGACCTACCGTTTTGAAGGCATCGAGATTGAAGACATACAGCCCATATCCAACACCAGGCGGTACGAAGTAGCTGTGATTATATGCAACATCACCGGCCCAGAAAGTATCGGAAACCTCGCCTGTAGAAACATCGCTCATCCATGTCATGAAACTCAGACCCCTCTGTCGCCAGGACATGGGATCATCATCCGGATAGTCTGTGCACAGATGATCAGCACCGTCCGGGTAACCCCCTCCTTGTAATGAAATATAGACAGTAACCGAATAGGTCCATTCGGACTCAGCCAGAAGCGAGGCTGAGATCAATAGCAGAAGAATCAGTCCTTTTGTGATGGTTTTCATTTTCCTCCGTTGTTATTTTATTTCATTTACTTACACTGCCCGGAGCCCTTAACCAGACAGCAGATAGACCACTTCTTTCTATATTTGTCGCCATCTTAACAGAAGAAATGAAGGTTGAATTTTTTTTTCTTTTGTGTCGGTATTGAACACGGTTTTCAGTCTGGATCTTGACAATATTTTTTCTGTCGAAAAGAGAAAATGTCCAATTGACACAAATGGTAGTATCGTTTAACTTTATTGTTCAGGAGGTTCGAGTGAAGATTAATCAGATCGCCAGTTTTCTTATAATTATAATCATCTCATTCTGGGTTCTTTCGGAGCTCTCCACACTTCTCATACCCCTTGTTCTGGCACTTTTTGTAGTGATGCTTCTTAAGCCCATCTTCTTTTTCCTGAAGGACAGAGGCGTCCCTGACTGGCTTACGGTTACACTTGTTTCGATATTCACACTGCTTGTATTGTCAATATTCGCGATCATTGTATCGGAAACAGTATCCCAGATAACAGACAAGGGCCCTGATCTGATGCAGCGAATTGAGAAGCGAATGGTGCTCATCGTCAACTATATCAACTTCTATGCAGGTCACAAGCTGCATCTTTCTGAGGTGATGCGAAATGTCCTTGAATTGAACTGGATAACGGATAACCTTCGTCCCATTGCCCTTGCCCTTGGCAGCTTCACGGGTTCTTTCGGGATGTTCGCACTCTATTTCATCATACTCCTTGCAGGATTCAGCAAATACAGTGACTACATAAGCTATGTCGCCGGGGAGCATCAGAAAGAGCATTTTCTCAATCTTTTCGAGACAATCACCCATTCTGTTTCATCATATATGGGCGTAAAGTTCTTTGTGAGCCTTTTAACAGGCCTTTTCTTCTGGGGATTCTGTTCTCTTTTCGGGGTTCAATTCGGGCTTTTCTGGGGCTTTCTTGCCTTTGCACTCAACTTTATACCGAGCATAGGTTCCATAGTCGCCACAATACCACCCATTATACTGGGCATGATCTATATCGATGCCCTTCCTGAGCTCATCATTTTTGCAGTATTCCTTACAGCCACACAGTTTGTCATAGGCAATATTCTCGACCCGATTTTAACCGGCAACAGATTATCACTCAACACTATGACAGTTATAATCGGACTTCTTTTCTGGGGGCGAATCTGGGGGGCTGTGGGCATGCTTCTTTCTGTGCCATTGCTCGTTCTTATGAAGGTCATTTTCGAACAGTTCGAAGCAACGAAGATGATAGCCAGGGCAATGGGTTCTACAGGAAGCGGCATGGGGATGTTCAAAAAGGCCAAATCAATTTTTCGGAGGAAGAAATGAAAACACTCATTGCATACTATTCACTGACCGGAAAGACAGAAACAGCTGCAAAGGCTCTGGCAGACGGGCTGAATGCCGATATTATTCGTGTTTCGCCAAAACGGGATATCCCAAAAAAGGGCTGCCTTTCAATACCCCTCGGTGTTCTGTCTGTAATGACAGGGAAAAAACCATCACTCAGGGATATGGACAAACTCCCTTCTGACTACGACACAATAATCGTTGGCACGCCTGTCTGGGCAGGACACTATGCACCGGCAATAAGGAGCTATCTCGATAAATTTGATTTCTCAGGAAAGAATGTCGGGTTCTTCGCTACCTGTGGCTCGGAAACAGGCGTGACCTTCGAGAAGATGAAGGAATTCGCAGGGGATATAAAACCACTCGGCACCTTGACCCTGACCTCCAAAGACGATGGATGGGAGGAAAAGATCACCAACTGGACAAAGGAAATACTCTCCAAAATCGGCTGAGCTGAAGCTTTACCAAAGTCGCCACCCTTTTTACATACTAATCTACTTCCTGATTACAAGAGCAAAATCCTTTGGTTACAAAGGGTTTATGTATTTTAACTCTGAGCTTAATTTATTTTGCCATGGGTTTTAAGGAGTATATCTCCTATCATTTTCTCTGAGAGTAGTTTAGACAAGTGTAAAAAACTGACGCACCCTACTTGGTGGCACCCTTGATATATGCATCGATGCCTTTGGCTGCCTTGTGACCGTCTGCGATGGCGGATATGGCGTCACGGGTCTGGTTGGACATATCGCCACCTGCGAAGACTCCGGCCATTGTAGTGGCACACTGATGATTGACGACTGGCTTATCCCATTTACACTCGATCTGGGCTATGAACTCATCTGTGAGATAGCAGATGTCTATGTCCTGACCGATGGCTGCTATGAGTGTATCACATTCGGTATTGCGTATATCGTCTTCGTTTATCGTGGGTTTGGGTCTCTTTCCAGGGCCCTGATCAACGAGTATGCCCTTCGACCATTTGAGATTGATTTTGCCATTTGCCAGTTTCTCAACTGAAAGGGGGATTGCTGCCTCCTCAAAGTGGACTTTCTCACCCATGGCCTCATGGATCTCCTCTTCGTCAGCAGGCATATCCTCTATTCTTCTTCTATATAGTATCTGAACATCGGCACCGAATCTTCGGGAGGTTCTTGCTGCATCCATGGCAACGTTTCCGCCACCGATTACTATCACTTCATTGCCAAGATCGGGCTTTATGCCCTTTGTGACATCATCGAGGAGCTTGACACCTGAGAGCACCGTTTCGGGGGATTCGCCCTCTATGCCGAGTGTATAGGCATCGGGCAGGCCTGTTGAGAAAAATATCGCATCGTATTGCGGATACAGCTTTGCGAATGGTATGCCGTCTTCATCGCCCACCTTGGTATTGTATTTGATATTAACACCGAGGGAATGTATGTATTCGATGTCCTTGTCCAGCTCGTCATAGGGCAGTCTGTATTCGGGAATACCATAGCGAAGCATACCGCCTGCATTTTCCTTTGCTTCATAGACATCGACCTGATAGCCCATCAATCTTAGATAGTATGCAGCCGACAGACCACCGGGGCCTGCTCCGAGAACCATGACCTTCCTTCCGTTCTCAGGTTCCTTCTGCGGGAGATATTCCGGATATTTCTCGAAGGGTATCTGATCTGCGATGTATCTTTTCAACCAGCGAATGGCAATCGGATCACCGACATGACCAAGGGCGCAGGCGGATTCACATTGCCTTGTACAGATTCTACCACAGGTGGCAGGGAAGGGATTTGTTTTGTAGAGAAGGTCTATGGCATTTTCGAGATTGTCCTCCCTTATTGCCTTAATGTATTCGGGGATATGCATGTGAGCCGGACAGGAAGCGACGCAAAGACCGCACTCAACACATCTGTCTGCTTCCTTTATTGCCTGCTCTCTGGAAAAGCCCTTGATCATTTCAACAAAGGATTTCAACCCCTCTTCAAAGGGTATCATGTCCATTTCAGATCGAACAGGATCGAGGAGTCTGTATCCCTCGGAGCGATCATAGCCCTTTTCCGGTCTGTCCCAGGGCTTTTCATCTGCACCGGGTGTGAAGCGAAAGACCTCAGGGTCTTCGTCTATCCAGATATATTCATTTGACATAGTCAGGGAATTGGTAGGACAGATGTCAACACAAAGGGCACACCAGCAGCAACGTCCATAGTCAATGCGAGGTCTAAGCCCGGAATTGCCCTTCTCGCTCTGTTTGCCTTCAACAGGGACGAGATCAATGGCAGCGTTCTGGCATATATCTTCACAGGAGCCACAGCCGATACATTTATCGATGTCATTGTAGTGAAAGCCTCTGTATCTGTCTGCTCCGGGTCTGTCCTCTATAGGCTTTCTTGTTGTATAGGGTTTTTGAAATGCCCTTTTCCAGACCGTAAATGGTGCGAGTAAGTCCTTGAGTATCATAATCTATCTCTCAATCTCCGGCGGATATGTGTGCAGGGAGACCATCATCCCGGCAAGATCCGCAATATTTGTTCCCACTGCAAGGTGTTCAAAGAGGGCGACAGCATGTGTATAGCTTGGACCTCTGACATATACCCTTCTCGGCAGCTCAGATCCGTCTGTTACCATGTAGTAGCCATACTCTCCCCTTGTGCATTCTGCCCTTTTATATGTCTGTCCCTCTGGAATCTTCCAGTGGAGGACATTGGGAAGCATAGTGTGATATTCACCCTCCTTTGGCATCCTCTGGAGCATCTGCCTGATCAGGTCAATGGACTGATACATCTCTTCGATTCTGACAACAGTTCTGTTGTAGGCATCGGAAACATCTGTGGTGATTATATCAAAGTCAAGCTGGTCATAGATGAGATATGGCTGATCCTTGCGAATATCCCTCTTTATACCAGCAGCCCTTGCATTTGGGCCTGTGACGCCGAAGGGTTCAATCATCTCTAGGGTTATTATGCCCAGTCCTTTGGCCCGCGACTTGAAAACAGCATTGCTCAGAAGTATTGTCCTGATGCTGTCGAGAATTTTCTCAGACCTTTTTAAAAGATCAAGCATTCTATCCTCCCAGCCATCTGGGAGAACATCCCTTACACCGCCGGGAATGATGTACATATGGTAGACACGACCGCCGGAAAGCTCCTCAAAGAGATCGAGAATATAGTCACGGAATGTAACCGTCCACTGACCGATAACACCCTGACCAAATGCTCCGGCTTGTCCGCCGAGCCACATCATGAATGATGCAAGCCTTGCCATTTCAAGAGTCAATGCCCTTAGCCACTTTGCCCTTTCCGGAATCTCTATACCGGCAAGCTCTTCTGTGACTGCTGCGAATAGGTATTCGTTGAAATCAGGCTCCGGCACACAAATCCTACATACAATGGGAAAACACTGTATAAAGCGTCTTCGCTCCATGAGCTTTTCAAAGCCTCGGTGCAGATAGCCGACATGTGTTCTCAGCCAGACAACCTCATCGCCGGATAGAACAAGCTCAAGTGACATGTTTCCGGTTACACCGGGATGCTGGGGGCCCTGCCATATCTTGACAAATTTACCTGATTGAAGGTCGAAATCTGCCTTGCCGTCCTTGATCGGTGGGAATTTTCCTCTCTTGCTCCAGATATCGTTACTCATCCCGAAGCCCCTTTTCCTTTGGATAGATCTTTTCTGCCATATGTTCTGTAGGGTCATGGGTCAGTCTGCCTGGGCGGGGATAATAGGTCTTCTCGGAATATGCCCTTGTGTCGAAATCCCTGCGCATGGGCGGTGGATTGTCGCCCCAGCTCTCGAGTATGAATGGCACATCTTTGTCGGGACTACCGGGAAAATCGATTCCAAACATCTCAAAAAGCTCTCTCTGATATGTGGCTGCAGCACGCCAGAGATGGTGAATGGATTCCATCACAGGCTCTTTCCGTGGCAGCTCCACCAGAATGCCAACATCCGCCTTTTCGTTGTAGCTGTGAACCATATATGTAAGTCGCATGATCTCATTTTCCGGGTAGTCCACAGCGGTCAGGAATACCAGATGTCTGAAGCCGAGAACATCACGCATCCAGGTTATCAGCTGTACGAGTTTTGACCTGTCAACCGATATAAAGTGAAGATCCGACCTCTGTTCCCTTGCCTTTATCTGAAATCTTGTCTCTATTTCCTTGATATAGTTCATCTTGACCCTTCGGAAAACTACCAGTTATAATCCGGCATATTCCAGTCCTTTATGATTCTCTTTTGATTTTCCTTGTACCATTGGAAGTTCTTCGCATAGTCATCTGCCTTGTAGCCCCTGCCCTCTCTGATTACTTTTTTCAGTCTGTTGATACCTGCGAGGAGTGCTTCCGGCCTTGGCATACAGCCTGTGACATATACATCGACGGGAATATAGTAATCAAGGCGATTGATTGTATTGTAGCTGTCCCAGTACATTCCACCGTTTATTGTGCAGCTGCCCAGCCCCATAACAAATTTAGGCGACTGCATCTGCTCATAGGAGCGGATGATCCTTTTCATCGTCTTGACCGATGCATATCCACCAATAATGAAAAGGGAGCTTTGCCGCGGTGTGGGGCGAGGCTGAACACCATATCTGTACATATCAAATCTGGATGTCATAAGTGGCCTAAGCTCCACAGCGCCACAGCCGGTTCCAAAACCCAGTATCCATATCGAGTTGGATCGAGCCCAGTTCATGAAATCCTCGACAATCTTCGCCATTCTCTTATTGGGCTTGGGAATATCCTGGCAGAAGAGAACAGGGTCTTTGTAGTCGGGAATCTCGATATTTCTTATCTCTTGTATATCCTTTTTATCGTCCATCTCTCTCCTATATGAGCTGCAAGAGAACAGCAAGTAGCCCGAGTGCAAGCGGAATCTTCAGGAAGAAAAGTATCGACTGATCAGTCCTGAACCTTGGGAATGCTGCTCCCACAAAAACGGTGTAGAAATATATCAAAAATGTCTTTATTATCATGACAGGCAGATTTGTAGCTCCTCCAAAGAAGATGTTCATATACAGCACAAGCTTTGCACCGTTGAAAATCGCTCTGTTTGTCTGGAGCATGCCGAGGAACTGGCTGTGAAACTCAGTTGGTGGGCCTATTGGAATCTCCTGAGGTGCAAGGACAACGCTGAAGGGATTATGCATACTCATGCCCAGAAAGGCAAGCATACCCGCCGCCGTTGCAACAGGATTTGTGAATACCGTCCAATGAAGAATACCGCCCTGTTGAGCAGCGACTATTTCTGTAATTGAGAATGTGCCGTATTGAACTGCAATTGCAACGAGAGAAAGTGCGAAAGGAACCTCAAAGGCTGTCATCTGTGCAAGACCACGGGATACGCCAAGGGCACTGTATGGATGGCCGGACTCGCCTGCACCAAGTGCCATACCGAGCTGACCGAAGAATATGAAGTACATGACAAGTAGCAGATCTCCTGCAAAGCTGAAATTGGCAAAGACAACAGAACCATAGATTACCGGCATGAAAAGATATGTTCCCAGCCCCCCGGCAAGACGGAAAATCGGACCGAGATAGAACATCACTCCATGGGAGACTGCTGTCTGTTTGGAGGTGTTCTTGATTATGTCAATGTAGGGCTGCCAGAATGGAATGCCTATTCTTCCCTGAACCTTGGCGATTATCCTTGCCATAAAGCCACCGAGGAGAAGTCCGTAGTTGAGTACGACAAAAATTGAAACTATGGCATATCCGATTTTAATCAGCCATTCTGTCACAGCGACCTCACAATCAGGTATAGAATTCCAACGTACATGAGAATATGGATGGCATAGGTCTGCCCATTTCCGGTATAGATATTAGAAAAGGCTTTTGCCAATGAATCAGCCCATTCGCCAACGCCCTGCCAGAACCTTGTCACCCTTGGTTTAACAAGGTCTCCCAATGCCCTCTTATATGGTGCGAAGAAATTGTGGGCAAAATGGGTTGTCTGTGGGCTTTCCGGCCTTTCCGCTGCATAGACAATATTGAACTGGGCGACCTTTTTGGGTTTTCTGTTGATGATGAGCATCCAGATCAGTGGGATGGCAAAAACGCCCATTGTCACCATCATGACCATTGTTCCGTCCCAGTATCCCATGAGGGATTTCAGAACCGAACCCTCAAAATAAAGGGATGGCGTGTAGTAGGAACTGACTGCCCTTGAAATCGGCTCGAGTATGATCCTCGGGAATGTCGAGATGGCCATGATTGCTATGATGAACAGATATTGCGGAACAATCAGCCATATTGGTGCTTCCTTCACATCCCTGTTTTCATAGCGAAGCTGACCGAGGAAGACAGTGTGTATCAGCCTGAAAAGATAGAGGAAGGCAATAGTGCTGGCAAAAAAGGCTGCACCAGCCTGCAGAAGATGTCCACTCTCTATAAGGGATGTATAGAGCAGCCACTTACCTCCAAAGCCTGCAAGGGGGGGAACTCCGCTCATGGCTATGATACCCATCAACACAGAAATGAAGGTCAGGGGCATCTTCTTGATAAGTCCGCCCATCTGATACATATATCGAGTGCCTGTTCTCTGAATCACCCCTGCGATTGCCAGGAACACCAGCCCCTTGAACAGTAGGTGATGGATGGCAAGATAAAGCCCTGTTGTCCAGCCGGAATGATTGACAAGGGAGAGGGCAAGTAGAATGTATCCGATCTGGCTCATGGAGGAATATGCCAGAAGATATTTGACATCCTCCTGAAATGTGGCGAAAAGTGCGCCGAAAAGTGCAGTGAGCACTCCTACCCAACCCAAGACCAGAAGGGGATCTATTCCGAAAATCCTACCTCCGCCCCAGGCCGCAAACAGAACAATAAATCCGAAAATCCCGGCCTTGGAAAGCACAGCCGAGAAAACAGCGCTGACATCGTCTTCGACCTCGGAATATGCTCCAGGAAGCCAGATATGCAGCAAGAAGCTGCCTGTCTTAATCATAAAACCAATGGCGATTAGGAAAAAGGCCATTGGAGAATTAGCCGAGAGAATATCTGTTATCGGCAGAAGCAGGTCAAATGAGGCTGAACCAACAAAGCCAGCGAGAACCAAAAAGGAACCTGCCATCGAGAAAAGCATATAGCTGATAGACGGTTTTTCGCCGTTTTTTCCCTTAAGAATAAGAAGATATGATCCCAGTGTCATCAGCTCCCAAAATAGGAAAAATTCCAGTGTTGATTTTGCTATGAGCAGATTTCCCATGGAGAGAAGCATCAGTAGCAGATAGACGAATGTGCCACGCCGCTTTTCCCCTGAACGATATGCTGTAGCTATCATCAAAACAGCACCACCTCCAAGGAACATCAGGGCAAAGAGGCTGTACATTCCCGAAAGCATCGGGACTATGGTTATATACTGGAAAACTAGAACCGCAATGGCTACAAGGGCCTTGGCCGGTGAAGGCAAGTCCTTTATGATATACATGCCTATGGCAGCAAGTATAGGGAGCAGAAGCAGCCAGTTCTGGAGCCCGAGATAGGAGCCTGCTGTAATACCTACAGTAAATAGCAAAAGAGCAAATACCAGGACAGGCAGGGCCTTGGCGATATTCCAGTCGAGTTTCTGTCCCTCTTTGACCGGGCTGTGGGCAACCTTCCCCATAAAACGGAAGAGATAGAAAATCTCAAACAGCGAACCGAGCAATATCACAGCCAGTGGCAACCAAAGAGAATTGCCTGCCATATGAGTGAGTAGCACCCATTTCCCGAAGAAGCTCGGGAATGGCGGAAGACCTGTCAGCCCGACAACGAAAACACCGAGGGGCAACCACAAAGACGGAACTTTGCGCAAAATTCCCCATTGATCAATCCTCTCGCCGCCGACTATGCCTGACATCCAGAAGAGGCCGGCTTTAGCTATCATGTGACCTGTGAAGAGTCCTCCGACAGCAAGTATTGTCGACATGGAGTCCATTCTATAGAGATTAGCATAGACAAGAACAGCTGCGATCAGCCCGATCTGTGCTGTGCTGGAATAGCCAAGCATACGCTTTACATTGCTCTGCCTTATCCCTATAAGATTAGAAAGTACAAAGGTTACGATTCCGGTGACAAGGACAATGGACTTCAAACGCCAGTCCATGAAGGGGATAAATTTGTAGAGTGCGAAGAGAACGCCTGTGGCACTTGCTGCAGATATGAAGGCAGCAAGACCGGGTGAGGTTGACTCATATACATCCAAGGCCCAGCCATTTGCAGGGAAGGGCTTCAGCTCTATAAGTATGCCGACTATGGCGAGGAAAAGGGCAATTGTGCCTGCAAGTGTTCCATATATTGGTGGCTCACCCATGAGAAAGTCGAAACTGAGTGAGCCTGTTACCCTGTAAATATAGGCTACGCCGAGGAGGAAAAGGGTTGAGGCAAGACCACCTGCTATAATGTATTTGAAAGAGGCTGAAAGCGAGGGAATCTCACGCCTCAGGCCGAGAAGTCCGTAGAGGGATATGGAAGAAATCTCCATGAACACAAAAAGATTGAAGAGATCCCTTGTCATTATCATGCCTGTGATTCCGAGGAGGGATGCCGTATAGAGTACCATGAAATAGACCTTTTCCTCATGCCATCTTCTCATCATGAAAATGGCATTGAAAAGGGCCACAAGCTGCACCATCATGATGGCGAAGGAGGACCACAGATCAATACGCAGATTGATGGACAGGGGTGGAGAGAATCCTGCAGTGAGAACCTGAATGGGAGTTGCACCCTGCACCATAGACCAAAAATAGGATACAGACAGTGCCAGCGTAGAGATCATGCCGAGGAGGAAGACAGCCATTGAAACACCCCGGGAGAGCTTGTCCAAAAGGGCAAGCAAAAATGCCACAAACAGGGGGATTGCTATGAGGTATATTGGATTCACCATTTCTGCTCCGCAAAGTCTTCAATGTTCACAGAACCCTTTTTGCGCCACATATACAGCACAAATGTCAGCATGAGAGCCGTAACTGCCAGACCTATGACAATGGCCGTCAGAACCAGTGCCGATGGAATGGGATCGACGACGCTGTTGATGCGGTCAGCCATCGGGACTGCATCGTTCAGTATGGGTGCTGTCTTGCCTTCGATATACCCCATCGAAACGAGGATGAGATGTATGCCTGTATCTATTATTGAAAAACCTATGACAATTTTTACGAGATTCTTGCGGGATAACATAGCCCACAGACCAATAAGAACAAGAAGCATTCCTGTCACTGTAACGAAGATCACTCGTCACCTCCAAAACTCTGGAGTATGCCGGATAGCTCACTGCCTACTTTCAAACCTATAACCGAATAGATTATGCCCATTGCGCCTGCGGAAAAGAGCTGGCCTGTTTCGCCGATGGGTAGGAAGCGACTGTCGAGAAAGCCTCCTGCAATTACAAGGCCTGCTATGCCAAGGAGCACGAAAATCACTCCCGAGAAGCCTTCTACAATGTGAAGCACTGTGTGATCCGGGCTGTATTCGACATTGGCCAGCATGACCATCAGTACGCCGGATGCAATGACAACACCGCCCTGAAAGCCACCACCGGGGGTAAGATGACCGTGAATAAAGATATATGCGCCGAATATGAAGAAAAGGGGATACAAAAAGGCGGATACCGTCTTGAGAATCTCTGAACCTTCCCGTCTCTTTCCTCGATCTGGTATGTCCTTCCTTCGTCTAAGGAGGAAACCAACCCCTGCTGTGGCTATGAATAAAACAGTAACCTCGCCCAGGGTGTCAAGGCCTCTGAAGGTGACAATCACTGCTGTGACGACATTCTGTGCACCGAGGTTAGTAGGGCTAAGCTCTACATACTTGGAGGCGAGTGGCGACAGCTCAGATATTGGTCCTGCCTCTATCAGAAGTCCCCACAGTATATATCCAAAAAGCATAACAGTGGCGAAAATAAAGACCTTCTTAATCATCGAGGGCACCACCTTCCCTTTTGATTCTGGACAGAACATAGAGGAAAATTATGGTTGTAAGTGCGCTGCCTATAGCTGCTTCAGTCATGGCAACATCCGGAGAGGCAAGAACGAGATAGATAATCGATGCATTGAGGCTGATAACGCCGGATGCTATCACAGCAAAAAGCAGCTTCTTTGTCAGGACTGCATACAAGGCACCCGCCACCATTATAACACCGAGGACTGCTGTTATATATAAAAGACTCATGGGCACCCTCCGTTTTTATCTCCCACAAAAACGGGGGGCATTACCCTTATATCAAAGAAAAACTGAATATTGGGTTGGCTCATGCGCATCCCCCTTTATCGTCAGGGTGGGATTCGTCGTGTTCGAGGCAATCGCGGACGGTTTCCTCTGTTGGTTTGATGCCGACAAAATGAGCTGCGCGGGCCAGGGCATGTGAGGACACCGGATTTGTGAAGACTATGAAGAGTATCAATAGTATTATCTTGCCTAGCCACCCAGGATGAGCAACACCGATTCCCGTGAGGAAGAGAATGCTGCCGAGTGTTGTGGCCTTTGTTCCTGCCTGCATTCTGTTATAGACATCGGGCATGCGGACAACACCCATAGCGCCGAGAAGATGGAAAATCGAGCCGATAAGTGTAATTATTGCACCGATGATCTGATTTATTTCCATCACAGCCCCCCTTCGAGATAGCGGGCTATGGCCACCACTCCGAGGAAGGAGACAAGGGCATAGACACTGGCCACATCGATATAGATGATCCTGCCCTTGCAGCAGGCCACAAAGGCGATGAGCGATATTGATATTATTGTCATTGCATCCAAGGCTACAACCCTGTCTGCAGCCGTCGGCCCTTTTATAAATCGAGCAAAGGCGAGTATAATTCCAAGGAGGGCAATGCCTGAGGCCGTTTGAAAGATAAGCTCAGCCAAAGATCACCTCCAGATATTTTTCAAAGCCTTCAACAATTGCTCTGGTTGACTCTTCGATATTTTCTGCCTGCACATCGATCCAGTGTATATAGAAAAATTCGCCCTTTGTCTCGACTGTGAGTGTGCCGGGGGTCAGGGTTATGGAATTTGCCAGTACTGCCCTGCCAAGGGGGGATTTGAGCTTGGTGTGAACCTTAACAAGACCTGGATTGATTGGCAAAGAAGGGCTGACAACCCTCTTTGCGACGTCAATATTGGCCTTAAGAAGTTCGCCGAGGAAATAGAACAGATAAAGTATCATAAAGATAATTGATTTGGGATTGATTCTGATCTGCGAAAAGACATCGAGCCAACGCCAAGACGCAAGAACTGCGATGACCACTACTATTATGCCGGCAAAGATCTCCTGCACATCCAGAGGGTATGTAAACAAAAGCCAAAACAAGAAAAGAAAAACGATGCCGAGAACCATGCCTTTTATCTTTTTCACAAGTTGCTCATTTCGGTACTCATTTCACATTCTTTCAAAACTCTGAACAGGTCTCTCAAGCAGATACCCTCCACCGGAATCACCCTGCTCTTTTTCAATGCACACTTTACTGTACCGCCCATTTAATTTTTATGATAGAGTGGCGGCGCAGTTTGAAGGTATATCCTACTGCAAAAGCTGTCAAGTTAAAAAAAAGAGGTGTTTAACTTTTGTGAGCATAGACCCATAACTCGATAATCCAATAAAGATATCAGGGGTTACGCCACCTCATACACTTCTTGCTTTGACTTAATTATAGCAGTTTAAGACTTAAATGCCAAGGGAATATTTGTGTTTTTTAAATGATGATTAAATCGAGCATTTTTTATGTCGATAGTATATCTGCAGTTATCTTAATAATTGTATTACCAGTACTTTAACGAAGTTGGTTGAGTGGGAATTGTCGAAGAACACAGCTCCATTCTTGTAGAACTTTCCAAAGGCAATAGGGAAAGACTCTGCCGCTATGCTCTTGCTGCGATATGCGAGAGCGCAGATGCTGATATCGGTGTTTTCGCTCAAGGGACGACATCGGCCTTATCTACTATAGCTTTCTGGCCGGAGAAACATTGCCAAAGGCACATTACCATCCCTGAGCGTGATTCAAAACCCTTCTGCAGAATACTCGAGGAAATATCACAAAACAGTAAAAACTGCATGGAGATACCCATGGGTAAACATGGGCTGATTATTGCTAAGACGGAAAAAGAGCCTGATAAAGAAATTTTAGAAACCTGGGTCGGCATCCTCGATATAGCGAGTACGATAGCTGAGTTAAATACCAAGGAAAAAAGGGCTTCACAGACACTCGGTAATATTTCTGATGCAATAATTACTACAGATATCCATGGCAGTATTGCCTATATGAACAGTATGGCTGAGAAACTCACTGGAAAAAGATTTGATAATGTAAAGGGTCTCTTAGTTTCAGATATCATAAGCCTTGAGGACGAAAAGGGCAAAAAAATAAAAAGCCATAGAATCCTGGACTTTCACTGCTATCATAGGACAGACAATGCCGTACATCTTGTCTCTGAAACAGGGGTAAGGCATGCTGTAGTCGATAAAAGCTCTGCAATAACAGGCGATAAGGGCAGTATAGTTGGGTTTACTTTTGTCTTTCAGGATGTCAGCCTCCTTAAGAAGAGGGAAAAGGAAATGCACCGAAATCTGAAACTTCTTGAGGCAGTAATAGATACAATGCCTAATCCAGTTTTCTTCAAGGATGAGAAAGGGATATACCGCAACTGCAACAGAGCCTTCGCAGAGCAGATAATCGGACTTCCGAAAACAGAGATAATAGGAAAAAGCCTATTCGATATGCCAAAGGCAATTCCGAATGATCTTGCCGAAATCTACCATGCTCAGGATCTGAAATTAATGAAATCCGGTAAGTTGCAGGTATACGAACAGAAGGTTCAATGCCGGGATAAGAGAAGACGAGACTTTATCTTCAACAAGACCGTGTTCAAAAACGATGCCGGTGATGTCCGTGGTATCGTAGGTGTGATGGTCGATATCTCAGACAGGAAGAAGGCCGAAGAACAGCTCAAAAATGCTCATCTTGAGCTCAACCAGACATTTAATGCAGCGACACCCCTTTGTCTGATCGATCTCGACTATACCATAATGAGGGTTAACGAATCATTCTGTGCCCTGTTTGACATGGAACGGGATGAGATTGAAGGTAAAAAGTGCTTCGAGCTGCCCACAACTTCCCTATGCAAAACACCTGCATGTCCCATGAAAAAGGTTCTCCTCGGAGATGACCTGTATGAATACGAGACAGAAATAGTTGAAAAGAACGGCGAAAGAAAATATGTACTTGCCACGGCAAGACCATATAAGGATAGCGACGGCAATATCACCGGCATCGTAGAGAGCTATCTTGATATTACCCATAGAAAATATGTAGAGATCGAGATTGAGCATCGACTTGGAATTGAAAATATAGTATCTGAAATTTCGTCGGAGTTTCTGCGAAGTCCAACAGATGAGATAGATAATCTGATTGAGCTTTCCCTTGGGAGAGTTGCGGAATTTGACGATGTGGACAGGGCATATCTTTTCCTTTTGGACAATAAAAGAATGACGATGACCAATACCCATGAATGGTGTCGAAGTGGTGTTGAGCCGCAAAAGGACAACCTGATCGACATACCATTTGAGGCGATACCCTGGTGGATGAACAAGCTACAAAGCTTTGATGTTATCCCTTTGCCGATACTCAGCGCACTTCCAAAGGAAGCGACTGCAGAGAAGCTGATACTGGAACAACAGGATATAAAATCGCTGCTTGTAGTGCCTATGGTACTGGGAGATGAGCTGATTGGATTCTTTGGCTTTGACAGGGTACAGTTGAGAAAGGGCTGGTCAGAACAGGACATTGCACTCATGCGTACATTGAGCGGTATCTTTTCATCTGCCATTGGAAAGAGAAATGACGAGGTTAGCCTGAAACGCTCAGAAGAAAAATACAGAAACCTTTTCGAAAACTCCAAGGATATGGTCTACATAACCTCTTTCGATGGAAGAATAAAGGAGATAAACCGAGCCGGAGTTGACCTTCTTGGCTGGAACAAGGAAGAGGAGCTGATCGGAAAAAGAATCTCAGACTGTTATGTAATCCCGACCATACGTTCACAGTATGAGGAGCAGATAAGACATCAAGGTTTCGTAAAGGACATCGAGATACCTTTTATGAAAAGGGATGGAGACATCATCTATGGACTGGAAACATCATCATCAATTGTGGATAAAAATGGAGAATCCCACACAATCAGAGGTATCATCCGTGATATAACAGAGCGGGTCAAGATGGAAAAGATTCTCAAGCAGAAGACAATTGAGCTTGAGAAGTCCAATCAGACAATCAGAAGAACACAGGCAACACTCATCAGACAGGAGAAAATGGCATCCATTGGCCAGCTTGCAGCAGGTGTTGCCCACGAGATCAACAATCCCCTTGGCTTTGTCTCGAGCAATCACAGCTCATTGTCGAAATATTTCATGAAGCTCGCTGAATTCGCCCAAAAGATCGAAGAGATGACCGAGGGACAATCCAAGGAACAGATAGAGGGACTCAGGAAGAAATACAGCATCGAATTTATACTCGAGGATATTGAGGATATATTCAAAGAGTCACAGGAGGGCTTTGAGAGAATAAAATCGATAGTACAAAATCTCAAGACATTCTCGAGAATGGACACAGGGGATGAGTTTGAGCAGCTTGACATCAATCAGGCCATCGAGAATACCCTGATAGTGGCCCGCAATGAGATCAAATATGTAGCCGATGTTCGCAAGGATCTCGGAGATATTAGAGAGATAAGCTGCCACAAAAGCGAGATCAATCAGGTGCTTCTAAATTTAATAGTTAATGCTGCACATGCTATTGCCGATAAAGGGGCTAAGGGCAAAATTGAGATCAGAACCTATGAGAGAGATGAAAAGGTATATTGCGAGGTGTCAGACACAGGCACAGGGATACCTAAAGAGCATATAATGCAGATTTGGGATCCTTTTTTCACAACAAAGGATCAGGGAAAAGGAACCGGACTTGGGCTTTACATATCATATGATATAGTCGTCAACAAGCACGGTGGTAATATAGATGTGAGAAATAATGAGGAAGGCGGGGCAACATTTACAATTTGCCTTCCCATAAAACAGCAGCACAAGGATAACAACAAAGGCTGACATGGAAGAGAACTTACCTGTCGTACTATTTGTCGACGACGAGCAGAACATCCTCAAGAGCATAAGAAGAGAGCTATTCTCTGCCGAATTCGAGCTTCTGCTTGCCAATGGCGGCAAGGAGGGGCTGAGATACTTAGCCGACGACCCCGACATCGCTATAGTTGTTTCCGACCTTAGAATGCCTGAGATGGATGGATTTGAATTTCTGCGCGAGGTTAAGTCTCAATATCCAGATACTGAGAGGATAATCCTAAGCGGCTTTGTTGACGAAGAGACGATTCTAAAGTCCATCACAAAGGGGATTGCTACTACGTATATCACAAAACCCTGGGAAGACGGGCTGTTGGAGGACACAATAGATCATATCCTTGAGCTTCGTGAAAAGCTGAAAGGCAAGGATCTTCTCGCACAGATAAACAAGATTGAGAAGCTCCCCACACTTCCAAACATCTATAACCTTCTGATGCAGGCCATAAGCGCAGAGAAATCCATCAAGGAGATTGCCCATATAATCGAACAGGACGTTTCGTTGACCGCCAAGGTTCTGCAGATAGCCAACTCGGCCTTCTATGGTTTCAGAAGAACTACCTCACTTGTCAGGGCAATCATGGTAATCGGTCTTCACACATTAAGAGATGTTGTTCTTACATTCTCAATCACCAATCAGATGGACTGGACTGAAACCCAAAAGGAACATCTGAAGGAGATTTCCGCACACTCGATGGTTATGAACAGACTGATCTCACTATATTACAGACAGAAGATGCACAGACCTCTTCCCGCTGAGTTCTCTTCAGTTGGAATTACCCATGATATAGGTAAAATTATTCTGCTTCAATATTTCTCACAGAATTACACAGATATCCTCAATCACATGCAGGAGAATGACCTCGATTTCTATGAAAGCGAGATTAAACTCGGCTATGAGGGACAGACACACAATGAAATGGGAGCATTCTTCCTCAAACAGTGGAATCTGCCCAGTTCAAATTGTGAAGTAGCACTGTATCACCACACACCTGATCTTGCCAGCGAATCCTTCAAGACCCTGATGTCGGCGGTATTTTTCGCAGACAGGTTCACAAATGAGGTATTGAAAAAGAGAAACGGCTTTGTTGACCTTTCGATGTTCAGTTTCTCGGAGCTTTCCAGAAGCGCGCTTGAAGAGATGGAATCACTTGTAAGGAGAGAGTTCGATGAATATTCAGAACTATACTAACAATAAGATCCTTTTTGTTGACGATGAGCTCTTTATCCTCAAATCCATCAAAAGAGGGCTGATTGACGAGGATTTCGACACGACCTATGCCACGAGTGCCAAGGAGGCGCTGGAGGTTCTGGAAAAGGAGAGCTTTGCAGTGATAGTCTCTGACCTGCGTATGCCGGAGATGGGCGGCATAGAGCTGATGGAAATTGTAAGAGAAAAATATCCTGAGGTTGTGAGAATTGTTCTGACAGCCTATACACAGACCTTCACAATACTCTCTGCAATAAACTCGGGTCAGCTCTACCACTATCTGACAAAGCCTTTCAAGGTCGAGCAGGAGGTCATTCCAGTTATCAAGAATGCCCTTGATTATCACAAGATTCTCGTTCAGAAAAGACTATTTGCAGAAAAGCTGGAGACCCAGAACGAGGTATTGAAGAAATCTGAAAAGGTCAAGACACAGACCATTCATTACCTTGCAGATAAGATAATCCCATATGTGGCAGATGTCATTCATTCAGCCATGGTGCTGGATCAGAAATGCGAAGACAATGTCATACTTGAGGATTTAACCGAGAGGGGAAAGGAAATCCTCGACCTTTTGCGCAAGGTTGAAGGGCTTTTGCGCAAATAAAAAAAAGCCCCGCTAAGCAGGGCTTCTGATATCCTTATAACCGAATTATTCGATGATAATCACAATCAGTCCGTCTTTGCCGGAAGTGCCTGGATAGCCGCCGAGGCCTGCGCTGAACTGATAGTCAGGGTCGTGCATATTGCCTGCCACCTGTCCTGTCCCACCTATTGTGAAATGAGGCTCCCGTGTGTCAGGCCAGCCTGCAAAGTAGCTTGAGCCACCGCCGCCACCGCCGCCACGATATGTATATACGCTACCTGCTGCGCCTCCGCCGTAATAGCCAGACCCTCCTGAGCCGCCGCATCCGTTTGAACAACCTGTTCCGGCATCGTCGCGAATACCTCCATAGTAGTTTCCTGTACAGGATGTCATGCTGTGGGCAATACCTCCGGCAAGATAAGCTCCATCATCGCCATTGCATGAGGACACCCCGGGTCTTGTTGTGGTTGCAGTACCACCTGATCCCGGTGCTGATTGCGTTCCACCTGTTCCGCCGTATACCCAGAAATCATAGGTTCCACTTGTGTGCTGATCTGTGCCGTCCTCTCCAACAAAACCACCCCCTGCACCGCCGTGGGATGATGTTGGACCGGGAGAACCACCGCATGCACCTGCTCCGCCTCCACCGGCTGCTACCATTATAACTCCGTCCACGCTGTGGGTAACTATTGATGCTCCGCCTCCTGCGCCTTCAGGTCCGCCTTCGGCAGGCTCAAGGTCGAGATATTCGCCGGGGGCAAGACTGACATTGGCTTGAACATAGCCACCACCGCCACCGAAGCCCTGATCCAGCTCATCGTTGCCATTTCCGCCACCACCGCCACCCCAGGCCTTGACTGTGACAGTTAAGTATGCACCTGTGGTGTTCTCGAATCTCTGTGGAGTACCATCGATGTACTGATAGATATGTTTGTTCTGCGATGTAACATCGCCACAGAGTGAAAGCCAACTCTCCTCTATAAAATAGTTAAAACAGTCTGTGGAAGTATTGTAGATCAAAAGCCCGTCAGCAGGTTCAACAATATCATCACGGGCATCTGTTGTCATTCTTGGTATGAGAACTCCACGTTCATAAGAGGCGACCTCAAGCTGGGCGGAGGGATCGACATCGATGGTGCCGATGCCGATTCTGTCGTTCATATTATATACCTCTGAATCTGCATCGTCGTCCGTCCAGTCGCTGTCCATTCCCCCGCCTGAGGGTGTGGCCCAGATAACACCATCTCCTGTACTTGTAAGGACATTGCCGCTTGCACCGGAAGTGCCTGTATTGTCCCATAGGGCTCCTGTCAGCTCAATGTCACCCTCAAAATAGCCTGCCCTGTCCATCAGGCCGTCGGGAGCCTTTGCATAGATGCCATAATTGAAGGCAACACCTGAGGCCTCGGCATATAGACCATAGTTCGATATCCCCCCTGCACCGTCAGCAACAGAGTATACACCGTAGTTCTCACCGAGAATATTATCGTTTTCATTCCAGGCATATACTGCCATGTTGGTCGCACCCGCTCCGCCGGAGGCAGGAATAACTCCGAGAACTCCAATGTAGTCTGCTGTTTTGGGATAGCCGTAGAAGTCCAGCACATTCTTCTGTGCCAATGCGCCCTCCCCATAGATTGTGCCATCGCCTGATGTTGTAAGGGCTCCGTGTATGGCAGCATGGTCGAGATAGGGGGAGCTCATCACGGGAATCTCTACATTCAATCTATGTCCCCTTGTGTCGTCGATACCGACTGCAATATCGCCGGTCCGGTAAATATTGTCTGCTATTGTTGAGCCGGACAAAAATGCCCAGTCTCCATCTGTTCCACCGCCGCCGGAGGGTGTCTGCCAGGTTGCATTCCCCAATGCATCTGATGTAAGTACCTTGCCGTCACCGGGCGTGCCTCCCCTTATGCGGACAGTACCGTTGACATCAAGATCAGCCGTCGGTGAGGTGGTTTTAATGCCAACCCTTCCCCTTCCGATTGATCCGGTGTGCGCCAGAATGACATCGCCGAAGTTAACACCATCATCATTACCTCCCGCTATAATGACATCACCGCCGGGATCGGAGCCATCGTCCGAGTCACCTGCGCGGATATAGACATGGCCACCTGTACCGTAATCGGAATCCCCTGCGTATAACCTCAGATCGCCGCCTGTGCCATTATTGTTGAGATCGCCGGCTGCCACAGTCAGGTCATATCCGGTTATGCCCGTTGACATATCCCCTACAGAAATTGTTCTGTGAGCACCCTCTGTAAGAAGAATATTACCTGACACTTCCAACCTCTCTGTAGGTGTTGATGTGCCTATGCCGACATTGTCCGAAGCATTGTAGATGAAACCAGAGCTGATAATCCAGTCTGCATCTGTTCCACCGCCTGAACCGGTATAAGATACTGTTATTGTTCCGCCTGACTCTGTGATGTTGATATCTGTTCCTCCGGAAATATTCAGCGCTCCCGAAAGACTGTTCAGACTGGAAACACCTGATGATGGTGCTGCACCCCAGAACAGTCCGCCAGTGCCGTCAGTCATGAGAACATCATCCGAGCCTGCATCCCCATCTATAATGAGCTGAGACAGATCGGATAGAATAAGATTGCCACCTATATCGGCATTTGAAGTAACATCAATATTCCCTTCAAAATATCCAGCTGAAATATCACCCCTTGCATAGATTCCATAGCCGGAAGAGCCGAGTGCACCGTAGTTATCGGAATCGAACTGACCGTATGCCCCGTAGAGCTGAGTTCCAAGCCAGCCTTCTGCTCCGGTCTCCGAATAGCTGCCCACAACTGCCTTCGCGCCGAGATCCCCGGTCGATTGGACATTGAGTCTTATTCCGGTCTCAGGGGGAAGTCCTATGGCAATGCTGCCTGTTGGTACAGCCTGCATATCATCGCCCGTAACCTCCCAGTCTGCATCAATATCCGAAGGCATCCCTGCGATTGAGTCCCAATGAACATAACCTGCCCATAAGGCGGTATCGGCAATGAGAGACTTGGCTGCATAGGGAACAGTGATCATACTGCTTCTGTCATATGTGCTGCCATCAAAGGTAAGCTCCAGATATCGGGTGCTTCCATCAAAAATATTCAGCGGCAGGGTCTCATAGCTACCGAGATAGTGACTCATGAAACCATTGTTGAAGGAAATTGAACCGGACTCTTCCCAGAGAAGTGTGCCACCGCTCTCGCTATCGTAGATTGCAAACCTTACGGAGTAATCACCGTCATAGGCGTCTCCCCCTGTATCGAAGAACCTGCCCTGAAAATGCATTGTCTCGGGTACCTGTGCTAAAAGAATCACAGCAAATAAAAGAAACCATTTCCTCATCATTGGATAATCTCCTTATCTCTTTATGGGATAGAATATCGAGCCGCGAGCTCGACGGTCATAGTCATTTCGAATGCTGAACTAGCTCCGGACAGGTAATATGGGGAAGCAAACTGAAACCAGAGATTCTCACTCTCGTCTACTCCAATCTCAAAACCACCGGACCCAAAAATATCGGCAGTTGCCCATGTAATGACATTCTTCAGATAGTCCCTTGCTGTATCGTATACAAGCGGGCGTATCTCATCGTCTCTGAGCTGTGCCCTGATCACACCTTTATTGTATCCAGGATAATACCCTACTGTGAAGCTGTCCACATCGGAGTCAACATATCTCAGTCCGAGATCAACAGGTGCATTACCACAGTTAATCGCTGTCAGCATATCATCAGAAATCATGGTAACCGTTGACCCAACTGGAATAGTATCCCCGGATGATTCATCGGATACAAACCATGTATCAATGGGAAGAGTTACGCAGATCACAGGCTCCCAGTCGGGATGCCAGTAACCAAATGTAGCAGAATCACCGAGGGCAGTGGCATTTCCCTGTGTAGTCTGACCGAGGGAATAGCCAATATCGGAGCTCCCTCCCGAATCCAGCGTCCACCTCTCGACAGACTGTGCCAAGATTACAGATGCAACAAACATCAAAAGGAATCTTTTCATCCACACCGTCCTTGGAGTCATTTGGTTGTTTTAACTTTATTTTAAGAAATATGGCTTTGACAGGCAAGCTCATTTTTTTGTAGAATAGTGACCGGGCATAAAAGATTAAGCCGTGAACTGACACAACCATGGATAATTGTTATACTTCCATACTTCAGGTTAAACAGGGCGCAACTTTATTGTCAACAAGCCAAGTAAAGATTTAAGTCCCCGCTTGAATCACTGGCTAAAATGGGTGATCAACAGGATTATAGCGACAAGAAGAACAATGGCAGCTGCAATCTTGACAGCACTCCATGGTCTTTCGCCCTGAACCTCACCTGTAGAGGCATTTACGAGGAACTGATAAACTTTGCTCTTGTACCGATAGGCGGATATCCAGACCGGAAGAAGTATGTGCTTGAATGTCGGTCTGCCCCATGTGGTGTTGAGTGAATGTATACGCTGCTTATCGCCACCGATGTCCCTTTTTACGAGACTGCGTATAGTATTGTTCATCTTCTCTGTAGCAATATTGAACCCTTCTCTCAGACCGAGGGAATAGGTCTCGGCTTTGAAACCTGCCATATACTTTTCATCGAATTTTGCCAGCTTCTGAAGCTCCCATGGTTCAAGGGCATCTACCTTTTCTCTGGGAAGTGTGTCCGAGGCAACTACAAGAACATCGTCAAAGAAATGCTTTACAGTGCCTGAAACCCTGCTCCAGCGGGTCCTTGTAACTGACTTACCGTTCTCTGTAGTTCTGTAGTCGGTTCCCCGTTCGCCTTTGTAATGGGTAACTGTATCACAGTCAAAGGTCCAGTATGGGAGATACATCCCCTTGAGTCTGGGATTTACTGTATGCTCTCTCTTGAGCTTATTTGGAGCAAACCACAGCTTCTTTATCCATGCTCGGAAACGACCAAGGGCCTGTTCCAGGGTGATCTTGAAGGGCAGAATGTAGCTGGGCTTGATAATCGATCTGTGGGATTGCTTGTCCAGAACAAGGGCGGTGCCGCAGAAAGGACAGAGATCGCTTGTCACCTTCGGATCAAGTGTTGTCTCTGCTCCGCATGAGGAGCATTTTATCGTTGTTATATCAAATGACTGATCGCTCTGAGCTACCTTCTGAATATAATCGAAAAGATCCAGTTCCTCGATCTCCACCTCTTCCTCGGCGGCTATGAGATTCTCTGTACCGCAATATTCACAGACCAGACGCCTTGTTCCAGGCTTGAACTTAAGACGCGCACCGCATTTCTTACACGAAATTTCGTCTATATTCTTTTTCGGACTTCCTTCCATGATTCCCCCTTTTTGCTGAAGATAGCATCATTGCCCGGCTGTTCAAAATGAAAAAAGGTAGGCATTTCGTCAAAATATTTATATATTATTGATAAAAAGGAGAGCAATGAAAAGGATAATACTTTTAACTTTACTCTTAGCTGTATCAACGGGTTATGCCCGTCTTGGCAAGGGAGACATAGGCATAGGCGGTGAAATAGGCACACTCATTGATGCGAATGTCAACTGGTATGTCGGCAATGACAGGACGGTTGAGGGGCTTATTTCAATTTCCAATAAGTGGTTCCTGGCCGGAGGGGGTATGCGCACATACTGGCTCGACCTGCTGGACTACGATCATGACCTTTATCTTACATATAATTTCCGAGCATATCTTTTCACCAGCTACAGGGAGCGAAGCCCCTTTTACAAGACCGGGGATACATATAGAAATGCCTTTGGAATAGCAGGGGTTGCCTCCATTGGCGTCTCCTTCATGCCCGAGGATATACCGATTGAAGGATACACTGATCTTGGTATAGGGCTTTCTCTGATGCCTGAGACGGAGATGTTCCCTTCATGGGAGGTTGGTCTGAGGGTTTACCCCTTCTGATCACTGTGAAAACTCACCAACAGACATCTTCCTTTTGATGAACTCAATAATGTCCCTTGCTTTCTCCTCTTCTCCGATCTCCAGATAGTGATTTGCAAGGCTGTATACCGCTCTGTGATATGTCCTCAGAAGAGGCGAGATCCTTGGCATATCCAAGGTATCGACTGTGTTCAGATCTGAAAGACCATCATTTTTGATGAGGAAATACTCTATCAAATACCAGTTTGCCTCCCACTCTGTTCCGCCTGTTGTAAATGGCAGCAATCTCCTGACTATGCCCAGATCCATAGTGTATGGATAGAGCCCGGAATAGAATCCCTCTGTCCAGCCATATGTGATATAGATTGGCCTTTCGAAAGCGTTCTCTTCCACAATCTCGGCAAGGACCGCCCGCCAGGGCGAAAGCATCCGACGCTCCCCTGCTATCATATCAGGCTCAAGCTCCCATAAGAAGGGGTTTTTGATCTTGAAGAACTTATAATATAGCTCCGGCGGCTCTATATCGATCACATGGCTCTGCCATTTATATGGTCTTATATTCATGATCTCTCTGTCGCTCCAGCCTATTGGTGCAGGAACAAGCACGCCGGAAAGCCCGTCACGAAGCCTCTGAACAAACCAGGGTCTCCCAAGCATATATCCCATGGGTATGACAGTAACATCCTTCCGAAAGTCCTCAAGATGCTGGACTACCTGTGTGCTGTTGTACTGAAAATCACCAACTACAAACAATATGGCATTTGTTGCGCAACTTGCGAGAAGATTTCTGCCATATTCTGTGAACCAAGGTGGATAGCAGCCTTTATCCATACCTGCTCTATACTCTGCTATGAATCCTTCCGCACTGCCTGATCTGAGCGAGTCCATTGCCCTGGCACCATATTCGGCACCCAGAAAATACTGTGCATCGCCGAACCAGCCTTCTTTGAGCTCTATTGCCCTGTCCAGATAGCTAACAACAGAATCCGACCAGAACCTAAGATCCCCTTCAAAAGGTCTTGAGTCATAGGCAAGGTAATGGGCATACCAGCCTATTCTGAAAGGTACTTCAGGGTCTTTCTGGTCGCCCTCGGTGCGCAGGAGGGTAATTGCATCAGAATATCTGCCCTTTTCGTAGAGAACCTCTGCCGAGTCAACTGCAGCGGAATAGAGGGAGAAAGAAATCAAGACAATGAAAAAAATTCTGTATTTCATACTGTTCCTTTTGATAGGAAATTATCCATATAGGTTTTCTTTGTCCAGCATTAATATTTGTTTAACTTTGCTAACAGGACTTTTATACTTATAATTATGATAAATACATCAACTGATCAGGAGGAGAAATGCTCAACACGAAAAAAATTGTGACAATTGGCATAGCTGTGATCATTGTAGCTGTACTTTTGTCGAGTATCACCGTTGTAAGACCCGGATATGTCGGTGTTGTAGAACTTTTTGGTAATGTCTGGGAAAAGCCGCTTTACAACGGCATACACCTGGTTATCCCCCTTGCGCAGGTGCACAAGATGGACACAAGGCTACAGGAATACACTATGAGCGTTGCACAGGGTGAAGGTCTCAAAGCGGCTGCCGATGGTATCGACGCCCTGACAAAGGAAGGTCTGAAGGTCACACTCGACATTACAGGCTGGTATAAGATAGATCCTGCACAAGCCCCGACCATATATCAGGAGATCGGCCTTGACTATGTTACAAAGATCGTCCGCCCAACTCTCAGAACTGCGATCCGAGATGTTGTAGTCAGATACACTGCAGATAATATCTACTCCTCAAAGAGGGACTCTCTTGTTATAATGATCAATCAGCAGGCACAGAACCTTTCTGACGGCAAAGGTGTCATAATGGAAAGAGTACTCCTGAGAAATGTCATCCTGCCCAAGCGAGTACAGGACGAGATAGATGCCAAGCTGGCCGCGGATCAGGAAGCCCAGAAAATGGAATTTGTCCTCGAGAAGGAAAGGCTTGAGAAGCAGAGGAAGATCCTTGAAGCAGAGGGCATTCGTGAGGCCAATCAGATTATCTCCGAGGGGCTGACCAACAACTACATAAAGTGGTACAGAATCGAGATGTTCAAGCAGCTTGTCAACAGTCCGAACAACACCATCGTGATCCTGCCTGAGGACATGTCCACAGCACCCTTAATGTTGAACAATTAGGAAGACATACCTCAAGAGGGACAAAGGCTATGAGCGTAACGCGTTCCAGACTTAGCAAGGTAGATTTCAAGGGTTAGGAACAGTCTTAACATTTGAAGACTATCCAACTGCTGAGAACGCGAAGGACATGTCCACAGC